>Ga0307474_10004115_pt1 | contig 10481 bp, 2 predicted proteins | sample atmos_gasesECM1C_2_FD_203312 | JGI IMG/M metagenome (GOLD analysis project Ga0307474, IMG submission 203312) | Hardwood forest soil microbial communities from Morgan-Monroe State Forest, Indiana, United States - atmos_gasesECM1C_05 | ecosystem: Environmental > Terrestrial > Soil > Temperate...
ATTTATATTAATATTTACTTAATAATTAATTAATTATTATTTTTAATGTTTTTTAACAAATCGCCAAATGTCGTTAGTTTATTTTTATTCTTAATTTAGGTAGTAGAACATTCAGTCAAACTATTTATAAAACAGTGTTTCATTGTTTTTAGGTTACTGAAGAGAGAATGCTGACATGAGTAACGTAAAAAGAAGTTATAATACTTCTCGCCGAATACGAAAGGGTTATAAGGAAATGTTAAACAGCCTTATGTGATTGCAGCCTCTAAGGATACAAACCAAAGTTTTATCTGATGAGTTCATAACTGAAAGTCTATAAAATAGACCAGGAAATTAAAGTTAAACATATGTAATTTACCATTTAATAATAACTTGTTAAATTTTAATTTTGTTATTAAATTAATTATAATGAGCCTAAATTATTTTAAAGTTATTTCATTCTTATTTATTTTAATTTTTTATTTTAAATAATTGTGTTTTATATTAATTTTATTAATAATTAAGTATTTAAATCTCTTTTTATTTATCTGGTAATTGAAAAAGCATTAAATTTTATAAGGTAATTATAAATTAATTAAACCATAATTATCAAAAAAATATAGTATAATGATTATATTTTTTATTTATTAGTTTTTATTTTTAACTTTTACAGTTAAATTTTAATACTTAAATATGAATTTATTTAATCTGATATTTATTATAACTTAAGTCACATTTTAATATCAATACTAATTGTTAATAGATAAAATCTAATAGTTTTATTTTTTGGATACTAAATTATAATATAACTACTGTACCCTAAACCGACACAGGTTCGTAGGTAGAGTATACTAAGGCGTAGAGCTAAAAGTTGTAAAGGAACTCGGCAAGTTCACCTCATACGTTTGACAATAAGAGGTACCGGTATTTATAAGATAGTTATAATCGACCAGTTGATTGTAAGATGATTTTATTTTTTTAACGGTGGCACAGAATCGGAAGCCCCAACTGTTTACTAAAAACATAGATCGCTGCAATGATTAATATCATAGTATAGCGGTCGAAATTTGCCCGATGCCATTAATATAAAAGAGGTTATGGGAAACTGTAACTAATTGAAAATCTGGTTAATAGCGGTCTTAACTATGAGGATCCTAAGGTAGCAAAATAAATTGGCCTTTAAATGAGGTCCGGTATCAATAATGTAATGATGGCTTCACTGTCTCTACAACTTGCTCAGTGAAATTGAATTGCAGGTGCAGATGCCTGCTTTCTTCAGAGGGACGGGAAGACCCTATGCAGCTTCTACTGTAGTTAGTTATCACATTGATCTAGAACAACTCTGATTAATAGTGATTAGGGAAGTCGATAGACAAATAGTGGAATACCTTCTGATTGGGGTTGGGTCGATGTTTACCTTATAAATAATTTAATCTTTATAAAATGAGATTAATAAAACAAGGGGAGAGTTGACTAATTGGCAGTTTGACTGGGGCGGTCGTCTTTAAAATAGTAGCAAAGTACATCCAAATATATTAAACAACAAAAACAAAATATCATTCAACAATTTTTTAATAATTTTTTATTAAATTGGTTTTTATGATATTAATACAGAAAATCCAAAGATGGTTTTTATTTTTTAACAATCTAAATTAATCAAAAAGAAATAAATTTTAAAAGGTATAGCTAGAAATTGAATGGAGATCAATTAACCAGTGAACGGTTATGTAGTGCGCAATGGCGGTAAGCATGCTTAACTGAAAGACTTAGAAGTCGCACAGATACGTAAGTAGGGCATAGTGAACCCTCGCTATAATATGGAATAGACGGGGATCAATCGATAAAAGTTACGCTAGGGATAACAGGTTAATAGCTGATGAGAGTACATATTGCGTCAGCTGCTTGACACCTTCCACGTGTGCCAATCAAATGAGCACAATGTGACAACAAACAAACAACAAACAAATAAATATAATTAAACATTTTTCTAGTTAATTTATTTTAAATTAATTTATAATTAAATAATTTTTTATTTTAGTTAATTTATTTTAAATTAATCTTCTAGAATACCCTCAAAATCTCATTTTTTGTAAATATTTAATTTTCATTGTTTTTAAATAGTGAATTTTAATTATTTATTGCCTAATTAAGCAGAGATTGTTCTTACATTTTAGAGCCCTAATTAATAATAAACATAAAAATAATGATAAATAATAATAACTCTGATTTTAATTTAATAAATTTAAAAAATATTCAAAATGACAGTCTTTTAACACAAATAGAGAAGGATATAATAGTTGGTACTATTTTAGGTGACGGAAGTTTATTGGTAAGAAATCTCGTCCGAGGTGGCATAAGCGTTAGTCTTTCATATTGTTATGCTAATGAAGAATATGCTAAATTTGTTATTGGAACATTAAAGAATTTATGTAATCTTGATATACCTAATAAATATGAAGGATTTGATAAGAGATATAATAAAAAACGAGTATCTTATTCTTTTTATATAGGTGTTCACCCATCTTTAACTTATTTTGCTAATTTATTTATAAAGTCTTACTTTGATGAAAAAAAATGCAAATATTTAAATCTTAAAGTATTACCAGATCAGGATACGCTTTTAAATCTGATCACGCCTAGATCGTTAGCTTTTTGGATAATGGATGATGGTCATTGTGTGAAAAGAGCTGGAGTTACATTGTGTACAGATAATTTTTCTGAAGAAGAAGTGAATAGATTAAAATATGTATTAGAAACTAAATTTAAATTAGTATGTACTATTCATAAAAAAGCAAATAAAGATAAAACAAAAAAATATTATAGAATTTATATAATTAAAGAATCTTTACCTTTATTATCCTCTTTAGTTTCCGAATTTATGCTTGAATCTATGAAATATAAAATTTTCTTTAAAGAAAAAATTCCTCTTAGTTTAAACAAAAGACATATTAGAGCTAGAGAAAGAAGAGCTGAAATTAAAGCTTGAAAAAAGGTACATACAGATGGTAGTTTACCAGCTCCAAAAGCTAGAGTGTTAAGTATGAGTCCTAGAGCAATTAAAGCTAGAGAAAAACGACTAGAATTGAAAAATAAAAATAATAAAAAAAAATTAAAAAAAAATAAAAAAAAATAAAAATAAAATAAAAATAAAAATAAATAAAAATAAAATAAATTAAAATAAAATTAAAAAAAAAAATAAAATAAATAGACCCATTAAGTCATTTAATTTTCTATTAAAATGTAAACATATTTAAGATCATAAGTTTATAATAATGTTTAAATTAATCACAAAGTAAATGACATCGGGGAATCTTAATAGAAATATTAATTTAGAAGTTAGCTATTTGCTGGTACATCCTTAAAGCTTGCAATAATAATATAAATTATTTATATTTTAATCATTGATAGATTGGATAATCAGCAGGGAAGTTATTAAATTAGGTAATAGCCATTTTAGATTTAATAATCCCTCAACGATCACACGCTCACATCCTGATGTAAACCAATCTACTCTTGGTTCGGGATGAAGATATGATCTAAACTTAATTGAAAAGTTAAGATAATTAGTTAGAAAGTTTAACTAATAATAAATGCGATGTCGACTCGAATTTTGGGTGGAATTTATTATTTTTTGGTTTAATTTATAACTGATTCTTAAAATCTTTATATTTTTAAAGTATAATTTAAGTCATTAGAATAATACTTAAAAGGCAGTCAACTACTCAACGATTATACATTTATTATGTATTAAATAATATTTTTAAATAATAAATAAAAATTAGAGATAGTTTTAAGATAGAATAATAACTTTTTATTTTCTTTTTAAATTTGGATATTGATTAAAATATAAGTAAATGTAAATATATAAGTAAATGTAAAAAAAGGACATTACAATCTATTTTAGACTCAATTGTTTAAATTAATCCTTATTTCTTGTTATAATTTGAGTAAAATATATTTAGAAAAAATATAAATTAATGTTAATAAAGTTATAAAGAAAAATATAATTGATTTAAAAAATAAAATGAAATTAGTTGAAGCTTAGTTTTAATAAATAATAATTTTAAATACAATGAAAATAAGTGAAATAACAAATTTAAAAATCGAAGTAAATTATCCTAATAGAGATATTTTGAAGAGTCAAATTATTAAAGATAATTAAAAAAAAGTGAAGTTTATCTTTGGACAAATATTCTTTCTGGTAAAATATATGTAGGAAGTAGTCAAAATTTAGGTCTCAGGTTAAAATATTATTTTAATTTTTCTCATATTTCTAATCTTAAAAAATCTAATAGTAATATTTATAAAGCTTTAATTAAATACGGTTATTCTAACATTAAATTAGTAATTCTTGAAGATTGTGAAGCAGATATCTGTATAGAAAGAGAGCAATATTTTATAGATTTATTAAAACCAGATTACAATATTTTGAAAATAGCTGGATCGTCTAAAGGTTATAAAACATACAAAAAAGGCTTTACAAAAAATACGTGAGCACTTAAATAAATATAGTAATAGTATTAAAAAAAGAATTCCAGTTGAAATAACAGATACTCATACAAAAATAACTTCTAGATATGAATCTATTGTATCAACTGCAGCAGCTCTTAATACTAATGAAAATATGTAAGATATGCAGAAAAGGCTAAAAAACTACAATTAAAAAGATAAATAGTAAAAATATTACGAAATCTTTAAAATCAGCTAATAATAATAAAAAATAAATTCCGAAATGAATTATATGCTTGAAAAATTTTTATCTTTTTTTTTTTTTAATAAGTTAAATTTTAATAAGCAGGCAATTTTATTGCTTCAACGACTAAACGTTCATATTCTTTTGTTTTATAAAGAAATAAGTTATAGTCTTTACAGCTAATTTTAAATCTAACCCTTTGAGGCCATTTAATATTAATGGTTACTTACCTATTAAAAAAAACATAAGTAGCAAATCTAATAATAAAGTTGGTAGGTTTTTAGGAATAATATTAGTTTGTAAGCATCCTATCCTCCGGGGGAAGAAGCTTGGAAGGGTTCGGCTGTTCGCCGATTAAAAGGTTACGTGAGTTGGGTTTAATACAACGTGAGTTAGTATTGACCCTATCTTCTGAAGAGACAAATAGTAAAAGGGGGCAGACCTTCTAGTACGAAAGGATCAATAGGCTGTGTTTCTCTAGTGTACCAATTGTCTAACATTTTACCCATTTATAATTTAATTTCAATTAGATAGTCAATTTATTGACATATAAATGTGATTATTAATTAAACTACAAAATTTCATTAATAATTAATAGTAGCATCAATACGGCATAGTTGGGTAGCCACAAACATAATAGATAAATGCTGAATGAATATCAAGCAAGAATCTAACCCCTAGATACTATAATCGGATACAATCTTTTTTTATATCAGTTATAATATTACAAAATTAACTCCTACAATTAGGCGAAAGCTATATTAAAGGTCAAAGTATAATTAATTCCAGTTTTATTTAATTGATTAATATAAATTAAAAAATTATATATGAAAAAAGATAATAAGATCCGTATAATTAAGAAATAGAACATTTCTAGATAGGATGCAAATGTAATTTACTGAGAAGTAATTAGTTTAGCATTACTAATTTATTGAATACTTGATGTTAAAGGTTAGTCATAAAAAAAAATTTTTTTTTAATTTTAAAATATAATACATTAATTATTTTATATTAATTATTTTATATTGTATTAAATTTTATTATAATAAATAGTAATTATACTATTAAATTATATTAAATTATATTAAATTATATTATATTATATTATATTATATTATATTAAATTATATATTATATTATATTATATTAAATTAAATTATATTATTATATTAAATAAAAAATATTGGTCTGTTTTCACCAGGCAATTAATTCGTAATTGAGGTTAAAAACTATTATTAATTATTTAATTATTTAATTATTTATTAATTTAATTAATTTATTTAATTATTTAGTTAAATTTATTTAATGCAATTTCAATTTAAAACTTTTTATTTAATTTATTTTATTTATTTAATATATTAAAATTTTTTTTTATTTATTTTTTATTAAATTTAAAATAGTTAATTTTTGTTAACTATTTAATGGTTAATAGTTAGTTAAAAGTGGTAATTTTTGGAATGGTAGCATAAAGGAATATACATTTATTTTCCTACATTTATTAATTTTTAATATTTTGATGAAAACATCGGATAAATTAATATCAAACTCAAAAATGACAATTTAAACTAAAAAATGCTATTATTGATAACCAGAGTACAGATATAATTATTCTTGGTTATTTATTTTTTATTTAAATTTTTATTTATTTTTTATTTTTATTTATATTTTTATTATAATTTTAATTTTTATATTTATTATTATTATTATTATTATTATTATTATTATTATTATTCGTATTTTTATTCATTTTATTTTTTTTTTCTTTTATTATAATATTATTTAAATTATTCTTTTTATTTTAACTCTTTACTAATATTTTTATGAATATTTTAATTAATATAAAGTTAATAATCAATTAGTGAACGTTTTACTATTTTCAACTTTTTTTGTTATTTTTATTTAATTTTTAATTGTGTATTTATTTTTCTATTTTTATTAATTAAATAAAGTTATTTTATTAAATATTTTTATTAAAATTTAAAAAGTCTAAGTTAAATAATAATACACTAATAGATAATTTCATTAAACCTATATTCTTCAATATTAAACTATTAAATTGTTAATTTAAAAATGCCATTACTAAGATTATAATAAAAAGTAATTGTAATTTAATTAATATAAATATTTTAAATTTCAAATTACTGAATTGTATGCTTATAATAAATGAACCATGGAATTAATATTAATTAAACATTAATAAAGTATAAATAAAAATAAATAAAAATAATTTAAGTATTTAAGTTAAAAATGATTTAAATTAGAATATAAATTTATAAATATTTAAATAAGTAAACTTTAATAAATAAATTAATTAGTTTATTTATATAATAATTAATTGAATAATAAAAATAATTTTTTTTTATATTTATTTAATTAAGTTATTTTGAATTAGTAAAGTCTACGAAACAAAATTAGTTTGGATTAAATCTAAAATTTTTAATTTTAAATAAGTATCTTTTGATAAAAATAAAACTACTTTCGATAAAATAGAAAATAGAAAATAGAGCATATAAAATAGAAAAAGTGACTAAATAATTAGTAGTGTTAAAATTTACTTTTTACTACTGTTTAAAAGATTAATTAATAAATAATCAATTTAATTATTTTATTTATGAAGATAATAAACAATAATTAAAAAATTAAAGAATTTTAATTAGTTTTAATTAGAGGGGGATAAATATAAATATAAATATAAATATAAATATAAATATAAATATAAATATAAATATAAATATAAATATAAATATAAATTTAAAACAAAGGAGTAATAAATAATTTTAATTTGGTTCTTTATTCAATTGTTATTAATTCTTAGTATTGATTCTCATTATTAATAAATAATATTTAAATGATTATTTTTTTTTTAATTCTAATTAGATATTAAAGCAAAAATAAAGAATATTTTAGAATATAAAAACAATTAATTGAATTATTTTTGTAAAATAGTTAAGTTTACCGGTTTATTTTATTAAACTTGTAATAAGTATATTTTTAATTTAAATTGCATCTAAATAAACTAAATTAAATTAATAAAAAAAGTGTGGAATTGGGTAATTTAAATTATTTAATGATAATTAATAAGAGTAAATAAGCTAACATAAAATAATTTAATAGTTATGTTTTTTATTTTTTTAGTTAAATTATAGTATAAATTTAATATTTTAGGTTTATTAGATAGTTATGTTTAAATTTACGATTATACATTTACTATGCTTGAATTTTTAAATATTAAAGTATATTAAAAATATTCAATTATATTATATTAAATTATATAAAATTATATTCTTAATAAATTTTTAAATAGTTTTGATAATAATGATAATTTAACTTACAAAAAAATTTTTGTTGTTTTTTTAATTTTTAATTTTAGATTTTTAGGCTTTAATTAGAGGAACTAAAAGTTTAAAACTTATTAAATTTAATACTTTTTTTTTCTGATTCTGATTGTTTAATGATAATTAAATATATTACTTTTACTTTATATTTATCTAAAAAAAATTTTTTGTTTTATTTCTTAAATTTAGTCGATAGATTAATTTTAACATTTAAAGTTAAATTGATAGATCTGCATTGGATATTTAGAATTTTAAATTTTTTTTTATGAATTTATATTTATTATATCTTGTTTTGTTTGAAAAGAATGGTTAGCTTATAATTTTATTAATTAATTAATTTTAATGGAGTAAAACACATTAAGCAGATAAAAATTTTATAACTATTAATTTTTTTTTTAATTTAATTTTATTATTATTTATTTTAATATAACTAACCTAACAACCATTTATTATAAGTTACCGCCAAGTTTAGTTGTAAATGTTAATTAAAAAAAGGAGGTAATATTAAAAATATATTTTTTTCTTTAAATTATTTAACTATTTATAATTGTATTATTAAATTTTAAAATTTAACATTAATTTAAATGATTTTATTTAGTAGTATTTTAGTTTACTTATTAACTATTTATAATAAATAGCATTATTATTATAATGATGATTAATTTTAAGCTATTAAATTATGTAAGAATAAATTATCATTATTATTCTTATAATTACTATTATTATTATTATTATTATTATTTTTATTATTATTTTTATTATTTTTATTATTATTATAATAATTATAATTATTATAATTTATTTTTATATTATAAGAAGTAGTACATTTATCTGAATTTTTTAAATTTTAATTCTAAATTTTTAATTCTTAATTTTTAATTCTTAATTTTTAATTCTTAATTATTAATTCTTAATGTTTAATTCTAAATTATTAATTCTTAATCCATAATTAATAATTCTTAATTCTTGTATAAATTTAAATTATTAATTCTTAATCCATAATTAATAATTCTTAATTCTTGTATAAATTTAAAGTATTAATTAAACAAAAAAGTAAAAGTATAGCTATATTTATTAAAAAAAAAACCTTTAATATTTTAATTGAATAATTAATTAAATTTACTTACTCCCCTCCACTAGATTAAACCTAAACCATTTATTAATTATTTTCATTCAACAAGTTTACATGTATGAAGTGAATGCATTAATTCTTGAATAAATTATTTGTAAGAGTTATGTCATGTGGTATTATAAATTTGCTTATTTACTTTGCTTGATTACTTATTTACTTATTTTATTAAGTTATTATTTATTAATTTACTTATTAAAATTGAAATGATATTAAAAATATTAAATTATATTAAATTATATAAAATTATATTAAATTATATTCAAAAATAAAATGTAAGTAAATTAAATGTTAAATTTATAAGTTATTTTAAAATAAAAATGTTTTAAACTAAATTTATTTGTTATTTATTATTTAATAATTGTATAAATTAAAGTAAATCTCACTAACAAAATAATTAAAATTATTATTATATTTTTATTAAAATTGTGAATAAGTTGGGTATTTATACTATTAGATTATGAATTTTTAAATTCTCTTAGTTTAATGGTAGAACAGCATTCTTCTAAAGTGTTAATTTTGGTTCGAGTCCAAAAGAGAATAAACTTTAATAATATATTATATTAATAAAACAAAAAATTGGTTATAGTTTTAAATATTATATATTATATATAAGTTTCTATCTTAAATAAAATAAAAATAATTTTAAATAAAATTAGTAATAGTTAATTAAATAAAATAATTTAATTTATTTAATGTATTAAATATATATCTATATATATTTATATATTTTTATATTTTTATTTATAAGTATATATTTTTATTCAATATATATTAGGTAATTTTGTAAATTATTAAAAAAAAAAATAATATTAGTTAAATTATAATTAATAATTTATAAATTATTCACTGATATTTACTCAAATTAAAAATTTAAATTTAATAAATTTATATTTAATATGATAAAAATAATAATAAAATTATTATCTTAAATTATTATATTTATTTTTATATTTATTGTTTTATTTTATTCATCATTTGGATGATTTAGCTTATATCATTTATTTTATTATAATTATTAATTTTTAGTAAATAGTTATTTTGATTTATAGTTTATACAAAAATACAAAAATATTATTGTATTTATATTTAAATTATTTCTTATTTTTTTTTTGTTAAATAATTTTTAAATTATATCCAAATATTTGGGGAATAATTGTTTATATTATATATATTTTATATTTTATCATGTAATATTTCGTTTTTTTATAGTTTCACTTACAAATATAAATAAAAATTCTATAAAACTATACTACCCTAAATTAAATGATTTTAAATTAAATTAAGTTAAATTAATTTGTTACATTTAAAATAGTGTAGTAAGAAGTAAGTAGTAAAAAAAAAA
>Ga0307474_10004116_pt1 | contig 10480 bp, 9 predicted proteins | sample atmos_gasesECM1C_2_FD_203312 | JGI IMG/M metagenome (GOLD analysis project Ga0307474, IMG submission 203312) | Hardwood forest soil microbial communities from Morgan-Monroe State Forest, Indiana, United States - atmos_gasesECM1C_05 | ecosystem: Environmental > Terrestrial > Soil > Temperate...
CAGAAACGCCATCATGTATTCGCGGACGCGCAGCGTGATGGCTTTCCAGCTCGCGATGATGCAGATCGGCATCAAGGCGGTGGTCAGGATCACGAACGGCAATGAAATGCCGTCCACTCCCATGTGGTAGGTAATAGCGCTGGCAAGCCACGGCGCCTTCTCGACGAACTGGAAGTCGGCTTGCGCCGGGTCGAAGCGCCACACCAGGATCAGAGACACAAGAAAGGTGATCAGCGTGGTCCACAACGCGATCCAGCGCGCGTTGCGGCGCGCCGCTTCGTCATCGCCGCGGCTGACATAGACCAGCAGCGCGCCGACGAGCGGGAGGAATGTAACGACGGAGAGGATGGGCCAGGTTGTCATCGCTAGCCCCCCGCGCCAAACATGAACCATGTAATCAAGCCCGCAGCTCCGATCAGCATGGCGAACGCGTAATGATAGAGATATCCGGTCTGCAGCCGCACCACGTTGCGGGTGACATCAAGTACCCACGCCGACACACCGTCCGGCCCGAAACCGTCGATGATGTAGCCATCGCCGACCTTCCACAGGAAACGCCCGAGCCACTTGGTCGGCCGCACGAAGATCAGGTCGTATAGCTCGTCGAAATACCATTTGTTGAGCAGGAACTGGTAAAGCAGCGGCTGCTGATCGGCAAGTTCGACCGGCAGATACGGCCTTCGGATGTAGAACAGCCACGACACCAGGAAACCCACCGCCATCATCACCGTCGGCAGGATCGCGATGCTTTCGGGAATCTGGTGCATGTCTTCGATGATGTGCGGGTTCATCTTCAGCGATTCGCGGAAGAACTCCTCCACGCCATGGCCGGCGAACAATTCCCTGAACGGGAATCCGGCGAGGATCGATCCTGCCGCAAGTATCCCGATCGGAACAAGCATCCAGAGCGGTGACTCATGCGCGGCTTCGTAATGCTCCCGATCGTGGGGTTCGCCATGGAAAGTCTTGAAGATCAGGCGCCAGGAGTAGAACGAGGTCAAGGCGGCCGCGATCACGGTCATCAGGAAGCCGTAGGGTCCTAACGGATTGTGCGAGGCGAATGCGGATTCGATGATCGCATCTTTGGAGAAATAGCCGGCGGTCAGGGGGAAGCCGGTCAGGGCCAGCGTGCCGATCACCATGACCAGGTAAGTGAAGGGAATCCGGTCCTTCAGCCCGCCCATGTTGCGAATGTCCTGCTCGTGATGCATCGCGTAGATCACCGAGCCCGATCCTAAGAACAACAGCGCCTTGAAGAAGGCGTGGGTGAACAGATGGAACATCCCGACGGAATAGGCCCCCGCCCCCATCGCCACGAACATGTAGCCGAGCTGTGAGCAGGTCGAATAGGCCACGATCCGCTTGATATCGTTTTGCACGAGACCAACGGTTGCCGCGAACATGGCGGTGGTCGCGCCGATGAACATCACGAACGCTTGCGCGGTCGGCGAAAGCTCAAACAGCGGCGACAGCCGCGCTACCATGAAGACGCCGGCGGTAACCATGGTGGCGGCGTGGATCAACGCCGAGACCGGGGTCGGGCCTTCCATCGCGTCGGGCAGCCAGGTGTGCAACAGGAACTGCGCCGACTTGCCCATCGCACCCATGAACAGGAGCAGGCAGGTCAGGGTCAGCGCGTCGGCATGCCAGCCGAAGAAATTGATCGTTTTGCCCGTCAGACCCGGCGCGGCGGCAAAAATCGTTTCGTAGTCGACCGACCCGATCAGCATGAACACGGCGAAGATGCCGAGCGCGAACCCGAAATCGCCGATGCGGTTGACGATGAAGGCCTTGATCGCCGCGGCATTCGCCGATGGCTTGTGATACCAGAACCCGATCAAAAGATAGCTTGCCAGCCCAACGCCTTCCCAACCGAAGAACAGCTGGACGAGGTTGTCGGCCGTCACCAGCATCAGCATCGCGAAGGTGAACAGCGAAAGATAGCTGAAGAACCTCGGCCGGTACGGGTCCTCGTCCATGTAGCCGATCGAGTAAAGATGCACGAGCGAGGAAATGGTGTTGACGACCACCAGCATGACCGCCGTCAGCGTATCGACACGAAGCGCCCAGGCGACTTGCAGGTCGCCCGATGTGATCCAGGGGAACAGCGCAATGCGGGCGTCGTTGTGGCCGAAGCCTACATCGACCAGCACCACCCAGGACAAGACCGCAGCGATCATCAATAGGCCGGTCGTGATCAATTCGGCCGGGCGCGAGCCGGCCGCCGCCGGCTCCGCGGCATGGTGGTCGTCGTGACCGTTGCCGTCGGGCTCGTGGCTGGAAGCATGGATGACGCCGGCGTCTTGGTCGACGGCGGCCTCACCGTGCCCGTGCGCGTCGGCATGACGTTCAACCTCATCTCCGCTCGGATTGCGCGCATGCGCACCCACAATCGAGATCAGCCCCGCGATGATGCAGCCGATGAGCGGCAGAAAGACGATGGCCTGGATCATTGGCGCCTAACCCTTCATCAGACTGACGTCGTCAACCGCGATCGAGCCGCGGTTTCGGAAGTAGACGACCAATATCGCAAGACCGATCGCGGCTTCGGCCGCAGCCACGGTGAGCACCAGCATCGCAAACACCTGGCCGACGATGTCACCGATGAAGGTCGAGAACGCCACCAGGTTGATATTGACGGCGAGCAGGATCAGCTCGATCGACATCAGAATGATAATGATGTTCTTGCGGTTGAGGAAAATCCCGAGAATTCCGAGCGTGAACAGGATGGCGCCGACCGCGAGATAATGCCCAAGACCAATTGTCATTGCACCCACTCCGCGGCATCTGCGTCCTGAAGGCCCTGACCCGAGGCGACCTTGCGCACGCTCATGGCGAGTTCCGGCGTCCGCGCATTTTGAACATTGATGTCCTGCCGCTTGACGCTGGCTTTGTGGCGCAGCGTCAGCACGATCGCACCGATCATAGCGACCAGGAGGACCAGGCCCGCGATCTGGAAGTAATGGATGTACCTCGTGTAGAGGACGAGCCCGAGCGCCTCGGTATTGCTCACATTGGCAGGGATCGCCGCCGTAATCGACTTGGCCACGTTGGGACTGATGACCCAACCGCCGCCAACCAATAGCAGCTCGGCAAGGAACACCCCGCCGATCACAAGGCCTATCGGAAGATATTCGATAAAGCCTTCGCGCAACTCGGTGAAATCGACGTCGAGCATCATGATCACGAAGAGAAACAGCACCGCGACCGCGCCGACATAGACCACGATGAGGATCATGGCCAAAAACTCGGCGCCCATCAGCACGAACAGGCCGGCGGCATTGACGAAGGCAAGGATGAGGAACAGCACGGAGTGCACGGGATTGCGCGAGGTGATCACCATCACCGCGGATGCCACGCAGACGCCCGCGAACAAATAGAAGAACAACGCCGGAAGGATCATCGAAAAGCCTCCGTCATTCCGGAGCGCGGATACCGTCCGCGAACCCGGAATCCAGAGATCAAGGCGCAAGATTCCGGATCGGCGCCAGGCGCCGTCCGGAATGACATGAGAATATCCGAAAGGATCATGCCCTCACCTCACCGGTACGGCGCGTCGAGTTCGATCGATTTGGCGATCTGGCTCTCCCAGCGGTCCCCATTGGCGAGAAGTTTCGCCTTGTCATAGTAGAGTTCCTCGCGCGTCTCAGTCGCGAATTCGAAATTCGGCCCCTCCACGATGGCATCCACCGGACACGCCTCCTGGCAGAGCCCGCAGTAAATGCATTTCACCATGTCGATATCATAGCGCACGGTACGCCGCGTACCGTCGTTGCGGCGCGGGCCGGCCTCGATCGTGATCGCCTGGGCCGGACAGATCGCCTCGCAAAGCTTGCAGGCGATGCAGCGCTCCTCGCCGTTGGGATAGCGTCGCAACGCGTGCTCGCCGCGAAAGCGCGGCGAAATCGGCCCCTTCTCGAACGGATAGTTCAGCGTCGGCTTCGGCTTGAAGAAATAGCGCATGGCGAGGAAGAACGCCGACACGAATTCCGACAGCAGGAGCGAGCGCGACGTGGCGTTGATGTTGACACTCATAGCGACCTCATTTCGGCGCGATTCCAGCGAACTGCAGCACGCCGGCGACGATCACGACCATCGCCAGCGACAGCGGCAGAAACACCTTCCAGCCCAGCCTCATCAACTGGTCGTAGCGGTAGCGCGGCACGATCGCTTTCGCCATCGCAAACAGGAAGAACATGAAAAAGAGTTTTAGCGAGAACCAGATCACGCCCGGCACCCAGGTGAAGGGCGGCAGCGCCACCGGCGGCAACCAGCCGCCGAGGAACAGGATCGTGGCCATCGCGCACATCGTGGTGATGGCGACATACTCGCCGAGCATGAACAACAGATACGGCGTCGAGCCGTATTCGACCATGAAACCCGCGACCAGTTCCGACTCGGCTTCGACAAGGTCGAACGGTGGCCGGTTGGTTTCGGCCAGGGACGAGACGTAGAATACGACGAACATCGGCAGTAGCGGCCACACATACCAGTTGAGTATCGTCAGTTGCGGCAGGCCGATCAGGCTGCCGATCCCGCGCGTGTTCTGCGCCTCAACCACCGCCGTAAGGTTGAGCGAGCCCGCACAAAGCAGCACGGTGATGATCACAAATCCGATCGAGACCTCGTAGCTGACCATCTGAGCCGCCGAGCGAAGCGCGGCGAGGAACGGATATTTCGAGTTTGACGACCATCCAGCCATGATGATGCCGTAGATCGACAGCGATGAAATCGCAAAGATGTAGAGCACGCCGACGTTGATGTCGGAGATCGCCCAGCCGAGATTCGTCGGAATCACCGCCCAGGCGGCCAGCGCGAGCACGCAGCTCACCAGCGGAGCCAGCAGGAACACGCCCTTGTTGGCGCCAGCCGGAATGACCGGTTCCTTAAAAACGAATTTGAAGAAATCGGCGAAGGACTGCAGCAGGCCCCACGGCCCGACCACATTCGGACCGCGCCTGATCTGGACCGCCGCCCAGATCTTGCGGTCGGCAAGCAGGAGGTAGGCGAGCGCAATCAGAAGCACCACGAGCAACAGCACGCTCTGCGCGACCATGATGATCAGCGGCCACAAGGTACTGGTCCAGAACTCGGCCATCACTTCACTCCGCTGCGTTGAGCATCTTGCCGGAGGCCAGGCGGGAGCATTCCGCCATGACCGCGGAAGCTCGCGCGATCGGGTTGGTCAGGTAAAAATCCTCCACCGAACTCTTGAACGGTGACTTCTCGATATTGCCGCCGCCGCCTGCAAGCGCGTTGATATCGCCGGCCTTGCCCGGCTCGATGGCGTCGATCCGCATCAGGTGGGGTGCGGCCTTGAAGATCGCCTGCCGCAGTGCTTGTAGCGAGTCGTAAGGCAGCTTCTTGCCAAGCGCTTCCGACATCGCGCGGACGATCGCCCAATCCTCGCGCGCCTGCCCCGGGGGAAATCCCGCCCTGTTGGCCATTTGCACCCGGCCCTCGGTGTTGACGAAGAGACCGCTCTTCTCCGTATAGGCCGCGCCCGGCAGGATGACGTCGGCGCGGTGGGCGCCTCGATCGCCATGGGTGCCGATGTACACAACGAAGGTGCCATCGCCAACCTTGACCTCATCGGCGCCAAGCAGGAACAGCACGTCGAGCGTGCCGAACGTAGTCATCTCCACCGAATTAAGCCCGCCCGCGTGAGAGGCAAAGCCGATATCGAGCGCGCCGACCCGCGAAGCCGTGTCCTGCAGGACCGCAAAGCCGTTCCAGCCCTCTTTAACGGCGCCGACATCAACCGCAAGCTTGGCCGCAGCCGAAAGAACCGCTCGCCCGTCATGCCGCCCGGCGGCGCCGGAGCCGACCAATATGATCGGGTGTTTCGCATTCTTGAGTACGTCCGCAAAGGAATGCTTGGCCGCGGCGACATCGCTGAGCGTGTCTGTCCCACCGCCCAGGTGATCGTAGCCGTAGGTCAAATCGAAGCTCGGGCCGATCAGGCCGATCTTGAGCTGGCCGCTTCGCCAGCGCTTGCGAATGCGCGTATTGAGCACGGCGGCTTCCCTGCGCGGGTTCGAGCCCAGGATCAGGAGGGCATCCGCCTGCTCAATGCCGGCAATCGTGGGATTGAAAAGGTAAGAGGCGCGTCCAGCCCTCGGATCGAACGCATCGCCGCCCTGCACGGCGAGATTGATCGAGCCGCATTTCGCCAATAGTTCCTTGAGCGCAAACATTTCCTCCACCGCGGCGAGGTCACCTGCGATGGCGCCGATCCGCTTGCCATCGGTTCGCGCGATCCTTGCCGCAATCGCCGCGAAAGCCTCTTGCCACGAGGCCGGGTGGAGCTGGCCGTTCTGCCGGATGTAGGGACGGTCGAGCCGCTGGGTGCGCAGGCCATCGACGATATGGCGGGTCTTGTCGGAAATCCATTCCTCGTTCACCGCTTCGTTGACCCGCGGCAGGATCCGCATCACCTCGCGGCCGCGGGTATCGACGCGGATCGCCGAGCCAACGCCGTCCATCACGTCGATCGACTGCGTCTTGCCGAGTTCCCAGGGCCGGGCCGCGAAGGCGTAGGGTTTTGAGGTGAGCGCGCCCACCGGGCAGATGTCGACGAGGTTGCCCTGCAGCTCGGAGGTCAACGCCGTCTCCAGATAAGTCGTGATCTCCATGTCTTCGCCGCGGCCGGTCGCGCCCATTTCCGGCACACCGCACACTTCGGCGGCAAAGCGGACGCAGCGCGTGCACTGGATGCAGCGGTTCATGGAGGTCTTCACTAACGCGCCGAGATATTTATCCTCGACCGCGCGCTTGTTCTCGGCAAAGCGCGAGGTGTCGACGCCGTAACCCATCGCCTGGTCCTGCAAGTCGCATTCCCCGCCCTGGTCGCAGATCGGACAATCCAGGGGGTGGTTGATGAGCAGGAATTCCATTACGCCTTCGCGCGCTTTCCTCACCATCGGTGAACGGGTCGAAATTTCCGGCGGCTCGCCCTTCGGGCCCGGGCGGCAATCGCGGACACCCCAGGCGCAGCTTGCCACCGGCTTCGGGCCGCCCTTCACCTCGACCAGGCACATCCGGCAATTGCCGGCGATCGAGAGGCGCTCGTGGTAGCAAAAGCGCGGAATTTCCGCGCCCGCGGCCTCGCACGCCTGCAACAGCGTGTATTCCGCGGGGACATCGATCTCTTTGCCGTCGACGATCAGTTTGGTCATTGCGGTCTCAAGTCTTTCCCGGCTTGCAGTCCGGCGGTGTGACGCTGGCCGTCTTCATGGAGGTCTTCACCCAGTCCTGGGTACTGGTGCTGTAGGTCATCAGATAGGCCGGCTCGGCCGTGCTCTTCTCGCACAGAAACGGCAGATGCGGCTTCAGGTCGTAATCGCACGAGGCCAGCCACTCACGCCGGTCTGAGAATGCGGTGGTCGCTTCCTCGCAGGCATAGAGGAAATAGGCAACGAAACTCTCGTACTGCACCCGCTGATCGCGCTCGCCGGCCCTGATTTTCTCGTAATCGGGCGCGGCGAATTTCGGGTTGTTGAACGCCAGATCGGTGTAGCCCAGAAAAGCCTGCCGGGCGCTTGTCGCGCGATTGCCAGTGCGCAGCTCGTTGATCTGGAACAGGATCGCCACGAAGCCGAGCAGCGCCACCGCCGCCTGCGCCATTTGCGCCAGCGTCCCGTATTTCTGCCACCAGAAAAGGCTCGGCTGCGACATCAACTTCACTCCGCCGCGACCATGTGCGCAGGGTCCAACACGCCCTGATCGTCGAGATCGGCTTTGTGCGAATATCGTTCGATACGTTCCTCGATCTCATGCCGGAAATGCGCGATCAGGCCCTGGATCGGCCAGGCGGCGGCATCCCCTAGCGCGCAAATCGTGTGACCCTCGACCTGCTTGGTCACCTCGAGCAGCATGTCGATTTCGCGCTTGTGGGCGCGACCTTCGGCCATCCGGCTCAAAACCCGCCACATCCATCCGGTGCCTTCGCGGCAGGGGGTGCACTGGCCGCAGCTCTCGTGCTTGTAGAAATAGGAGATGCGGGCAATGGCGCGGATCAGGTCGGTCGACTTGTCCATCACGATGACGGCGGCGGTGCCAAGACCGGAGCGCAGCTTGCCGAGACTGTCGAAATCCATCGGCGTGTCGATGATCTGCTCCGCCGGCACCATGCGCACCGAAGAGCCGCCTGGGATCACGGCCTTCAGATTGTCCCATCCGCCGCGGATGCCGCCGCAATGGCGCTCGATCAATTCGCGAAACGGTATGCCCATCGCCTCTTCGACGTTGCAGGGGCGCTCGACGTGACCGGAAATACAGAACAGCTTGGTGCCGACATTGTTGGGCCGGCCGATGCCGGCGAACCACGCCGCACCGCGCCGCAGGATATCCGGGGCCACCGCAATCGACTCGACATTGTTGACCGTGGTCGGGCAGCCGAACAGGCCGACATTGGCCGGGAATGGCGGTTTTAGCCGTGGCTGGCCCTTCTTGCCCTCGAGACTTTCCAGGAGTGCCGTTTCTTCGCCGCAGATATAGGCGCCGGCGCCATGCGTCACGTAGAGATCGAACGGCCAGCCGTTGACGTTGTCCTTGCCGATCAGCTTTGCGGCATAGGCCTGGTCGACCGCGGCCTCGAGGTGCTCGCGCTCGCGGATGAACTCGCCCCGCACATAGATGTAGCAGGCGTGCGCCCCCATCGCGAAGCTCGCAATCAGGCAACCTTCGACCAGAAGATGCGGATCGTGCCGCATGATCTCGCGGTCCTTGCAGGTGCCGGGCTCGGACTCGTCGGCATTGACCACGAGATAGCTCGGCCGGCCGTCGGTCGACTCCTTTGGCATGAACGACCACTTCAGTCCGGTCGGAAAACCGGCCCCGCCGCGGCCGCGCAGGCCCGACGCCTTCATCTCGTTGATGATCCAGTCGCGTCCCTTGTCGATGATCGCCTTGGTGCCATCCCAGGCGCCGCGGCGACGCGCACCTTCGAGGCCCCAGTCGTGGAGGCCGTAGAGATTCTTGAAGATGCGATCCTTGTCGTCGAGCATATCGGAGTTCCCGAAGATCAGCGATGAAAGGGCGAAGCGAGGCCTGCGACGCCGGCCGCTTGCAGGGTACGGTCGTGCCTCATGTGGTCTCCTTCAGCGTGGTGGGTCCGCCGACCGGCGCGGAGAACTGGCGGTCAATCTGCGGCCCCGGCTTCGGCACCTGGCCGGAGGCAAAGGCGTCGAGCACTTTTCCGAAGCTCTCCTTGGTCAGATCCTCGTAAGTGTCCTTGCCGACCAGAATCATCGGTGCGTTCACACAAGCACCAAGACATTCCACCTCTTCCCAGCTGAAACTGCCGTCCTTGGAAAGGTGGAAGGGCTCGCGGTGGATCCTGCTCTGGCACACCTCGATAAGTTCGCCGGCCCCGCGCAGACGGCACGGCGTCGTGCCGCAGACCTGAACGTGGGCCTTCTTGCCCACGGGCTGCAGCTGGAACATGGTATAGAACGTCGCGATCTCAAGCACGCGGATATGAGGCATACCGAGCAGATCGGCGACCGCGCGGATCGCGGCTTCGGAAACCCACCCGTCATGCTGCTCCTGGACCCGCCACAGGATGGCGATGGCGGCGGAAGCCTGCCGTCCTTGCGGGTATTTGGCGATCTGCTGCTTCGCAAAAGCCAGATTTTCCGGCGTGAATGTGAAGCCTGCCGGCTGAAGTTCCTTGGGCGCTAGGCGGCGGACGGACATCGGTTCTTGTCTTTCATTGCACGCGGCGCCCGGCTTCGGCGTTCAGGGCATTGAAGCGGTTCTGCCAGAACGCGCTTGCGGTGCCGAACACGTTATAGCCGACGTGGGAGGAAACCTTGATGCGATCGAGGATCGAAAGCTCGGTCACGGTCTCCATGCGATTGGAGCGCGGATCGTAAACGATGAGCTTGAGCGGCGTCTGCTCGAGAATATAGCGCGACACCGTGTGACCGGGATCGTTGCCGTGCTCCTCGCATATGATGACGCTGTCGCCCTGCAACAGCCGTGTGCCGCCCTTGATGGCATCGACCTCGACGCCTTCGACATCGAGCTTGATCAGATATTTTCCGCTCGCAGAAACCTTGCCATCCTCGATCAGGTCGTCGAGCGCGATGACCGGCACTTGTTCGCCGCCGCTGTCGACGCCGCCTGTGATACTGAACGCCTCGTGCTTGGTTCCGGACAGCCGCGCCGTGCCCTTCGTCACGCCGATCGCGCACTTCATCAGCGCAAAGCGATTGCCGTTGACGCTGGCGTTGTTGGCAAGCTTGGCAAAATTCTCCGATGATGGCTCGATTGCGATCGCCTCGTGCGAACCGAACGGCGCACTCGAGACCAGCACCGACCAGTAACCGTAATTGGCACCGCAATCGAGCAGCATGTAATCGATATCGGCTGAGTGACGGAACAGCACTTCCAGCTCGTCTTCGTAATGATACGAGCGGTCGAGCAGCTTGCTCCAGTAACCGTCGCCGTAGGGAAATTCGAAAATCGCATCGGC
>Ga0307474_10004117_pt1 | contig 10479 bp, 7 predicted proteins | sample atmos_gasesECM1C_2_FD_203312 | JGI IMG/M metagenome (GOLD analysis project Ga0307474, IMG submission 203312) | Hardwood forest soil microbial communities from Morgan-Monroe State Forest, Indiana, United States - atmos_gasesECM1C_05 | ecosystem: Environmental > Terrestrial > Soil > Temperate...
CGGTAATCTCGGAAACGGTGATCACCTTTCGCGTGCCGTCGGACAGGCGCGCGATCTGAACCACGGCGTGAACCGCCGATGAGATCTGGCTGCGCACGGCGCGTTCAGGAATATTGAGGTTCGCCATCGAGACCATGTTTTCGACGCGAGCCATGGCGTCGCGTGGAGAGTTGGCGTGCACCGTAGTCAGGGAACCCTCGTGACCAGTATTCATGGCCTGCAGCATGTCAAACGCTTCCTCGCCGCGCACCTCGCCCACCACGATGCGGTCGGGCCGCATACGCAAGCTGTTGATGACGAGTTGCCGCTGGCGCACCGCGCCTTTCCCTTCCACGTTTGGCGGACGGGTTTCCAACCGAACCACGTGTTCCTGCTTGAGCTGAAGTTCGGCGGCATCTTCGATGGTGACGATGCGGTCCGAGTTTGGAATGTAACCCGAAAGCACGTTCAACAGCGTCGTTTTGCCAGCGCCGGTTCCCCCGGAGACCAGGATATTGAGGCGCCCTTTCACCATGGCGGAAAGTAATTCCAGCATGGATTCGGTCAGGGTCTGGTTCTCGATCATCTGCCGGGCCGTAATCGGATCACGACCGAAGCGGCGGATGGAGAGGCAGGGGCCGTCAATGGCCAGAGGGGGAATGATGGCGTTGACGCGGGATCCGTCGGCCAGACGGGCATCAACCATCGGCGAAGACTCGTCCACTCGACGCCCGACCCGCGACACGATGCGTTCGATGATCTGCATCAGGTGCGTATTGTCTTTGAATGAAAGCGGAGTCTGTTCCAGCTTGCCGGCACGCTCGATGTAGACCCGATCGAAACGGTTCACGAGAATGTCAGAAATTGTAGGGTCTTTGAGCAGCGGCTCGAGGGGACCCAGCCCGAAGATTTCGTCCGCAATCTCCCGCGCCAGGCGTTCTTTCTCGGCAAAGCTGAGAGGCACGGCCTCGCTGTTGACCGCGTTGCGGATGATGATCAGGACTTCGTCGCGGGCGGAGTCACCGGAAGTCTTGCCTAATTTTTCCAGGTCGAGGCGGTCGAGAATCTTGCGATGCAGGTCGGCTTTTACCTGCTGGTAGTCGGTACGCTCGAAGCTTTGCACATTTGCCATACGACCCTAGACTCCTACACCGACTTAAATAGCGACCACGTCTCGCGTTTCGAATTCAGATCGTTGCGCGTCAATTCCTGAGCCAGTCCGGAAAAGCAGCGGGCGATTTCACTGCTGCGCTGATCCATTACCGGCGTCCCGCGGTCGATTGCGCTCGAGATCGCGAAATACTGGTTCGGAACGCGCCACAGTAATTTTGCACCTACTGCGGCCTCGGCATCCTCTTCGCTGAAACCCGGAACTTTCCGGAAACGGTTCAGCACCAGGCGCACCCGCTCCCGGCTGCCGGTTTCCCCAAGATACTCTTGCACGCGGGCTGCGCTCCACAACGAAGCGACGTCGGTGCAGGCTACGAGCAGAACGGTCTCCGAGAGATTCGCAATCAGGCGGCTGGCAGCATCAAAACGAGACGAAGCATCGACGACGACATACCTATAGTGCGTGACCAGCATGTCAAACAAACGCACGAACTCGGCGGTCGACGGATCGATGGCAGCCGGCACATTGGATCCGGCCAGCAGCTGCATCCCCCCGTTGTGCCGGGTCATGAAGCTCTCCAGCAGGGAAGCGTCCATGCGGTGCAGGTTGCGGGTGGCATCGGCCACAGTGAACAGTGGCTTGAGATTCATGTGCAACGCGGCATGCCCCAGCGGAGCCAGGTCCACCAGCGCCGTTTGACCATGGGCAGCCTGCAAGGCCAGGCCGAGGTTTACAGCGACAGTGGTCGCACCGTTGCCGCCCTTGGCATTGATGACGGAGAAAACTTTGCCGCGGGGGCCTTCTTGCCTTCCGCGCCGCTGCGCCGTGGTCAGGCGCACAAAAGCTTCCAGCAGATCAGTGGTGGTCGTCGGCCGCTCGATAAATTCCCGGGCACCCGCCCGCATGGCGTTGACGATGACTTGCGGCTGGTTGAGATTGCCGATGGCGAAAATCGCGCCTTCTGGCATCTCCTGATGCAGGAGTTCGATGGCCCGCAGCGCCGGCGTTGCATTGTCGGCGGGAATATCTACTAATGTGACATCGGGATTCGCGGCCCGAACCCGGCGCGTAACAGGATCGGAACCCGCTACCGGAAAGCTGGCACAGGTATGGACGGTCCGCGCCACGCTGGTGCCATCCACCAGCACCTGGAGCACGGCGCGCTGCTCGTTATCGGTAGCGACAATGACGACCGAAAGCTCTGGCATATCCAACGCCCCAAGTTCCCATCGAGCCGGGAAGCCCACTTATTCCACAGCGACACGCAAAAATACGCAATTCTTATTTGCCGTTCTTATCAAACTTGCCGTTCTCGATAAACGGTTTCGGGTCCTTTGGCAACGGCGGAGGCTCCGTGGTAGGCGAAACCCGCCGAACCGTGCAAAGAACCATCAACTCCGAGTTGCTCTTCTGCAAGCTCTTACTGCGAAAGAAATTTCCCAGGATCGGGATATCTCCGAGGCCGGGAATCTTGCTGTAAATGTCGGTGACGCGGTTGTCCATCAGGCCCGCGATCACGAAACTCTGGCCATCCTGCAATTCAAATTCGGTCTCAGCGCTGCGCGTACTGAGTGCCGGAACGGTGAATCCGGAAATCGTAAGGGCGTTGGCGAAATCGAGCGTGCTGACTTCGGGAGCGACTTTCAGATGTATGTTCCCGCTAGGCATGATCACGGGCGTGAATGCTAGCCGGACCCCGAATTCCTTAAACGAGATTGTAACCGCTGTAAAGCCTGCACCCGGCTGAACGATGGGAAACGGGAACTGCCCACCAGCAAGGAATTTCGCCTCTTTGCCGTTTACCGCGATCAGATTCGGCTCGGCCAGAATCTGCAAGAGATTCTTGGTTTGCAGAGCTTCGATGACGGCACCGAAATTAATGTCCGGACGAAAAAGAAAAAGGTTCAATACGTTGCTGATACTGGGCGCACCTACGAGGGTGTTGGTATTGCCGCTCGTTGTATTGGTAATGCCGCCATTAGTGGTGGAGACGGGTGGCGTCGGCGGCGTGATAGACGGCGCTCCGAACCCTCCGAATTGACCAGTGGTAAGCGTGCCCGTGGTGTTGGCGGCGCCCGTCGAAACAAGATTCAGTCCCAGTTGAGTCACAGCCGAGCGGTCCACCTCGGCAAACTTCACCTGCAGCAAGACTTCCTGCGCACCGACTGGCCCGAACGTAAGCACGTTCACGACTTTCGGTGAATACGCATTGGCCAGTTCACCGGCCCGCTTGGCGACGTCTTCGGTGGTCACATGCCCGGAAAGAACGATTGCGGCACGCGATGGTGTGACAACAATCTGTTCCTCGGGGAAGACCCGGTGCTCTTCTTCGGCACAGGCGCTGACGTCGACATCCACTCGCAAATCGAAACTGCGCGAGCGTTCCAATTCATCCCAGATGAGCAGCGATACTTCTCCGGGAGTTTTGCCGTGGACCAGGATTTGCGTAGCTGTAATCGGCCGCGCGAAAGCGATAGCTGGGTCGGTGATCGAGATGCGCTTGATTCGCTCGGTGGTATTAATCAGCAGGGACTTGCCGACCATCACACGCAACGGAGCCGAACCCTGCACTTGTTGCGATTGCGGCGGAAGGTTTGTGGTCTGGGTTCCGGTGGGAACAGAATTCTGTTGAGCTCCGGCATCCTGTTGGAGCGTTTCCGCACACAGAGGAAGGGCCAGCGCCACCGCGAGCAGCAATGCCCCGGGACATAAAGCGCGAACATTCATTTCTCGATTTCTCACCCCGTGAGGAAACATGTTGGCGTTTGAGGACGCGTGTCGATTATGGATCGCCTACTTACCTTCGCAACCACCTTCATTCGAACATTTGACGGTTTCAGGCTGCTTATCGCCCTGATAAATGTCGATACTGACGCCGGTGGAGGCTGGGGGAGCCTCCGGCGCTTTGATCGGAACCGTACGATGAACGGGAACGCGCACCGGAGTCACCGGCGGCGCGGCTCCCTTATATAAATTCCTTGTGCCCGAAGCGGGCACGTCTTCCTGGCGAGTGTCAACCGGATTCCTCAGCGCAAGTTGAATTTTTCCCTGGGAACTGGCCAAGGTGAGCCGTTGCGCATCGTCGGGAGTTACCTGAAGAGTGATGACCGGCACGTTCTGAGCTTCCCCGGTGGAGGTTCGTTCCAGCGTGTGGCCCGATGCCAGCACGGCAACATTCTGCAGAACGGTTGTGGTCTCCTGTTCGCTGCCGCCCGTTGGCATCCCGGTGAGCAGAACATCCACGCGGGTGCCGGGAGTCACGAATCCGGCAACGGAGACCACATCATTCACGCGTACAGAAACCGCGCGCATGCCGGGAGGGATGAGTGCCGGTAATCCCGCCCCTGCGTTTTCCGCAGCCAGCTTGGTTGGAAGGATAAAGTCGCCTTTGGTTATGGGAATGACCACACCGCGTCCAAGCACATCCGAGCGCCGGCGTGGAGCTCCCGGCGGAAGAACGCTCACAGGAATTCGGACAATTTTGATGTCGTGTTCTTCTATGCGCGTCCCAACTTGAAGGGTGTCGGCGGCGACGATGACGTCAATGCCGGGTTCAGCGGGAGCGCCCGTCCTGCTTTGCAGGTTTTTGTACACGTAGGTACTGGCAAGGACGCCCAGCGCCAACGCCAAACCCCCGATCATCAGCAAACGCGTGCGGTTCATGCTACTCCGTAAAAAAGTCCATCCCGCCTGACAAAAACGGCTTGAGAGGGTTACCGCCCAAGTCGATGGAACGCCCGCCCGTTACTGGATGGAGCTGGCAACATTGGAGAACACATTGTTGGCATTGGATCCGATCAGACGGATCGTGCCCACGACGATGACTAGAATCACCGCCAGCATAACGGCGTATTCGGCGATGTCCTGTCCGTCTTGCTCACTCCATAGTGTGCTAACAAGCTCCATAGAATCCTCTTTTCTGCGTACTTGAAAATGGTTTCGGAATGGCCTCGCCTGCGCGTGGAAGTATACCCAATGGTGGCAAGCCGGTACATGCCTGGTGCCATTTCGCGCAGCTTGTAAGCCATTCGATAGGCCAATCATACCCCGCATTTGCGCGAAAAGTGGTAATTTCTTGCATACCTAGACCCAAAATTAGGTTACTAGCGGGTGAGCGGTGAAAGTGGGCGTGTCAGCGCCGATGCTGCCCGTTTCTTATGGCTTACGATCTGCCGACCGGTTCTCAATATTAACGAGGGAGTTATATCTACTGCTCCGATGGTATCTCAATAGTTATCCCATTACTTCCGTGCCAGAACTGTGTGTCCAACCCGCTCCAGCCCCGCTTTCTCCTTCCGTTTGGGGTTCACGCAGCAAGACAATCACCAGCATCGGGAGATAAATCGAGAGAACAATCCACCGGCCTACCTCAACAAAGCTGCTCGGCGGATGATATGAACGCCACAAACCAGAGCACCAGCTAAAGATCACAGTCAAAAGGATTTCGCGGCGCGACCTCGGGATCAGCCAGAGGATCAGCGCGTCAAAGAACCAGCGCTGGGGCATAAAAGAACTTAGCAGCAGCAACCACGCGTCGCGGTCGCGATAGCGCAGCAGCGCCAGCAGAATAAGAGGCCCGGGTAGGACGAGAATGGCGAAAAAATGGTGGTAGTAGCGCATCTGGCCGATCCAGAGCAGAGGCCAGCGCGGCACCAGGAGCAGGCTCAGCAGGCCGATAACGACGCACGCCCAAAAGCCGCGGCGGCTAAAACGCGTGAGGAATACCGGCAATCCTACCTGCGGCTTCGCCATGGTCAGAGGAAGGAGAAGAGGAAAGAATGCGCTGGCTGTGATCGCCGCCGACCACTGCACTGTGAGAAGTCCAATCCAGTAGGGATACGCAAGAAAAATCAGCAGCCGGGAATAGTTGTGACGTGTCAGGCCTAGCGCGAGGAGCGCGGAGCCGAGTCCATAGAAGATTGCTCCCGCTGCTTCCGGAGAAAAGCCGAGAAACGGGAATGCAAAGATTCCGGCCGTGAGGGGATACTGCTCGAAAGGAGTGTCGTAGGGATTCTGATGCGCTAGCACCCGCTGCGCCAGGTGCATTGCCCAAACAAAATCGCCCGCTCCGCGATGCAGGGAGCGCTGGAAATAGAAGCAGAATGACCCGGTCGCGGCTCCCAGCAGCGTAGATATCGCGAGTCGCCCTCGTATAGCTGGCATTTTGAACGATAAGTTGTACCATGGGCTGCCAGATTTTCGTTGAATTCCTTCATTAAGGAAAAAGCGCGAGCGCTTGCAGAAGCGACATCAGTTGGGCGTTCTTCTTGCCGTACTCGCATCCGCGAGCACATGGTTCTATTTCCAAAGCATTTTGAAGCCGCAGCAGGTTGCCGACGCGGCCGCGCACCAGCGCCCGCGCGGCAATCTGTCTGATTTATATCCTCGATGGCTAGGCGCCCGGGAGCTGCTGTTGCATCGCCGGAATCCGTACACGGGAGAGATCACGCGCGAGATCCAGCAAGGCTATTACGGCAGACCTTTGGATCCGGCCCGCCGCGACGATCCCAAGGACCAGCAAGGTTTCACGTACCCCGCCTATATCGTTTTTCTTCTCGCGCCTACGGTTAGGCTTCCCTTTGAGGAAGTCCGCCTCGGATTTCGCTGGCTGTTGATTGCGCTCTCGGCTGGCAGCGTTCTGCTGTGGCTTCGTGTACTGCGGTGGAAGCCACCGTGCAGTGTGATATTCGTTCTCGTCGTGCTCATGCTCGGCTGGTTGCCTGCGGTGCAAGGCATAAAGCTCCAGCAGTTGAGCTTGCTCGTAGCCGGACTTTTGGCCGCTTGCTGTGCATACCTGACCGCGGGATGGCTATTCCTCGCTGGAGGCCTTCTCGCTCTGGCTACGATCAAGCCGCAACTGACTTGGCCGCTCGTTTTGTGGTTAAGCTTGTGGGCGGTGAGCGAGTGGCGATCGCGATGGCGATTCTTGCTCGGGTTCGCGATGATGATGGCGCTCTTGCTTGCAGGCACCGAGTTGATTCTGCCGGGATGGCTGCGCATGTTCATCGCGGCCATCGGTCAGTACCACGGCTATACGCAGAATCAGTCGGTGCTCGTCTGGATGTTTGGGGGGATCCTCGGCCGCATTTTCGAAGCAGCGGCGGTGCTGGCCTGCGGCATATATATCTGGCGGGTACGCCATGAACCTGCGAATAGCCCTTTGTTCGGGCGCGCAACCGGACTAGTTCTGGCTTTGACCGTTGTAATTGTCCCCATGTTTGCGCCGTATAACCAAGTCCTGCTGGCGCCGGCAGTTCTGGCGCTGGTCTGGAGGGCGACGGCGCCCGAGCCGATCCTCCCTGCGATCCGGCTGGCCGGTATAGTCGGTGCAGTCATGCTGTTGTGGCCCTGGATCGCCACGTTGGCTCTTGGTGCCTCTTATTTGTGGCTAACACCCGGCCTGAGGCAGCGGGTTTGGCCCATGCCGTTTTATTCGAACTTCATGATCCCGATCTTTGTTTTTGGACTGGCGTTACTGCAGGGATTGACCGATCCAGCGCTGCGCTTGCGAGACGACGCGGCAGCAGAGTAGTCTGTTGCAGCAAGACCTACGCCGCCTGTTTCGCCCTGTCGAAGGCGGACTGAGGGCGAGAGCTGACCGTACTTAGCCCAAAGCAGCATGGCCCTGAACACCATCAGTCACCACAGCTCCGGTTCCGGAGTTTTTCCTGCCCTCGTGTTCGTCCAGGGCAGCGAGCAGAAGAACATCATTCTCAACCGCACGCCCTTCAGCGTGGGACGGAAGGTCGATAAGGACCTGGTCATCGCCGACCCGCGGGTCTCGCGCGACCACGCCCAGATTATGCAGGAAGGTCAGGATTTCTTTCTTGTCGATCAGGGCAGCAAGCATGGCACGTTTGTCAACGGCGAGCGCATCCAGCGCCAGAAACTGGAAAGAGGAGACCGGCTCGAGTTTGGAGCACGAGATTCGGCCTACATCCTTTTTAATCCAGCGCACGCCACGTCCAACACCGCGCGCGAGTTTCTCAGCCAAATTTCCGTCATTCAGATCAACAAAGAAGCGACGGATCTCGAAAAACTGACCCTTTTTCTGGATGCGGCCCGCAAACTCAACACGGCTGGCGTGCTCGACGAAATTCTAATGACCATGCTCGACGTCACGCTGCAGCTGACGCGAGCCGAGCGCGGTTACGTTTTCCTCAAAGACGAGGAAGGTAAACTGCGGCTGGCCGCGGGGCGGAACTCCAAGAAGGAGCCGCTGCTCGACGATAAGACCATCTCGCATTCGATCCTGGAAGAATCGCTGCGCTCGAATTCCGAATTTCTTCTGACCGACACCAGCAGTGACACCAATCTGGCGGGACGGCAAAGCATTGTTGCCTACGATCTGCGGACGGTAGTTTGCATTCCCTTACGCAAGATGCAGGTGCAGGCGACGCGCGAGGCCTCGCCTCTTCCCCATGCGGTTGCGGCGGAAGCGATGGGCGTTCTTTATGTCGACTCACGATTCGCTTCGCGCGATATCAGCGGCGTCGATAAGAAGATTCTGCACGTGATCGCGACAGAAGCGGCCTCGCTGATCGAAAACGCTCGTCTGGTACAGGCAGAGGAAGAGTCACGCCGCTACCAGCAGGAACTAAGCATAGCCGCCAGCATCCAGCAACGGTTGATGCAGGTGAAGATTCCGGAAGTCCCGTTTGCCAGGCTGATGGGAAAGAATCTGTCTTGTAAAGAAATTGGCGGAGATTTTTTTGATGCCGTGAACACGAAAGAGGGACTGGCGGTCGTGCTGGCAGACGTCAGCGGCAAAGGAGTTTCAGCGGCTCTGCTGGCTTCTACCCTGCAAGGCATGATCTATTCCCACTTGACCGCCGGCATGTCGTTGCTCGACGTTGTAATCGCGGTGAACCGGTTCTTCACCGAAAAGATGGGCGGAGAAAAATATGCCACCGTCCTGCTGGCGCGCCTTCGTCGCGATGGGGAACTGGAATATGTAAACTGCGGGCATGTGCCGCCACTGCTGGTGTGTTGCGGCGAGGTGATGCGTCCTCCTCACGGAAACGTGCCGGTCGGACTCTTGCCTGACGCTACCTTTGAAAGCGCATCTTGCCAGATGAAGTCGGGTGACCGTTTCATTCTGGTGACGGACGGCGTCACTGAGGCGGAAAACGCGATGGGAGAGTTCTTCGAGGATTGGCGCTTGGAAATTGCCGCCGGCAAGTCAACCAACCTGGAAGGGATCTTCGCAGCCGTCTCGGAATTCTGCGCCGGAACTCCGCTCAGCGACGATTGCACCGTCGTCGAACTTTGCTACACCAGCATGGAAGAGTGATCGAAATCCTTGCCTCAGCCCTGAACCGTAACCGTGTAGTCCGTGCCTTCCCAGCGGTTCTCTTTTTGCCAATAAAAGGTGAACGATGCCTGGCCTCCAGGCGGAAGCGAGGCGGTAGGCAAGTCGAGCGTGTAGATACCAAGACCGGTATCTCGCGTCTCCGTGTCGTGGGTCGTCTTCCATCCGTCAATGCTCCAATGGACCAGCGAGGAGGAGAGCAACACGATCCGGAGCACCTTAGCGCGCGGTATGGTGCGAGTTTTGTTGTTAAATCGCCAGCCGAAGATTTGCCGTTTGTGCTTGTCCACCAGGTAACGCTTCACAGTTTGCGGAGGCTGGTCGAAAACCCTGCCGTCCCGAATCGACCGGCGAAGCTTTATGTATTCGGAATGTGCCCAAACCAGTGGGCAAGCGGAGCCAGTAGGTTTGCCGCGGGAAAGTTCAAGCGGGGTGATGTCGGCGGAATCCCAGACTTGTTCGGGAAGAAGCCGGCTGTGTCCGGCTGTGGAATTTTCCATGACGGTGAGCAGCGCCTCCGCCTCATCCCGGTGGCCGCCGGCCAGGCAGTAATGGGCACGCTCTCCAGCCAGCAATGGCCAGGGACGCCCGATGCCAGTTCCATCGAAGGCCGACCCGTCTTTGTGCTCACCGTAACCGTCGCCGTTATAGCGGTACCAGCAAGGGCCTTGGGGTAATTCCACCGCGAGCAGTGCATCGATGGCGCGGAGTGTATTCAAGATGCGCGGATCGTCCGCTGCGCGCAGGCCGAAGCGGACCAGCGCCAGCGCATCGGGACTGATGATGTGATACGCGCGCTCGCCATCCTGCCCAGGGGGGCGATTCTTAATCGGAACAAACCCTTGGGTCGGCGATGCCGCGGCCCCGTCGATTGCAGGCGGAGCGATGCGCACGTAATATCCCTCGATTCCGAGTTGCTGCGCGAGATCGGTACCGGCGGCGTACACCCACCGCTCAATGTTGTCGTTCCAGGCGTCGGCGGTGTCGCGCATGGTCTGCGCTTGCTCAGGATGCCCGGTGAGATCGGCGATGTCGGCCCCGGCCAGCAAGGCCGAAATTTCTGCCGCCAGCGTGAACG
>Ga0307474_10004120_pt1 | contig 10476 bp, 8 predicted proteins | sample atmos_gasesECM1C_2_FD_203312 | JGI IMG/M metagenome (GOLD analysis project Ga0307474, IMG submission 203312) | Hardwood forest soil microbial communities from Morgan-Monroe State Forest, Indiana, United States - atmos_gasesECM1C_05 | ecosystem: Environmental > Terrestrial > Soil > Temperate...
TTTCTCGAACAGATCCTCCACCCAATAGAGCGCCTTGCTCAACACCACCGCCGCCACTCCGCATAGCGGCCCCAGCACCAGGTAAAACGGCAGGGCATGTGGAATCCCGAAGTCCATTTCCCCCACCTGAAACATTGGTCCTGGCCCCAAAAGTTGCATGTGCACCGCAGTCGCGAGGGTGCTTGCAACAACCAGAGGGATAAACGACCGGGACTTGAATTCAAACAACAGCAATTCAATCGCAACAATCACCCCGGCGATTGGAGTGTTAAAGGTCGCCGACATTCCCGCCGCTGCTCCGCAAGCCAGCAGCACCTTTCGTTCGACCGCCGTGGTGTGCAGCACCTGCCCGACCAGCGACCCGATCGCTCCGCCCGTTTGAATGATCGGACCTTCGGCGCCGAACGGTCCTCCGGTGCCGATCGCAATCGCCGCCGAAATCGGCTTCAGAAGCGCAACCTTGGGCTCGATCCGGCTGCGGTTGGTCAAAACCGCCTCCATCGCCTCCGGAATTCCGTGTCCCTTAATCTTCGACGACCCGTACTTGGCCATTACTCCGACAATCAGGCCGCCGATCACCGGAACCAGAATTACCCACGGTCCCAGGTGATGCGAACCGACGCTCCGGAAAGTTGCGGACCATTGATGGAAGAAGAAAAGATTGGTAAACAGCCCGATCAGCTTGTACAGCGCATAGGCCACCACCCCCGCGACCAACCCAATCGCCGCCGCCAGAAACGAAACCAGCACGATGCGAAACTGCGCCGGTTGAGAATCCCCGAGCGATGCGATGGGGGCCGCAAAGCCATTTCCATTCTGATTGACTTGTCCTGCCGCATAGCTCGAACTCATAATTCAGTCGTCGTCCTTTGCCTTGAATCCATCAAAGCTTAATGCAGCAAATCCCTCAAACGCCGCTCCGGCTGCAAGCATCACGCTCCAATCTGCATGAACTCCAGCCGCGGAGCGGCAAAAGAATGTAGCCCACAGCGCAAGCTGTGGGTAGCCGGCCGAAAATTCAACAAGCCCCGAAGGGGCGAAAGAAACCTACTCGCTCTCTCCCGATATCCTCCGTGGCATCAATCGCCGAAGCGCGGCCACCAGTCCCGGCGCCGCGCTGCGCAACTCCTCGTGATGATGTAGTGCCAACTCCGCCAGCACTCGCTCGCCCTTCGCCGTCAATGTCAACAACACCTCGCGCCTGTCATCCTGCGCCCGCTCCCGCCGGACGTACCCACCAGCCTCCAACCGGTTCACCAGTTCCACCGCGCTGTGATGCTGAACTTGCATCCGCTCGGCCAATTCCCGGATGCGCGGCCGCACTCCTTCTGGTATTCCCTTGATGGCCAACATCAGCTGGTACTGCCCCGGCTCCATCCCGGCCGCCCGCACGGCATGCTCGCTGAAGCGTAGAAACTTCCGAATCTGGTGCCGGAACTCGGCCAAGCCCTGGTAATCGAACAACGTCAGCCTCTTCATTCCGTCGATTGTATCGTGGCGCGATAGTCCATGTTTAATCATATCGCAAGACGATATATAAGCATGTTAGCTTCCGATTTCTCCTTCGTGAACCTTAGTGTCCTTGGTGGTGAATGCCTTATGCTTTTCTGCCCGGCCGTATCGGGATAGCGCCCCGCTGGCACTCTTTCCTGCTGTCCATTTAAAATCCGTAGTCCACAATTTCGCCGGCACCACAGGAGGCCCGTGATCCCGCGCTACACCCGTCCCGAGATGGCCCGCATCTGGAGCGATGAGAACCGCTTCCGTACTTGGTTGGCTGTCGAAGTAGCCGCCACCGAGACTCTCGCCGAGGTCGGCCTTGTTCCCAAAGACGCTGCCCACGCCATTCGCGAACGCGCCGACTTTCGCGTCGAGCGCATTCACGAGATCGAAGCCGAGGTCCGCCACGACGTCATCGCTTTCACCACCGCGGTCGCGGAAATCGTGGGCCCGCATGCGCGCTGGTTCCACTACGGCCTCACCTCCAACGATGTGGTCGACACCGCGCAAGCCCTGCTCATACGGCAAGCCTCGCAAGTCATTGCGCAGGATCTCGAGCGGCTTGCCGAAGTCCTCGAGCGCCGCGCCTGGGAGTTCAAAGACACGCCCATGGTCGGCCGCACGCACGGCATCCACGCCGAGCCCATCACCTTCGGTTTCAAGATCGCCAACTGGTATTCAGAAACGCGGCGCAACATCGCGCGCTTTATGGCCGCCGCTGAAGACATGCGCGTGGGCAAGTTCTCTGGTGCGGTCGGCATCTTTGCCCACCTCACTCCTGAACTCGAAGAAAAAATCTGCGCGCGCCTGGGATTGAAAGCCGCAGCCGTTTCCTCGCAGGTGATTCAGCGCGATCGTCACGCACACTATCTCGCGACGCTCGCCGTGATCGCCTCTACCTTAGACAAGATTGCCACTGAGATTCGTCACCTGCAGCGCACCGAAGTGCGCGAGGCTGAAGAGTATTTCAGCGAAAAACAAAAAGGATCCTCTGCTATGCCGCACAAACGCAATCCCGTGACCGCCGAGCAGATTAGCGGCCTCGCGCGCGTTGTGCGCAGCAACGCCCAGGCTGGTTTCGAGAATGTTGCCTTGTGGCACGAGCGCGACATCTCGCACTCGTCAGCCGAGCGCGTGATCCTGCCCGACTCGACCACGCTGATCGACTATCTCCTGACCAAGACCGCCAACCTCATCGATACCATGTTCGTCTACCCCGACCGCATGCGCGCCAACCTGGAGAGCACGCACGGCCTCATCTTCAGCGGACAGTTGCTGCTCGACTTGGTCGAGCACGGCGTCAGCCGCGAGGATGCCTATCGCTTAGTGCAGTCGCACGCCATGCGCGCATGGAAAGAGAATCTCGACTTCCACCACCTGGTCCTTGCTGACAAAGAGATCACCGCCCGCGTGCCGCGCCAGCAGATCGAACACGCCTTCGACCTGCAACGCCAACTGAAGAATGTGGACAAGATTTTCGCCCGCGTCTTCGGCAAGAAGAAACAGCAGCCGCGTAAGGCCGCTGCGAAGGCGCCGCGCAAACGACGATAGGACTGGGTGTAGTTTTAGGAGAAATGTTCCTGCTGGAACATTTCTTGTACAGTTATGTATATACAATTACGTATGATGTTGTTCCTTTTGTTTCACTTACGTCAAATGGTAGAGTGCTACGCTGCCCACGTAGCGGCGGACGCATTCGTCCGCCTCGCGGAAGAAAGTTAGCATCGGACAAATGCGTCGCAGGCCACTTTATTTGCCCCCGGTCCCTGCAAGTCCCGCCCTGCGTAGAATCTTGCGCGCCAGGCCCGTAAGCGCCACGCGCTTTAGTCGATCTAACACAAACCACTCCCCGCGAACCTCCAACGGCGCGCTCATGCGCCATACGCGTACTGTGTAGTCGGTTACCGTAATCGAATGCCGCACCGTAAACCAGAACCGCGGATCGCTCGCCCTCAGCGTCGTGTCATTCTTGTCCGTCATCTTGTCGCTCCCGGCCCAGATCTTGTCATTCCGAGCGAAGCGAGGAATCTGCTTTTCGCCTGCGCCCACTACAGGCCCCGCCAACTCCGGCAACTCCCACATCCCCGCCATCAGCCGCGCGTCCCGCGGACGCTGCACAAGAAACACCGCGCCCCCCGCGCGCCCACCGCCCTGCCGGAAATCCAGAGCGTAATGAATCTCCCGCTTCCTCTGCCGCGCCGCCTTGACCGCCCCCGCCGTTTCGCCGCGCGTCGCACACATCTTCACCACCGGACAAGCCAGGCAAGCCGGTCGCCGCGGCGAGCACACGGTCGCTCCCAGTTCCATCATCGCCTGATTGAAATCTCCCGGACGATCTCGATCCAGCAGCCCATCCGCCGACTGCCAAAGGCCCTCGCCCGCAAGTCGCTGCCCCAAGCACCTCTGCAGCACCCGCTCGACGTTTCCGTCCACCACGGCCACTGGCTCATCGAACGCGATACTGGCAATGGCGGCTGCGGTATAGCGGCCGATGCCCGGCAAATCCCGCAACTCTCTAGCTGTCACCGGAAACTTGCCGCCCCGCTGCCGCACCACAACCTGCGCCGCCGCATGCAGCATGCGCGCCCGCCGGTAATATCCCAGCCCGCTCCACGCCGCCAGCACCGAAGCGGCGCGCGCCCGGGCCAATTTCTCAACCGTCGGAAACCGCCGCAAGAATTCGCGATAATGCGCGATTACCGCCGCCACCCGTGTCTGCTGCAGCATGATCTCCGATAGCCACACTCGGTACGGGTCGCGGTTCTCGCGCCACGGCAACGCACGTGCATGCGCGTCATACCACGTAAGCAACTGCGAGCGAAACATCTGCTTGCGCGCGCCGGTTCGAGATTTCGCTTCCGCGGAATTCATTGCTGGAGCCCGCATTGTACCCCAGGAGGTAACCACCGAAATCGAATGTCCTCCATTGACCCCATCCCAAGAGCACGAAATAATGGTTGAGCCTGGCATCCGAAGCACAGCGTGGATCTATTCACGCCGAATCATAGCGAGGAGCAATATGTCCGACTTCAACCGCAAGGTGGAAGATGCGTCGGCGCGTGTCAGCAAGACCATTGGCAACGCCGCCGAACGTCTGGAGAAAGAGATTCCCGAATTCATCAAGTACCTCAACGACGAGGTCGTCCCGGCGGTGCGCACGCACTCCACCAAAGCCTTGCGCGTTGCTTCAAAGAAGCTTACGGAATTCGCCGACTACATGGAGCAGCAGCAGCAACACCCGCCGAAATGATGCAGGCGGGAACGCGAGACACGCCACGCTTCGTCAGCATCCTCATGCTTCTCTTTGTTTTCATCGCGATACTGTTTCTGAGCTCCTGTGGCCATCCCAAGCAGGCGCAAGTGAACGTCCCACCGCCTCCGCCGCTAGCGCCAGAGGCAGCACCTAAGTCTTCCCCAACTACCAAGGCCGAGGCTCAACCGCCCGCGAACATCCCAAGCCCTAGAGAAAAAACGAATCATAAACTCGAGGAAGAGGCCGACCTGGCTGAGCCCACTCTGCCTGTCGACGCCAAGCCTGTTGCTACCGAAACCGGACTCGCCAGTTGGTACGGTCCTCCCTACCACAACCGCCGCGGATCGAATGGCGAAATTTATAACATGCACGCCATGACGGCTGCCCACCGGACCTATCCGCTCGGCTCCATTGTGCGTGTCACCAACCTCAAGACCGGGGCCACCGCGCTGGTCCGCATCACCGACCGCGGTCCCTTCATTCCCGGCCGCATCGTCGATCTTTCTCTCGCCGCAGCGCAAAAACTCGACGTCTACAAGCCCGGTATAGCCCGCGTGAGAGTGGAGCTGATGCAGTCTGCCGGGACGACGGAAACTCCCGGGAAATGGGCGGTGCAGATTGGCGGATTTCCTCACGAGCCCGCGGCCATCAAACTCGCTGATCACCTGCGACGCCGCTACCACACCGCCGACGTCCTGTGCTTTGCCAGTCCCTCCGGGAACTGGTGGATTCGCATCCGCGTCTCCGACGACGACCACACCCGCGCCCAGCAACTCGCTGCCGAAACCCGCACTACTGAAGGCGCAGTCTTCCTGGTGCGGTTAGACTAATGTCTCGATGAGCGCGATCGAAGTAATTCCTTCCTCCACGCAATTCCGTGGTGCAAGCCTCATGCTCGCCGCTGCCATTATCTATGTTGCGCTTCGAGTGGCGGGTTTTCACAGGCTGTTTGCGGACGACGCCGAAGGCATCGGTGCTCTGCTGCAAATCATCGGCACGCTCTACAGCGTCGTTTATGCGTTCGCGACCTACGTGATCTGGGGACAATTTGCTGCAGTTGAAAATGAAATCTTGCGGGAGTCGGGCGCGCTGAAGGATCTTATTCTTTTTAGTAAGCGCCTGAAAGAGACAGCGCACGATCCGATCGTCAGGGCGGTACGCGCCTACGCCCGCGGAGTCGTCGAATCGGAGTGGGGAATTCTCTCCAGGGGTGAAGATACAGAGCGGACCGACAAGCTATTCTCAGGAATTCTGTCCAGCCTCACCGAAGTCAAACCGGAAGACGAATCCGAGCATAGGGTCTACGAGCGCCTGCTGGAAATTGCCAATCAGGCCAGTGCTCATCGCGATGAAAGACTCGCCCTCAGCGTGAAGCGGATCCCTCGCACGCTTCTTCTTTTCGTCACGCTGACGGCCGCCACCATTTTATTTCTGCTATTTTTCTTCCCGTTTCACAATTTGGCACTCGGCCCGGTAGCCATCGCCATTGCGACGATGTTATTGTTCTTCGCGCACTTCGTGCTTACTGACCTGGACAATCCCTTCGACGGCACGTGGAATGTGGATTCCGATCCCTTCAACGATCTCGCCACAAAATATCGATAAAGCAGCGTAGGAGCGACCGCGCCGTGCTCATCGGATTTCCCATGGCGTGGCTGACAAGCCTGCATTCCGGATGTTATCGTTTCGGCCAGGTGACTCTGCGATGACCGATCCCAATTGCCTGTTCTGCCGCATGATCCGCGGTGAAATCCCGACCAAAAAAGTTTACGAGGACGAACACGTCTTCGCCTTTGAGGACATTAAACCGCAAGCGCCCACGCACGTCCTTATCATTCCCAAAAAACATTTTGCCGGATTGAAAGAGGCCCAGGCCGCCGACGCCGAAGTCATCGGCCGATGTCATCTAGCCGCAGCCGAAATCGCCCGCCGGCGCAACATCGAGCAGGGATACCGCACCGTTCTCAACGTTGGCCCAGGCGCTGGACAGTCCGTTTTCCACCTCCACGTCCACCTGCTTGGCGGACGCCCGCTCAGCTGGCCTCCGGGATAGAGTTGAATTGTTAGGGGATCGTTCAGGAAATAATTAGACGTGGAGACGAGGGCCGAGGCTCGCGCAGGCAGCCAGCGGCAAGATGATCGGGGAGAAAAATCTACGCGGTGCGCGATAGCTCGTATGCCGCTGCGCGTTCGATCTAGGTGAAATCTGCCTACTGCACCGTCGGCTCTACATCCTCGGGAGCCCCGTGCCGCCGCAACAACTGCGGCAGATTCTGCGAAAACGCCGACCGCGGCAGCACCATGTCGCAGCCCACTTCGTGCGCCTTCTGCTTCAGGTCTCCCTGCACGTGCGACAGGAATCCGATGATCGACGTCCCCTTTTTCAGCTTGCTCTTCAGTTTCGGGATCAGGGTCAGCGGCTTCACGCTCGCCAAATTCAAATCGAAGATGATCAGCGACGGTTTCTCTTCCCCGTTCTGCTCCATCTTTTCCATCAGATCCTTGTCCGTCTTCACGAACTCAACTTTCACGTTGAGCTTGCGCGCCGTCTCCTGAATCTTCGCCATAAAGAACAGGTCTTCAATAAAAGCAAAGATGCGCGAGCTCGCGTCGCCATTCAGGGGCAGCGGTTCCGGCTCCGGCTGTGGATACTGCGTTGCAAAGCCGGGCCTCTGGCGTCCGCCCTTGTGCCCATTGTTGCCCCCGGCTAAGGCGGCCCGGTAGCTGTGATCCATGGGCGCCGTATAGATGCCGTCTTTGTTCTCGCGGCTCAAGCCCTGTCCGGGCTTTTGTCCGCGCTGATTGTGAGGACGGCGTCCGCGCCGCCTGCGTCTTCCTCCTCCACCACCGGAGGGTCTTCCTGGTCCAGCGTTCATAGTCCTCTCAAGCTGTTTCGAAAATGTTGCAGAATTTTACAGATCCCAAAGGCCCCACCAGTCGCGCACTTCCGAGACTCGGGCATACTCTCGCCCGCCACCTACAATTGGATCGACGCAGTTGCGGGTTGCGACTGGACACACTGTGGAACGAACCCCAACTTCTGAAACGAACTGCTATTCGCGAATAAAAACTTTACTTCTTTGAATTTCTATCGATTTCGTTTATCGGATCCGTTAAGGCGCCGCCTCGGATCGGCTGGCGCGGAAGGCCCACGCGGGAACGAGGCCTAAATGAGAACATCTTTATCGTACTCGTCCTGGCCCAACCGCGCAAGGCCTCTCTGGCTCCGCTTTTGCACAGGAGGTCATGACTTCCCGTTCCCTAGGAGCCGCCGGCAGGCCGGGATTTCTTCTGTTCACTCCCGGTCGAAACTTCCCGCGCCCAGAGCCACGGCCCGAACAGTTTGATCAATTCCGCCTGCTGCTTCTCGGTGGTCAGGTGCATTTCCACCTTGATGATGTCGGCGAAAAATTTCAACAGGAAGGGTTCAACGCGACAACCCAGGGATGTGAGGGACGGGGGTGCCCCACCCTTCTCGCGGTTTCTGCGAGAGGGTGGGGATTTTGACTTCCGTCAGGCGCGTGACTGTCCGTAATCCAGCGGACCCCGGACGTTCTGACTGGGAATTTTCCAAGGTGGGAAGATTCAAACTCTCTGCACCCCACCCAACTTCGTTAGCGCCCCTACCATCTTCCCCGACCAGTGGGCCACCTCATCCTCGCGCAGCGTCCGCTCCCCCGACTGAAACCGCACCCGCAACAACACCGAGTATTTCCCGGCGGCAATCGATCCACCACGGAAAATTTCCACCGGACGGAACTCCCGCAACTCGCGAATGTCCAACTCGGCCACGGTCTTCCACATCTCGATGAACTCGACTTGGTCCGGGAATACAAACGAAAAATCTCGCTCCACCGCCGGATATTTTCCTAACGGCGTGAATCGAACCGGCCGCAATCCAATCTGGTACAGCTGTTCCAAATCGAATTCCGCCAGGTACACGTCCTGCCTTAGTTTACGTTCCGCCGCCACCTCCGGATGGATCTGCCCGAATTGAGCAACCACTGCGGCATGGATCTTCGCCCGCCCAGAACGTCCCGGATGAAAATAGTCCGCCGTCTCGCGGTCGTAACTTATGTCGTCCGCAATTGGCGCTAGCAAATTCTCAACATCCCCCTTGAATCCGCGAAATAATTCGGCGGCCACCGCCTGCTCGCCCTTACTCACATCCAACGCGCCACCAACCGGCAACGCAGCGCGAACTGCTGCTGCTGTTGCGCCAAGAGAAGCCCGTTTCGGTTCCACGCGTCCACTGCTCGCGAGCCCGTAGACGCTCCCCACTTCGAACAGCCGCGCCTCGGCCACGTCGCGATTCAAATTCCACGCCAGCATGTCGAGCATGCCCGGCGCCAGCGAAGTCCGCATCACCGACGCTTCCTCGCTCAGCGGATTCTCCAACTCCAGCACTTTGATTTCAGTTGCAGAAGATGAAAACCTCTCCGCATCAGCATGCGAAATGAACGTCAACGACAACGCTTCGTTGTATCCCAGCGCCAGTGCCCGGGTGCGCAATGTCGCATCCATCTCCGCGTGCGGCAATTCCACCACTGCGCCGCTGTAGGCCGGAAGCGTGTTCGCAAATTTGTCGTAGCCGTGCAGCCGCGCGATCTCTTCGATCACATCGATGTCGCGCTCCACATCCAGCCGCCAGCTCGGAATATGCACGCGAAACTGCGCGTCCGCCTGGCCCTCCGGAATCAGCACAAAGCCCAGCCGCTTCAGCAATCCAAAAATTTCGTTCGCGTCGAGCTTCCCGCCCAGAATGCGCCGCACCTCAGCCAGCCGGAGCATCACCGGCGCCAGGTCCATCCCCCGCGACACTACGTCGACCACACCACCCACCAACTCCCCGCCGCCGGACTGAAGAATGAGTTCGGCCACACGATCGCACGACGGCAGCGTCGATTCAAAATCCGCGCCGCGCTCGAAGCGGTGCGAAGCGTCAGTATGCAGCCCGTGCCGCCGCGACATCTTCCGCACAATTCCCGGATCCCACCACGCCGACTCGATCACGATGTTCCGCGTCTTTTCTGTGATCATCGTGTCGTAGCCGCCCATCACTCCCGCCAGCCCCACCGGCTTTCGCGCATCACACACGACGAGATCTTCGGAAGTCAGCTTGCGCTCCTCGCCATCGAGAGTCTTCAGCGTTTCCCCATCGCGCGCTTTCCGCACAATAATCTTCCCGCCCTCGAGCAGATCCATATCGAACACGTGCGTAGGCTTTCCCATTTCCCACAGAACGTAATTCGTAGCATCAACGGCATTCGAAATCGGCCGCTGATCGAGCAACTGCAGCCGATGAGCAATTTTTTTAGGAGAAGGTTTGATGTGAGTCCCGCGAATGACCCGCGCCGAGAAGCGAGGACAGAGTTGCGGCTCTTCAACGATGATCGGGAAAAGCGCGTCGTGAGAGTGCTTTGAAAGGGCGCGGCTTTCAGCCGTGCCGCCAGTGTTCCCGCCCGAGACCGCGGCTTTAGCCGCTGAGGCTGAGAGCTGAGAGCTGACAGCTGACAGCTGTTTCAGCGGCAAATCGTAAATCGCTGCCGCCTCGCGCGCCACGCCGTAATGATTCATCGCATCCGGCCGGTTCGTCCCAATCTCCATCTCAAACACCGTATCGGCACCCGTCCCGCTGATTCCCTCGACTGCAATCCCCACATTGGTCAAGTCTTCAGCCAGCTGCCTGTCGTCGACCGCCAGATCAACAAAATCGCGAATCC
>Ga0307474_10004121_pt1 | contig 10475 bp, 13 predicted proteins | sample atmos_gasesECM1C_2_FD_203312 | JGI IMG/M metagenome (GOLD analysis project Ga0307474, IMG submission 203312) | Hardwood forest soil microbial communities from Morgan-Monroe State Forest, Indiana, United States - atmos_gasesECM1C_05 | ecosystem: Environmental > Terrestrial > Soil > Temperate...
TTTCTGAGCATCAGCAATGTTCTTTTGCATTGCTTTGAATGCGACCGGATCAACAATCCCACCGGCCAAGAAGTCTCTTTCCGCCTGCTTCGCCCTTTCGAGTGCACCAACCAAATCGGTCCTCAGGGTCACCCCCATCGAATGTGCGGCCTGCTCGGCTTTATCAAAAGCCGCAAGTAATGGGGTCAGTTCAATGATGTTGGCAAGCGTAGAAGACTTGACCGCATTCAATGATTCAACCTTTGCTTGCTGCACCGTCTGAAGCAACTTCACGAAGGCCGCCGAGATTTTGTCAGAATGTATGATCTGCTGTGCCTCAATCTCAGCCATGAGGGCCTTGATTTGGGCAACGTCCTTCACGGCATATGACTTCAACAACTGTAGTTTCTTTTCCTCGAATGATTGCTCAAGTTCAAACTTCTCTTGATCGTTTTGAGCGTAAGCAAGAGCAATCTTCTTTTGGTTCTCCAGTTCACGCAGGCTGTTGTCAATAGCAAGCTTCGCCTTCTTGGCAGACTCTTCCGCGTTGACTTCCGATGTTGCTCTGAGGGCCTTCGCAGTGATGGTGGTGACTGCCTCTTGTTTTTCCTGCAAGGCAATTTGATCCTGAGTTGCCGATGAGAGGCGGAAATATCCGGGGATCACCGTTGACAAGATCGTGCCAGCAACATCCTTCATCGTGTCTTTGGCTTTGTCCCAACCACTCTTGTGGGCAATGGTTGCTTCCATTGCGGCCAACTCAGCCTTTGCTTGATCCACCTGAGCCTGTGCCATCGCACGCGCGGCATCTTCCTGACTCTTGGTTGAGCCGGTCAGTTTGTCGAGTTCCTCTTTGGCCTTGTTGTAGATGTCAGAAAGGGCAACCAACGACTTGTTTTCAGCCTCGATGGTTGCGTTGTTTTCCTTCATTGACTCGGTAAAAATGAAGGTGTCGGCAACAAACGCGCTAGCCTTCTTAGTGACCTCCACCAAAGCCTGAGCAAGAAACAACACAGCCGTTGCCGAAAATGCGGCAGACAGTGCAGGACCAACACCGGGCAATTCGGCAAGGAAACTGCTGACATGGCGCGGGAGGTGTACACCAATGGCCTCACCGAGCAAGCGAGCCTCGCCCTTCGCTTCCCTCATCGAGAACGTCATACGCTCGGTTGCATTTTCCACAGCCTCGGCTGCGGGCTCAAAAGCGGCCTTTGCATTAGGACCAACCTCAGCAAACTTGGTGTCAAGTTGCGTACTGTCGCCCAAAAAATTTAACACGGCGTCTCCGACTGATATGCTCACAGTAAACCTCCTAAGAACTTCAATTTCTCGCTTGCGCTTCGTGGTAAACCTTTCAACCTTCGGCTCGCTTCTTGCGGTGTCTCTCCGAGACAACAAGAAGCTTCACCTTCGTATCGGGCTTTGTAATGGGAACCGGCTCGTTGCACATACACCTTGCGAGGCTTGGTGATGGGGTCAATCACCCCATCAACCAAGGCTTCAAGCGAGGCCACTGGCCTCAGAGTTTCTTTCTTCTGCTTCGCGTTGTTCAACAACCGCGCACGCAGACCTGTTGGTTTGTAACCAACTTGTTCCAAACATTCCTGCATGGTGCTCATTGGACACGCTCACCAGTCTTTAGGTCTTCGAGTTTCGTACCAACCGCAGACAAGTACTTTGCCGCGTGATCCTGATGGTATTTGTCAGTCTCCGCAGCCTGTATTCGCTTCTCAACCTTGACAGCTTCCCTTGCACCACCCATGTTTGTGCCGGGGAATGCCTTCCTCAGTCGGGCCTGAGCCTCGGGAAACAACCCGGCTTTATCCATTAGGTGCTTCAAATATCCCTGCGCCTTGGCGACCTGTTGGTTGCGAACCTCTTGTTGTTGAGCAGGCGACATTGCGGCCCACTCTGCGTCGGAATGTATGTGCTCTGTGAAATCCATTTGTTTGTCCTCTCTATCTGGCTTACAAACCCAATTCCTTCGTCAGTTCCGCAATGCGCTGATGACCGTCAAACACTTTGAGGGCACGAATCGCAGCCGTGTTGTTTGACCGCGCACCTTGCAGACGTGTCTTCGCATCAGCTAACTCATCCTCAAGAAGTTCAACACGGTGCTCATAGAAGCGTTCACCACGCAGGTTGCCTTCCGCTACACACCGCTTTTTCTCTTTGAGTTCCTCGGTGATACGGCCCTCAAGCTGATGCACCTGACCTGCAAAATCGTTCACACGAATCTCGAAGCATTTGCAGTTCTGTTTGAGGTCAAACAGTTGGGACACTAGACGGTTGTATTCAACCTTCGGCTCAATCTTCGCGGGTGGGTTGGCCTTGTCCATTGCGGCACGCCGCTCAGCGGCCTTCTGTTCGTTGGCTGAGATGTCGATGGTCATGATTGATGGGTCTGCGTTTTTGAGAACGAGATTCAGAAAGTTTTGTGATTCTGGTTTCATTTGTGTTTGCTCCTTCGTTTTTCTGCTCCTGAAAATAATTAACCTCGATGGGTGTGGGAAGTGAGTGACACCCATCGAGGCCCCTGAGCACATTCCTTTGTTGTCAGGGAATCTTGTTAGAACCGATTCGGCATCTTCGCCAACTTCAACGCATCACTCTCGCTGATGCCACACTTGACGGCGAAGGTGTAGTCCGCTGCCTGAAGCCGGGTCAGCCCCTCGGGTAGTTTCGGTGTAAGGCCGAGGATCACGCGGGCACCGGCCTCATCGCAATTACAAGAATTGCGCACTGACTCAATCAGCGCTTCCTTCTTGGCAATGGTTGCACTCGCCTCAGTGAGGTTGACTTCCGACCCTTTGTAGTGCGAAAGGAATGAGTCACCCTCAACGAACAGTTCTAGCCTGCCGTTGTCTGCCGCACCGTTGTGCATTCTGATGGGGGTTGCTTCTTTGACCTCACCGCGCAAGATTGCTTCAATGAGGTTCAACTGCACCTCGCACGTTGCCTTGGGTTTGCGCTGCTTGTTGAACAAAGCCCGCTGTGTGGGATTGAGGCCCTGTAGGGCCTCGTTGAGTTGTACTTCTGCGCTTTTCATGTTGTTAGGCCCTCCTTGGACCTTTTTGTACTGCTAGATTTTGGTCGCTCTTTTTAATAACCTTGAGGAAGTCCTTCCTCCAAGTAACTCTTGAACTCTGGTTCGGTCTGTTGCTTTTCAATCTTGAGGCAGACCACAGCCAACAGCACCCCCATGAACATTGGGTGATCCCGAGGAATCACTTGTTCCAACTCATCGCTCAGCAATTCCAACTGCGTCTCAGTGCGGGCCTCTGCCATTGCACGGTGACGTTCGCGTGCCTTAGCAACTCGCTGTTTCTCAGCGGCGTTGGGGAAGGCTTTGAGTGCTTGGAGAATGTCAGGGTCAATGGGTTTCATCTTGGTTCCGGTTCTGTAATCAACTCTGTTTTTGTCAGCCGCTCAGCCTCAGGCACATTCACATCAGCAAAAGCATCAACGAAGGTGAGCAGCACACCACCGAGCGGGCCTGCCTTCGCAGTACACCACCCTTCCTGCAACATGGTCTGCACGATTACATTGAATTGAGATACAGTGAGGCCGATACCACAACGCTGATAGGCTGCTTGTTGGTAAAGGCTGCCTTCCCTCTGAAGTATCTTTTTCAGTTTGCGACCGGCTTTGATGATCGCAAAGGTTTCATCACTTACAAGAAAGTTATTCATGGGTCGCCGCTCCTTGGAATATCATTGTTTGCTCAGCCTCAGTTGCCAACTGCCAAACAAAACTTTTGGAGTTGGTGCCTGACTTTCTCAACTTGCCTTCTTCTTCCAACTGTTCGGCCGCCCTGCGAATGGTGCGCGATACACCTAAGTCTTGAAGGGTGTTGCACACTTGACCCGCTGGCAACGGCCCATCTTTCAACACATCAAGGATTGCTTTCTTAAGTTCTTTGCGGCTACCTCGGTCTTTGCTTTCCTTTTCCTCAATGCGGTCATCAGCGGTCTTGGTTGAATAACCAACAAACTTAACGACACCCACACCATCAAAATCAACCGTCGTGATTTTGTAGGAGCGGGCCTCTTTGAGCAGGTTATGCTTGATGGGGGCTATCAGTGTGGTGCTCTTATCATCCTCTTCAAGATCGAATGCCCACCCCATACGGTGTGCCTCAACCAAAGCTTTGCTACCTGCCGTCTTCTGTTTCGCCGTCAAACCCTGAGTCTTGTTGAAGTGGCAGATGTTGATGATCGTGATCTGCTCTTGCTCACACAGGTCTTTCAAGCCCCGCATGATGTCACGCGCATCCTGAGGGTTGTTGTAATTCTTGTTGCCGAAGAAGCTGATGATGGGGTCACAAATGAGCAGACCCACCGGCCATTCCCGAGTTTTGTTGAGGTCACGGATGTTCTCTCTTAACAACTCAATGTGCTCATCCAAATTCAACGGTGTTTCCCAAACCTGCGCCCCATCAGGGCCTTGTTTTTCGTTCTTCACATCAAGCTTCAGGCAATAGATGCACTCGGGATTGCCACCCGCAGCCAAGAAGCGAGGCATCACCGTGGTTTCGTAACTATCTTCCGCACCGGCAAACAACGTGATGAAGGGCTTACGTGTTATCGGCACCCTCCACGTTTTGTTACCAACCTTGACCTCTTCCTTCTCACTCTCGGTCTGCATGAACCACGGATGCAGGCAAGAGCCGGTAGCCGCAATGTCCAAAGCCAGTGTTGACTTGCGGGTGTCCATTTCACCGGAGAACACGTTTGGCGCATTCCTGACAATGAACTCAGGCACCATCCAATCAACATTCTTAATTTCAATCGCATCCCCCCGCATCAGTTCAATGCTTCGCTTCACCCCTGATGGGGTGGTGTTGTTGCTTACCTTGGAGAAGTCTGACCACGAACCATCAGTGTCACAAACAAGGAACACAGGCACTTTGATATAACGTGTCTCACCATTCATCAAATAGGACACTTTAAGAAGCCGGTCCACATGCTTCACGTCATCAGAGTCTTCGACAGCGCCAAGAAGGATCACACCACCAACCGGCCAATATCCTCTCGCTCCGGTATTGCGCATGAAGTCAGCAACACGCTCAACATCATCTTCGGATGAGCAACTGCTTGGGTAAGAGTCCCCATCGTTGCCGATTCGGTCAGGAACACATACCAACTCAGGTTCACCATCAGGTTCGGTTATCGCACCCAACGCTTGCATTTTTTTCAGTAAAGCTACTTGGTCATCTTGTCTGCCGAGTACAACCCATGTACGCGGGTCACCACCATCACAAAGCCTCTCGACAAGTCGGTTATAGAAGAATTCTTTTGCCGCAGGACCATAAACCTTAATGAGACCTTCCCACTGCACTTTGCCCCACTCTTCACGTTGTTCGGGCGTAATGTATGTGTTCATGTTTGTCTTTCACTCCAAAAACAAAATCCCCATCATCGCTGATGGGGTTGGTTGATTCGGATTGTTGGTTAACTTACATATCCGCGATACTGTCAAGAGCCATTGCTAAGGCATTCTTCTTACTTCTCTTTTGCCATCTTCTTGACCCACGGTCTTATTCTTTTTGCTTTGTGTTTTCCACTTCTGCCTTTGTGCACAACCTCACCGCGTTCCCATCCTGTGATGAGTGGTACAGGTTCCTTAACTTCAGGCCGGTCAAATTCAACAACCAAGTCAGGGCCTCTTACACCTGTCGGCACCGGAGAACCATCTAACATCTCACCCCGAGTGAAACGTATCGTTCCTTGGGGTGCACCATCTCTCGGACAGGGGTCATCCTTTCGACAAAAAGTGAACCGTTCAACCCCATCGAAACCAACTCTTCGCTTGAGAAGCGAAGCACCATGAAAGAAGTACGTTCTCGAATATCGACCTGCAAACCACCGATACCATTTCTTGTGTTCCTCTCGGCACGATCTGCAAACAGACTTAACAATCCGGTTTGTGGCGCGAAGCTTTCCCTTCTTATCAAGAAGAGGTGAGGCGCATTTCTTCACTATGCACCGGGTGAGCAATTTCTTCATCTGCTTCACCCAACGCTTTCTCGCTGCCCGCTCACGTTGCGTCAAATCTTCCGCAAAGAAATCCATCCAACGCTCAAACTTCAACGTCGGTGGACTTAACAGCGTGACGCTTTTTTCATCGGCATTCATCATAGACACTTCAACGTGAGTTGACTTTATATGATTTGATGAGGTTATGTCAACTAATAAAATGGGATTACTTAGGTAACCAGAAGTAACCAGAAGTAACCCGGCAGATCGTAAGCGGACACTCAGCGGACACGAGGGGGCTATCACCTGTGGGGTGTCCGCTTGTCCGCTCAGGTAGGTTTAAGCGGACAAGCAGGCTTAGCGGACATATGCCTGTCCAGTTATATATATATGATTTTAATGGGGTTATATATGACGGACACACCCCATAGGTGTCAGGGTACCTGTCCGGTGGAAAAAGGTGTTTACCATCGAATTAATACGTGCCAGCACGCACACAGGTGGTGGAATTCAAAACCCATCGGAAGGGCTGTAACTCGTTGAAAAGTGGTGCCGAGGCCGCGAAGGATCACCGGGCAGTGTGCAATGAGAGTGCAATGGAGTCTGTAAGTTATTCACCCACCAAGATTTAGTGAGCGTGTAACGGTTAGCGTAACCGCCTCGCAAGGTCGCAGGCCGGGGGAGCCTTGAGCAGGTCACGAACGGGTCACGATCTGCGGCCTTGGAAGGGCCCAACGCCGCTCACAGGAAGCCGCCTGACGTACGAAAGCCGCCCGGTGCGACCCGAGCGGCCATGGGCTGTGATGTTGAAGTTTGGTACTCACGCTGTAGCTGCGAATGCCTTGCGTCGTGCCCGCTCGTTCTCGTTTTGCTCTAACTCCATGTCGTGAGTGACGCCTGAGTTGATGTCACCCGCTAAGAAGTCAGCACGCACAGGTTCAACGTTGTTGATCCGGCACGCTGCCCGATAAAGTTTGTACTCAAGTCTCTGTTGCTCAGTCATGATTCCCCCATCGAATCAGATTTGAATTCCGCCAACACAGTCAGCTTCGCTCAAGTGCGACCGGGCTGCAATGGCACGTTGGTCGCGGGAACAGCTGGGCACAGGTGGGCACTTACTTTACTTTGCATCGTACAGGGAACACCAAGCGTGTGCATCGTGATCCTTCTTACACTCCGCTCGCTCAAGTTTGTCGCGTTCCTTCTTGGCCTTCTCGGGGTGCTTCGCTAGGTACTCTTCGTGTTTGGCCTGCCTGACTTCTTTGGATGTTGGGTCATTGGTTGAATCCCACGCGATGCAATCCCCGTTGTTGCATACTGCTGTCACAGAGGTTGCCTTACCGTTCTTGTCGATGGTGGTGACAGTTGATTGACTCCAAGCAACAACAACCAAACCCATCAAGAGAAGCACTGCAATTATGTTTTTCATAACCCCACCTCGTTGTTGGATTCCCACCACAGGACCAACCTTACTCACTCCTTTATCAACCCCATCGCTATGGCTGCTGCCCTTCCTATTGCTTCATGTGAAACAGCAAACATCATCACCAAAGAATCATGGATTTGCGTTGTGCGAAAGCCTTGCTCCGGTATGGTTATCTCAGCGTCAATCTCTTGGCCCATTTTCAACTGAGTGTCTGCTATCGCAACCAACTTGATCAGTACTTTTATTTCGCTCATTGTTTTTGCTCCTTGAGTTCCTTCAACTTCTCTTCCAACTTCAACATGCCTTTGCGACCGGCCTCAGGTATCGGTGCAATGTAGTGGGCCTCGGTGACCTTCGTGGTTTGGTGACCGAGGATGTCTCGCGCGGCAAGTGCATCACCTGTCAACTCGGTCAAGATCGTGCTGCAACCGCGTCTGCCTGCGTGCCAACCTTTCCAGCGAAGGCCGTTGGTGAGTTTTGGGATGATGTAACGTTGTGCCATGCTGTCGAGGCTCATGGGGTGATTTTTAGCGTTTGGAAACAACCAACCTGATGAGGGGTTACGCCACATCTCGCGCCAAGTTGCGAGCAGTGATTTCACCGGCTCAATCACCAACCCCATGCGGGCCTTGCCTGTTTTTGTTTCATCCAACACCTCTTTGCGGCTCATGGCTCGCTCAATCCTCACCCCATCACCAACGAAGTCTTCCCAACGCAACACCTGAATTTCACCCTTGCGCATACCAAGAAAACAATTGAGTGCAAAGGCAAGCTTTGCGTCCACACGGTCCAACACCGCAAGGATGCCGAGGGCTTCAGCAACACCGTAAGCTTCGGTGTCGGAAGGTCGGGGAGTCTTCACCAAGCATTGAGCGTTAGGCCATGGATTTTGGTCAGCGAAGCCGGTAGCGATGGCGTGCTTGTAGATGCCGCTTGCAATCCACTTGACGTGTGAGATTGTGCGTTCGCCCTGTTGATCTTCGGCAAGCTGGCCTAGGAACTTCGTCCCCATAGGGGTTGTGATGTCCTTCAGGCCGGTCTTCCCAAACTTCGGTTTGAGGTGTTGATTGAAAGCCTGTTTGTAACCATGCAGGGTGCTCGGCTTCAAGTTGGTTGAGGCCCATGGTAGATAGTGCTTGTCCCAATATTCGACAAGAGTGATGGCAGGTACGATGGGGGTGCCGGGTGTGTAGCCGTTGACTTCATCCATCACCTTCTGTGCGAGTTCACGCACACTCTTTGAGGTGACGGCCTTGTGTTGTTTATCAACGTCGCAAAGCTTGCGTGATTTCTGCACCCGAGTTGGTAAGGGCTTCGCCTTCAGGTCGCACTTGCGGGCAATCTTTTCCTTCTCATCGGCAGGCAGGTCGTTGTATGCTACCCAATAGCGAATATGGAACGCATCGAAGGCTTCAAAGACATGGCCGGTCTGTTCACGCTGTCGCATGCGTACAGAATGGCACTGTGCAATGAATCGTGCAATGGTACGGAAGTGTCGGTACCAACAAGTAAGCAACTAAGTTGTTTGTTTTAAACGGTTTGGAGAGGTGGCAGAGTGGCCGAATGCGGCGGTTTGCTAAACCGTTGTACGGGCTAACACCTGTACCGAGGGTTCGAATCCCTCCCTCTCCGCCAGACCTTTAGTTTCTGCTATTTGCAGTGCCTGACTACCAACTGACTACCAAATTTCAATCATTTGCTTCCGGCGCGGTATTAAGCACTGGAGGCAATATGGCAGTCACACTCTATCGGCAGGTCGGCAAAGGCAAAGCTCGGCGGTATCAAAAGGTCAACCTCGGACGTGGGCGCCGACCGACCGATCTCGCTGGTCCCTATTTCCTGCGGTATTCGCACGCCGACGGCACCCGTCCATGGGAACTCGTGGGCGACGACCTCGACTCGGCAATCGACGCTCAGAAGCGCAAACAGGCATACTTCGAAGCTCTCGATGCAAACGTACCCGTCATTCAAGACCAAGACGAATCTGGTCGAACGAAAATCACGGACGCTGTCTTTCAATGGTTCGCCGAGCTTCAGCTATTTCAGGGCAAAGACCAACAGGGCAAGAGCGAAAAGACTTTACGAGCGTACAACTACCGCCTCGGATTTTTCCTCGACTTCACCGTCCAGAACAACCTGCGGTGCGTAGACCAGATCGATCGCACCCAGCTTCTGCGGTACGTGAAGTTTCTGCGAGAGCATGCCAGCGACCTGGACGACCGCACGGTTCACAACATCTTCGAAACCCTGAACACGTTCCTGCGGACACGGGACATTCTTATTGCCGGCAAGATTCTGGCGGAACTTGACTACGCTGAGAAGCCACCGAAGCCTTACACGAAGCAAGAACTCAAGGACACGTTTGCGGCCATGGACGACGAAGAGAAACTGCTCTACGGTCTGTTCTTGAATTCCGGGGTTCGGGATGCAGAGATGCAGAACACGGAATACGCAGACTTCAACTGGGAGAAATGCACGCTTCATGTACAGGCGAAGCCTTGGCGCCATTTCCGTCTCAAAGGCAAGAGCAAGAAGAAATCCGCCAAGGACAGATTCATTCCGATTCCCGCAAAGCTCGTCTGGAAAATCAAAGACAGAATGAGAGAGCGGAACGCTGAGCCACACGACCTAGTGTTTCCCAACGGTGAAGGCAAACCTGATGGGCACTTCCTGCGCAAGCTGAAGGCGATTGCGAAGAAAGCCGGCGTCGAGGGCGCCGAGCTTCACCGCTTCCGCAAGACCTACGCCGACACGCTCCACGAAGAAGGCGTTTCGGTGAACACCATCCGAATTCGCCTCGGGCACGAGTCGCTGGACGTCACGCTCGCCTACCTCAAGGGCAAGGATGCCGAGTCGGAAGAAGCCCAGGAACATGCGAACAGCAGCAGCTTGGCGCTGTACGCATAAATTAAGGAAATGACTGCGGGAGATTTCTGGCAGGCCAAGCTGGGATCTCCCGTTCTCGTTAGGCCGCTGGTTTCCGAGTTGCCCGTCATCCATCAACTTGAGTCAGTTCGCTTTATCGTGCTCAGCTATTCACATATCAGTACTGCTTTATCGAAACGAAATTCGACCTCCGATCCCGCGATTCG
>Ga0307474_10004122_pt1 | contig 10475 bp, 10 predicted proteins | sample atmos_gasesECM1C_2_FD_203312 | JGI IMG/M metagenome (GOLD analysis project Ga0307474, IMG submission 203312) | Hardwood forest soil microbial communities from Morgan-Monroe State Forest, Indiana, United States - atmos_gasesECM1C_05 | ecosystem: Environmental > Terrestrial > Soil > Temperate...
AGCTGGATGACCGTGCGGAGACAAGACCTTACGGCTTCAAAGTCGAGGGCGATGTTTGGGACGGCGACGCCGGCCAAGCCGGCCAGGTCCTCCATGGCTATCAATCAACCTGGCTCTCGAAGGACCTTTTGGAACCAGTACGGCGACCGGCGCTGGTCGATGCGCTGATCCACGCTGCGAATGGCTGGGGTGTCTCACTCCACTGCAACAAAGGCATGGCTGGCGCGACCCCGCAGGCGCAGGCGAGAACGCTGGGCACGGCGATGAACCCCGCGGTGGTCAATGCCTTCGCGCTCGCCATCACCGGCGGCGAGGAACCGGCGGCCTATCCCGGCGTCGCTGGCCACGAACCGAATGTTGCCAACGGCCGGCGCGACGCTGAACAAATGAAGGCCGCCTTTGAGCCGCTCCTGGCGCTTCTGGAAAAGCCGGCGTCCTACGTCTCGGAGACCGACTACTTCGAAGCCGACTGGCAACAGGCGTTCTGGGGCGCCCACTATGCACGCTTGAAGCAAATTAAGCGGCGCTACGACCCCGAAGGCTTGTTCTTCGTTCACCACAGCATCGGCAGCGAGGACTGGAGCGCGGACGGGTTCGAGCGAGTTACCTAGGTTGTTGTCACTGCCGAAAAGCGCAGCGAACGCTTGATCGATGTTCCTGCCTCAATCTCTTCTCGATTGCTTCCCCGCAGAATTGCGAGCGGCGTTTAGAGTGTTTTCGCGTAGCGGACGGGTGACGGTATGGGGTTCACTCTTACCGGGCGTTCGTTCAACGACCCGATCGTGACAATGCCGCCATTTGTGGGCGGGCACGCTTTTTAATAGGATGCTGCAAAGGGAGACCAATAAGAATGGACTCAAATGAATCCACTGGCACGTTCCGCCCACTCTACCCGCCCGGTCTCTTTCGATCGGTCAATAAGCGCTAGTGAGCGAGAATCCCGACGGTCTATTCGATAGCCCGCCAGGGGCGGTCGATGCGTCTTCTGAGACTGCGCACGCGCGGGACTTAGGCACCTATAAAGTGCACTTTGGTGAATATTGGTCAGGCTCGAAGGCGCGGAACTCTTTCGAGTTGTCTCGGGCTGGCGAGATTGACATTTCCGGCGACTTGCTCGTCGTTAGGGCGTTCCGGCGCGAAATGCTGATGATGGGTTCGCGAATCGAGTTCAAGTTCGCGCGCGCCTACATTGCGGACGTATCTCAGCTAGCGAATTTTGTGAGCCTCCACATCGTACGTCCAAACCAAGATCTCGAGACGCTAGGCTTCTGGGCGCAGGACGAGGCGGATGCAAAGAAGATTGTGCAGGCATTGCCAAGTACGGTGAGTGCAGCGGGCAGCGCCGCAACAGCGGCCGGCATCGCTGTAAACCAGTACCAAGCTCAACTGAAAGCACTTGAGCGCGGTGACTACGTCACCAAGGCACTCGTCGCCGCGAATGTTCTGGTGTTTGGCGCCACGGGTCTGGCCGGCGCTGGGTTCTTTGTTCCCAATGCACAGGTGCTTCAGGCCTGGGGGACCAACTTTGGGCCGTTGACCACGGACGGTCAGTGGTGGCGCCTGGTCACCTCCCTATTCTTGCACTTTGGGGTGTTTCATCTTGCCCTCAATATGTGGGCGCTGTACATCGGCGGGCGGTTGGCGGAGCGGCTCTTCGGGAGCGGGGCCTTTGCGCTGTTGTACTTTGCTGCTGGTATCGGAGGAAGCCTAAGCAGCCTGCTTTGGAATCCCGCTGTCAACAGCGCAGGCGCATCCGGCGCGATCTTTGGCGTGTACGGTGCGATGCTTGCGTTCTTTCTTCGCAAGCACTCCGCAATCCCAGCGTCGGTTATGAGTCAGCAACGTTGGAGCGGAATCACATTCATTTCCTTTAACTTGATGAATGGATTTTCTCACGCGGGAATCGACAACGCCGCGCATATCGGCGGACTCAGCGTCGGCTTTGTGATGGGGTTAGTATTAGCGCGGCCGTTGGCCCTTGAAGCGCGGACTCGAATCAGTGCGGCAGCTTTCTACACGAGGGGAAGCGTCATTGCCTTAGGATTGATCGGGCTTCTCTTTGTCGCATTGCGATTCTCGCCCACCGGCAATGCCGCCGAACAGCGCTTTCGTCGCGACATGCAGGTGATGTCGGAGTCGGAAAAAATCGCCCACCAGTCTGCGCAAAAGGCGTTCGAGCAATTAAAAAATCATCAACTTACCGAGAGTGAATTTGCGCAGCGGCTGGCGAATGACGTGGTGCCACGCTGGGCCTTGATCCAATCGACCCTTGAAAGGGATCGCGTTGATGATAATTCCAAGCTCAAAGAGCTATGGGCTCTGTTGAGTGACTATGCCGACAGCCGGCTGGCGGCCTTTCAGCTATATGAATCCGGGGCTCGAACGGGCAAGAAAGCGGATTTTGAAAAGGCGACGGCCAAAATTGATCAAGGCGATATTGATCTTAAGCTGATCACTGACTTAAATCAGCGCCAGAAATGATCGGGTACTTCTCCGTCGGTCGAGCCGTTCGCACCGCGACGCTTCGGATTTCTGCCTCGCTGCGGGCCTGCCCCACTTCCATGTGCGTGCGTTCGGTGCAAGCACCTCACCCCTCGGCTCGTTCGAGCGCAAACGCTTTTCATCGGCGACCTCTTCGCCGCCCGCTCGCATAGGCGTGGCGTCGGACTGCGCTTCGGGACGCGAGATGGCGTCGGTGTCGGCTGAGCTGCCACCGCCGCCGCGGCGCCACGGTTGTTGCTTTAGCTCTCACCGTCGATGATGCCGCGCTCGATCAACGCCGCGCGGGTTTCACGGATCCCTTGAACGCGGATGGCCTGCATTCCAAAGCGTTTCGCAGCTTCGACGTTAAGTATGTTGTCGTCGAGAAAGAGAACGTCCTCCGGTCTGCAGCCGAGCGACTCCACGACGCCCTGAAAGGCGTCGGCGTCCGGTTTGATTCGCCCGGTCAGATGCGACACGAAGTGGTGCTCGAAGGCGGCACCGAGTCTTAAGTCGTCGATCACACGCGTCCAGTGCAAGACATTGCTGTTGGACAGCACGGCGCGATGATATGAGCTCGGTATCTGGGCCAGCATCTCCAGCGTCCCGGGGTAGAGCCCGGTGACCCAACCGGTGAAGGAGTCCAGAAACTCTTGCGGCTGCACAGGAAGGCGGAACTCTGCCGTGATGGCGGCGGCAAATTCCGCGGCGCCCATCCGCCCTCTTTCGAACTCGCGCACCGGTGTCGAATGGAGCCACATACGCCACATCTCCTCGCTCGTCGCCGTCTCACCCATCCACTCGAGCATGGTTTTTACGCCGCTGAGCTGAACGAGCACGCCGCCGACGTCGAAGAGCAGAACACGAGGGTTTGCCGTCAGAGACATCCGGTGCTCCAAAGAAGTTTAGGGAAAGCCGGCGACTTTACCAGGCTAATGCTCCCTTGATCGTCGCTCATTTTTACTCCTCGAAGACCCCAATCACCCAGCCCTTTCAATTTCCTGGGCTCGTGCTTCTCGACGCGTGCGGAATGCACCCTGGCCCCATCTTAGCTTCCCGTCACGCGCAGCGTGTTAAACGGAATTCTGCTAGAGATGCTGGCGGACATATCGGATTTCCTCGAGGGGTCTAGGAGCACGTTGAAGTCCGTGGAACTCAAGACCGACGGGACGCGCAGGCCGATGGGGCGTGAGGCTGCGGGGGAGCTCGCGATGCTGTTGAGAAACTCGCGGGCGATGAGGCGGCTGTCATCGGTGGCGGGACGCGAATTCCAGTTGCTGGGCAAGAGAATATTGAGATCGCTCAGGTTCACGAGTGAGTCGTCGGGTATTTCGATGGTGGCGATGAGCACTTGTTGAATGGTTTCCCAGCCGGGTCGCATCGCGACCTCGAGGGTGGCGAGCGCTTCGATCTCGGCGGCGTAGAGGATTTCAGTACTCAAGTCGTTGAAGCGCCAGCCTTTGGGTCCGGCGATTGAGGGCGCGGAATCCAGGGCATCGAAGGTATTCGGACCGCCGCGCCAGGCTCGCGCCCGATACAGTTTCACACTGGGCCGCCGGCGGCTTGAGTCTGGAGTTCGGCGAGGACCACTTGTTCTCCTTCGCCGGTTTTCAAGAGATCGCGCGGAATGGCGCCCCCCAATGCGAAGTTGGGGGTGCGTAGATACTGACGGGCAGCATCAAGGGAGCCGAACAGATCGCCGGCCATGGTGAGCACACGTCCGATGCGTAGCGCTATCTCGCCTTGGTTCGGAGGTAGCACAGCACCTACCCGCAGGCGAGCTGTCTTGGCGCTGACGTCAAAAAATGGCAGCGCTTCCTGCAGGGAGTCGAAGGCCATGGCGGAAGCGATGTACAACGCCTCGCCCGGTAAGCCATCGACGATCGACTGATGAACTTGCACTTGTTCGAGCGAGGCACCGCTGAGGAGACCCTCCTGTTGCCCCATCGCTTTCATGGTGCGATCCCAGAGATCGTTGAAATTGAGCTTGACGACTTGCCGCAAGCTGCGCTGTAGATGCTTGTTGCGAAACACTGCGAGTACACGCTGATCCAGCCGTGAGCGAAATTCTCCGAAGCCGCGCGGCGAATGAACGGTTCGTCGCATGGGCGGCGGCTTTAGCATTGGGAGGCCATTCATGTAAAATTCCCTTTGGATGCGGGAATTATACCTTTAAATAGGGTGAGCTTCCAATGCTGAACATTCCCTTCGGAATTCCTCAGGCCCCCAGCCGCTGCAGGATCGCGGGACCCCAATAGAGCTTGGTGAAATAGTACGTGCCGAGCAGGAGGAAGCCGGTTGCGCCCGCGAACAGGCCAGCTGCCGCCAGTTTGAATTTCGGCGATGCCGAGGACTGGGCACGAATGAAGGCCTCGACAATCAGCAGATTCGGGACGTAGAAAAAGAATGCCATCACATGATCGAAGGGCCCGTGAAAATCATGGGTGTGACCGCGGCCGCCGCCGAGCAGCAACCAGAATCCATAGTCCATGCGATACAGCCACGATCCGATCGCAAGCGCGAACAGACGCAAGGCCCATGCCCGATGCTGGCTCACCAAACGCGCTCTTGCGTAGCGGAATGTCTGCACAGCCGCTAGCACCATCAGCACACCATAGAGTCCGAATCCGATATCCATGACGCGTCCGCCGATCGTGCCCACGACCAAAATGAAAGTCATCCCGCCAAGACCCGCCAGCAGCGCTGCGCTCACATAGATCCGCCCTATCCATCGATGCAATGCCGGCCAGCGCGCACGGACCTTGCCGATCAGCTGGATGCAACCCAAAATGAGAATCACCCCTCCGGCAAAGAAATGCAGGCCGAGCCCTGACGTCGCGGCCGGCGCGTGCGGTTCATAGAGCCCTGGTAGATTCTGGTTCCACTTGGACACCTGGCCCTCGGCCAGCGCACCGGCGTAGAAGGCCAGAATATACAAACCGAATAGAGTTGCACTGGTCCAAACCGTGCCGACCAGAGCCGTTCCGCTCCAGCGAAACACAGTTTCACTCATCGCGGCGCCACGGGATTGGGACGGCACTTGGACATCGAGCTGCGTAGCGTCGGACATTTTTATTGTCGAGGTGGTCGCGGTCCCATGTGTCCGCGAACCCCATCCCACCAACCCTGGGCGACGGCGATAATTTTGTGGGTTTTCTGCTGCTCGTAAAGGGCGATCCGTTTGCACAGGCGCACGCAGCGGCCGAAACTCTTCAAAGCCCATAATCCGACAATATAGTGCCCGAATTCACGCAGCATTACGGTGTCGTTCCGAGCGAAATAGTAACGCCGATCGGCCGCATGATTGAAGGTCCACTTCTTCATCCATAGCACTTCGTGCCGGCTGATGGCACCGATATTGTGTGACATGATGGGCTTTCGCGTTCTGATGATCCGATAGCCCATGGCTCGGGCTCTGAAACAATATTCAGTGTCCACATGATCGATGAAGAAATCCTCCCTGAAGGCTCCGATGGCCGCGTGCGCTTTTAGCGGGATCAATGAACCCGATGTGATTACGGACGCTACTTCTTCCCAGTTGTTGTCGATGGTTTCAGCCTTCTGTTCCTGCGATGGGTCGCCGGCATCCCTGTGACCGGAGCCAATTACTCCTAATCGGTCTCGGTCTGGGTAGGCCGCGGCAGCGGCGATTAGGGTCTGCACCATGTCATCGTCAATCCAAGTATCTTGATCGAGCAGCAGCGCCCATTTATATTCGAGCGTAATGGCCTTCCACATGCCAATATTGAGCGCACGCGCAACACCTAGGTTTTCGCCATTCGATATCAAGGTAATCAGCGAATTCGTCGCGAGGTTGCGCAGCATGCTTAGCTCGGCATCGCCCGAGCCATTGTCCACAATGACCAGAGCTCCCACTTGCCGCAGAACGCGCTCAACTCGCAGGGGAAATTTTTCATCTGGATGATATGCCACCGCGATAGCACAAACTTCCTGTCCGTTCGTTAGCTCGTCGGCCATGGTGGCTTTCATTCAACTGGCAATCTTTTTAATGAACCGCTGGTCTAACCACCAGCCCAATCTTAGCGCGATGTTAGAAACACCAATGCCAAAAGCCCAAAACAACCAAAATAAAAAACACCGTGCAACCCCTAGAAAGAGGATTATGATAGCCCGGCAAGCCGTTGACAACCAATAGATTATGAGACTCACTTCGCACCCGGTCGCTCTGGTCGCGACGATCGACTTGGTCGCGCGAGGTGCGTTCGCCGCGCCCTCCTCTATCAATGACCCGTAGCTACCGGCACTGCAGCGAAAACCTCAAACTTCAGATTGATCCCCGACCCCGACAACTGATTCGGAACGCAGGTCATTCGATTATCGACGTTGCGCGTGGCAAACATCGGCAACACCTTATCGCGAAATTGTTCTATGAGTTCGCAGTCGCCGAGACCCACCTCACGAGGCGAACGATCTGCAAAGGCTACGGAGCGCCACACACCATCGATCGATGGGCTCGCGTTCTTCCCATTTCCAACCGGGGCAAGCGTATAGAACCTAAGAGTCGCCCGCGCCAATTTGTCCGGACTTCCGAATCTTCGAACGCAAGGACCCGAGATCGACTTGGCATCTGCACGCGCGCCCGCCGCGATCAACAGCACTCTGAGCTTGCTCGCAAGACCGTCGCACGAATAGGTCGCCGTGAACCCAAAGTATTGAAAGCTGTATTCGTGCTTTTGCCAGACACCCTGCTCTGGAGCGGCGGTCGAAATCTCACTGGCAAGAACCGTCATGCTGAATCCGCATAGGACGAGGGCAGAACGGATTTTCAGGGCTTTAAGCAACTTCATGACCTTGCCTCCTCCGCTAACATTCGTGCTAGATCTGGATCCGTGAAATTCTACGCCTCGCCAAGCCTGATCCCTACTACTGCGACTCACTTCTCATTTGTCGATACAAGTCGGGCATTACCCCCGGCACGCCGAGGGTAAACTCCTTCCTCACTGAAAGGTCGCGGGAGACAAGGGATGAGGCACAGGCTGATTTCACCGGCTACGCTCGGCACCTTCACCGTTGGACTCGTGCTCACAGGGGCTGCACAATCGGCCGAACAGCGTCCGTGCGATCAAATCATCCATGCCTGCAAGCAGGCCGGCTTCGTGGAGGGCGACTATAAGAAAGGCTACGGGTTATGGATCGACTGCATTGATCCGATCATGCGCGGGACAAAGCAGCCAGCAATTGCCGACAAACCATTGCCGCAGGTTTCTTCGGAACTCGTCGCGGCCTGCAGGCAGAATGACCCGAGGTTCGGCTTGCGCCACAAAGGTGAAGGAGTGCTTTGATGCTGCTGCGCCCTCTCGCAACGACGCTGGTCTTCTGCCTCTGGTCGATCATGGTGTTGGCGGCTGAATCATCTCCAAAGCCGGTCGAGGTGATGGTGGTCGGCGTTTTCCATATGGCCAATCCCGGTCACGACATTCACAACCTCAAAGTAGACGACGTCCTTGAGCCGAAGCGCCAGAGCGAGATCGCGGCGCTCACAGAGGCCTTGGCGCGCTTCAAGCCCTCCAAAGTCGGCGTGGAATGGCCGCCGGATCTCGTGGCCGAGCGTTACAAGCAGTACCAAGCCGGCACCCTCGCGCCTTCGCGGAATGAGGTGGTGCAGTTGGGCTTCCGCTTGGCCAAAACTGTCGGCGCGGAAGTCTACAGCCTTGATGCCGATGTCGACTTCCCTTACGAGCGGCTGAAGAACTTTGCCGAGACCCGCGGCTTCTCTGGTCTTCTCGACGAATCCAATGCGGCGATCCAGCGTGATGTCGATGAGGAGGCACGACTATTGGCGCAAAAAGGCGTTTCCTCGGATCTGCGATTCCTGAACGATCCGGCACGGCTCAGGAACGATAACGCGTTCTACCGCAACATGCTGCGCATTGGTTTGGGCGGCGATCAGCCAGGCGCTGACCTGACCGCCTCTTGGTATCACCGAAACTTCCTGATCTGTGCCAATCTGCTGCAACTCGCAAAGCCCGGCGACCGGATCGTGGTTTTCTTTGGGTCCGGCCATGCTTTCCTGTTGCGTCAGTGTGTCACCGAGACCCCGGGCTTCAAACTGATCGAGCCCAACGACTACCTACCGCGTTAAAAGCATACATCGCCGCGAGCGAGAACCGACGACCACGGCGTACTCGGCTTCACTCAAACACGCCGTGTAAAGCCGTCCGCACTCCAGTCCTCGCTGCCGACACCGTGATGGACGAAGAAAAGGCCGTCAGGATCGTACTTCGTTTTGATGGCTCGCAGTCTCGAATAATTCTTTCCCCAATAGTCGCGTTGCCAGTCGCGGTTGAAATAGTTGCTCTCGGAAACATAGGAGCCGGCGTTCGGCGCGATCTTGCGCAATTCTGCCGCCGCGAGGTCGATGGCACGCGCATCCCGGCGGGCTGCTTCCAGATCAATGGCCGCGCCAGGCTCTCCGGGATAAGCGCCCTTCTGTCCGTCGGCGATAATGGCAAGCGCGAATGCCTCTGTCACGGCGGGATTGGTTGCCGTATCCAGGGTCGCGGCGACCGCGTCGGGGGTGGCGCCGGCGAGCCCCTTGTTGATGTGCAGATCGATCTTCTTATAACGGCTGCCGGCGAACAAAGCAGCACTGAGACGCCTGCCCTGATCCTCGTGCAGAAGGCGTGCCGGCAGCCAAAGTGAGTCGTAACCGTTGAGAAACGCGCCGACCTGCCCTTGGTCGCCCTTCCACCAGCCATGATGTTTGGGTGCGCCCGTGCGCAGGTCGAGCGTCATCGATGGATTTCCCTCGGTGTCCCACATGTGCCGCGCCTCGTGCCCGCTCGCACCGAGTTCATCGGTGATCGCATAGTCGTTGGGCGATGCGGTGATCCACTCGAAGAAGGGCTTCCACACCGCCTGCGCTGACTGCCGGTCGAGCCCCTGGCTGGACATGGAAATCTCGAAAGTATTGTCGGGCGCGAAATGCACCTGCTCACCCCAGATCGGATTGAAAAGATTGTCCGTATAGAAGCTGACAAAGCGCGCGATCAATTTGCGGAAGGCATCGTCGGATCGGGCTTTGACCGTGCCCCATGCCCAGCCCATGAACTGCGGAAGATCATGTGTCCGCAAGGTAAGCTTCGTGAGGACGCCCCAGCTGCCGCCACCGCCGCCTTTCAGAGCCCAATAGAGATCGGGGTTGGTGCAGGCGTTCGCGATGCGTATCGCGCCGTCCGCGGTGACGATCTCCGCTTCCAGGAGTCCCGCAGCGCCTGTACCGAAACCCCTGGAGAAACTGCCGAACCCGCCGCTTTGCACGAGCCCGGCAACGCCGACATCGGTGCAGCCGCCGCCTTGCACGTATCGACCCGCATTGGTCGTCACAGCAGTGTAGAGATCGATCCACACGGCGCCGGCTTCCGTCGTAACTGCCGGGACCGGCGCAACTTTGCCCTGGCAACCTTGACCGACAAAGGAATCGTGAAGCGTCACCGCGTTCATGCCGCGCGTCCACACGAGCAGCGAGTCGGGCGCGCTGGATGTCCCGAGGTAGGAATGGCCCGTACCCTTAACCACGAGCCGCAGATTGTTGTCGCGCGCGAAATTGACGGCGGCCGCCACGTCTGCAGCGTTCCGGGCTTTCACGGCATACGCGCTGGCTGCGGGCGTCCAGGCGTCGAACCAACCGCAAACCTGCGTGCCGCCCGACTGATCGCCGATATAGAACGGATTGTCGATATTTTTCAACGCCGTGAGGCAGTCCACGCCATTCGGCGCACTGTCGCACGCCCCGAACAGGGGATGCACTTCGATGAGACTGCCTCCCACCTGCTCTTTCAGCTTTGCCCAGCTCGCCGCACCGGGCCATGCAGGATCGGTGGGCCGCACGCGTGACCGGGGGCTACGCGTGCTGCCGACCGTTGATTCGCCGAGCGCAAAGCCCTTAAACAAACCGCCCGCCAACAACGGAAGGCCCATTGCCGTTCTAATCAAGTTTCTTCGATTCACGCTCTGGTCCTCGGGTGATCAGA
>Ga0307474_10004124_pt1 | contig 10470 bp, 8 predicted proteins | sample atmos_gasesECM1C_2_FD_203312 | JGI IMG/M metagenome (GOLD analysis project Ga0307474, IMG submission 203312) | Hardwood forest soil microbial communities from Morgan-Monroe State Forest, Indiana, United States - atmos_gasesECM1C_05 | ecosystem: Environmental > Terrestrial > Soil > Temperate...
ACCTGTCGAACACATCCCCACTGTCAATGCCGACGACCATTCCCGGCGTTTTCAAAGGGGTCACGGTTTGCGTTTTCTGGGTGTAGAGCATCGGTGCGTCGTGCCCCGCCCGAGCCAATGTGACCGCGCTGCGGGCATGATCGAGAACCAGATAGGCCATGCTAATGAACATGTCCTCTTTGATGTCGGGATAGAGCTGGCGGTTCACTTTTTGCAAAACGTCCGCCGGCGAAGGATTTCCAATCGCCTGACTTCGCAGAACGCTGCGACAGATTGCCATGATGAGCGACGCGGGAACACCTTTGCCAGACACGTCGGCGATCGCGACACCGAGGCGCTCCTCATCCACTTTGATGTAATCGAAGTAATCGCCGCTGACCTGTCGCGCTGGAATGTTCATTCCGTTGATTTCAAATCCACTGACGTTCGGCGATTCCGCGGGAAGAAGGATCCGCTGGATGTCGCGGGCGATTTCCAAATCGTGATCGAGCCGTTTCTTCTCATTGGCTTCGGAATAAATGATCGCGTTGTAAAGGGCGAAAGCCGACTGCTCGGCGATCGACTTGAAAACAACAAAATCGTTTTGCGAAAACGGCGCGCCCATTCGGCTGTTGGCCAACGCGACTACCCCCATGTTCTGCTTGGCGTAAAGAAGCGGCGCCACCATCACTGAGCTTGCCCCGAACGAACTGTCCCGCAGCTTGACCAGCTCCGGCGCTTCGGAAAATTCATTCAAACACACCGCACCGCCGCTTTGCCAGACCCGCCCGAGCAACCCCTCGCCGTTCGCGATCGTATGGAGTCGCAAAAAACTTTCCAGCGCCACCGGGGAAGCCGCGGCTTGTTGCAAAATGTGCGGCGGAACATCGACCATCGGCGGACAACCTTTGGAAATAAAAACCGGTGCAATCTTGTTACCGCTGCGATCGGTCAGATAGAGTGCGCCGCCCTGGGCATCAAGCACTCGAGTGGCTCCCTCGACAATGAGCCGGTGCAAATCCGCGGGGCGGATCGTCTCGCTGAAAGCTTCGCCGAGCCCGTGCAAGAAATCGAAGACCAACGTCTCTTCAATTTGCATCTCCTCCTGCGAACGCTCGAGCCGGCGAATGCTTCGTCTTTGCCGCAGAAGAGTAAAGACCCACGCCGCGAGACAGGCGACCAGCAGCGAAAAAAGAATCGTGGACGAGAGCGTGGCCAATTACTTCCCCGCTGTCGTTTGATGGAGATCTTGCTTTAAGTATTCGAGAACGTCTTTGAATCGGGCTAAATTTTCCGGCGCCGCTGCGCACAAAGCCTCATGCGCTTCGAGCATCGTTTCACTTGTTTCCTTTTTTCGAGCCTCGGCACCGTCGACTTTCTCTTTCACTTCCTGGCATTCCGGGGCCAGGGCACCGTTGGAGCGGATGTCGAAAATTTGGTCCAGTCCGAGTCCGGAAAGAAGGTCGCGGCTGCGCTGGCCACAATGTACGACGTGAAGATGTCCCTGCCCGATTTCCTTCAAACGCAGCGCGACCGCCGCCAGCGTCCCCATGAATGTGGAATCCATCATCACGCAATTCTCCAGGTCGACGATGAACTCGCGGTAACCGCGGTTGACCATCTCTTGCGCGAATTCTTTGAGGCTCCCGCTGTTGAGGAAGTTGCCCTTACCCTCCACTCGAACCCAAACGGCGGGACCGTTTACGCCCACTAAAATCGATGACTGCACAGCTGAGTACCTAGAGAATACAGGATCGACATTAGCGCTGTCAAACCGCGCCCGGGTCCGGTAGTGTCCTAATTCGGTCAAATTGGACACTTCCCCGGGTCCGCCGCAGGACGGTGCGCAGGATCATTCCCACAAATACGAATGTGTTTCGGCGACGATCCGGCCATTCTCAACAAGCAAACAACGCCATGCGATTACGCGCCCGTCGTCCAAGTAATCGTCGCCGACGACTTTGAATTCCGTTTTGTAATTGCCACGAGCTGACGGATAGAAAAGTTCCTGGGCCTGGACGTGCGCATGCAGTTTCTCCTGCTTGTATTCCAGTCGCACGGTTAAATCGGCGACCCGGCGGGACCGCCAAAAAAAGTCGAAATAATTTCCCGTCCGCTCGCGCTGATCGAGCTTGGTCACTGCGCCGAAGAGTCGATACTGTCGCTCGAACCGGATTGACGCGTCCTGGACGGTAGTGGTTTTGCTGGAGGGCTGAGTGCTGCCAAGTTTGCCGCCCTTGCCGGCGTTTTGAACGGCTTCGTCGGGGTTTGTTTTCTCCTGACCGGGCGCCAACTCGGTCAGCAAATAAAGCTTCGTTTTCCGAAATTGAAAATCTTCGTTCAAGGCCACTGGCAGAGAAACAGCCCGATCGACCAAGTGCGGTTGCTGCTGAGAGCGACCGAAGGTAATGGCGACCGGAACGACGAGCATTAAGGCAAATCGCAATCTCACGGCAGTTAATGAAACCGGTCTCTGCATGATCTGTCAATTCAGCCGATTTGGCAGTCCAAGCCTTGCTGGCAATGAACTGACAAGACGGTCCAACTTTCACCTCTCAGCTTAATGCGTAAATTTTCGGATGATCGAAGTGCGATACGAACGCGGCGTTTATCTTCCCGCACCTGACCTGTGGCTTGACGCGTGGGAACCAAAACGTTTTGCGTTCGTTTCGCATGCACACAGCGATCACATCGCACCCCACCAACAGATCGTTCTCTCTGAACGCACTGCTCGATTGATGCAGGCGCGCATGCCGGGCACGCGCATGGAACACGTTTTGCCGTTTGGCGAACAACGCCGGATCCATGATGTCGATCTAACGTTATTGCCGGCCGGTCACATTTTCGGCTCAGCCCAATTGTTTCTCTCGAACAAAGTCGAAACGCTGCTTTACACCGGCGACTTCAAATTACGCCGCGGGAAATCGGCCGAGCCGGCGGAATGGCGAACGGCCGACACCCTGGTCATGGAAACAACCTTTGGTCTGCCCCGTTATCAATTTCCGCCGGCCGAGAACGTGATCGACCAGATCGTCGCGTTTTGTCGGGACGCAATCGCGGACGACGCCGTGCCGGTTCTTCTCGGCTATTCGTTAGGCAAAGCCCAGGAGATTTTGTGCTCGCTCGATGGCGCCGGTCTCATGCCGATGCTGCACGGTTCCGTTTTCCAGATGACGCGGATCTACGAGCAATTCGGTCAATCGTTTTGCAAATATGTTCGCTACAACAAGAACGACATTGACGGAAAGGTTCTTATTTGTCCGCCGAGCGCGAGTCGTTCCCCGATGGTCGAAAAAATTCCGCGCCGGCGCGTGGCTATGATCAGCGGATGGGCGGTCGAACCTAACGCGATCTATCGCTACCAAGTCGACGCCGCTTTCCCGCTTTCCGACCACGCCGACTACAACGACTTGATTCGCTATGTCGATCTCGTGAAGCCGAAGCGCGTGTTAACGTTGCACGGCTTCGCCGCGGAGTTCGCACGCGATCTGCGCGAGCGGGGCACCGAAGCCTGGGCCTTGAGCGAAGAAAACCAAATGGAATTCAAATTGCAGTCTGGGGAACGCACGCGCTGTCGCCTGCGCGACTCGTCGCCTCGTCGAGTCGATGATATGCGGTCACGCTTCCTCCAATTCGCCAACCTTGGCGAATCGATCGGAGCAACCCCGGCAAAATTGGAGAAAGTGCGAATTCTTGCGAAATACCTTCGGACCATCAGCAACGAGGAGCTTTCCATCGTTGCGACTTATCTGACCGGTCGCGCGTTCGCCCAAAGCGACCCGCGCACGCTGCAAGCCGGTTGGTCGGTCATTGTTCGGGCGCTCCTCGCCGCAGCGCAAATCGGCGAAGTCGAGTTTCATCGCATCGCCGCGAGCCACGGCGATCTCGGCAAGACTGCATTCGACGTTCTCGATGGCCGCACCACTCCCGCGCCGTTTTCGATTTTGGAATCGAAAAAGCTTTTTGACGAACTGCATCGTATTCGCGGGCCGATCGCGAAAACACAATTGCTGCAAGAGCGCTTCGCGAGACTCACCGCCCGCGAGGGCGAATACGTCGTCAAGATCTTGACGGGCGATCTCCGAATCGGTTTGCGCGAAGGTCTTGTCGAAGAAGCGGTCGCGAACGCATTTGAAGTTCCGCTCGAACAAGTTAAGCAGGCCAACATGTTGCTCGGCGACATTGGCCAGACTGGATTGCTCGCGTTCCGAAAAGAACTGGATCGGGCCGAGTTGTCGGTTTTTCGACCGATCAAATGCATGCTGGCCACGCCCGAGCCAACTGCGGAGGCGATCTGGGACCGTTTTTCCGAGCAAGATTCCGATGTGGTGCTGGTGGAAGACAAATTTGATGGCATCCGCGCACAGCTTCACCGCAATTCCGAACGCGCCGAGATCTACTCCCGCGATTTGCGGCGCATCACCGATCAATTTCCAGAACTTGCCAATCGGGCACGTAAATTCGATGCCGATCTCATTCTTGATGGCGAGATCGTGGCGTTCGAGCAAGGGCGCAAGCTCACGTTTTTCGATTTGCAAAGGAGACTCGGTCGGAAAGACAAAGGGCTTGATTTGTTCGCCGCCGCGTCGGCGGATGTTCCGGTCGCATTCATTGGGTTCGATCTTCTTTGGCTCAACGGCCGTTCATTGTTAAGAGCCCCGCTTGAAGAACGGCGTGCGCTGCTGCGCAAATTGAAATTGCCGCAGCAATTTCAGATCGCGGATGTTTTCCCCGCGCATTCGGCCCACGAAATCGAGCAACGCTTTCAAGAAGCGCGCCGGCGTTCGAACGAAGGCCTCATGGTCAAGGACCCGAAGAGCTTCTATACCCCGGGCGCGCGAGGAATGTCCTGGTTCAAGTTGAAGAAGGAGCTCGCGACTCTGGATGTGGTCGTAGTCGGCGCCGAGTTTGGACACGGCAAACGGAATAACGTGCTAAGCGACTACACTTTTGCCGTCCGTGACGAAACCAACGGCGAATTATTGCCAATTGGTAAGGCTTACAGCGGATTGACGGACATTGAGATCGCGGAGCTGACGGAGCATTTCAAACGAAACACGCTTATCGATCATGGCCGCTATCGTGAAGTGAAACCGGACATCGTGCTGGAAGTCGCGTTCAACTCAATTCAACCGAGCACGCGACATGCAAGCGGGCTGGCCCTACGATTTCCCAGAATCAAGGCCATTCGCCGCGACAAGAACGTCGATGCAATTGACACCCTCGAATATGCCCGTGAACTGGCAGCGCAGGCGGCGAAGCGAAATTCAGAATAGCTGTCTCCTCTGCATCAGGGAGAGGATCGAGGTGAGGCCGAAGCCGTCGCCTCATCGGGTCCCTGCTTGCGCTCGCGTTTCAATTCTTTGCGCTCCTCACGCTTCTGCTCCTGCTTCGTCGGCTTTCCGGACGGCGAACCAGAGAGCGTCGAAGTGGTGGACGGCGAAGATGCCAACGATGCTGAAGCCGACGGCATCGGCCGAACTTTGCGGGGATTAAACTTCAGGGCCTGAGATTCAAATTTTCCGCGCCCCATCGGCTGCTGCGATTGGCTACTCCCGGGTGGGGCTGACGGAGCCGGGATCAACGTCGGTTCCTCGATTGCGGTAGGCCCCTTCGAAGGCGTTGGAGTCATAGTGGCGACTGCACTCACGCTCGGCGTTGGTGTTGCCGGCGGCAGCAACAGGCGACCCCGACGTTGCGAAGCAGTTGGTGAGGCCGGTGCCGAAGGACTGGACGACGAACTGACCACGCTTGGCGGAGTCATTGCGGGCTCTGGAGTGGAGGTTGCAATTGGCGTTTGTGCGGCGATTGGCGTTGAAGCTGCCCACGCAATCACGGCTTGGATCAAGAAAAACTTCTTCACGGCGATGGTTAGACCTTTTTCACGATTGATTATTCAAGGCGTCGCCGTTGGTGTCGACGCCGGCGGGGTTTTCTGCGAGTGAAGCACGCCGGAGGTAAAGACAACGGTTTCAATCGCCGAGCGTCGCAGCTTTTGGATGTTTGCATACAGCGCAACGAGGGCGAAGCCGATGACGATTCCAACCATCAAGCGGCCGACATTTCTTGACACTTTTGGATCGGAGCTCACTCCAAACTATTCGATGTCGATCCTGCACGTGCAAATTCCGATTACGGCAATTGCAAGGAGGCGATCGCATCCATCACCCGCTGACTCAATCGCGTGTAGAGATCTTTGCCGCCGCCGGCCACGTCGGATTCAGAAAAATAAATCGGCTCGCCGACGACAACCGTGATTTTGCGAAACAACCGAAGCCTTCCGCCAATCGGCCAGGCATCGAATGCGCCGAACATCCGCATCGGAACGACCGGCGCGCAGGTTTTCGCGATTAGTAAGCCGAGGCCGGGCTCTGCTGGCTGCAGATTTCCATCGGGCGTGCGCGTGCCCTCTGGAAAAACGAGCGCACATTGCCCGGCGCCCAAGACTCGAATCAACGCTTTCAGGGCGCTGCGGTCGCCTCCTTCCAGAGTAACGGGAATTACGTTGAGCTTCGGCAACAACCACCCCAAGATCGGCACATCCATCAGCGATTTCTTGGCGAGAAAAAAGATCGCCCTGTCGGCAGCGTTTCCGGCCAATGGCGGATCAAGAAAACTCTGGTGGTTTACGGCCAGAATCACAGGACCGGTCTGGATCACGCGCTCGCGATGGATGATTCGAAAACCAAAGAATAACCGGGCCAGCCACCGGCTAAGATGGTAGCCAAGCCAGTAATAGAAATTCATTAAATCGTTAAATTTTTTGCTCGAAGCCACTTTACAATTTCATCAACGACCTGGCTGACAGTTAAATGCGATGTGTCGATGACTTCGGCGTCCGTAGCTACGATCAACGGTGACGCGGCGCGCGAAGAATCAGCCCGGTCACGCTGAGCAATCTCATCCCGAAGTCCCTGGGCCGCCCGACGCTGGGCTCGAACTTCCAGGGAGGCATCGACATAAAACTTGTAGGGCGTGTCCGGAAAAACCACGGTGGCAATGTCCCGTCCTTCGATGACCAGGTCGTGCTTCGTGACATAGCCGCGCATTCGTTGCAACAGGAGTTTGCGAACTTCCGGCACGGTACTTACCCGGGAAACCTGAGCGTTTACGCGGTCATCGTGGAGATGCGCCGTTAAATCGACATCGTCGATCAGGAGACGAAATTCTCCATCAACCAATCTTCCAGCCACACGCAAATCGCTAATGAATTTTGCGATCGCACCCTTGTCAGCCGGATCGATTCCCCGGTCAAGCACGGTCCAGGTGAGCGCGCGATACATCGCACCTGAATTCACGTAGACGAAGTTGAGTCGACGCGCCAGCTCGCGGGCCACGCTACTTTTCCCGGACGCTGCGGGACCGTCGATTGCAACTACGCGATAGGAAGGTTGTCCTTGCATCTGTGATTTACGACGCGACGAGCGGAAGTTTTTAGCCGAGCCCGCGCGGAAGCAAGCGCGGTATTACTCCTCGACCGGCGCAGCCGGAACGAGCGTGCCGATGACTGGCGTGCTGCTACGGACTCGCCGGGGATTCATGAATTCTTCCAAATCCGTTTCGAACCCCGGATACGAATCGCGGACGCATTCGGAATCCTGAATGATTGTTTCGCCGTCGGCAAAAAGTCCGGCGACTGCAAACGCCATTGCAATACGATGGTCGCCGAAACAAGCGAGCTTGGCACCGCGCAACGGCGCGGGTCCGTGAATCTCGAGACCGTCATTGAGCTCGATCACCTGGACGCCCATGCCGCGCAAATTGTGAGCAATGGCGGCGATACGATCCGTTTCTTTTACCCGCAGTTCCTGAGCGTGACGAATGATTGTTGTTCCGCTGGCCAGCGCACCGGCAACTGCAAGCACCGGCAGCTCGTCAATTAACTGCGGAATCTCCTTGCCGTGGATCACCGTCCCTTTTAGCGGACCGCCGGTCACTTCAACGACGCCGCGCGGTTCGAGCTGGTCGACATCTTCAACCGCTTCTCGAACTTGGGCGCCCATTCGAACAAGGACACCCAACAACGCCGTGCGCGTATCGTTTAATCCGATGTTGCGAACGAGAAGATGCCCGCCCGGTTGGGCAGCGGCCGCCACTAGCCAGAACGCCGCCGACGAGATGTCGCCCGGAATCATGAAATCACGCGACTCCGGCACCTGATCACCGAAAACGCTGACCGTATCGTCTTCGCCTTTAACGGTGCGAATCAGGAAATAATTAAACATTAGCTCGGTGTGATTCCGGCTGGCGAAGGGTTCGTCGACGGTCGTCTTGCCTTTGGCGAAAAGTCCGGCGAGGAGGATCGCGCTTTTCACCTGCGCGCTAGCGATGGGCGATCGATAATGAATTCCACGCAAGGCCCCTCCTCGAATTCGAAGCGGCGGGGTTTGCTCCGGTCCTTCGGCGACAATGTCTGCGCCCATTTTGCGAAGAGGCTCGATCACGCGATCCATCGGTCGCTGGGCCAAAGAGGAATTGCCGACGAGTCGAGTTTCAAAAGTTTGGCCCGACAGTAAACCGGCAAGGAGCCGCATCGTCGTGGCCGAGCCCCCACAATCGATTTCCTGCGCCGGCGGAGTCAGAACGCGCTTCTTTCCGTGAACGACCAGCACATCGGGCTCGGGTTGATCGATTTGAATCCCGAGAGCGCGCAAGGCGTTGACCGTTCGCATGCAATCATCGCTGGGAAGGAATCCCCGCAAAGTGCAAACACCGTTTGAAAGCGCGGCAATGATCGCGGCCCGATGCGAAATACTTTTGTCGCCCGGGACGGTGGTCTCAGTCTCAATTCGAGGCGCTCGTTTTACGCGTAACTCCATAGCACCCCAAATTCGTCGCGTTACGGAACGAGGAAGATCTTATTGGTGAAGGGATCTTTGACTTCCGTTCCGGGTGGAAATCCTCGCACGTCGACCAAGCCCTGATCAGGGGCGTAGGGACTTTTCACAAAGCCTGGTTTGCCAGGGACCGGAGTGCCATAAGGATAATCCCCTTTGGCAGCCTTGCTCGGCGCGACTGGCGGAGTCGGTGCCGGGGCGGACGGATTGGCTTCGGCGTTTTCCGGAGGCGGTGCATTTGGATTAAATGGCTGCTGCGTTGGCGGGTTCTCCGCTGTAGTTTCAGGCGCCGGATATTTGGCTGCCTGGCGACGGTCGCGTAGGGGTGGCTGGTCCTCGGTGCAAGCCGAAATGAAAAACGCCATGAGCAGCGCGAGCGAAAGCCACAATTTCATAATTTTGTTGGACGGAGTCTACACTGCTTCTATTTCAATGCCAGTGCGCCCGGAATCGCAACTCATTTTGCAAAAGCCAATTGTAAGGCGATTTCCGATCCTGTTGCAGCAATGGAGCCATCCCGGCAAATCTTGATCGTCGATGACGATGGCACGAGCCGGGCATTGCTAATGCGAATGCTGTCGTCGGCGGGCTATAATTGTCGCGAAACGGACAGCGCTATCGTTGCCTTGAAGCTGATTCATGAAGCGAAGCCGGACGTCTTGCTTCTCGATTTCAAAATGCCCGGAATGGATGGAACTGATGCGTTGAAACAACTGCGCTCCGATCCAAACCCGACAGTAGCGCAACTCCCAGTCATCATGTTGACTGGTCACGGCGAAAGCGAGGTCGAGTGCCTGCAAGCCGGCGCCGACGATTTTGTGATTAAGCCCGTCAAGGTTGAGGTACTACGCGCACGAATCGAAGCGCAGCTGCGGATACATTCGCTGCGCCTGCAATTACAACAACAAAACAAGGACCTGGAAGAGTGGCGACGAAATCACGAGCGCGATTTGGCTGCCGCCCGCGCGACTCAACAATCACTTATCCCGCCAAAAGCGCCGCAGCTCGCCGGATGGGAAATCGCTACCTGTTATCGCCCGGTGATCGAAGTGGGAGGCGACATCTACGGCTGGCTGCCCATTAACAATAATCGCTGGCTCTTCTGGATTGCAGATGCAACCGGCCACGGGGCGTCGGCCGCATTACTAACCACTCTGGCAAAACTTCTCTTCTATCATGCTCGCGAACAGCACGAGGACCCCACTGCAATCATGGAAGCAGTCAATAATGACCTGCGCGGAATTTTCGGAGGGCGCTCGTTCATGAGCGCGATGTGTGTGGCACTCGATCCGCAAACCGGGCAAGCAAGTGTGGTCGGAGCGGGTCACCCTCCGCTTCTGGTAACGCGGTTCGGGCGTGGAACCGAGGCAATCCCGTCCTCGGCGCCGCCGCTTGGCTTGATGGAGCAATCGCAATTCGAAGCAACCGCTCTCGAGCTGAACCCTGGTGATGCATTTACACTATATACTGACGGACTATTTGGAACGGCAATTACCGGCCGACTACGTACGACGCCAACTCAACTGGCGGGGACGATAAATCCATTCGCGACAAGCGCGGACGCGCTCTTGGAGTTAATGTTGAAAACTAATGCTCGCGATTCCGGCGATTCGCCGGCCGACGATGTCGCTGCAATGGTGGTGCGGCGATCGAA
>Ga0307474_10004125_pt1 | contig 10467 bp, 8 predicted proteins | sample atmos_gasesECM1C_2_FD_203312 | JGI IMG/M metagenome (GOLD analysis project Ga0307474, IMG submission 203312) | Hardwood forest soil microbial communities from Morgan-Monroe State Forest, Indiana, United States - atmos_gasesECM1C_05 | ecosystem: Environmental > Terrestrial > Soil > Temperate...
GATGGCTATCGAGCGTGCCTTCGCCGAGACCGGGAAAGTGCTTGCCCGATCCCATCACCTTCGCGGCCCGAAGCCCCGCTAGAAACTCACGCGCGTAACCGACTGTTCGGAGCGGATCGTCCGATGCTGCGCGCGAACCCATCACGCCTCGCGACGCCTCAAACGCCAGATCGAGCACGGGCGCGAAGTCGACATTGAATCCAAGCGCGCGACAGTTGTTGCCGATAATTTCTCCATGCCTGCGAAATAGCTTGCGATTGCCAGTGGCGAATACGTCCGCTGCCGAGGGCGCGCCGCCGAGCGCCTCGCGAAAGCGGTCGACCGTTCCGCCCTCAAGATCAATGCAAGTGAATAGCGGCGTGGCAACGCACTTCTGACAATCGCGTAACAATCGCGACGTCTGTTGAGGGTTCTTGATGTTCCGCGCGAACAGGATTACTCCTGCGGGCTGCAAGCGCGTGAGCAGGGAACTGAGCCGCGGCTTCATCTCGGTGCAGTCGAAGCCCACGATCAGCAACTGGCCGATGTTTTCGATACCGCCAGGCTTGCGTCCGGTCATCATTGGTAGGGATGTACCTCGTGGAACTCCATGTCGTCTGTGGCTAGATTTCCTTCTTCAATTCCGCCAATAAATTCAGCGCCTCCAGCGGCGTCAACCGGTTCAGGTCGACTTCGCGCAATTTCTCCAGCACCGGCTGCGACAGCGGCGTAAAAATCGTGAGTTGCGCCGGCGGCGGAGTCGCACCTGAAGAAAGATGCGCCGTCGCCTGCTGCTCGGCGAACTCGTGCTCCGCCAGCACATCCCGGGCCCGCAAGATGACTTCGTTCGGCAACCCGGCCAACTTGGCGACCTCGATGCCGTAGCTGCGGTCCGCCGCGCCAGGTTCGACCCGTCGCAGGAACACGATGCCGCTGCCGGTCTCTTTGACAGAGACGTGAAAATTCTTCACTCCCGAAAGTTGTTCAGCCAACTCGGTGAGCTCGAAATAATGTGTTGCAAAGAGAGTCTTGGCCCGCACGCGGGCGTGCAAGTATTCGACCGCGGCCCATGCAATCGCAAGCCCGTCGTAAGTGGACGTTCCGCGGCCAACCTCGTCCAGCAGAATGAGCGACCGGGGCGTGGCGGTGTGCAGGATCGCGGCGGTCTCGGTCATCTCAACCATGAAGGTGGAGCGGCCGCGCGCCAGATTATCGCTTGCCCCAATGCGGGTGAACACGCGGTCGACCACGCTCAGCCGCGTCGATCGTGCCGGAACAAACGATCCCATTTGCGCCAAAATCACGATCAGGGCGCTTTGCCGCAGGTAAGTCGATTTGCCGCCCATATTCGGCCCGGTCAGCAGCACGATGTTGTGCGTGGTTCCATTCAAATAAAGATCGTTGGGCACGAATCGCTCGCTGCCTCCGGCCATTTCCTGCAGTTCGATCACGGGATGGCGGCCTTCGGTAATCTCGATCTCGCTGTGTTCGGCGGATTCCGCAAACGTCGGGCGGCAGTAGTTGCGTAAGGCTGCAACGTGGGCCAACGACGCGAGAACGTCTAGCTCCGCCAGTGCAAGCGCAGTTTGCCGGATGCGCTTGGCCTCGGACGCTATCATGGTGCGCAACTCGGTAAAGAGCCGGCGCTCGATCTCGACAATCTTTTCCTGCGCGTCGAGAATCTTGGTCTCATACTCTTTCAGTTCGGGTGTGGTAAAGCGCTCTGCCCCTACCAGCGTCTGTTTCCGTTCATAGTCCTGCGGGACGAGGTGCAGGTTGGACTTCGAAACTTCAATGTAGTAGCCAAAAATCGAATTGAACTTTACTTTCAGCGAGGAAATTCCGGTGCGCCCTCGCTCCCGCTGCTCGATCTGTGCCAGCACTTGCTTGCTGTTGCGCGAAAGCTCCCGCAGTTCGTCCAGGTCGTGGTCCACGCCCGCGGCGATCACACCGCCGTCTGCAAAACTTAGCGGTGGCTCCGGCACCATTGTTCTCTCGATGCGTTCGCGCACGTCGCCGAGTTCATCGAGCGATGCATGCAAGTTTGTCAGCCGTTGCGACGCCAGGCGGGCCAAGGCGGCGCGGATGGCTGGAAGTTTTCCAAGCGACGCCGCCAGCGCGAGCACGTCCCGGGGATTTGCGGTCTCAAGCGTTACGCGGCTCAACAATCGTTCTAGGTCGAGCACACCGTCGAGCGCCCGCCGCAATTCCTCGCGCGCTACCATCTCTTTTACTCCGGCTTCTACCGCATCAAGCCGGCCGCGGATTTCATTCAAATCGAGCGACGGCCGCAACAGCCATGCGCGCAGCAACCGCTTGCCCATGGGCGTGATCGCACAATCGATGGAGCGGAACAAGGTGACGCCCGCGTCCGTGCCCGCGAACAGCGGCTCGATCAACTCCAAATTGCGCACCGTGACTGCGTCGAGCACGAGGCAACTCTGCCGCTCATACCAGCCAATGCGATCGACGTGATCGAGCGATCCACGCTGCGTTGAGCGCACGTAGTAAAGAATCGCTCCCGCCGCGGCTGCGGCTGCGGTTCGCCCGGACAGGCCAAATCCTTCCAACGACAGGACGCCAAAGTGATTTTCCAGCAGCGGAATTGCATGGTCCGGTGCAAAGATCCAGTCATCTAACGGGGTCTCGGTGCAAGCTCCGACCGCGGCCCGCGGCTGCGGCGATGACCCATGCGGAGACAGCCGCCCCTTCGACAAGCTCAGGGCAGGCTCCCGGCTGTCCGGCCGAGCCAAGCTTGGTGCATCCCGGGTTCCCGCACTCTCAAACAGCGGCGCCGCCGAGCCGTATAGCAATTCCTTGGGCCGCAGTTGCTCCAACTCCTCCTGCACCCGCCGCATCGCGCCCTCGCCCGAGAATTCTGTAGCGCGGAACTCTCCAGTCGACAAGTCAAGGGCCGCAAAGCCGACGCGATCCCCGACCTGCGCCAGGGCTGCCAGAAAATTGTTTTCCTCCGATCCCAACGACGAATCAGCCGCGGTCCCCGGCGTGACCACTCGCGTCACCTCGCGCCGGACCAGTTTCTTCGCCTGTCGTGGGTCCTCCATTTGTTCGCAGATGGCGACTTTGAAGCCTTTGCGAATCAACTTCCCGATGTAACCCTCTGCCGCGTGATACGGCACTCCGCACATCGGCACAGCGATTCCTTTTTCTTTATTGCGCGAGGTCAGCGTGATCTGGAGCTCTTTCGCGGCCAGAATCGCGTCGTCGAAAAAAAGCTCGTAGAAATCCCCTAACCGAAAAAACAAAAGCGCAGTGGGATGTTCTTTTTTGACGGCGGCGTATTGCCGCATCAGCGGAGTGGACGGCTCGGTCATCTGGGCGGGCTTCGGCGGATTATAACAAAGGGCGCTGTGGTTGTTCTGCCGCATTTCACATCCGCCTGCTAGAAACCACGGCACGAAATCGCGGTTGACTCCGGTCCGATTCCGGTGTTCTCCTTCCTCATGGAACTCCGCAAGGATCCCATCACCCGCTCCTGGGTCATTACCGGCGACGATCCCGGCGAAGCGGGACCGCGTGTGGAGTCTGTCTGCCGTTTCTGCGACAGTTCGCCCGCGCCCCTGCAGGTGATTGCGAAATCGCCGAACGCACCGGGCGTTCCCTGGTCGGCGCGCTCGGTCGTGCATCCCACGCCTCTCTACCGCATAGAGGGCGAACCTGGCCGCCGCGGCGACGGCATTTATGACCGCATGCACTCGGTGGGAGCACATGAGGTGCTGGTGGAAAACCCGCACCACGACCGCCATTTGTGGAACGCCAGCGACGATGAGATCGCACACTTTCTGCGCCTGGCCGCCGAGCGCATCCTGGATCTCAAGCGCGATCCGCGAATCAAGTACGTCAGTTTGTTCAAGGACTACGGCAAGAACGCCGGGCAGGAATTCAGCCATCCCACGTCACAAATTACGGCGACCATGTTCGTTCCGCGGCGTGTTCTCTACGAATTACGCGCCGGCCGCGAGTACTTCATGAGCAAGGAACGCTGCGTTTTCTGCGACATCATCCAACAGGAGGAGCGACAGGCGCAGCGCGTCATCGAGGCCCGGGGAGATTATCTGGCAATTGGCCCTTATGCCCCGCGCGTCCCCTATGAAACCTGGATTATGCCGCGCAACCACGACGCTTCCTTCGAACGAACCGGACTGAACAAGCCGGGATTGCGAGTAAACCTTGCAGCTCTTCTGCGCCGGACCTTGCAGCGCGTGCGCTCCATTACTGAGGAATTTCATCTCGTGCTGCATACCTCGCCCAGCAGCCTGCACCCGTCCAAAAATCTGGGCTACTGGAAAACGATCGACGACGACTATCACTGGCACATCGAAATCCTCCCGGTTCTGGGTTCGAAGGCGCGGTCGTATACTTTCAAGGAAGTTTATTACTCCCCGGTCAGTTCTGAGACGGCAGTAAAGCAAATGCGGGAGGCGAAAATCGATGGCTGAAACGATGGTCAAGCCCTGCGTGACCGGACTTACTCCGATGGCGCATGCATCCGACGTGCAGCGCGCGGTTGATTTCTACAAGCTGCTCGGGATGGAGCTGCGCGGCAGCCTGCGGAATCCGTCGGGCGAATTGCAGTGGGTTCATCTGGCCTGCGACCACGCTGAATTGATGTTTGCCCGCGCCGCCGAACCTGTCATCGCTGGTCAGCAGGCTGTGCTGTTCTATCTCTACTCGCCTGATCTGATCGCGCTGCGCGAGCATCTGCTGGCTAGTGGTGTGAAAGTCTCGCCAATCAAATACCCCGAATACATGCCCAAGGGAGAAATTCGCATAGACGATCCTGACGGGTATTGCTTGCTAATCGGGCAGTCGGGCTAGCGCAGAAAGCTCTGAAGCTGCTGCTACAATTCCTGCCGTGACAAAATTGTGTCTCACGAAACATCTTTTCTGCTGCTTGCTATTTCTGGCCACATGCCTCGCGCAGACGTCGTCTCCGTCGGCTGGAAAACAGAAAGTTCTCTGGCAAAAACTTGAGACTGAAATTCAGGAGGTCGACCAGCACCTCGATGGTGTGCTGGGAGTGGCGCTCGAAGACCTGACCACCGGCGATCATCTCTTTCTGCACGAGGACGAAGTCTTCGCCCAGGCCAGCTCCATCAAGATCACGGTCCTCGCGAATCTCTACCTGCAGGCCCAACAAGGCAAACTCAAGCTTACGGATTCATACACCGTGCAATCGTCCGATCTGGTTCCCGACAGCGACATCATGGGAGGGCTCACGCCCGGCGTCACGCGGCTTACGCTGCGCGATTTGGCGACGATGATGGTCGCCGTCAGCGATAATTCCGCAACGAACGTGCTCATCGATCGAGTCGGCATGCAGAATGTCAATGCCATGCTGGACGCGCTTGGCCTCACCCACACGCGCCTGCGCCGCAAGATGATGGACCTGCAGGCCGCGAAGGAGGGCCGGGAGAATATTTCCAGTCCACGCGAAATGATGACGCTGCTCGATGCCATCTATCACGGCAAGCTTCTGAACAAAGAGACAACTGCCGATTTCTTCAAGATGCTGCGCACGAATAAGGCTTCCTTTATCCCGCGCGACCTGCCCCCCGACCTCAAGGTCGCGAACAAGCCCGGCGAGCTGGAAGCCGTGCGTAACGACTCCGGCATCGTTCTTGTCGATGGCCGTCCTTACGTAATTTGTGTGATGACAGCGTTTCTGCGCAACGAACGGGATGGGGAGGAGGCCATCAGCAAAATTTCGCTCGACGCCTGGCGCATGTTCGACCGCCTCAGCCGGGCTAGTGAATATGGAAGAGTGGTCTCCCCCGGAAACGGGGTAAGGTAATCTCTGTGTGAAGGGGCACTCCCTCACTTCGCTCAGGGAAGGCACTGTCCGCCAGCTCTTGACTTGGTTTCTTACCGGCACTACTTCGCCGCTCCCTTGGTGCGGGTTTGTGCACTCGCCAGCTGCCGTCTTTGTGCTTAATGCGGTACTCAAGCCGCTTTCCAACCCCCGTTTCCCGCGCTTCTCTCGCTGCCTCCAGAATCCTGTAGCGATCGCCCGGATGGATTTGTTCGAATGAGGAGGTCTCGCCAAGTTCAGTTGGCGTGTAACCCAGGATTCTTTCGTAGGCCGGGCTGTTGTAGAGCCGCCGTCCACTCACATCGACCAGAGCAATCATGTCGGCAGCGTTCTCGGTGACGATCGGCAAGAGTTCTTCCTTGCTTCGATTCCCGATGGATCTGATAAATCCGGAACTGTTGGTAAAGAGCCAGCAGGGCCACTGTGCCCAGCGCAATCCAGAACCATAGCGGCATGCCGAGGTCTCCTGAGTAGGCCTATCGGCTGAATGCTGCGAGAGGTTTAATCTTGGATTGGGTCAAGAGACGGCCGAATCCCCGGACCGCGAACTCCAGAAAGGCGCCTCACTCCTCGTGCAGCAGGATCATGGGATCTACCGCCAGTGCCCGTTGTGCGGGAATCCACGTAGCAATCAGCCCGAGCAATGCCATCGCCAGGACAACGCCCGTTAAGACCAGCGGATCGCGCGGAGTTGCCTGATACACGATGAAAGCCAGCACCCGGCTCGCCAGAATTCCCATGAATAGTCCAGCGGCTGAACCAAATGCCAGCAATTTGAACGCCCGTCCCAACGCCGCTTGCAACACTTCAGCCCGCGGCGCGCCGAGGGCGACGCGGATGCCCAACTCCCGCAAGCGCTTGCTGACTGAATAGGCAGCCATCCCGAAGATGCCGGTGATCGACAACATTGCGCCCATCATGCCTAGCACGCCGAGCGACGCCGTGGCCACGCGCGATGGAAACAGCACCACACTCAGCAGGCTGTTCCAGGTATCGATGGTAACGGGCAGTCCGGCATCAAGTTCGCGCATTTTGCCCCTGATGGCTGCGCCGAGTTCTTGCGGATCGCGGCGCGAGCGCACCACGAGATACGCCGCGCTTGAAGGCGATTGCAGCGCGGACAGAAACATCGCCGGCTGCTGATCTTCCGTGACGCTCAAATATTTTCCGTTTTCTACGACACCCACCACCTGGACGCGCGTTCCGTCCTGCATCCGGTAATATGCGCCGACCGAGTCCGTTACCGAGCCGAAGAGCTTGACCGCCAAATCACGGTTCACGACGGCAACGGGTGGCGCGCTTTTGTCGTCATGCCAGGTGAAGGTCCTGCCTGCCAGCAAGGCGGTTGCGGCAGCGTCGAAGTATCCGGGAGATACTTCGTATCGGTAAGGCATCGCGGCGATGTTCGATTGCCTCAGGTCCGTGGTTTCATCCTTGAAAACATTCGCCCTGCTGCCGGACGCATAGACTAATGGCGGGTAATTGTTCACGAATCCTACTCGCTCTATGCCCGGAATGGTTTCCATCGCATTGATCATGCGCTTTTGCATCGCAGGCACTTTGTCGGCACTGTAACCGGCCATCGTCAGGTTTGCACCGACCAGCATTGCGTTACGCGGCTCAAATCCGAAGTTGCTGTGCAGCGAGCGCAGCAGTCCACGCACGGCCACCATCGAAGATGTGACCAGAACAGCACAAATCGCAATCTGGACGACAAGCAGCGCGTCGCGAACCGTCAACCGATGTCCCACTTTTCCGGTCGGCCCTGCTTTGACGATCTCGTAGGGATTGGCCCTCAGGACCTGGCGCACCGGAACGATCCCAAACAAGAATCCGCTCACCACCGCCAAGACTAAAGCCACCACGTAGATTTTCGCGTCCGGGCTGACCGGTATATGCACAGGAGCCCCGGAAAAAGGTTGCCACATACTCAGCCTGCGCAACAACGCCACGCTGCCCATCACGCCGAGCGTGCCGCCAGCCAGCGAAATCAGCATTGCTTCGGTCAGCAATTGCCGCAGAATGCGCTGGCGGCTCGAACCAAGCGCGAGGCGCAGAGCCACTTCGCGCGCACGGTCGGCAGCGTGAGCCCCAAACAGGCTGCCCAGGTTGGCGCATGCCGCCAGCAGAATCAATCCAGCGAGCAACATCAGTCCCGCAACAAAAGCCCGTGCTGCACCACTGAAAGAGGTCAAGCCTTGACGCGATAACGTAGAGGCCTTATGGCTCACCTCCTTGGGATAGGTCTTTTCGAGAGACGCGCCCACAGCGTTCACATCGGCGATAGCCTGAGCGGCAGTCACTCCTGGCTTCAGATGTCCGAATGTTTCAAAAACGCCGTGCATGTTTCCACGCGCATCGAGTACATTCTCGGGACCAACCTGCTCCTCGTTGACGATCGGCATAAAGAAGTCGGGAGAGATAAACAACACGGTCCCGCGAAAGTCTGGGGGCGCTACACCGATAACGGTGTAAGGATGCTTGTCGAACTGAATCTCGCGGCCTAACACGCCTCGATCGTCCTGAAAACGGCTGTGCCAGTATCCGTAGGCAAGGACGACGTAGGGTGCGCTGTTCCGGCCGTGTTCATCGCTGCTGTGAAAGAAACGACCGAGGTAGGGTTGAAGCCTTAGCACGTCGAAGTAGTTGCCACTCGTTGCATAACCCGTCGCCAGGGATGGATTGTTGCCCGTGTCCAGCCCTACAAAAACGAAATTAAAAGCTGCGAGATCCTCAAAACTGCGGTTGCGATCCCGTAGATCCACATAATTGGGATACGACTGGAACCCGGAATAGTCTCCATATTCGGTTCCGTAGAGGCTCTGCGGGTGAGGGACATTCAGCGGGCGCAGAATCAACCCGTCCATGATCCCGAAGACTACGGCGTTGGCGCCGATTGCCAGTGCGAGCGTGAAGACGGCCGCGAACCCGAATCCGGGAGACTTGCGCAGCAGGCGGAAAGCCAAGCGTAAATCCTGCAAAAGACTATCAATAAGATTGCCGCCCAGAGCTTCGTGGCACTCCTCCCGGAAGCGCTCCGAGCCGCCGAATTCGATGCGGGCGCGTCGTAACGCCTCGGCGTGATCGACACCAGAACGTTCCAGGTCGTCGGCGCGATGCTCGATGTGAGAGCGAAGTTCGTCCTCGATCTCGGCGTTCATTTGCGAACGCTGGAAGAGGGCGGCAAAGCGGAGATGAAGTGAATCGAGGAAGTTCATACTTCCTCCGGGCGCACCGACAGCGCCGAGGCGATGGCGGCGGCAAGCCGATTCCAGTTGGCGGTTTCTTCCCGCAGGCGCTTACGGCCTGTGGCCGTAAGTTCGTAAAACTTGGCGCGGCGATTGTTTTCCGATGTGCCCGAGTTCGTCTTGAGCAGTCCTTGACGAACCAGTCGAAACAGACCGGGGTAGAGCGCGCCTTGTTCGATCAACAGGGCATTGCCGGAAATCTGCCCGATGCGAAGAAGGATGCCGTATCCGTGGAGCGGGCCGAGAGCGACGGCCCGCAGGATGAGGAGATCGAGAGTGCCGGGGAGCAGCTGGGCTTGTTCGGGCACGATCCCTCCTAAGTTGATTAGGAGTGTAGTGTCACTCTCCTAAGCTGTCAAGGAGAAAGAAAGCGGCAATCATGATTACGGACCTGACAGCGACAAGCGAGCGTTCCGCGAGCCATAATGTTGCCTATGGCTCCCGATCCTCCGGTCCGCCGAATGAAGACTTATACCGGTGGGCAGGGATACGTCTACCAGTATTACTTCGTCGGCCAACGTCCGGCGTTGCCCGAGGATCCGGAAACTCCTGCCACCGAATTCATCTTCGACGTTACCTCCGACCGCAAGCATACTTACGCCGTCAGCGTATTTCTACCAGATAAGGCCGTGAAAGCATGGGATGCCGAGCACAACAGGCCGCTCACCGGGGCTGAGAAGTATGCTGGCGCCAAGCTGCGCCTCTTCCGCGCCTTCGATGAGATCGAGGACTTGAAAGCGTACGGGAGGCGCTTGACCATTGACGAACGCCTGCTCGAAGAAGCTCTGGCGAGCCTGGGCGTCGAATAAAACCGTCAACCACCGAGGACACAGAGTTACACAGGGGTTTGTCTGTGTCACTCTGTGTCCTCGGTGGTTTAAGGTTCTAGGATCACGTTAAGATTTACAATCCCGATGTCATGAAAAATTCCGCGGTGGTTCTGATCATCTTGCTCTCTTGCCTGTCGGCCTGTAGCAAAACCTCGCCAACCGCATCGCCGAATGCTACATCGTCCAGCAAGTCTTCCGACGCCCTGCAACAAAAGCTGCAGGAATATTCCGGAGTGCCCGCCACCGATGGTGGCCGCCTCAGTGTGCAAGCGAGCGCAGACCAATCGAAGTCAGCGAGCGACTGCGCCATGCAGGCAAGCCAGAATAAACATCCTTTCTACGTCGCCTACGATATGCCCGGCATGGCAGTCGGCGTGCCCGGCAATGCAGCGGGCAAGTTGTTCACCGTGCAATCGCAAGGAACGGGCCCATCAGCGACATTGACCAGCGGCGACTGCCCGTCGCAATTGCGCGTGGCTTCCAGCGGACGCGTCACCTGCCTGGCCCCCGGCGACACGGGCTCGATGGGAGCCGGCCACGCAGCCGTGCCGTCCGGCATGTCCAACCCGCACGGCAC
>Ga0307474_10004126_pt1 | contig 10467 bp, 10 predicted proteins | sample atmos_gasesECM1C_2_FD_203312 | JGI IMG/M metagenome (GOLD analysis project Ga0307474, IMG submission 203312) | Hardwood forest soil microbial communities from Morgan-Monroe State Forest, Indiana, United States - atmos_gasesECM1C_05 | ecosystem: Environmental > Terrestrial > Soil > Temperate...
AGAGTACTGCATAGCACGAAAGTGCCAGCGGCGCGTTACCCTTTTGTGTTTGGGCCATTAGGCATATAGGCGATATCCTGAGGGCGTTGGAACGGTTGCAAACCAACCTCTATGCCATTGAACGTTGCAATGTCGGCGATGAGCGCGGCTGAAGTTGTCCTCTGGGCTGCGCTCGCCATTCTTTTCTTAAGCAAGGGACTCCATCGCCGCTTCCCGGCGATGGGCTACTACCTCGCGTTGCGCGCAATTGCGACACCAGTGCTGATGCTCGTTCTCTACCTCGAGACGAAGCCGTGGGGAAGAGACTTCCACGCCGGCCAAATCTACTATTTCGGATTTTTCGCGACCTACCTGGCGAGTACAGTCCTGCTGTTTTTCATTTGCATCGAGGTGTTCCGGTCGGCGCTGGCGGCGTTTCCTGGAATTGCGAAGCTGGCGATTGTGATCTTCCGCTGGGCGGCTGTGGTTTCGATGATTGTGAGCCTGACTTCAATTTCCTACGCGCACAAAGGGCTGGACCTCATCGCGGACATTTGTTATGGGCTGATGCACTCAGTGAGCGTTCTTGAGCTGTGCTTGCTCGCCTTTCTCTGCCTGAGCATGAACGCGTTGCGGCTGACAGTGCGCGATTTGTCCTTTGGCATCGCATTGGGCTTTGGCATGATGTCCTCGGCAGACTTTGTTCTTTCGTCGTTGATGTCGCGCGCTACTTCGCTTACCAATCCGCTGCAAATAGTTTACGAAGCGCTCATTCTCGCGACTCTGGCTACCTGGATGGTTTACAGCATCATTCCGGAGCCGGCTCGCAGGCCGGTATTGATGCCGGCGAGCTCGACCATCCATCGCTGGAACGAAATTGCTTCTGCGCTCGGCCATACAGGCACGCAGGTAGCCGTGCAGCAGCCCGCAACCAGCTTTTTCCTTTCGGATGTGGAGCGGGTGGTGGAGAAGGTGCTGGCGCGGAATATGAAGGGCCGGGAATCGGAGATCTAAGTACAGGGATTAGGGGTTAGTAATTAGCGGTTAGAGATTAGAAAGACCAAAGCCACGGCGGGTGCCGTGGCTTTTTATTTTGGATCAGATTGCGTGTGTCGATTGTGACTGCTTGTGCGCAGATTTTGTCGACGGTTACTCGGTAACGGGCTCGACGGAGGCGAAGCGGCCGCGGTTTCCGCGGTCAGTGAACTTGACGCGTCCTGAAATCTTGGCGAAAAGCGTGTCGTCCGATCCAATGCCGACATTTGGACCGGGCTTGATACGAGTGCCGCGCTGGCGGCTTATGATCGTTCCGCCGGTGACTAACTGACCGCCGAAGGCCTTTACGCCAAGGCGCTGCGCATTTGAGTCACGTCCGTTTGTAGAACTGCCTCCACCTTTTTTATGTGCCATGGTTCAATCCCTCAGGGGCTAAAGCCCCGTGCTTCTTTTTAGCTTCTTTCGGCACGGCTAAAGCCGTGCCCTTTCAAAACGGCGGCGTTTCCGATTCGTCTACTTCTTCGCTGCGTCGTAGGTGACGCCGTCAGCCACGATGGCCTTGATGCGCACTTCAGTAAAGTTCTGCCGGTGGCCCTGGAGCTTCTTGTATTGCTTCTTCCGCTTGAAATGGAAGACGAGAATCTTTTCGCCGCGCCCCTGGCCGACGACTTCGGCGGTGACAGTGGCAGAAGCCGGCTTGGCCAATACTCCCGGCTCGCCGGAAACGGCCAGCACTTCGCTGAACTCAATGGTTGGACTACCTGACGGAACGCTCTCAATCTTCAAAACGTCGCCGGGCGAGACGCGATACTGCTTGCCGCCGGTACGAATGACTGCGTACATAACAAATCCTCCAGCGTCATGGATCCCAGGACGCAAACGCGAATCGTGTGCTCAATGGGGGCGGACACAGAACTCGAAGCTGCATCGGGAAGCAGGCCGAGCCTCACTAGATGGAGAGCCCGACATCATCCCGCGCACCCTACAACTGGGTGCATCGCCAAACTCTTTGATTTTATCGTTAAGCGGAGATGAGGTCAACGCGCGGGTCAGCGGAGTTAACGGTGTTAGCGAAGTTGGCGGAGTTGGTGGGGCTATTTGGGACTGGATCGGTGCGGTGTTCTTGAGAAACCGAACAGCAGGCGGCAAGTTTTGGGAACGCGGCCGGAGGTCGATTTTCGGGTAGAAAAGCGCCGTTTGAGGGCGATTTAGGGCCATTTTCGCTCGTTTTTTGTTCGTTTTTTCGACGCGATTTTTGAGATATTATGCTGATGCTAAAGGAGTTAATAGGACCTTATAACAGACGCAGGGCAGCCTTCTTCGTTTTTTTCATATTGAAGGGCGGAACCCGGCCAAAAAGGCGATTAGAAGACAAAGGACTGTGGCCAGATGCAGGGTCGGCGAGGGTGTTTTTGAGTCGTGAGCATCGGTAACGAAGACGGCCTAATTCGGACGCTCAAGGTTTGATTATGCGGCGGTGCGTGGAAATTATCGGCAAAGTTGAGAAGAAGTATTTGGGGAGTGATTTCAAAGGATTACGGCGATTGGCGATGTGCGGAGGGTTGACACAGACTGTAGCAACCCTCCGCGCGAAAGCCTGTTGGCTTATGCGGCAAACAAGTTATACAGAGTCTACTTACTGCTGTCGCGAGCGGCCTTCACATAGTCGTGTGAATCCTGGACATGAGCATACTGCGAGGTGAGGAGTTGCTTGATGGGCAGCGGCAGTTCTTTTTCAAGCACTTTCTCATACGCCTTCTTTGCTGAGTCCTCGCCGGCTTCGGAGGTCTCGAGCAAGGCATGATCGCCTGCGCCGAGGTGAGCCTTTAGGTCGCCCCAGGTGCGGTTGACCGCGCCGCCGAACGTGCCGCTTTCCTTCACGTCGTGCACGCCCTCCAAGTGCAGAACCTCTTCGATATCACCGCGGAATTGCGCGCGCTTTAGAGATTCGGCAGCGAAATAGCGCCGCAGAGTCTCGTCCTTCAAGTGCTCGCCAATCTTCTGAAAGCCTTCCTGCCCGTCAATGAGGCTCTGGATAACGGAGCGCAGGGCATCTTCCACTTCTTTGTTGCTCAATTTAGAGGTAGTCGTTTCGGTGGTCATGGAATCCTTCCTGATTGTGGTTAGTGGGGAGGTGAAAGAGGCAGGGTCCAGGCGATGCCAATGCGATTCTCCTTCTCGCCCAGTAAGCCAGAGAAATCGCGAAAATCCAGCGCCCCTGCCCGACTGTGGGCGACGCAGGGCCCGTACGGCCCGGCAGCGCCCGTTGGTTATAGAGGCTGGATTCGAGCGAGCGGTTGCCCGCTTGCTTTCTACGCTGGAGAGACGGGAAGAAAGATGCGGACGATGGTGCCGTGATTTTTAGCGTCAACGCTGCTTTCAAGCTCGATGCGGCCGCCGTGGCCTTCGACAAACTGCCTGGCTATGAACAGACCAATTCCGGTGCCGACGGCATTGCGGGTGGTAAAAAAGGCGTCGAACACTTTCGGGAGAGTCTCGGCCGGGATTCCGGTCCCGGTGTCTTCGATTGTAAGAATAATTTCGTCGGGTGCAGTGAGGGCATCTTTCACAGATACGGACAGAATGCCACCGTTCTGCATGGCATAGATCGAATTTGAGATCAAGTTAGAGATCACCTGCGTCATTTCTCCGCGACGCAATGCGATTTCTTTCGGGGAATCAAGCGATTTCCTAACTTCGATACCGAGTTCCCTACAGCGAGGCTCGTATATTGTGACTGCGTGCAATACGAGATCGCTGAGCGGCATGGTGATGGCTGAGGTATTTTCACGATAGTAGCCGAGCGTCTGCCTGGCGATGTGAGATACGCGGATCAGTTCGCTCTCAACTGCATCGAGATATTCGATACCTTCGGGCGAGCTGACTGCCGGCCGAAGAAGGCTGAGCAGGTTAACGATCGCCTGGAGGGGGTTGTTGATTTCGTGCGCGATCGTGGCTGCCATTCGGCCCGTTGCGGCGATTTTTTCAGCTTGCAGCAAAGACTTTTCGAGCTTCTTACGGCCCGAGATATCGCGAAGGATTTTCGACGCGCCTATGACCTTTCCATGTTCGCCGAATACTGGCGATATGGTAAGCGAGACATCGATGAGTTGTCCGGACTTAGTGACTCGAACCGTTTCGAAGTGCTCAATGCGGCGGCCTGCGCGCAGACTTTCTATGATCACTTTTTCATCTGAGTGCAGATGCTCCGGAATGATCTTGAGGATGGATGAGCCAATCATCTCCTCAGCCGAATAGCCGAAAAGGCGAACAGCGGCGGGGTTCCAACTGGTGATGATGCCATTCAGGTCTTTGCTCAGGATTACATCGTCGGACGAATCGACGATTGCGGCGAGCTCGCCGGCGCGCTTTGAGCTGACTTCAAGAGCTTTCTCGGTCTCCTTGATCCGTGTAATGTCGCGTATGGTGCCGAGGATTTGGCCGGGTGAGTCGTCTAACTTTCCCTGGAGGTGTCCATTGACCTCAATCCAGCGCTGCGTTTTGTTGGGAAGCCTGATTATCCCTTCGAAGAGAAACGGCGCATCAGTCTGGACGGTATCTTCAAAAGCTCGATTAAATGATTCCCGAAAATCGGGATGCACAACCTCATTGAGGAAGTCTCGACCGTTGACAGGGCCGCTTTCGCGGGAACGTCCGAAGATTTCATACATGCGGTCGTTTTCCCAACTGGCCCGATCATCCGAGAGATGCCACACGAAAATTCCCAGGTGCGCGACTTCGGTGGCGAGCGTCAGCCGGGTTTCGCTGTCGCGAAGCTTTCGAGCTCCTGTCACAATCTCTGTCATATTGCGGTACGCATCATAGAATCCTGCGATTTTTCCGTCCTCATAGACTGGGATGAGCGAATAGCTCCAATAGTGGTCTTCGATGACCCCATTCAGAAGGATGGGGATGAACATGTTGTCGCGCACCGGTGACTCGCCGCGGTAGAAGCAGGCTTCAAGATCCGCACTGACCAGGTCCCATGCCTCGCGAAAGACGTTGAAATAGAGATCACCGAGCGCGTTCGGGTGCTTTCCCATCAAGGTAGGAATTGCCGCATCGTTGTAGAGAAAAACCATCTCCGGTCCCCAGGACAGGATGGTTGGAAACGGCGAATGCAACATTAAATTGACGGTCGAGATCAATGTCTCAGACCAGAGTTCGACAGGGCCGAGAGGCGTGGCCGCCCAATCGTGCGCACGAATGCGATTGGTCATCTCGGAGTTGCCGATGATCCGGTTTTCAATTGTGGTTGCTGAACTCATAGACTCTTTGCCGAAGACAGCGATTCCTTCCCTGCGGCCGGTTGAGGAGGGCTGCCGGTGTGCAAGCCTACTCTACGCGCTTTAGCTTTTTTTCGACTTTAGAGGGGGAGCCAGCGCGACAGCTGCTTCGGTGGTGAGGAGCAGAAAGGTAAACGTCTCCTGGAGGTAAAGGGTGACGGACGCATCGGTGTGGCTCAAATAGCCGATGGAGACGTCCTGACCGATGTGGAGATCGAAGTCGCCGCCGCGGGTGGTGACGACAAATGCTCCCTCGATGGCGGGCGCCCAGATGATTTTGTCGTCGACGAGCCGCTTGATGTGCTCGAGAACCGGGTAGCCCTGATCGCTGGTCTCAGCGAGCGCAGTGTATGCGGCGGCGCCGAGCAGGACCGCGTAAGGACCGTTGACGCCGACGAGACGCAATTGGCTGAGCGCCTGAGCGATGGCATCGGGGTATTTGCGCACGTCGCCTGGCAACGTCAGTCGCGGATTGCTGGTTCCCTGCCTGACGCCGACGATTCCGGCATCGGAGTAGCCCTCGAAGATTGCGCCGTCTTCAGCGTAGGCGATTTGGCGCGCGGCGTCTTTGGCTGGTTGCCAGTCGGCGTCGTTTGCGCCACGCTCGACGTCGTCGATGTCATGCCGATCGAGATCGAAGGGAACACGCAGCTCGACCAACGCCTTAACCTCGCGCTGCCGAGCGAGGATGCCCTTGGACGGGGTGAGGATCTTGCGCAGGTGGCCGGTGCCGACGGCGGACAGGCTAACGCCTGCTGGTCCCTGCACGTCAACGACGCGGCGGCCGGCGAGATGGCGTTTAAGCGTGCGCGTTGCTTCCTCTTCGATTTGCGCCCATGCGGCATCGGAGATGGGGGCGAGCTCGCGATGAAGATTATTCATGTTGGATTTCTCCTTTCAGGGAACCAATACCGAGCGATCCATCTTTTTGATAAGCGAGGGATGGAACGGGTTTGACGGGTGTTGACGCAGTTGAAGGCGCCGCAGGCGAGGGCGCGGCGGGCGGGGGCGCGGCATCTACTTCGTTTTCGGGTGCTACGTTGTCAAGAAATGAGGCCGACGGAACGAAGAACAAGGTTCCGGTGACGGCGCGGCTGAAGTCGAGGATACGGTCGTAGTTGCCGGGCGGCCGGCCGATGAACATGTTGTCGAGCATTAGCTCGATTCTGCGAGGCGCGCGGCTGTAGCCAATAAAGTAAGTGCCGAACTCGGCAGATCCGGCACGGCCGAAGGGCATGTTGTCGCGCAGAATTTTGACCTCTACGCCATTTTCTTCAATGGTGTTGAGCGCGCTGTGCGCAGAGGTTGGTTTGACGGCATCGTCCAATTCAACGTCAGACAATTTGGTGCGGCCGATGATGCGTTCCTGCGTCTCGGTGGATAGCGCATTCCAGGCGTCGAGGTTGTGGAGGTACTTCTGCACGATGACGTAGCTACCCTGAGCGAATGCCGAATCTTCAGCGCCGATGATCGCAGCTTCAGTAGCGGCTTGAGCGCGCGGATTTTCAGTACCATCGACAAAACCGAGGAGATCGCGATCGTCGAAGTAGCGGAATCCGTGCACCTCATCGACGGGCGTAACGACGCTGCCGATGCGGGCCATGATCAGCGTGGCGAGTTCGAAGCAAAGATCCATGCGCTTGGCGCGAATGTGGAAGAGCAAGTCGCCGGGCGTGGAGACTGCGTGGCGCGCGCCGGCGCGAATCTCGCGGAATGGATGGAGGTTTGCCGGGCGGGGATCGCCGAAGAGCCGCTGCCACGCGTCGGAGCCGATGCCCATGACGCAGGTAAGGCCGCCTTCAATATAGCGAAAATCCACAGCTCGCACCAGCGCGGAGAAGTCCGCGCAGAATGAACGAATAGCCGAGGTGCTGGCGGGGTCAGAGTTGATGGTGACGACAAGAAAGATGGCGGAACGAGTGAGCGGCGTGACGATCGCTTGCGCGACAGCATTTAGGCCGCTGGAGTCGTCGAGCGCTGGATTTGAATCGGGTGCCATCGGATGTGATCCTCTCGGGGCGGGCGGAATCTCATTTTTTTGAGATTATTGGGCCGCCTCGAATGCGAACGATCAGACCGCAAGATTACCATTGCCTCCCGGGATACGCACAAGCGGATTACTCAGGGCCGCAGCGATCGTCCACAAGAAATGCGGCGTCTGATGGTGCGAATGCAGTCGCTTCCGGTTCTCCGTTTGATCTATTATCGGCAGGCGGGTATCGGCAAGCGGGATTGCTCTATGTGCTGGCAAGACTAAAACAGAGGATGCGGGTAGACAAGCGTTTCCTCGATAAGTTTTCTGGAGGGTTCAATGCGGAATAGAAATGTGAAGATGATCGTATTCGCGGCTCTTGTTCAATTTGCACTGCCCTGCGCAACGAGGGTGGCGGGGGCGCAAGCGGGGAAAGCTGAGTATGCGGCCATGGCTCCTGTGGATGCGTATTTGATTGCCGACACGAATGCTGAGATCGCGCTGGCTCGCAGTGGCGCTCCGGCGTCGATTTCAGATGCGGCCGAGGTGATGGTGCTGGGACCGAGCGGATACACGACTGCCGCGAAAGGCACGAATGGCTTTCTGTGTATCGTCGAGCGATCGTGGGGCGCGGAAACCGATGATGCGGAGTTCTGGAATCCTAAGATTCGCTCTCCCATTTGCTTTAATCCGGCGGCGGCGAGGAGCGTTGCGGACATCTATCTGATGAAAACCAAACTGGTGTTGCAAAGAAAATCGAAGGCGGAGATTGTGGGGGCGCTGTCGACGGCGCTGGACTCGAAGGAACTGCCCGCGCTGGAGCCGGGAGCGATGTGCTACATGACGTCAAAGCAGCAGTACTTAAATGACCAGGGCTTGAGTTGGCATCCTCATCTGATGTTTTTTGTGGCGGGCGACGCGGCGAAGAGCTGGGGAGCCAATCTGGCGGGGTCGCCGATGATGGCGGCAAACGCGCCAGAAGAGCGGCTGACAACCTTCATGGTCTGGGTTGGCGAATGGTCCGATGGGACGCCGGGGCCGGCGATGTCGCACTGAGTGCGATTCGATTGCAGGGATGCGTTCGGATCTGGATAAATTGGAATGACGGAGGGCGCGATGAACGAGCATTGGGCGAGTTTTGGAACAGTAGTGAGGCAGCCGAGCGCGCTGATTCCCCTGATGATGGCGTTGACGGCGCTGGCTGTGGTGATGATCCACATCGCGGTGTATGGCGCCGCGCGCGAGGCGGATGAGGGACCCACGGCGCACATTTGGCAAATTCTGATGGTGGCGCAGTTGCCGGCGCTCGTTGTATTCGGAATTCGATGGCTGCCGAAGGCGCCGAGGCAGGCGATGGGCGTGTTGGCGGTGCTGGTCGCGGCAATCTTGGCGGCGATGGCGCCGGTGTTTATCTTCCATCTGTAGTGCTGTGGTTTGTGATTAGTGGTTGGTGAGTAGCAATCAGCGGGGAGGGATTGGCGCTCAGGGCAAGGACGCATTCATGTGAAGCATTCGAGCGGGAAGCTATTGCTTCGTATTGAAGAAGCTATAGGTCGCTGAATAGGGTATGCGCGCCTCGGCGCCGGCGTGTTCCGCATCGCATCCGCTGGATGGGGCCAAACCGCCGCTCGTTTGAGTGCGGCGCACGAAATTCGCCTGGCTGAGGCGGCCCTGGGCACCGATCGATTGCGCTGAAAGGATCAGCCATGGAATGGTCCCGGGCTGCTGCCGGACCTGGAGCACCTTGCCCTGCACTTCACTGCCATCATTGAGCCGCCAGGTTGGTCCGGCGAAGTGCTTCCCGATTGCCTTGCCGTCCTGATCGAATAACGTGGCGTCGGGCGCCTTCAACTTCCAAGCCCAGTCAGAATCTTTTTGACACGTGTAGATCTGCACACCCTCGCCGTGAGCTTCAAGAAGGAGCGATGTGGTTGGCGGGCTGTCAAAATCGACGGAGGCCGCCGGCGGCGGCGCGGGCGGTGGTGAAGCAGGCGGTTGCGCGGCGGGCGCACTTTGGGCGTGGGCGGTAAACGCCACAGCGAGCAATCCGGACAGACAAATCAGGTTGACGGTTCTGTTTCTCATCTCGGGCTGAGGATATCACCGGCCGGATTGATTCTTTTGGATCAATGGGTTAGGTCGGCATTGGGGACACGGAAGAATTCCCTTGACAGTATTTACTCTAAAATATAGAGTACTCTTCACTGAGCGGCAGGGAACAAGGGACCGAGTGAACGAGGGAACAAGAAAGCGGCTCTTTCGGTGGGCGGACGGAGATGAGAGAGGGACGATGACGGTGAGTGCGCAAAAAACAAGATCGGAGACGGGGACGGCCCTGGAAGTTGACGGGCTGGTGAAGCGGTTCGGCGATTTGACGGCGGTGGATGGGGTGAGCCTGACGGTGCGCGCGGGCGAGTGCCTGGGTTTGCTGGGGCCGAACGGAGCGGGAAAAAGCACGCTAATCCGGAGCATGGTCGGGCGGGTACATCAAGACAGCGGGCGCGTGACGGTGATAGGGAAGGCGGCCGGGTCGACCGAGGCGCGGATGGCGCTGGGATGGGTTCCGCAGGAGCTGTCGATTTATCCCCGGATTTCGTGCAGGGAAAATCTTGGATCGTTTGGGCGGTACTACGGGCTGAAGGGGCAGGAATTGAAGAGCGCGATTGCGTGGTGCCTGAAGTGGGCCGCGCTTGAAGAGAAGCAGGACGATGTGGCGAAGACTTTGTCGGGCGGAATGAAGCGGCGGCTGAATATGGCGGCGGGAATGATTCACAGGCCGAAGGTGGTGCTGTTCGACGAGCCGACGGTGGGAGTTGATCCGCAATCACGCAATCGGATTTTTGAAATGATCGAGGCGCTGCGCGATGCGGGAACGGCGATTGTGTATACGACGCACTACATGGAAGAGGCGGAGCGGCTGTGCGACCGGATCGCGATTATCGATCACGGAAAGATTATTGCGGAAGGGACGAATGAGGAGCTGGTGGAGAGGACGTTTGGAAGACGAAGCCAGGTACTGGCGCGGTTTGCGGGAGAGACGAAGGCGATTGAGGTGTGGGCAGCGCGGCATGGCGGGCGAGTGAAGGCGGAGACGGCGGAGTTCACGATTGAGCAGGCGGGGGAGATTGCTCCGCTGCTGGACGATGCGACGAAGGCGGGTTTGGAGCTTGAGGATTTGACGCTGCGGCGGCCGAATCTGGAGTCCGTATTTCTGCACCTTACTGGAAGGGAGTT
>Ga0307474_10004127_pt1 | contig 10466 bp, 12 predicted proteins | sample atmos_gasesECM1C_2_FD_203312 | JGI IMG/M metagenome (GOLD analysis project Ga0307474, IMG submission 203312) | Hardwood forest soil microbial communities from Morgan-Monroe State Forest, Indiana, United States - atmos_gasesECM1C_05 | ecosystem: Environmental > Terrestrial > Soil > Temperate...
TCGACTGCCGTGCACGGGGTTGTAATAAACCACGAAGATCCTGGACCCAGTGCTGGCGCGCGCTTCCAGGTTCGCCGCGACCTGATCTATTACAGCCGCACCAAATGGATTGTAGAGAAAGACGACCAGGTTGCCGGGAGGAAAGGGATAGGTGACGGCATCATGCAGCTCGATCTCGATTGGCCTGCGAGCGGGAAAACGCCGCCGGAGAGTGCGCGAATTCTCACGGGCGATTCCGGCTAAGTCGCGTGACAGTTCGACACCCACGACAGCGCGGAATTGGAACTCCGTGGCAACCATCAACGCGCGTCCCTTACCGCAGCCAAGGTCGATGAAGGAGAATTCCGCCACCCCCGGTATCGCCTGCAAGGCGGCACGGATGATGCTCGGCTGCGAAGCGGCGTAGAAGCCAGGCTTGCCCGCATCTACCGGACTTCCGGGAAGGTCATTCTGGGACACGAATCCGCTCGTGCGGGTTCCGTATCGGCGGTCGAAGGGGTGGGGGAAAAGCCAGCCCTGTCTGTATAGATCGGAGAAGACCGGCAGTCGCCGCAGTCCTCGGCGCACCGACGGCATGGTCAGCACGGCGCCCACGACAGGCAGGGCCACGGCGCGACGGATGAGCGATCCCGCAAAACTAGCCCGGCTCCGACCCATACGGAACGCATGGTAGCCGAAGGATGCGAACTGCATAGCGGCTCAACTCCGTACAATCACAGGAACGCCGACCCACCTTGCCAGCGCCGGAGCACCATATCGAGAGGGGTGCGCAAGTGGATGAGAGACACGAGCGCGGCGCCTGCTTCTGCGGGGCCATCGTTTCGCGGCCGGAAAGCTCGAGTCTTTTTCCAAGACCCCCACCGAGAGATCGGAAGTGATGCAGCGCAATGCTGCACCGGTCCGCATTGACCCCGAACGACAGTCACCATTTCTTCACAATTACGAAATTGCTTTAGCGGGACCGTGGGCGTATAGCCGTACTCTTGCTGCTGTCGGCTGCCCGGTGCCCGGCGGCCAGGTGTGAACGATGAAAAATGAAATCCTCCGGTTGCGGGTAGCTGAGCTCCTTGGAGATGGTCGACTACCCGTGCGCCACAACAGTGTCGTCTCTGCCGGCTACGGCGAGTCGCTGCCATGTGACGTTTGCGGGGAGCTGATCACGGCCGACGACGTGCAATACGATTTTGCAGACGACGCCGGGAGAATCCTGCACCTGCACCTGAGGTGCCATCAGGCATGGCAGAACGCACTCGCCGATGTGCAGGTCGGCGATCAGCGATAGCCCTGGTTCCCCTACCTCAGAAGCCGCTGGCTCGGGTCAACCCGGGATGTGCAGCGACTTCCTCTACTGAGTACTCGCGGCCTGCGCCGCGCGGCGGAACTCCAAGGGTGCCGAGACTTTTTCGAACGGTTCCCGCGTGCCCCCCGTTCCGATGATGATTACGGTCCCGTACCCAAGCATGCGACCGGTGAGGCTCTGATCGACTTCGAGCGCCTCGACTTGCCGCAGCAGCATCTCGACGGTTCGGCGGCGCAGAATTCCTGCCTTGACGATAACCCGTTTGTTGGTTACCGCGAACTCGGACGATCGTCTTCGCACATAGGCCCCCAGCCATCCGATGAGACCGAGCGCGGCAATCGCTGCGCCGAGCCATACGGCCGGTGCCCAGTGGTGGTGGTAGCCGACCACGAGAGTTGCCACGCCGATCGCCACAATCACGACGGCGCGCACAAAGATGAGCCAGTGAAGGTAGGTTCGAAATGTGACCTGCTCGCCCGGCAACAAGGTGCTGTCAACGTAGCTCACCGCCGACTCCCTGCGCCGGTGTGCTGTTAGTGCTGGCTATCCTCCCGCACCGGCGTCGTGTTGCAGTTTATCAACAAAGTTGGCTCGCTTCCGATCGGCCTTGGGCACACGTCAGCAATCACTGGGTCGGGCCCATGGGTGATGTTTGCGTACGTACCAGAGCCCAGCGGAGATTGCGAGCCACGCTGCAGTCGCCAGCACAAGGCTGAGCCACACGTTGACTTTCCCGAGGAGCTTAACGAGCACGAAGGCAAACACCATTGCGCCCATGGAGCCGATAACGGCGCCGCGAGCGTCGAGAGCGGCAGCCAGACGTCCGCGCACCGTGAAGGTGATCCCCGCCTTGAGCTTCCTCTCGCGCTCATGCTTCTCGAGGAGCGTCGCACTCGCCGGAAAGATGGCGGGAAACGCCAGGAACAGCCCGCCAAAGACCGGACCAAATTTCTCTGCGAGCCATCCAGTGATGGCCGTGACGAGGCCGCCCAGCAGGAAGCGCACCACGTATTCATGCCATTGCGTCTGCTTCAGTGCCCCGAAGTTGAGCTTGATGACCATCAGCGAAGCACCGCCCAGTAAAGACCAAACGCGACGGCGCCCCACAAGGTAAGCATCACAAGCGAGGTCGGGGTGGCTCTGAGGTGACGCACGCCAAGAAAATACACACAGCCTACGGCGTAGCAGGCGAATGCCACTTCGCCTGCGATCATGGAGCGCGCCTCGACGGAAGCCCAGGCTGCGCCTTGGGTGAATGTCGTGAGGGCGAGCGTTGTCAGTGCGACGGATGGCGCGGCGGCGAACAACCCGGCAAATCCTTTGGGGCGCAGCAGATCTCCCAGGAGCGCAAAAAGGCTCACAAGGGTCCCACCGAGAAGAAACCGCACGACCAGTTGCGACATAGGCTCTGATCCGAAACTAGGTGTAAAGCACGGCCGGGTCTGTCAGTGAGCGGCCGATACGCATCTCTCGCGCAGAGGTGCATCCTTGATTCATGGCTGGCAAAAGTATGCGCCGCGGTGGCCTGGCAGACCCGGTTCGGCTCAAACCGTTCGACCAGGAGGACGAGGTGGCTCATCATCGTATGGGTTCGAAAAGGAGCTTGAGGAATTCTTCGTGAACTATCACCGACTGTCGGGGAAGTCATACAGAATTCTGGCATTGAAGGGCCCGCGGGCGGGCCATCGCGCAGTCAGAAAGGCAAAAAAGGCGGCGCGCCGGCGATCTTGAGAGATCGGGTTGCGCGGAGGGGCCGTGCCGGTTGCCTGCGGGGGCTTCGTTGTTTTCGTATCCGCAGTGTGATGATAATGATCGCTGCGTGCTTCTTCGCGGGGGGTCTCGTCGATGAACAAAATCGTACGGACCGTCTGTGCTCACGATTGCCCCGACCTGTGCTCGCTGCTGGTGAGTGTCGAGGACGGTCGCATTACCGGCATCCGCGGCGATCCAGAGCATTCCTTCACCGCGGGATTCACCTGCGGCAAGACCAGTCGGGATCACGAGCTCGTTAACTCGCCCGAGCGGTTGCTGACGCCACTCCGTCGTGTTGGCCCCAAAGGGCAGGGCAGATTCGAGCCGATGAGCTGGGAGGGAGCTCTCGGCGAGATCACTGATCGCTGGCGGCGCATCATCGCCGAGTCGGGCCCCTTGGCTCTCCTCGGCTATGCCTACAGCGCGCATACCGGGCTCATGAATCGTGGCTTGATCAACGGACTCTTTCACGCGCTGGGCGCGAGTCGGCTCGACGCCGGCACGGTGTGCGACAGCTGCTCAATCGCCGCCTGGAACGCGACGCTCGGGCCGGTCGGGGGCGCCGATCCGGAGTCGATCGTCGAATCGGATCTGCTGATCTCGTGGGGCTGCGACCTGATCACCACGAACGTGCACTTCTGGGCGAAGATCAGCGAACAGCGCAAGCGTGGCCTGCAAGTCGTGGTCATCGACCCACGTCGCAGCCGTACCGCGCAGCACGCCGACTGGCATCTTCCCATCAAAATCGGCACGGATGCGGCGCTGGCGCTGGGCCTCATGCACCTGCTGGTGCGCGATGAGCTCTGCGACCGCGAATATCTCTCGGAAAATACGCTGGGGTTCGAGCGCATCGAGAAAGAAGTACTACCGCGCTTCCCACCTGAGCGGGTGGCGAGGATCACCGGTCTGGAAGTCGCGGCGGTCGAGCGGCTCGCGCACCTGTACGGGCGTGCCAAGGCGCCCTTCATTCGTCTCGGGGAGGGTATGACCCGCCTCTCGCAGGGCGGGCAAGCACTGCGTGCCGTGGCGGTGCTGCCTGGGGTCACAGGCGCGTACGGGCGCAGAGGCGGGGGTGCGCTGCTGTATACCGGGGATTTCTTTGCGGTGGACCACGAGGCGGTCGGAGCACCATCCGGCCCGACGGAAACGCGCACCATCAATCATCTGCGACTGGGACAGGCACTGCTCGAGACGAGTGATCCCCCGATCCGTGCGCTGCTGATCGCGTCCAACAATCCGGCCGTTACGTGTCCCGACGCCGGCAAAGTGCGCCGGGGACTGGCGCGTGAGGATCTGTTCACCGTAGTACACGATCCTTTCCTATCGGTCACGGCACGTTACGCGGACATCGTGCTGCCTGCAGCTGTGTATCTGGAGACCGAGGATCTTTACCGTGCCTACGGAGCCTATTTTGCGCAATACGGACCGAGCGCCGCTCACTCACCCGGCGAAGCCTGGTCCAACTTTCGGCTTGCTCAGGCATTGGGACAACGGATGGGTCTCGCGGATGCCGTGTTTCGCATGACCGAGCACGAAGTGCTTCGGCAGCTGTTTCGCGGCGCGACCGGAGCGGCTGCGAGCTATGATGCGGACGCCGTGCGCGAACTCGGTCCGATCCGCATTGCAGCGGATCATCCGCAGGTCTTCCTGACCCCTTCCCGCAAACTCGAGTTCTATTCACAATCGCTCGCTGCTGCCGGCAAGCCGCCGATGCCAGACTGGACGGAAGATCCTGAGGATTTGTCCGCTGCCGCGCGTTGGCCATTGCGGCTACTGACCGCGCCCGGCTTCTTTCAACCCCACACCACTTATTCCGGCGTTCAATCTCTGCGCGCCCGCGAGGGACCGCCGGTGTGTGTGCTGCACCCGCAGGAAGCCGCCCGGCGAAACCTGCAGAACCGCCAGCGCGTATGCCTGTTCAATGACCTTGGCGAGGTCGGCTATGTACTCAAGGTCAGTGATGAGATTCCGCCGGGTGTCGCTCTGGTGCACGGGCAGCGGCGTGATGATGAGACAGTCTCGGGAACCATCAACCAGTTGTGCTCCGATCGGTATACCGATCTTGGTGACGGCGCCACCTATCAGAGCACCTGGCTCGATATCAGGGCCTGGGACTGACGGTCGTCGCATCCTGCGGCGAGCCCGCGGCTTCATTACTGGGGCGTCTGCGACGAAGCCGACGGGGATTGTGTCGGATGGTCCTGGCCGTTTTGTGCGATGAGCCGCGAGAGCTGCCGGCGTCTGTCCGAGTACCAACCGACCAGGCACGGCTTGTTGACGCAGATATTCTTCTGTTGCCACGCGCGGTAGCTGTTTCTTCTGAATGCCTCGATGTCGGGCGCCTGAGCCCTTGCCCGCACGTACAGCGACGCGAGATCTCTGTCGAGGGCCGCCAGCTCGCTGTCGGTGCAAATCAGCCGCTCGACGACGGATTGCGCTGCGGCGCAATCGAAACTCGGTCCGGGGACGACGTTCGCGGGCCGCCTCAACTTCCCGCCGCTGTGGGGTGGCTGACGCTCTACAACCGTTTGCCCGGCCGGCGCTGCACGCTGGCTCGTCGAGCGGTTAGATTGGCTGCTGCAGGCAAATCTGAACACTGGCGCAAGCGCAGGCAGGGTGGCTGCGGGCCGCCAAGTCGGTCCCGGAACTAACTGGCGCGGATCGACGACTTCGTAGGTCCTGTGTACACAATCGAGCGTCACACTCTGTGCCCGCAACCGCCCGAACGGCCCATCGTCGTACACCAGATCGTTGGCCGAGATTCCTGCTAACTCTGACAAATCGAGTGTGTAAGGCTCGTCGACCTTGATCAGGTTGCGCGAGAACACGAGCATCGTGATGTTGCCAGCGCTATCCGCTTCCGGTACCGCATCCTGCGAAACCAACAGGCCGCCGCCGATGGACCGGAGTTCGTTGTCGGGATGCAAGGGAAGTGGTGCGGGATTGCCGTGTGCCGCTGCCACGATGACACACGTCGCCAGAGCAACCCACACCTTCCTCATGCGCTGAGACCCCCGAGGTCCGCTCGCGGGTGAGTCTCGCGCAGCGGGTCAATGAGGCGCAGGGGAGGCGTCCGCACTGAAAACCAGTGTGTAGCGGTATCGGCTCGCTTTGAAGGATGGATCAAAGGCTACGTCGGGATCGACGGCAGCGCTGAAGGCGCCGTCGTTCGAATAACCGACTGCATTCAAGACGATCGCATACACGGTATTCGAGGCGACCCTGAACGACTGCTGCACGGTGAATGTGTTCGCAAGTCCAGCCGTCGCGGGGTTACCCAGACAATCGGAGAATCCATGGGAGCAAGCTGCGGCCCGGTACAGGACAGTCTTTCCGTCCCCTGTCGCAATTGCGGCTGATGCGAAGCCGTAACTTGAGCCGGACCCTGACTGCGTCTGCGAGGTCGCACCGTTTGCGTAGAAGACGAGCGGAACGCTTGAATTGTCCGGTCCGATCACCTCGAAGTACGAAGTGACCGAGGCGCTCGCATTTTCAGTCTTCGAATAGGAATTCTGGTACACAGTCACGGTGCCCGTGGCGTTTGCGTAGTAGGCCGCCGCCGTGATGTCTTTCTTGCCCGCAATGGTACATCCACCAGCGATTGAACCGGCGCTGGCGCTGGATGCATTGCAGTGACTGTTCCAACTCGAGATTGTTTCATTCACGACCGCGGGCGGTAGATTCGGCGGACTCGCAGTTCGGGTAGCCGTCGGCAACAGCATTGCTATCATCGCAATCCCGACGACAATCCCAAGGTTTTCGCCCGGTCTGTTCTTATTCTTCATTGTATGTCCCCCGCCGCGCCCGGGTTGTCCTCTGGTTCGCGACGCGACCTCTAGCCTAACAAGCCTTCAAGCGCTGTGTAGGGGTCGATGTCATGAATCCTGCCGATAACCGCGCGGGGCTAGCGATCTTCAGACGGATCAATCGGTTAGGATCTCACTGAAACCAGGAATTATGTTGCAGCGGTCAGCTGCCATGCGCGGTGGCAGACTTCACTGGGGCTCGAGTGCGTGACGGATGGCGAGGTTCGCGCGGTCGATGTTCTCCAGTACCCGATTGCGAACTCTTATTCCCATCGTGTCGTCTACCTCTTTGCTGAGGTAGGCATGCGCGCGGGCCAGCAGGTCGAGCGCCTGGTGCAGACGGGCAATATGGCCCTGTGCCATCTCGATCTGTTCGTGCTCTTCTATACTCTTATGATCGTCGAATGCGCCCATCGCGACGGCGCGCATCGCGACATCGATGTCCTGGATGGCTTCGTCCTCATTGGCGCGCACCTCGGGGTCGCCCGATTGCGGCGTCAGCAGCCAGCGCGCTGTACGCAGGTCCGGCAGCGCATGGGCGTAATCCGGGTTCTTGGCCGGCGGCTCCTCTGCGCTGGCCGGAAGCGGCACGGTCAGTAGCAGTCCGGCGAGCAGCGACGTCACCTGTCCTCTCATAAGCTGTCTCCTGTATCAGCGCCAAAAGCGCATCCCCGGGCTACCGACTCGATTTTACTCCCGCGCAATAGCCTCGGTTTGCGCCAGCCGTTGCTGCGTGTAGGCTGTTGTAGGCTCCCAAGTGAGACGTGGGATGGATTCAAGCAAAACGTTCGACGTCGATGCAGCCGTGCTGGACCCGGCAGCCCATTTTGGGTCGCCCATGGATGTGGTGAACGACAAACGACTTACCACAACGGATAAGCACCGGATCCTCGAGTCCTGGGTACGCGATGCCGAGCTCCTCTCGCAGGCCGAGTCCGAGAACATGCAGGGACCGGAGCGGACGCGTTTGCAAGAGGCCAATCTGGCCCTGCGGGAATTGCAGAAAAATCGATAACCGAGCGAGATTGCTCAGCGACTGGGCATCCTCGAGCTCGGTACAGGTCGACGAGTCTCCGCGCCGCGCGTCTATGCGCCGCCTTGCGAGCCGATCCGATTCTCGCGAGCGTGCGAACAAATCCTACGCGAGTACCAGAATTTTGCCGCTAGTTGCAGACGCAGCGGTGGGTGACCATGGTCGCACGAGGGTGCGATGCCCGAAGCGTAGGCGAGTCTGCAATGAGTACCGCAATAAGCGTGATGATCCTGGTGGCGATTCTGGTCGCGGCCGGGGTAGGGGCGATCGTAGGGGTGTCTGTTTACAAACGGCGACAATCCGCCCGGCTAAGAACGCGCTTCGGAGTGGAGTATGACCGGACCATTCAGAAGCTTGGTGATCGATCGCTAGCGGAGGCCGAGCTGGAGCAACGTGAAGCACGTGTCTCAAAATTGACGATCCGGCCGTTGACGGAGGAGCAAGTGGAACGATTCAGTCAGGCATGGAGTCGCGTACAGGGTCGATTTGTCGACAGTCCGAAGGGCGCCGTGGGTGAAGCCGACAAGCTTGTTACGGAGCTGATGACAGCTCGTGGTTATCCGATGAGCGATTTCGAGCGGCGGGCGTCGGACATCTCCGTAGATCATCCCGGCGTCGTCGAGTCCTATCGTTCGGCTCGGGTCATTGCGGGCAAGAACGCACGGGGGGAGGCTGACACAGAGGAGCTGCGAAAAGCCGTTGTGCACTACCGCACGCTCTTCGCTGACCTTCTGGAGGTACCCGCACCGCAGGCAGTCGAGCGGTCTCAACCCCGCATCGTGAGGCGATCATGAACAACGTGGGAGGTAACGTGGAAAGCAGAGAGCGGCAACCAACGCTCGCGACGGCAGACCTGGCGGCCGCAGCCGACAGGCGCGATCGGCATCGGCCGGATGAGGGCGAGGCGGGGTTGCAGCCCCGCACGTTCAAGTCTGCGGAAGCAAATCCGCAGGATGCGGAGCGTGCTCCCTTGTTCGATACCGGGAACGCGCAGGAATTCCGCAGTCGCTGGGGCATCGTCCAGCAGGGCTTCGTGGATGACCCCGCGAAGGCCGTTCGGGAGGGCGACGAGCTCGTGGCGCAGGTCATAAAGAGTCTGGCGGAAACATTTGCCCAGCAGCGCGAAAGGCTGGAGGGTACCGAGGCCTCGACCGAGGATCTGAGGTTAGCACTCCGACGCTATCGATCGTTTTTCGATCGATTGCTCTCCATTTAGCGTCACGCTGACGGGCAACCTTCGCAGTGCAAACGCCGCCATCCGGCGGCGTTTTGTCATGCGGTAGCGCGGCACGATTTAGCTACGTTCTTTTCCATTGGAAGAGCGTGCGAGTGATAGTTTACTAAGCGAGCGGGCGCCGGATGCGTAGGTGGCTGCGCCTCCGGCGAGGGATCGCCGGCTTGCGCCGTCGGCTTGTCTGCGACCGAACGATCGGGCAGAAATCAGTAAACTCCACGCCTTGCGGGGTGATTTATGCGAATAAAAATCGTGTATCGATTTCTGGCGTCCCTGTTGCTGCTCGCGGCCAGTCATGTAACGGCGGCATCCGACGCCAACGAGCCGCGTCAGTATGTCGATGAGGAGACCGGCGCGACCGTGTTTTTCGTCGGCCGGCCGCTGGTATTTTTCCATGACCGTCCGAGCTTCGGGGGCGACATGCCACGATCAAGTCCGGTAGCACCGCTCACACCGGCCGCACCGAAGACCACGACTGCGGTGCCGCGTGATTACATGACGCTCGCTGCCGCTGCAGTGGATCGCACTGGCAAGTACACCTATATGTTAATCGGCTACTTCTGGTCCGTGGGAACCCCTGCGCAGGACGAGAACGCCTGCGTTGGCCGTGAGCGTCTCGTCCTGCAACTCGGGGACCGCCGCATCGAGTTCGTTCCGTTCGATGGTTCGGCTCGCGATGCGGGCATCAGCCAGCCAATACACCGACCACCCTCGAGCGACGCGAAGTCAGCTATCTACGCCAGCGATCTCGCTACGCTGGGCCTGATCGCCGAATCTGTGCGTCCCGTGCTCTATTGCGGTGCGGAGAAGGCGCCCCTCAAGTACGAGTTGCTGCAGGATCGACTCCCAGCGCTCAAGGAACTTGTGCGGCATCTGAGCAACTGAAGCGGCCGCGTGCCGCACCACTACGTGAGGGGCGGTTAGCGCCGGGCCGTTTCTGCTCGAGCCCGTGTGGCCCTCACCCACGAAACTGCGGGCACAAGAGAAGCGGCAGCGTCGAGCAGCGTCAGCGGTGGGCCGTCTGCTCGTGTAGCGGCCTGCGGCGATTTAGGGACATGAGGCAGCAGTTCGTTCAAAGAACTTTAGAAAGAACTGTCCCGAGTCCTCCTCAGACGCTGCAACCTGGTGGCGAGCTACTTCGTCGATCGCCATCACGAGCTCATGGGAGCCGCGTGGCCGGTGGGTTGGCAGCGGGGCGCGCGCTCGAAGTGCTTCGTAACCATGCCATGTACCGTGCGGGGTCGTTGACTAGGTATGCTGCGGCTTGCAGTATGGCACTTACTAGCAATGGATAGGAAGCACATGGCAACTATAAGAGGCAAGCGAGTTCTGACATCCCTG
>Ga0307474_10004130_pt1 | contig 10458 bp, 10 predicted proteins | sample atmos_gasesECM1C_2_FD_203312 | JGI IMG/M metagenome (GOLD analysis project Ga0307474, IMG submission 203312) | Hardwood forest soil microbial communities from Morgan-Monroe State Forest, Indiana, United States - atmos_gasesECM1C_05 | ecosystem: Environmental > Terrestrial > Soil > Temperate...
GGTGCTGGCCGACGATGGCCAGGCTGCGCTCCACCAGCCAGTCGTCGTCGTAGAGCTGCGATGCCGACGTCAGCAGGTCCAGAAGCGCCGAGCGATAGTCCGCCGCCGCGCCGCGGGCCTCGGCCGCGGCCTGATGGGTGCGCAGCCGCCGCCGGCGCGGCAACGGGAGGTCCTGGCTCAGCTCGATCGCCTGGCCGAAGCGGAGGCCGCTGCCCGCGATGCTCCCCGGCGCGGCGCCGTAGGAGAGCATCGGATCGGGCAGCGACCGCTCCTGGACCGGCTTCGCGGCGGCCGCCTCCCAGGCCCGGCGAGCCGCCTCCAAGGTGGGGTTGCGGCGCGCCACTGCTGCGAGCAGCGCCCGCCGCTCGAGCTGCGCAGCGCCGCCGAACGGCTCATCCGGCGCCGTCACGGCGCCTTCGCCGGCGGCCGGCGCCACCGCTGGCCACGCCCAGCCAGGGACGGCCAGGAGGCCGAGCAGGGTCAACGACAAGAGAGGTTTCGCGAACATGAGTCCTCCAGCGCAAGAGTTTGTTGGACGGGCCACGAAGGCACCGTCCGGACACACTTCTCCTGGGGAAGGACTAAATGCGGAAGACGGCGAAAAGAGTGAACAAGCCCACGCCCTGAACGACCGCCGGCGCGGCGTTGGGCGGGGACGATCTCGAACCGGCTACGTCAGGGTCCGGGCCGGTGAGGGCCTGCGTGCCGCCGGGCAGGACTGCCGGCGCGAGCGCCGGGGCCAGGTGGGACCCATGGGAAACCGCGCCCCCCTTGTCCCGGCAGCAGTCGAGCCCCATTGCCCTGCACGCCGCGCGCTGCCCTGCGGCCATCGGGCAGCGCTCCGACTGGCAGACGGGAGCGCCGAGCAGGACGAACAGGCTGCTCAGGAGCAGCGCTGTCGCGGCCCAGCGGCAGGGGAGGGTGAAGCGCCTCATGATCAACATTATACGGGCAAGCTACGCAGGCACCCGAGGGATGGGTCGAGGAAGCGCAGGTTGGTTCCTGCTTCCCCGGCCCACCGCAGCCGCTGCTATACTAGCTCTACCGTTGTTCGCAAGAAACGCGGACAACGGCTAACTCGATGTACTACCGGTACTCCGAACGATGCTGACCCGTGAAGGGCGTACCCGTCTGTCCAACGTTCTGCGAGCGGCCGGCGAGCTGGTGAACGTCGACGACGCCACTGCGGCTCTTGGCGTCGACCGTGTTACTGCAGCCAAGCTGCTCTCCCGCTGGCACGAGCAGGGGTGGCTCAGGCGCGTTCGCCGCGGGCTCTACGTTGCCGTACCGCTCACCGCCAATCCACGCGACGAGGTCCTCGAGGATCCGTGGTCGCTCGTCCCCGAGCTGTTCGACCCGGGGTACGTGGGCGGCCTCAGTGCCGCACAGCATTGGGATCTCACCGAGCAGCTGTTCCGGACCGTCTTCGTCTATACGACGCGTCCGGTCCGCCGCAGGCGGCAGACCCTGCGGGAGACGCCCTTCGTCGTGCGGCACATCCAGCCCGCAAAGCTGTTCGGGACGAGCATCCTCTGGCGGGGACGAGCCAAGCTTCTGATCTCTGATGTCCATCGCACGGTGGTGGACATGCTTGATGATCCCAGCGCGGGCGGAGGAATTCGACATGTCGCCGACTGCGTGCGGGCCTACTTCGCGCACGACGCCGCCGAACCGGCAAGGCTCGTCGGCTATGCGGACCGCTTGGGCAATGGCGCTGTTTTCAAGCGACTAGGGTTCCTTGCCGAGCGCCTTGGCGGACCGCAGACGCTCGTCGCTGCATGTGCCGAGCGGCTGAAGACCGGCAACGTGAAGCTTGACCCGGCCCTGCCTGCGACACGGCTCGTCACTCGCTGGCGTCTCTGGGTTCCTCGGCACTGGCGGGCAGCGGCGCGCGATGATTGAGCGTCAAGAGATCGTCGACGTCGCCAACGACCTCTCGCTCAGTCCCGATATCGTTGAGAAAGACTACACGCTCGGCTGGCTGCTGGACGGCATCTTCACCCATGAACGGCTGGCGCCGTCCTGGGTCTTCAAGGGCGGTACATGTCTCAAGAAATGCTACTTTGAAACCTATCGCTTCTCGGAGGATCTCGATTTCACGGTAGCAGACGAAACCCAGCTCGCAGAGGAGTCGCTGCGAGCCAGCCTCGCTGAGGTCGCGGCCAAGCTTTACGACGACAACGGTCTCGAAATTCCAGTCGAGCGCTTGCGTTTCAAGGTCTATCGCAACCCGCGCGGCGGCCTCAGCTGCGAAGGACGCGTGTACTACAACGGTCCCTTGCGCCGGTCCCGATCCAGCGACCTGCCCAGGATCAGGCTCGATCTCACGCTCGATGAGATCGTGCTGCTCCCGCCCGTCCTGCGCGCTGTAGTGCATCCTTATAGCGACCGGCCAGGCCGCGGAATGGTGGCGCGCTGCTACGCATATGAGGAGGTGTTTGCAGAGAAGATCCGCGCTCTCGGTGACCGCACGCGACCGCGAGATCTTTACGACGTGGTGAACCTTTATCGCCACGGTGAGTTTCACCCTGCGGCCGCGAGCATACTGGACGTGCTGCGTCAGAAGTGCGCGTTCAAGGGAATTCCCGTGCCTACGCTTGCGAGCCTTGCCGACAAAACTGACGAGCTGCTGGTCGATTGGCGGGACATGCTGGGCCATCAGCTGCCGGCGTTGCCCCCTCTTGAGAGCTTCTTGGAGGTGCTGCCGGAGTTCTTCGCTTGGCTGGCAGGAGCGGCGGTTCCGACGAAGCCGCCGGCATTGCCGATGAATGCCGGCGAGGAGCTTCTCCGGCTCGAGGTTGGTGGCCTTCGGCGCCAAGGCATTGCAGGTTCCTCTCACCTGGAGGTTATCCGCTTCGCCGCGGCAAACCGCCTGTGCGTGGATCTCGACTATCGCGCAAGTGTCCGCCGTATCGAGCCGTATTCTCTCCGCCGGACCCGAGCGGGTGGAATTCTGCTCTACGCTATCCGCGCCGATAGTGGCGAGGTCCGGAGCTACCGCCTCGAACGCATCGGCGGCGCTCGGGCAACCGACCAACGCTTCATCCCGCGGTATGTGGTCGAGCTCCTGCCGACCGACGCCGGCAACATTCCTCCGACCGCCCGCGGCAGCCGGCGTGGCCGCTCGCTGCCGCGGCGCCGGCGTCGTTAGATTGCCACTCCGCCAGGCAAGTCCGGCCGGCGAGGCACTCCGCGATCACGGCACGCAGATCTGCCCCTGGTAGGCGATTTCACCCCCGGTGACCGCGTCGAAGGTCCCCACCGCCCTGAGCACGCCCGTGGCCTCGACGAAATCCCCGGTGCCGCCCGCCGCCGAATAGAGCTCACCAAATTCCCCGGCGCCAGCGACATGAAAGGATCCGGCCTCTTTGAACACCAGCTGACCCCGCCAGGGTCCGACCTGGGCCGCTGGCATCGTCGTCTCGGCTGTAAAGAGAACGACCTGGGTGACCCCCGTGTCGGCGGTCGGAGTCAGAGTGAAGAGCACGGAGGAATAACTTCCTTTGAGGCCCCCGGTGAAGGTTCCCTCGCCGCATATCTGCACTGGGGATGGGCAGTCCGATGCCGGCACGGGCTTGAGACTCGCGGAGCCCTGCACCGTGCGGCAGGATGGGTCGGCACGGGCCTGGGTGCTACCCAGGATCAGTGCGGCGGCGAGCAGCAAGGGCAACGACATCTTTTGAGCCCGTGGACTGGGCTCGTGTATGAATGCACTGTGCATCCCCGTCCTCTTTGGCTTTCCCCAGCCGCCCGTCGCCGGCCAGCCGGATGGGCTACATTTCAATAAATCCGTATCAACGTAAGGCTAAGCGGGTTCGGTGTCAAGCACCAGCGCCAGGCTGCCAGGCTGGCCAGGCTGCCGCCGGAAGTGCGGAGATTTCCCGTCGGCAGCGACCATGAGTGCCTGGTGCTGGTCTACGAGTTCGAGCGCGGAGACGCGGCGGCATTTTTTCGCAAGTAACCTGGCCTCGGCCAGGCGCGCCCTGCGGCCGCTTGCCGCGAAGCGGTTGTGGCGCCAAGGATCCATGCAATATGATGAAGAATCTCGATTGCGAAGATGAAGGCGGCCGGGCATGCTCGGACCGTGGAGCACCGTCAACGACCGATGGAGGAAACATCGATGAGGCACTCACGAATCACCTGGTTCGGGGCCGCAGCACTGTTGTTCCTGTCGGCAGATCCTCGCGGCGCGGCGCAGCAGACGTGCCCGAGCCCCCAGTCGCCCCGCCAAATCGGCTCCCTGGCCCGCGGCCTGCCCTGCCCTACCTCGAGGGTCAGCTTCAATCCGAACACTCCGAACCAGCTGCTCTACATTTCCCGCCCGGGCGACCCTCCCCGGACCCTCCACCGCTGCGGCCAGCATTACCATCTGCCGGTGGAAAACCTCCAGCGCAATGGCGAGATCACGCCGCGCAACCAGTGGCTGCAGCCAGGCGTGACCCCGCCGCTGGCCAAGGTCGGTGCGATCGTCGAGATCCACACCGCCTACGCAGAGAACGTCCCCAACCCCTGCGACGATCTCGAGGGCACCAGCTGCTGCGGCGGGCAGGCCCTGGTTCTCGCCTGGAACGCCAGGGTGACCGCGGGTGGCAGCGGCCCGATCCCGCCGCGCCCTCCCACCTTCCGTGATCTCGACGAATGGTCAGGCTCGACCACCGGCCAGGACAAGCCGGAGGAGCAGGGATGCAAATCGCCGGCGCAATGGAGCTTCGCCCTGGGCGACTTCACCGTCGGTCAGAGCCAGCTCAGCGTGCGCTTCCCAAAGCAGGGGGCGCAGGTTGCCCGGCCGCTCCAGGCGCCCAATCGTCTGAGCTGTGACCTGACCTCGATCCGACCGAGGTAACGGGCGTTCGGGGGCCCACGGGCCTGTTGCGGGGGGGCCGACCGGTTCGATTGTGGTATTTCGTGGCGCCCAGGGACGGAATCGCGCCGTCGACCCGGATTTTCAGTCTCGTCTTGCCACGGCCAGCAGGGAGTCGCCCAGCCAGGGGGTGCTGACGACCCGGCCGATGCGGCGGAGGGGCTTGAGGATGGGGTTCCCCTCTCCGACGTTGCAGAAATTGGAGATCGTCGTGAGGGTCTCGGCGACGAGGCCCGCGGTGGCCAGGGCTTGGCGCAGGCGCGCGGCGGAGAACATGTGGACGTGGGTGGGGTCGAGGTGGAAGCTCCAGCGGCGGCCCAGGATGGGACGCGCGAGGCTGCCGGCGTTGAGGGTGATGACGATCAGCTTGCCTCCGGGCGCGAGGGCGCGCCGGCAGCTGTCCAGGGTATTGGGGTAGCGGTCCAGGTGCTCGATGACGTCGAGCAGGGTGATGGCGGCGAAGTGGGCGTCGGGAAACGGGAAGGGGTCCTCGGCGCCGCCGGTGGCGATGGCGGCGCTGGTGCGCTGGCGGGCGACGGCGACAGCTTGCGGCGAGAGCTCGAGACCGTGGGGCTCGTAGCCGGCCTGCTCCAGGGCCTCCAGGAAGAAGCCGAAGCCGGAGCCGATGTCGAGGATGCGGCCGCCTGGAACGCCATGGGCGCACAGCAGGCCAATCAGGTAATCAAGGTACTTGCGCTTGCCGGGATGAAGCTGAAAGTACTCGCGATCGAAGTAGTCATCGGTCTCGAGCGAGGTCGGCGGCCGCTGCGGCGGCGGAGCGGCTGAGGACACGCGCGGATGCTAGCATGCCGGTATCGCCACGCGGCCTCAGCGCAGACTCCCGAAGGTGACACCCTGGGTTTGCTGTTCGATATCCGGACCCGAGGTCATCACCTTGCCAGCGCCGCGAGCCGGGCGCGGAGGCGCAGGGCTGACGGGTTGCCGGGCTCGATTTCGAGGGTTCGGCGGTTCAGCTCTCGGGCTGCCTGCACGTCCCCCAGCCTCAAGCGCAACAGGGCGCCGTTCTGCAGGGCCTGGGCGCTGCTGGCGTTCAATGCCAGCGCACGCTGCAGGTGGCGGGACGACGCCGCCAGGTCGCCGAGGGCCAGGTAAACGCCTCCAAGGTTGCTCTCGGCGTCGTCCGATTCGGGTTCCAGAACGGCCGCACGCTGGTAGCAACGCAGGGCGGCCGGCCAATCCCGCCGCCTGGCGGCCAGGTTCCCGAGATCGAGCCAGGCCAGGAAGGCGTCAGGCGCCGCGGCCAGCGCCGCCTGGTAATGACCCTGGGCGCCCGCCGCATCGCCTCGCTCCTCGGCCAGCCGTCCCAGGTTGAAGCTCACCAGGTCAAGACGCGGCCCGAAGCCGGCGAGGCGAGGCAGAACGAGCGCCGCGATCACCGCCAGGCCGAGACCGCCGGCGCGCAGGGCGGGCCGCCGGACCGGGACCCACTCGCCACCCGCCGGGACTCGCTCGCCATCCTCCGGAGCTCGCACGCCGCTCGCCGGGCTCTCGATGGCCACCGCCGCTCGACTCGATGCGGCCGCCGGACCCGAAGCCGCCGCCGGCCTCCCGGCCACCGCGGCGCGAGCTTGCCACCAGGACTCGGCGGCCTCGACGAAGGCGGCAACCGGCAGCGCGGCCAGGAGCAGCAGCGCCGGCACCGCCGGCAGGCGGTAGCGCGCGAACAGGAAGAATGCGACGGTCGAGACCATCCAGGCCGCGGCAAACAGCAGCGCCGGCACCAGCCGCCAGCCCCTGCCGCCGCGGAGGAAACCGAGACCCAGCGCCGCCAGCAGGGTGACGCCGCCGAATTCCAGCAGCGGCAGCCGGTACACGGGCGACAGGCCGCGGATGTAGTAGTAATCGACTGCGTCCGGCCATTCGTACCAGCTCCAGAACATACCGAGCTTGCGCAGCGTCAAGCGCAGGAAGTCGCCGGGATGCGAGCCTGCCCAGGCGAGGGCGCGTCGCAGCCAGTAGCGCGAGACCTCGGCCGAGCTCAGCCGGCGGCCCAGCTGCTGCTCGGCGACGCGGGCGGGCTCCCGCCGCTCGAGCTCGGGCGTCTGCTTGCCGGGCACGATCGGCCGGTAGGTGCCATCGGCCCGCGGGTTGTTGCCGATGTAGAAGTTGACGCCACCCTGGGACGTGGTGGGCAGGAAGGCGCCACCCACGAGGCCGTTGCGCAGCCCGACCGGCGCCAACGCCAGCGCGATGCCGGCCAGGAAGGCAGCGACCCGGCCGGTGCGGCGGGCGGCCGTGGCCAGGCCGGCGCTCCACGCCAGCGGCAGCAGGAAAGGCGCGACCAGCAGCGCGTTCTCCCGCAGCAGGGCCAGAATGCCGAGGAGGAGGCCGGTCACCAGCCAACGCCCGACGTCTCCGCGAACGAACGAGGCCATCGCCCACAGCAGGAAGCAGACGGCCGTGACCGCGAGCGACTCCTTGAGCAGCTGGACATCGTAGAAGACGAACGGGCCGTAGACCGCCGCGAGCGCCGCCGCCGCCAGCCCCACCCGCTCGCCGGCCATGGCGCGCCCGGCGCGATAGAGGGCGTAGCAACCTGCCACCGCCAGAGCGATCTGCACGAGATACGCGGCATCGAGGTGAGGCCCGATGGCCGCGAACAGGATGGCCAGCAGGTAGGGGTAGAGCGGTGCCTGGAAGAAGACCCCGCGGGCGTGCCCGAGCCAATCGCCGGCCGCGATCTCGCGCGCCCAGCGGTCGTACTCCCAGCTGTCCATCGCCAGCTGGCCGATGAAGGGCGCCCGCCGCACCGCGGCCCAATGCGCGAGCCGCAACGCCAAGGCGATCCCCAGGATCGCCACCAGCGGGGCCCTCGGCGCGGACCGAGACGAGCCGTTTTCCGTCGATGGCGCGGCTATGCGGTCCCCGTGCAACAGCGCGTGCCCACGCAGGACAGGGGCGGACAGCTGCCGCAGATGGTGCGCGCGGAACCCCCGGCGGCAATGCGCAGCTGCTCCTGGCGCAGCCCGCTGCCGTCGAGATCGGCGACCGTCTCACGACTCAGGCTCAGCTTGCTCACATGCTGCTTTTTCATGGCGCTCTCCTTGGAAGCTCAGCCGATTGTAGTACTCGATGCTAGCCAGTGCACTGCGCCGCGGGGCTCCTCTGCGGCTACGCCGCGGGCAGCGGCCGCCGCGACTGGCGCCTGGCCAGCCAGTGAGCCACGACGGGCAGCGCCAGCAGGCCCAGCAGCACGGCAAACCACAGGGTGGCGCCGCGGATGATGAAGGTGATGAGCGTGGCGCGGGCGGTGTCCAGCCCCTGGGCGCGGAGCAGCGCCGTGAGCGCGCCGTCGGCGGCGCCAAGGCCGCCGGGCAGCATCGAGGCCGACCCCAGGAAGGTCGAGGCCGTGTAGTCGAAGAGGCCCGCGAGGAAGCCGGCGCGCGGCGCATAGGCGCGCACCGCGACGACGAAGCCGGCACCCTCGGCGCCCCAGGCGAGGGTCGCGACCAGCAATCCCATCGCCAGCAGCCTGGGCGTCAGCAAATTGCGCAGCCCCTGGTACACGGTGACCAGCGTGCCGACGCGAGGCCCGACGACGGGCAGCCGGCCAAGATGGCCGAACAGCCAGTCCGCCCAGCGCTCCCAGGTGAAGACCGCCGTGCCAAGCACCACGCCGGCGAGACCCAGCGCCGCCCACCACGGACCGCCCGGGAAGGGCAGCGCCCCCACCGCCAGCAGTGCCCCGACGCCCAGGAGGTCGGTGACGCGTTCGGCGACCACCGCCGGCGCGACGCGCAGCGCCGGACCGCCGCCGAGCTCCCGCACCAGCCAGGCCTTGCCGAGCTCGCCGGCCTTGCCCGGCGTCACCGACAGCAGGAAGCCGGTCAGGAAGACCCCCAGGCTGCGGCCCACCGGCAGCCTCGTGCCGAGCGCCCGCAGGTAGATCTCCCAGCGCACGAATCGCAACACGTAGTTGACCAGGGACAGCGCGAGGATCGGCACCAGCAGGGCGAAGTCGAAACGGCGCAGCTGCGCCAGGAACTGCCGCGGATGGGCGACGCCCAGCAACCCGATCAGCACCAGCAGGCCGAGCACGAAGACCGGCAGCAACCGGCGTCCCAGGTGGTACAGCGCCGCCTGCGGGCGCGCGGACGCCAACCTCGCCGGCTCCCCCGCCAACTCCGTCGGCTCGGACGCCAACCTCGCCGGCTCCGCCGCTGCCACTGCGGCGCGCTCGGACGGCGCCGCCGCCTCCGCCGCGGCGCCCGGGGTCGGCAGGCTCAGGCCGCCGCCGCTCGCCGGTTGGGCTCTGCCGTTTCCGGATATTGCTCGAAGAGACGCATCCACTTGCTGGTCCGCTTGTAACGATCCATGCGCCGCTTGCCGATCGTCGGGTACCAGGCGAAGTCGTGGTAGAAAGACGAGCCGAAGACGAAGAAATACACCAGGGGCGTGCGGAACAGGAGCTTCTGCAGCCCGTGCAGCGGCCCGAACCAGACCAGGTCGCCGAAGCGCGACACCGCGTTGTCGCCGACCGAAAAGTGGAAGTTCATGCCGGAGACGTCCTCTCCCACCACCTCGATGTCGCGCGGATCGCCCACCCCCAGCCCGGCGTCATGGGCCAGCCGGATGTACTTGATCGACATCGGATCGAAACCCATCAACTTGGCCGCCACCGCGTCGATCGCCACCTGGTCGCCGGAGGCGAGCAGCAGGTCTTTCTCGACGGGGATCATGGTCCGCGGCCCGGGACCGTTGCCGCAGGTGGTGCCGTCCTTGACCGCGAAGATGCCGCTGTGGATCTCTTTTTGAATGGTGAGCAGATCCACCAGCGTCTCGTGGATCCACGAGTGGGTGTAGTGCCGCCGGGTGTTGAGCAGGCCGCCGAAGGCGTTCTTCATCGCCCCGGTGGTGGTGGTATAGATGTGGCATTTGACCGTCGGCAGGTGCACGATGTTCTTGCCGATGAAGAATTCCGGAATGGTGATCCCTTCCGGGTAGATGCGCGGCAACACCAGCATGCGGCCCTTGGGCTCGTAGCGGATCCACTTCAGATCGTCGGCGAAGCAGTTGTAGCGCACCGGCACCCCGTACTTTTCGAGCACCGGCAGGTAGCGGTTGAGCCTCTCCCCTTTCTTGGGATCGGTCACCACCGTGTTGTTCTGCACGCAGACCTGGTCGCTCAAGCCGATCTCGCGCAGCTTCTGGATCGTGCCCTCGAGCTGCCAGGGAGTGGTGTTCGCGCCCGGGAACGGGAAGTGCCACGAGATGTTGTCCTTCAAGATGGTGGTGGCGCCGCGGGCGAGATGATCGCGCACCGCGGCCAGCTCCATCGTCCGCCCGATGTCCTCGAGGACGCTTTCGGGCCTGGTCTTGAGCACGGCGACGCGTGGTTTCTTCATGGGTGCGAGTCTACCTTGTCGCTGCCGCTCAGGCGAAGAACCCCTGCACCGCCTCGCAGACCGCCTCGACCTCCTCGTTGGTGAGCTCGGGGAACATCGGCAGGCAGAGCACCTGGGCGGCCGCGGCGGTGGCCGCCGGCAGGTCGCCGGCAGGCACCGGGGCCGCCGCGGTGCCGGCCAAGGCCGGCTGGCGGTGCAGCGGCGAGGGGTAGTGGATGGAGGTGGTCACCC
>Ga0307474_10004131_pt1 | contig 10456 bp, 10 predicted proteins | sample atmos_gasesECM1C_2_FD_203312 | JGI IMG/M metagenome (GOLD analysis project Ga0307474, IMG submission 203312) | Hardwood forest soil microbial communities from Morgan-Monroe State Forest, Indiana, United States - atmos_gasesECM1C_05 | ecosystem: Environmental > Terrestrial > Soil > Temperate...
GATGCGATAAGCGAGATCTCCCACAACTCCTCCGTCGCCCTTCCAATAAGAGCGCACGGTATCGCGGTAGCGATCGTTCCACTCCGCCCAACCTACGGGGAAATTCCCGACCTGATAGCCGCCTTCTCCCAGGTCCCAAGGTTCCGCAATCAGTTTCACCTGCGAGAGTATCGGGTCCTGATGGATGATGTCGAGAAAAGCGCCCAGTCGATTGACTTCATGAAGTTCACGGGCCAACGTCGCGGCGAGATCGAACCGGAAGCCATCCACGTGCATCTCCAGAACCCAGTAGCGCAGGCTGTCCATGATCAACTGCAGCACGCGCGGATGCTGCATGTTCAGCGTATTTCCTGTGCCTGTGTAATCTTTGTAGTAGCGTCGATTCTCAGGCGTGAGGCGGTAGTATGTGCTGTTGTCAATTCCTTTGAGCGAGAGCGTGGGGCCAAGATGATTGCCCTCGGCGGTGTGGTTGTACACCACGTCCAGAATCACTTCCAGTCCCGCGGAATGCAAGGTCTTCACCATGGTCTTGAATTCGCGGATCGTGGGTGTGGCCAGATAACGAGGCTCAAGGGCAAGAAAGCCGATGGAGTTGTAACCCCAATAATTGCGCAGACCGCGCTCCACCAGGCGGCGGTCGTCCACAAAACTGTGCACTGGCATCAATTCGATCGACGTCACTCCCAGGCGTGTGAGGTAGTCGATTACAGGCGCTGTCGCCAGCCCAGCATAGGTCCCGCGCAAGTGGGCTGGAACGTCTGGGTGGCACATCGTGAACCCTTTTACGTGGAGTTCATAAATCAACGTCTTGTGCCAGGGAATATTGGGAGGGGCGTCCGCTCCCCAGGTAAAAGCGGAGTCAATCACCCGGTTCTTCGGCATCCCGGCTGCATTGTCGCGCCGGTCGAAAGACAAGTCTTCCTGCTTGTGTCCCACCTTGTATCCAAAGTGTGCGTCGCTCCAGTGAATAGTTCCCTGAATCTGCTTACCGTAGGGATCGAGAAGAAGCTTGTTGGGGTTGAACCGTTGCCCTTGTTCCGGAGCATAAGGCCCGTAGGCGCGGTATCCATACAATTGTCCCGGACGCACTTCGGGCAAATAGCCGTGCCAGACCATGTCAGTCTGTTCGGGAAGCGGGATGCGGACGGTCTCGCGTCGGCCTAAAATATCGAACAGGCATAACTCCACCTTCTCGGCCTGTTCGGAATACAGCGCGAAATTGACGCCTTCGCCGTCCCAGGTTGCGCCTAAGGGGTAAGGTCGGCCGGGCCAGACGATGGGTGAAGCAGGACCAGCCATCTATTGCTGGCTCCTGGGTCGGGATCGGCCCTTCGAGGAGCGCGATGCATCAGGATCGAGCGCCAACTGCATGGGTCCTAGCTCCTCAAGTATATGAATAGGATAGTCGTTGAAGATGGCGCCGTACAGCTTGTAAGCCGCTACCTGAATTGCCCGGCTGGCGGCGGCAATTCCTCTTTGTGCACAAAGCAGCACAATTCTACATATGCGTGAGACGGTACTTCGATGCCATTTATGGCAGTGGAGTTTTCCCCTAAAGCGAGCCCTCGCCTACCTTCCAAAGATGGCAGGCGGAAGCGCGACCCTTAGTCACTCTCCCTGCTTAATTTATTTGCAAGTTTCTTTATCTCTTTTTCCCGCGCGATATTCACAATGCCTTTTGCATCGTCGTAGAGGCTGTCGCGCAGAAGACTGACAAGCCGGGCTTTGACCTTTGCCCGTGCCACAAGGGGCGGGGAAACCCGGATGGTGGCGGGTGTTTGTGAACATGTCAGCGTGCTCCCGACGAAGCTGGCCAGCAGATCGAGATCTGATGCTTGAGACATTTGTCCACTTGCTTGTGCGCCGATAGCAAAAGCAAGGACGACGGCGAGCGGCGTAAGTTTGTATCTGCGTTGCACATCTCTACCTCTTTTCGTACCGCGGCTGAGGAATCAATTTCAAACATTCCACCGCGCGAACAGGAGATGAGGTGTTTCCCGGTAGTGGTTGCCCCGTACCGGAATCCCTTGCGAGCGGTACTGCGTCCGCAGTATCAAAACGCGTTCACGAAGGAGCTGACGCGAGTCCGCGCAATTGCGATGGTGGGGGGAGTTTAGTGAGCTTCGGCTGTCAACTCACCGATCCAGACATGGGTGGTTGTCGCAATATGCAATCACACTTAAAGTCACTTCTCCTCGCGCTCTGGACCGCTCGATCTGGTCTACCTGATATAGTGTCGAGTTGGCCTTCCACATCAGGAATGCTCTTTCCTTGTGTGGGCAGCCTTCGTTGCACTATTGCTCCGCGCACGCTTTCCACGTTTCGCCGCAGTTCGCTTGGCTTGCCGAGAGAGTGCTGCCGTACTGGCGGAGCGATGACCTTCATGCTGCAATGCCTTTTCCGTCGCCCGCGAGCGTCTGCTCGATGGTTTGCTCCTGCGCTCAGCGGCTCGTTCATCTTGAATCGCTTTTTTCCGAACCGTGGCGGATCCTTTTGGAGCAGGCAGTTTTACTCCCGCTCGACGAGCCTTCGATAATCCGATCGCAATTGCCTGCTGAGGTGATCGGGCCCCATGTTTTCCCTCGCGAACGTGGTGAATTTCTTCTCGTACGAATTCTCCCGCTTGCGTCGACGGAGATTTTCCCTCCCGCGCGTCCTCTCGAGCTCGCTCAATGGTTTGTCGTTCAGGCATATATCGAACCTCATTAAAGTGTGAAACTAGTTTCCATTGACGACGCGGTAAGGCAAATCCCCAGGTTACGGTAGGCGCAGAATAAAAATATCGCGTAGAAAATTATGGCGCGAGCCCGGCTCTACCGAATTGGGGCTAGCCCTCGTTACCCCCCTACGGTGAGGGCCGTATTGCAGGACCAAACCTCGGGCGGTCATAGTTTGAGGGCCTACACGTATGGTGACCTGTTGTTCGCCGCTCCCGATCCTGGACTTCCTGCGTTGGCCACCCTTTTTGGATCCTGGAGGTTGGGGAATGCGAGCAGTGTTTGCCGGGCGTAGTGTCGAATCCATTCTGGGAACGTTGCTCTTAATTGCCTTAAGCTTGGTCGTATCCGGCTGCGGCACGCCCAGCACCCCAACTCCGACGACCCCCGCACCAATTCCGACCCCGTCGCAGCCTTCTTACCCTTCAACCCCTCCCGTACCAATTACGTGGTCCCCCAGCACCAGTACACTGCCGGCGCCGATCGCGGAGGACCCAGCGAATTCGGCCTGGGGAAAAGGGTCGAACGATTTTCCGTTAAACGTTTCGAACCCGACTGCAGCGGCAAGCATGACTTCTCCCATCAATGTAGTGGCTTCAGCGACTCCGAAGAACCCCATCTTCTTCATGCGCGTGTATGTGGATAACGTATCCGTCTACTACACCTCTTCGAATTCGATCAATACGCAAATCTTCGCCCCGCCGGGTCAACACACCATGGTAGTTATGGCGGAAGACTCGAGTGGTTACGTTTCGGCTATCCCGATAAGCGTTACGGTGACGTCTCAGTCGCAGACAGTCATCAGCGGCATCCAAAATATGCCAGGATGGCAATCGTGTTCCGCCACATTCCCCGCCGGTTCTCAACGTGTGGGACAACTCTGTGCCGCGGGGCTGGGTACTGCTGTTTCGACAATGACCGAGGGCCAATCCACTCCCTCGATGGATGGCAAATCAGCCGAGTTCAGCATTAGCGGGGCAACCGGATATTCCAACATGCTGTATTTCAATCCTATTGCGGGCGGGAATAACGTTAGCCATTTTACCTACGACCTGTATTTCTGGATTGACCATCCCGAGAGCGCGCAGGCCCTGGAGTTTGATCTCAATCAGGCTTATGACGACACCGCAGCCGGCACGCCGCAACGCTGGACATGGGGTTCTGAGTGCAACTTCAAAGGCGAGACACCAGGGATGTGGGACATTTGGGACGACGCGAACTCGACGTGGCGGGAAACGACCGTCCCCTGTAATCCCCTTCCAGCGAACACATGGAACCATTTGACCTGGAACGTCGAGCGCGTCGGAAGTCAGGTGCACTACATTTCACTAGCCGTCAACGGTCAAGTTTACAGCGTCGACACTTACTACAATAATCAGCAGGGATGGGATTTAGAAGAGATTGATACTGCGTTTCAAATGGACTTAGATTCCAACGCAGACCCCTACAACGTATGGTTGGATGAAGTGAATCTGACGGGCTATTAGCGGCGCAAAAATGATACCGGCTTTACCGTAGGGTAGAGTCTTGCGTTTCGAAAGATCAGCCTTGCCTGGTGATGACACTAATAGAATTCCAGAGAAATCGTTCGGCAGACAGAAAATTTACATGCTAAACCCGATTTCCGTCCAGCGTGAAACGGGGCATACTTGCACCCTCTGGCCCGCAAGACACGCGGTCTGTTCTCGAAGACAGTAAGTCTGGTCTTTGGCGAATTATTTTCCCTGAATATTCTGGAGGTTTCAATGAAAATGAAGTCGGTTACTTATAGGGGCGTGCGGCAAATGTCCGTGTCCCAAGGGATACACCAAGGTCCTGATCAAGTTCGAAGATAAGACCGCGGCGTAGTCCCCGCCCGCCCAGCTCGCGAGCTTAGCGTCCGCCGACGCTGAGCTCGCGGGGAGCGGGCTATGATCGCAGCGTCAGGTGTTCAGCCCGGCGTTATTAGAAAAGCTTCAAACTCTAGTTCCTCAGTTCCTCTCTAGATCTTAACCATCCCGCTCACCTTTGTTTTGCAACTAACGGAACATAAATTTAGCCGCCGTCCGGGGCAAATCTTACATAACGAGGAGAACCATGACTAAGAATTCTCTGAAAGAACTGTATGTGGAAGAACTGAAAGACTTGTTCAGTGCTGAGAACCAGCTTACCAAGGCGTTGCCGAAGATGGCTAAGGCAGCATCGTCCGATGAATTGCGCCAGGGATTTGAGGAGCACCTGGAGCAAACCCAAGGACACGTTGAACGTCTGCAACAGATATTCGAAACCTTGGGGGAAAAGGGAACGGGCAAGAAATGTTTAGGAATGGAAGGTCTGGTGAAAGAGGGTGCGGAGATCATGGGAGAAGACTTTGAAGATGCCATGATGGACGCCGCGCTGATCTCTGCCGCTCAACGCGTGGAGCACTATGAAATCGCTGGTTACGGCACGGTCATTGCCTATGCGGAGCTTCTTGGCGAGTCGGAGCAAGCATCCCTCCTCAGGGAGACCTTGGAGGAAGAAAAGGAAACTGACGAGAAGCTGACTGAATTAGCCAAGGAAATCAACGTCGAAGCCCAGCAAGGGGATTCGGAAGCCGAGGAAGAAGAACAACCCAAGGAAAAAAGAAAGTCGCGCAGAGCCGCTTAATCGGAGTCTGACGGTCGATAGCGGGGAGTCGATCCCGACTCCCCGCATTTTTTAATGGCTGCAGAAGCGACACGGAGTTCTTGGAGAAGAGTCAGGTGCCGGCAACGTGAGGTGGAAAGAATTTGTGAACGATATTCTTTTGAGAACAATTATTGGAGGTGTGGCCGTTTCGGGGTTCGCCATGCTGGGCGAATTGCTAAAGCCCAAAAGCTTTGCCGGACTTTTTGGGGCTGCCCCTTCGGTTTCCCTGGCCACCCTGGTACTCACGGCTATGAAAGACGGGAAGGCGTACGCGAGCCTTGAAGCTAGGTCAATGGTCCTGGGCGCTATTGCATTTGTTCTCTATGCCACCATCATAAGTCGGCTGATGATTCGGCGACGGATGCAAGTCCTGTCGGCCACCACGCTGGGACTCGGGATCTGGTTCGCTTGCGCTTTTGGATTGTGGTATGGCTTTTTGAGGTAACGAGTGAAGATTAAGGTAGATACCGCCGCCCTGAAAAGCACGAAATGGTACGAATTTGTGTTTCGTTTCTTCCTAGGGGGTGCCATCACAGCATTGGCGGGACTGGCTGCGAAACGGTTTGGTCCTGAAATCGGCGGGCTCTTTCTGGCATTTCCCGCCATCATTCCTGCGACAGCCACTCTTATAAAAAAACGTGAACAACAGAAAAAAGAGCGCGCTGGATATGAAGGCGCGGAGCGCGGGAGAGCGGCCGCAGCCGTAGACGTCGCGGGAGCCGCCATGGGAGGGCTCGGTCTGGCTACATTCGCTTTGGTGGTTTGGTTGAGAATGCGCGAGTGGAAAACCGCGACCGCGCTCGTGATCGGCACCCTGGCCTGGTTCCTGGTTGCTTTATCAGTATGGCAATTTCGCGAGAGGTTTTGTCGACGAATGCGAGCCCACCGTCCCAATGTTCTCACTCACACTCTGCGTTCTTCGGTGGATCGAAAACCAGTGGCCAATGGCCGGTAGATTTCGCTACTGGATTTCATTGGGCCCAAAGCGAACGAAATCCGGCGGCTAAGGCATTTTGTTAAGACATTACAGCGGCTACCGGATGCCGGGGCGGGATGGCCCAACCTATGTTTAAACCATGGTCGCTGCCGGCCAAAGTTAATGTGCTCCGCATGAAGAGTTCGTCTAATTCTAATGGGAGGCGGGTTACGCCCATTCACAGCACTCCAAGTCTGACTGGTGTGCCGCAGAAACTGGAACGACGCTCGCTCGCCGGCCTGCGACACGCGGCCCGCGATTGTCGGGCCTGCGATCTCTGGAAAAATGCCACCCAAACAGTTTTCGGAGAAGGTCCGCTGCGGGCCAAGATTGTTTTTGTGGGAGAACAGCCGGGAGATCAGGAAGATTTGGCGGGCCATCCCTTCGTTGGACCTGCGGGGAAAGTTCTGGACGAGGCACTGCACCAGGCCGGCATCGATCGCTCTGAAGTTTACGTTACGAATGTGGTCAAGCACTTCAAATGGTCTCCAGCCACGCGTGGCAAGCGACGCATTCACAAAAAGCCTCGTTCCTCTGAGATCAATGCTTGCCGTCCCTGGCTTGATGCTGAGCTGCAATCGGTGAAGCCGGAAGTCCTGGTCTGTCTGGGTGCGACTGCTGCTCAGGCGCTGTTGGGCCGGGATTTTAGCGTAACTCGTCAACGTGGGCAGTTAGTCGAATCTACGCTAGCTCCCAAGGTCGTGGCGACGGTTCACCCATCATCGATATTGCGCGCACCCGATTCCGATGCCAGACAAGCCCAAATGCAAGAGTTCGTGCTCGATCTCATCAAAATCGCAACATTGCGGTGAGAGAAAAAGCTTATAAAAGCTTTGCTCTCGCAAGAACATGAACGAACCCAACGAAACGAGAGAAGAAATAGGTTATGAGCGCTCAAAACAATCCGGAACGAAAATACGATCCGCGGTTGTAGGATTGGGCCACTTGTCACAGGTCGCTGTTCTACCCGCCTTTAGATTTGTACAAAATTCTGAGTTGGTAGCAATCGTCTTCAGCGACGCCGAAAAGCGACGGAAGTTAGGCAAGAAGTATCGCGTGGAACATCTATATACATACGACGAGTATGAACAAGCCCTTTCCGTAGTCGACGCCGTTAACATAGTCGTGCCCAATCATCTGCATCGGGATTACGCCGTACGGGCGGCGAAAGCTGGGGTTCACGTTCTTTGCGAGAAGCCCATGGCAGTTACGGAAGAAGAGTGCGAAATCGATGATTGAGGCCGCCGCAGCAAACGGCGTCAAATTGATGATTGCCTATCGCCTGCATCTTGAGCAGGGCAACCTGGAGGCGGCGCAGCTGGCGCAAAGCGGCGAACTGGAAGATCCTCGATTCTTCAGTTCGGATTTTGCTCAACAGGCAGTGGAGAACAATATCCGCGTTACCGAACCCGTGGAGAAGGGAGGCGGGCCGGTCTACGATATGGGCGTTTATTGCATCAATGCCGCCCGTTATCTGTTTCGAGCTGAGCCTGCATCGGTCTTGGCGTGCAGCGGAAGTAACCGGGAGCCCCGGTTCCAAAAAGTCGATGAGATGACGTCTGTCGTCATGCGCTTTCCGGACGAAAGGCTTGCTACTTTCACCTGCAGCTTTGGCGCCGCCGACATCAGTCGCTACACATTGGTCGGAACGAAGGGTGTACTTACTGCAGATTCCGCTTACAAATACGCTTCCGGAATAAAACATCAGATCATCAAGGGCGGAAAGTCGAGCAGCAAGAGGTTTCCCAAAGGCGATCAGTTTGCCGCCGAGATAGTTTATTTCTCTGACTGCATTCTGCAAGACAGGGAACCGGAGCCTTCTGGGATGGAAGGATTGGCGGATGTTCGCATTGTTCGCGCCATCTACGAATCAGCGCGCACGGGAAGATCCATCGAGCTGTCCGATTTCCCCGACAAACAAAGGCCGACGATGCGACAGGAAATACATCGGCCATCGCATGGCAAGCCGGAAACGGTGAACACGGAATCTCCCTCGGGAGAAGCCGCTTGAACTACGGTTGCATTCTCATGCTCAGTAATTCTGGGGCAGCGCCGAACAACCTTCCGGCATTGAAGCTCGTCTCATCCCCGCCGTCACGGAGGGAGAGTTATGAAAAAAATGCGGGTTGGCCTATGGGTAGTCATGATATTAGCGGTCCTGTGTCTTTTTGGCTGTTCCCGAACCGAGACCAAATCCCCTGACGTCGCCGACAGCATTCGCAAATCGCTGGATCAAGCTGGCCTCCACAATATTTCAGTTGTTCAAGACCGAGACAAGGGAGTAGTCACTCTGACAGGCAAGGTGGCTGCCGACGGAGACAAAACCAAGGCCGAGTCGATTGCGAATTCGATGGCAGGAGGGCAGGTCGTCTCAGACGAAATTGCGGTGCTTCCCCCCGGCGCGGAAAGCGACGCGCGTACGGTGAACTCGGATCTCGACCAGGCCATTGATAAGAATATTGGCGCTGCCCTTATTCAAAACGGTCTTCAGAAAGGCGTTCGCTACGACGTCAAGAATGGTGTTGTGACTTTGAAGGGTAACGTCGACTCAGGGTCCAAGCGTGCCCGGGTGGAAAAGGTGACGTCAACGGTTCCGAATGTGCGGCAAGTAGTAAACGAACTGGACGTCAGGAACCAAAAAGCTAGTTCCACGAGATGAGCAGGAATGTAGGATTACTCGAGGTTCAGGTTCATCTCTCCGCGCTTGTCGAAGTAAATCCGCAGCAGTTTTTCGGCACCGCTGGCGAAAGCTCCCGTCACCGACTGGTTGGAAGATTGCGATTCGGACGTAACTTGAACGCGCAGATGATGATTTCCTGGCTGAATCTGCATGGAGTGAATTTCGTGGCCTTGAACATGATGGAACACTACCAAACGTTTCTTGTCAGTTCCTTCCAGAGTGTGGGTATAGCTCAACCGGTCATCTACCCATATGGATAGATGCGCTTCGGCGAATTTGTGATCTACCTCGATGCCCAGTGTGGCGGGTGTTGTGGCCGCGGGCCCGGCATCTGAACTGGTGGCCACCAGCCCTGCTTTGGCCGCAGGAGGGATTATGAGGGCCTTCCTAGGTCTTGGGGCGATCGGCTGCAATGCTTGGGCGGTTGGAATAGTGCGACTGGGACCTGTCGCGGATGGAACCGCCGCAGATTTGCCGTCTGTCACCTCCGCGAATTGGGACGGCGGCGCAAGGGTTTTTTCCTGGCCGCTTCGAGCCGACGCTGCTTTGGGAGAAGCTACGTGGCCGACGCGAAGGCCGAAAAGTAAGAGTCCCATCAAGAACATGATACCGATGAGGGATTTCTTCCTCATATTAGCCATCAGTTTTTCCGCCGCCCAGTTTTGCGGCGATTGCACGCGCCTGGATGACCGGGGTTTTCCTACGGTACCAACCCTTGCTGTCGCCGACTGCCTGTCCTTCCCCCCGAGGACTGTAGGCATGCCGGCCGGTGTTGAACCTGGTGGTTTTGCCTTACTCCATAGCTCGCGCCCTTCCCGCAGATCTTGGATATCCAAAGCCATTTCCATGCCGCGCTGATAGCGCTGTGCCGGATCTTTTGCCATGGCTCGAGAAATGACGTAGTCAAGTGCCTGCGGCAATTCGGTTTCTAACACTGTCGCGGGGATAGGGTCGCGATTAACTACTTTGTAGGAAACCGTGAGGGCGCTATTTCCCTGAAATGGTCTGTAACCCGTCAGGATCGTGTATAGAACCACGCCCAAAGAAAACAAATCCGAGCGGCCGTCCACGGCCTCGCCATTCAGTTGCTCCGGCGACATATAAGCAGGAGTTCCTAAGGCCCGACCGGCCAAAGTGTGGTTGGCAAGATTCAGTTTGGCTATGCCAAAGTCTGCAATTTTGGCGTGTCCGTCTTCCGTTAACAGAATGTTGGCCGGTTTTAAATCGCGATGAACAACTCCCTGGCCATGAGCGCAATCCAGCGCTTCTGCCAGTTCATGGGTCAGTTGGAGCGCGGCTTCCAGCGGCAACTTCCGGTCTTCACCGGAAAGCAGTTTGTCGAGAGACTGTCCCCCTACAAATTCCATCACGATGTAAGGAGCCCGCGTCTCCGGTTCCTCGCCCACGTCGAAGATGGTGACAATTCCGGGATGC
>Ga0307474_10004132_pt1 | contig 10455 bp, 6 predicted proteins | sample atmos_gasesECM1C_2_FD_203312 | JGI IMG/M metagenome (GOLD analysis project Ga0307474, IMG submission 203312) | Hardwood forest soil microbial communities from Morgan-Monroe State Forest, Indiana, United States - atmos_gasesECM1C_05 | ecosystem: Environmental > Terrestrial > Soil > Temperate...
CGCCGTGCGGTCCGTGACGTCGACGCCGCGGAGCTCGACCATTCCCAGATCGGGTCGCAAGAAGCCGGAAATCACGTCGAACAGCGTCGTCTTCCCGGCGCCATTGGGCCCGATGATCCCGACCAGTTCGCCGTGGGCGGCATGCAGGGACACGTCGTCGAGGGCGGCATTGCCACCGAAACGCAGTGCCAGCCCGCGCACCTCGAGCTCATGGCGCGTCTCCCCATCAGTCCGGGGCCCGCGGGCCTGGGCGGCGAGCGAGTCGGACGCCTTCTGCAGGTAGACCGACCACAACAACTCGGGATGAGCGGCCAGCTCGGCCGCCGTGCCGGTGAACCGCACGACGCCCGTGTCCATGACGTAGACGCGGTCCGCCACTGCGACGGCCACGTTCATGGACTGCTCGACGAGAAGGATGGCCGTGCCGGCCCGGCGCATCGACTCGATCGCCCCGAGGAGCTTCTCGACGACGATCGGCGAGAGTCCGAGCGAGAGCTCGTCGATCAGGAAGAGCTTCGGCCGTGTGATGGTCGCCATGGCGAGCGCCAGCATCTGCTGCTGGCCACCCGAGAGGTTGGCGGCACGCTCGTGGCGACGGTCGGCGAGGGTCGGGAAGGCGGCGAAGGCGTCTTCGATCATCTGGGCGTCGGTCTCGCCGCGTCGGCGTCCCTGCCAGGCGGCGGCCCTCAGGTTCTCCTCGACGCGCAGGCTCGGGAACGTCCCCTCGCCGCCCGGCACCTGGGCCACGCCGAGGCGGGCGATCTCGTCGGGCGGCAGGTGCGTGATGTCGCGCCCGTCGAAGACGATGGCGCCGTGGTCGGCCTCGACGACGCCCCCGATCGCCCGCAGCAGCGTCGACTTGCCGGCCCCGTTGGTGCCGACGATCGCCACGATCTCGCCCTCACCGATCTCGATCGCCACGTCGGAGAGGACCGGGACACCGTCGTAGCCCACCCGCAGGTCACGCACCGCCAGGAGGGGCAACTTCCCGTCGCGCCGGTCGATCAACATCTGCCCCCGCGTGCGCATGGACGTCCAGACGTCGCGGACGTCGTCTCCGATGAGGCCCCCCGCACTCGCCACGATCAGCCCGCCGATGGTGAAGATGGGCACGAGAATCAGGAGGCCGTAACGGAACCCGATGGCGTCACCGATGCCGCCGACGATCGGCAACACGAGGAGCCCCGGCAGGACGAAGAGCGCGCCGATGGAGAACCCGACGGAACGGACACGGGCCGGGATGGCCAACGACAGAGAAGACAAGACCCCGGGACCGACGACGGCAAGCGCGGCGACGATGCCGGCGTTCCCGATGAACGCGACCGGGACGTCCGGCGCGAGCGCGAACAGCACCGCAAAGCCGGCCGCGACGAGCGAGGCGACGAAGAGCATGCGGAACACGAGCCCGACATCGCGCTTGGCGAGGCGGGTCGCGATCGTTGCACCGACCGCGAGGCCGAGAAGGTCGAAGACCTCGACCGGTGCGGTGAGGTACGCACGTTGGAGCGCGTCGAGGTGGAACGTCTCCTGGTACTGCAACGACGCCAACGAGGCGAAGCCGGCGATCGAGGCGGCGAGGAAGGGCAGGGCGATGAAGATGCGGCGCAAGGCGCTCACCTTCCAGACCGTGCGCCACGCCTCGCCCAACGACGGCGGCGGTTCCACCGGCGTGTCGACGACGGTCGACGTGGGCGTGTCGCCCAGGGGAGCGGGCTGCCCCAGTTCCGAAGCGACCATCTGCTCGGAGAGCTCGAGCTGTTCGTGCCGGCCGCGCGGCGGCTCTTTCAGTCGGGTGCCTATCAGGACGACGACGATGATCGGCACGGCGAAGACGAGGAACGGTGCTCGCCAGGAGAAGAGGGTGGCGAGGCCGGCGCCGATCAGGACGCCGGCGATGACGCCGACGCTGTAGCCGGCGCGGTGGGACGAATAGATGCGCGGGCGGGCCGGCACCGGGTAGTAGTCGGCCAGCAGCGAGTTGTGGGTGGGGAAGATCACCGCCTGTCCCATGTAGACGCCGACCAGCATGATCGTGACCAGCACCACGGAGTTGGCGAGGCCGACGCCGATGGAGAAGGCCGCGCCGACGAGGGCGCCGATCAGGGCGATGCGCACCCGGTTCATGCGGTCGGCGAGCACGGCGACCGGAAGGGTGAACGCGAGCCCGGCCGCGCCGGCGATGGCGACGATGAGGAGGATTCCGGCGTTGGTCAGGTGGAAGGCGTCGCGCACGTTGGGAGTCAGCACGTTGAACGCGCTCTGCGTGGCCTGGTCGAGCAGCTGGATCGCCACGAGGACGCCCAGAGGGAAGAGCGGCGCGCCACCGCCCAGCTGGCGGATGGCGGAGAGGCGGCCGCTCATGATGCGACCGCCGGGGTGACGGGCGGCGCGGCCTCGTGGCGGCGACTGAGTGCGCCCACCGCCCAGTCGCGCAGGTCATAACAGAGGCCGGCCAGGCCGCGGGGGAAGAGGATGAGCACGATGATCACGCCGAGCGCCGCAGGGAAGAGCTGCCAGCTCGGCGGGAGGTAGACCACGCTGCCCTCGACGATGGCCGCGCCGAGAACGGCGCCGAGGGACGACGAGAGCCCTCCGACGGCAGTGGAGGTGAAGACGACGAGGCTGGCGGACGCCAAGAACGACGTCTCCTGATACGACTGGGTCGCCAGGAGGAGCAGGACCCCCGCCAGTCCGGCGACGAAGCCCGAGATGGCGAACGCGGTCAGCTTGGCCCACACGATGCGGACGCCGTAACCCGACGCGGCGCGTTGGTTTGCGGGCAGCGCGCGCAGGACGCGGCCGACGCGGCTGTGGCGCAGGCCCTGGATCGAGACGAGTGCGAGCACCAGCACGCCCAGGCTGACTTCGAAGGTCGAGGCTTGCGACGTGATGGAGACGCCGAAGAGGTAGGGGGTGCCGAGCTGGCCCTGCGGGATCCAGGAGAACTCGGCGGGGACGAGCAGGTAGCCCGACGCGGCGAGCGCGAATGCGAGCGTCGTGACCGCCGCGAACATGCCGTCGAGGCGCAGCGTCGGGAGGCCGACGACGACCGCGACGACGCCGGCGGTCGCGCCGGCGAGGAGGAAGGCGAGGCTCAGGTCCCAGTGCCAGTCGATGAGCGCGACGGCGCCCATGACGCCGCCGACAGCGGCGAACGACATCTGGCCGAGGCTCACCTGGCCGGACCATCCGGTCAGGACGACGATGGAGCACCCGACGACGGCGAGCGCGACGAGGGCCGAGGCGCGGATGAGCTCGCCCTGGCCCATCCAGAGGGGGAGGGTGCAGGCGGCGGCGAACGCGATGGCCGCGCCCGTCGGCCGGGCGACCTTGACCTCGGTGAGGTCGCGCGCCGCAGCCGGGAGATCGCGCACGCTGCCGGCGAGCGAGAGTGACGCCTCCACTTCGCGGTCGCGGCGGGAAGCGAACAGCTGTCGGACGATGATCGCACCGAAGACGACTGCGGCGAGCACCGCGAGTGCGAGAGCCGGGTTGGCCGGGTCGTTCCACGCGACGCCCTGCTGGAGCACCCCGAGGACGACGGCCGAGGCGGCGATGACGGGCAACTCGGTGAAGTTGCCGAGCGCGAGGGCGGCGAGCGCGGTGACGAGCGCGGTGAGGCCGTAGGTCGGATCGAGCGGGAGGCCGAGTATCGCTGCCTGGAAGAAGATGGTCACGAACGACAGCACGCCTGCGACCACCCACGTGACGGACTGCAGGCGGCCGACGGGGATGCCGAGCATGGAGGCGCGGTCGCGCCGGTCGCCGGCGGCCTGCACCGCGATCCCGATGTCGGTCTTGGTGAACCACAGCGACACGCCGACGAGGCAGGCGACGGAGACGATTACCGCGACGAGGTCGTCACTGTTGAAGACGATCGGCGCGATGTGCCAGGTGAAGTGCCAGGGGAAGGACACCACCGCGGTCGAGATCGGCGCCTGGCCCCAGATGCGGGGAATGAGGAGGGCGATCACGACCAGGAGCTGGGAGAGCCCGATGGTGGCGACGGTGAGGATGAGGCGGGGGGAGCGGCGGAAGCGCCGCACGACCAGGATCTCGACGGTCGCCGTGAGCAGGACGGAGGCGACGAGCCCGGTGAGCAGACCGAGGAAGTAGTTGACGCCGGAGAAGCCGATGAGGCCGACGGCGAGGACGGCCGGTGCGGTGCCGAGGTCCCCCTGGGAGAAGTTGACGACCCTGTTCAGCCGGTAGGTGAGGCCGAGGCCGACCGCCATGAGCGAGCCGAGGAGGCCGAGGATCAGGCCCTGCACCCACACCCCGAGCGGGACCGGGAACAGTGCGAGCTGCAGCACGAGGACGGCGGCGACCGACACCACGCCTGCCACCGCCGTTCTGCCGCGGCCCGGGCCACTACCGATGTTCAGCGCCTGACGCCCTTCATCACGAACGTGGCCCCCCCGGGTCGGTCCGATGGTCGGCTCAGGGTAGCGGTCCGGGAACACTCAGGGATGTCCCCGGTTGTGCAGCACCGGTGTGCGCGGTCAGAGTGGGTCGATCGGCCGGCACCCGACCTCCCGTACCCCCTGACGAATCGAGGCATCGTGACGCTCACCGACGAAGCAGCCGCCGCTCCGCGCGAGGCGACGCCGGCTGCGCACTCAATCGACCTGCGCAAGACCTATGGCAGCGGCGACGCGACCGTGCACGCGTTGGCCGGTGTGAACGTCACGTTCCAACGCGGCCGGTTCACTGCCGTGATGGGACCGTCGGGATCGGGCAAGTCCACGCTGATGCACTGCATGGCGGGTCTGGACCGGCCGACCGCGGGCCAGGTCTTCGTGGGCGACGTCGAGCTCGGCCACCTCGACGACACCGGGCTCACCCAGATGCGGCGCGACCGGGTCGGCTTCGTGTTCCAGTCCTTCAACCTGGTCCCGACGCTGACGGCGGGCGAGAACATCACGCTGCCGGCGGACCTCGCCGGCAAGAAGGTGGACAAGGAGTGGTTCGACTACCTGGCCCAGCAGCTGGGCATCAGCGACCGCCTGCACCACCGGCCGACCGAGATGTCGGGCGGCCAACAGCAGCGCTGCGCATGTGCGCGGGCGCTGATCAACCGGCCCGACCTGATCTTCGCCGACGAGCCGACCGGCAACCTCGATTCGAACTCTACGAACGACGTGCTGAGCTTCCTCCGTCGATCGGTGGACGAGTTCGGGCAGTCGATCGTGATGGTGACGCACGACCCACACGGGGCCGCCTTCGCCGACCGGGTCGTCTTCCTGGCGGACGGAAAGGTCGTGGACGAGCTCTCCGACCCGACCGCCGACTCCGTCCTGGAGCGAGTTCGGAACCTGGGCGGCTGACATGTGGAAGGTCACGATCAAGGGGCTGCTGGCGCACAAGCTGCGCCTCGCGCTGACGGCGCTCGCCATCGTGCTCGGCGTGACGTTCATCGCCGGGACGTTCGTGCTGACGGACACGCTGCACAACACGTTCGACAATCTGTTCGGGACGATCTACTCGAAGGTCGACTTCCAGGTACGCGGGGTCGCCCAGCTCGGAAGTGGTGGGAGCGCGACGCGCAATGCGGTGCCCGAGTCGGTCCTCGCCACGGTCCGGAGCGTGCCCGGCGTGCAGGTGGCCGAGGGAACGGTCAACGGCCCGGTGCAGTACATCAGCCACGACGGCAAGGCGATTTCGTCGGGCGGCGCTCCCACGATCGGGCTCTCCTTCAACCCCGATCAGCGGATCTCCCCTCTGCGGCTCGTCCAGGGGAAGCCGCCCACGACTCCCGACGAAGTGGTCATGGACCTCGGCACGGCGCAGAAGTACGACTTCTCCGTCGGGAACCGGGTTCGGACCCTGCTGCCGCAGGCACCACCGAGGACCTTCACGATCTCGGGGATCGCCAAGTTCGGGACGGCGAACAACCTGGCGGGCGCCTCCCTCGCAGCCTTCGACCTTCCCACTGCGCAAGCGGTCTTGGGTCACGTCGGCCAGTTCGACACCATCAACGTGGTGACGGCGCCGGGATCCGACAAGCCGGCCGTCCAGCGCGCCATTGCAGCGGCACTGCCCCGCGGCGTCGAAGTGGTCACCGGCCAGACCGTCGTCAACGAGCAGACGAGCACCATCAGCAACGCGCTCGGATTCTTCAACATCGCGCTCTTGGTGTTCGCCTTCATCGCGCTGTTCGTGGGGGCGTTCACGATCGTGAACACGTTCTCGATCACCGTGGGCCAGCGCACGAAGGAGCTCGCACTGCTCCGCATCGTCGGGGCGAGCCGGGGGCAGGTCTTCCGGTCGGTGTTGACCGAAGCGGCGCTCGTCGGGCTCCTGGCGTCCCTCGTGGGACTGGGTCTGGGTGTCCTGGCCGCCCTCGGCCTGGAGGCATTGCTCGGCGTCTTCGGTGTCACGCTGCCCTCGGGCCCGCTCGTGTTCGAGGCGCGCACCGTGATCGTCTGCCTGGTCGTGGGCGTCGGGGTCACGATGATCTCGGCCATCGGGCCGGCGCGTCGCGCCGTGCGCATCGCGCCGGTCGAAGCCGTGTCGGAACAACAGGTCGAACACGACATCCCCATGCGGCGCCGGTTCACGTGGGGTTCGGGCATCACCCTCGCCGGGATCGCCGCGCTGGCCGTGGGCTTGGTCGCGCCGGCCATTCAGCTCGTCGGTCTGGGTGCGGTGCTGATCTTCATCGGCGTCGCCCGGCTGGCGCCGGCGGTGGCGCGGCCGATGTCGAGCGTGTTGGGCCGCCCGCTCGCCCGCCTCCTCGGGATGTCGGGGCGCCTCGGCCGGGAGAACTCGATGCGTAGTCCGCGACGGACCGCCCAGACCGCGTCGGCACTCATGGTGGGGCTCGCGCTGGTGTCCGCGATCGCCGTCTTCGGCGCCTCCTTGTCGAAGTCGGCCACCCAGAGCATCGACAAAGCCATCAACGCCGACCTCATCGTCCTGGCCACGAACAACCAGGGCCAAGGCACCTTCGGCACGACGGTGCCGACGACCGCGGCCACCGTGCCCGGCGTCACGGCCTCGTCGTCGGTGTACGGCGGGCAGTTCGAGGTGCGCGGGGACATCAAGTCCCTCGCCGCGGTGGGGACCACGAACCTGTCCGACACGCTGAACCTCAGCATGAACTCGGGCACGTCGGCTTCCCTCGCCGCGGGGGACCTGCTGATCGACGCGACGACGGCGAGCAACGACCATCTCGTCGTGGGCGGCACCGTGCCGGTCAAGTTCGCCCTGACCGGGGACACGCGCATGCGCATCGGCGGCATCTACCAGGACAACCAGCTCATCGGGAGCTATCTCGTGAGCGACCGTTTCTACCAGCAGCACTTCCAGAACCCGCTCCCCTTCGCCGTGCTCTTGAAGACGGACGGCAGCCCCGGGGTCCAGCACGCCGTGCAGCACGCGCTGCAGCCCTACCCCAACGTGAAGGTCCAGACGCGGGCGGAGTTCGAGCAGTCGCAGGCGGCACAGGTGAACCAGCTGCTCGGACTCGTCTACGCACTGCTCGCTCTGGCCGTGATCATCGCCTTGATCGGGATCGTCAACACGCTGATGCTCTCGGTCTTCGAACGCACGCACGAGATCGGCCTCCTGCGCGCCGTGGGCATGAAGCGCCGGCAGATCCGCGCCATGATCCGCTCGGAATCGGTGATCCTGGCCGTCTTCGGCGCGGTGATCGGGATCATCGTCGGGACACTGCTGGGCATCGCGCTCGTCTCGTCGCTGCACTCGCAGGGCATCACGGTCACGTCCGTCCCGTGGTCCAACCTGGTGGTGTTCCTCGTGCTGGCGGGCCTGCTGGGCCTGCTCGCGGCCAGCTGGCCGGCCCGGCGCGCCGCCCGCCTCGACGTGCTGGCGGCGATCGCGGCCCAGTAACGCCCGGGTTGCGGGCGTACAGTTTCGGGCCATGGCAACCACGACCACGCCCGGTTCTTTCCGGCTTCCCGGCTATTCGATCGCGGTCGGGCCGTTCAGCCACCTGGCGGCCGAGCGGGACCGGCTGTCCGCACTGCGGTGGCGCCACTTCGACGCGTCGCCGCTCGGCTCGACGGTGGGTGCGGAGATCTCGGGGATCGACCTGCGCGAGTCGTTGCCCGACGAGGTCGTCGCGGAGGTGCGCCAGGCCCTCTACGACTACAAGGTCATCTTCTTCCGGGAACAGCCGCTCACGCCACAGCAACACGTCGCGTTCGCGCGGCGCTTCGGCGAGCTCGAGATCCACCCGTTCCTTCCTTCGAACACCGGCGAGCCCGAGCTGGTGCGCTTCGAGAAGACCGCAGAGGTCACCGGCTACGAGAACTCGTGGCACCACGACGTCACCTGGCGCGAGTGCCCGTCGATGGGTGCCATCCTGCACGCGGTGAGCGTGCCCGAGCGCGGGGGCGACACGCTTTTCGCCGACATGTACGCGGCCTACGAGTCGCTGGACGAGGACACGAAGTCACAGATCGACGACCTGGTGGCGGTGCACGACTTCATCCAGACCTTCGGGCACGGCATGAGCAAGGAGGAGCGCCGGAAGGCGCAGGAGCAGTACCCGCAGGTGGAGCATCCGGTGGTCTGTACCCACCCGGGCACCGGACGGCCGCACCTCTACGTCAATCGTCCGTTCGTGAGCCACATCGCCGGGATGGACACCGACGAGAGCCGCGTCCTGCTCGACCGGTTGTGCCGGCAGACCGACTCCCCCGAGCACCAGTGCCGCTTCACTTGGAGCAAGGACGCGGTGGCCTTCTGGGACAACCGGGCGGTGCAGCACTACGCCTCGAGCGACTACTGGCCGCAGCGCAGAACGATGGAGCGGGCGTCGATCGTGGGGACGCGGCCGGCCCGGACCTGACCGGGTTCAGGTCGGCGGCTGCCCGTAGGCGGTCACCGAGATGAAGCGCACCGGGAGCCGGGTCAACCGGACCGGTCCGTGCGGGACCTCGCCGTCGAACTGCAGCGAGTCGCCGACCGTCAGCGAATACGACGCCCCGGCGTAGCCGTACTCCATCTCACCCTCGAGCATGTAGAGGAACTCGGTGCCGGGGTGCTGGTAGAGCGGGAACACCTCGCTCTCGCTGGTCAGGGTGACCAGCATGGGCTCCATGCGCTTCGCCGGGCCCCGCATGGAGCCGAGCAACTGGTAGCGGTGGCCGCTGCGCGTTCCGGGGCGCCCCAGCTCCGGCCCGCCCCCGGACCTCGTGTAGAGCGCGTCGCGCTCCTCGTCGAGGCCCTGGAACAGAGAGGTGATGGGCACCTCCAGGACCTCGGCGAGGCGCGAGAGCGTGGCGAGGCTCGGTGAGACCTGGGCGTTCTCGATCTTGCTGATCATCGCCCGGGACAGCCCGACCCGTTTGGCGAGCTCCGCCGACGACAGGCCGACCTCGCGGGCCCGGCTACGCACGCGCCAGCCGATGACCGACTCGATCTGTGCCGCACCCTGCTGGGGAGGGGCCGGTACCGGCTCCGCCGCAGCATCCTCGTCGTGCACGTGCGGCGCCCGTGCCGATTTGGCGGCGGGACCCGAACCCCGGCCGGACTGCCGGGGGCTCACGCCGCGGTGTGCACCGACGCGTCGTCGCCGATGACGACGTCGCGCTCCGACGCGTCGTAGGCGTGACGCGGTGGGGCGCCCTGGAGCTCCTCGCCGCCGCCGGCGACCTCGATCCGGCGGGTGCCGGTGTCGGCGGCCACGGGGGCGCGCACGGAGAGGACCCCGTGCTCGGCGCGGGCCCGGAGTTCGTGCAGGTTCCAGCTCTCGCCGACCCAGAGGCGCTGGCGGAACGTGCCGTGCTGGCGGCCCGATTCGATGACGTCGACGCCGGGGCCCTTGGCCAGCTGGCGTCGCAGTGTCACGACGACGGCACGTCCTTCGACGGACACGTCGATGTCCTCGGGGGCGACACCCGGTGCGTCGAACTCGATGACCAGCTCGTCGCCGGTGCGGTAGACGTCGTAGGCCAACGGCGTGGCCACGGCTTCGTGGACGGTCGTGAGCTGTTCGATCTCCTCTTCACGGAGGGGACGCAGGGTACGGAGTGGATCGACGATCTGAGGCATGGGGACCCCCCTTCCTTCGGCTCGGCCAAATATGTACACTCAGAATATCAGCGATTAACTGAAAGTCAACACCCCACCCGGACCGCGCCTACGGGGCACTCTCCGCATCCGGGGTGGGCCTGCCCACCGGACCAGGCCGAGGCGCCGTGGCCGACACGAGGGGCGAACGTAGTGTTCGGGCATGGGTGGGGTCGGGCGTTTCGCCCGCCGGTTGCGCGATCGGAACGACGACCACCTGCCGCTGGCCGCCGGGCCCGTCTCGAACGGCGAGTTCGTCCCCGGTGCGCCGACCGCGCACGACCGTGCCGTCAACGCGCTGATCCGCCGGTCGATCGACGACGCGAGCCGGCGGACCGGCGTCGACCGCCGGCGCTTCCTGCAGGGCGCGGGTGCCGTCGCGGCGTCACTGGGCGCGCTGGAGCTCGCCGGATG
>Ga0307474_10004134_pt1 | contig 10454 bp, 10 predicted proteins | sample atmos_gasesECM1C_2_FD_203312 | JGI IMG/M metagenome (GOLD analysis project Ga0307474, IMG submission 203312) | Hardwood forest soil microbial communities from Morgan-Monroe State Forest, Indiana, United States - atmos_gasesECM1C_05 | ecosystem: Environmental > Terrestrial > Soil > Temperate...
GGAATATGTCGGCTTCCTCGAAAACACCAAGCAGAACCTTATTCAACTCCTGCGCAGAGGCAAGATCGTGCCCGAAGGGCTTCTCCACAATAACTCGGCCACCTCGGGCGCAGTTGGATTCAGCAAGATGCTCCACCACCATTTCAAACAAAACCGGCGGTATCGCCAGGTAATGCGCTGGACGTTGTGCATCCTGGAGTTCTTTGCGAAGCACGGTGAAGGTTGAGGGATCCTGATAGTCGCCGTCCACATAGCGCAATAGGCGGGTCAATTTCTCAAAAGCAGCGGGATCGAGTCCACCGTGCTTCTCGAGACTGTCCTTCGCGCGAGTGCGGAGTTGATCGACAGTCCATCCAGCCTTGGCGACACCGATGACGGGAACATTCAGATGTCCTCGCTTCACCATTGCCTGCAATGACGGGAAAATCTTCTTGTATGCAAGATCGCCCGTGGCTCCGAAGAAAACGAGTGCGTCTGAGTGGAAATTGGTCATGAATGTCATCCCCTTCAAGCAGCCTCAGATTTTGGCTCTTCCAGATGTCCGCCGAATTCAAAACGCATCGCGGACAGGAGCCTGTCGGCATAGTCGGCTTCGCCGCGTGAGCTGAAGCGTTCGTAAAGCGAGGCCGTCAAAACCGGGGTGGGCACCGCTTCGTCGATTGCGGCTTTGATTGTCCAGCGGCCTTCGCCGGAGTCAGATACTCGGCCGGCAAACGTCGAAAGACCCGGATCCTGAACCAACGCCGTCGCAGTTAAATCGAGTAGCCACGATGAGATCACACTTCCCCGCCGCCATACTTCGGCCACGTCTCGCAGATTGAAGTCGTACTGGTAGTGTTCGGGATCGCGTAGCGGAGTGGTTTCGGCATCAACACCGTGCGGCTGTTTGCCAGCGTTTGCTGAGCGCAGCACGGACAGTCCTTCGGCGTAGGCGGCCATGACTCCGTATTCGATTCCGTTGTGCACCATCTTGACAAAGTGGCCTGCTCCATTTGTGCCGCAGTGCAGGTAGCCTTGCTCAGCAGTGCCATCGAGCTTCTCCCGTCCCCGCGTGCGTGGTATGTCGCCAATTCCGGGAGCGAGTGCAGAAAAAATAGGATCGAGGTGCTGGACGACCTCTTTCTCGCCTCCAATCATCATGCAATAACCACGTTCCAGTCCCCAGACGCCGCCGCTCGTGCCAACGTCGACATAAAGAATCTCCTTAGCAGCGAGATTTTTTGCCCGCTGAATGTCATCGATGTAGTAAGAATTCCCGCCGTCGATGAGAATGTCTCCTGGTGCGAGGTGCGGAAGCAAATCAGCAATGGTCTGGTCAACAACCGCGGCCGGAAGCATCAACCAGACTGCGCGTGGTTCTGCTAACTTTTTCAGGAGATCAATCAGAGAGTCCGCTCCAATAGCGTGCTCTTGCACCAGCCCGGCAACAGTTTGCGGCGACCTATCAAACACGACACAGCTCTGCCCTTTCCTGATCAGCCGTCGCACCATATTGGCGCCCATTCGGCCAAGTCCAATCATTCCAAGTTGCATAAAGACTCCTTTTCTGAAACTTGCGGTGTCGTTTCGAACGATCCGAGTAAGCCAGCCCGACAGTGGAAGGATCTAACGCCACACTGCATTTTTGTTACGCGACAATGCTCGGTCGAGTTAAGTAGAGTTGCCGCACGCCCATGTTGGACAGCTGCGGCCGAATTGCAAGGAGCCCCCCCTTCTCATCATCAATTAGAGCAGCAAATACGATCGGCGAATCGAAATTCGGGTGGCAGTGGAAATCGCTGGAGCCGTTCATGCCGACCAGCGCAATGGACTGCATGTTACCGATCACGCCGTAATTTCTCAATGAGTTCGAAGCCCATCCGGCAGTTTCCTTGGAGACGCTGCTGCACCTTGACAGTCTAGTGAAGTGCAGCTGCGTAGATCAGTTCGCGTGCGAGGTGGTTGCCTGCGGCCGTTTGCCTCCTGGCTGCCAGAGCCGAAGACCACCTTTATGCGCGCTCTCGTTCGTTCCTCGAAATGTATGTGGCGGAAAACAGTAAGCCGTCTTGCGTTTCCACCGCCCAGCACCACGTAGTCTGCTTGCAACGCGTTCTTCAGTTTTCCGACCACATCGAACACACTTTTGGTCCATTTCTTCTGTCCCCGCCGCTTAAGGGCGGAGTCGCCGATGCAGGCCTCGAACGTCTTCCCGTTCTTATATGGCAGGTGTGCCAGCTCCATGGGCTCGAGTACTCCGTCCACAATCAGAGCTGATCCCAACCCGGTGCCCAGGCCGAGAAATAGCATACCTCCGCCGCGATAACTGCCGAGTGCCTGCATGGCAGCGTCATTGATGATTTGAGCGGGGCGGCAAAATGCCTTCCGAAAATCAAACCCAACCCAACCAGGGCCAAGATTCACAGGATTGTGAAGTGGCTTCCCATGCACAACGGGGCCGGGGTAGCCGAGGGATACAACATCATACCGACAGCCATCTACTGCGCTGCGAACAGCCTGAATCATTTTCTTCGGCGTCATGGCAGGACCGGAGTCGATCGTTATCGGCTGGCGGCGACCGATTGGATAGACCCTTATATGAGTGCCACCTACGTCAATCACTAATACGTTCCGTGCTGTCTCAGGTGGCAACTGCCGAGACTTCCTCAATTTGACGTTCGCGTTCATGGCCCTCATTACGTGTCGCTGCCGGAATCGAGGTAAAACTCCTCTGCTACTGCACTCGCCACCATTTGAGAATTAGATTGCCGTTGTCACTGTTGTGCCGAATGGACGTGCATCAAGACGAAAGTTCTGCGACCTTGAGCACCAGTTTCCCCCGCACATGGCCAGTCTCAATCATCCGATGCGCTCGGGCTGCGTGCTCCAGTGGAAGCATTTCGATTGGAGGTACGCGGACCAATCCAGCATCAATCAAATTGGTAATCTCTCGCATTGAGTCCCGAGCTCGCTCAAAGTCGATAATGAAGGTGATCTTGCGGAAGCCTCGCCGCTCGGCTTCTTTGCGATCGCGCTCAATATCGCGTCGGCGGTGGCCGTGAGAATACTCACCAGCCGACCGGCGGGTCGGAGCATATCCAAAGCATGAGGCAAGGTGGTCGACCCTACCACATCAAGAACGACATCAACTCCCTCGCCAGACCAGTCATGAAGTGTTCGGGCTACGTCTTCAGTCTTGTAGTCAATTAGAACGTCTGCGCCCAGGCTTCTGACATAGTCCACATTTTGACTACCGCAAGTCGCTGCTACAAGCAAACTGGCGCTTTTTGCAAATTGCACGGAGAAGCTACCAACGCCTCCAGCTGCACCGTGAATGAGTACCTTTTGTCCCGGAATCATTCCACCCTTTTCCGTATGGAAAAGAGCCTGAAATGCGGTCAGCGAAGCAACAGATACTACGGCTGCTTGAGCGAAGCTCAAGCTTTTCGGCATCGGGGAGAGATTCTTCACCGGAACACGCATGAATTCCGCATAGCTGCCCCACGTCCTCCCATCGGCAGCACTCCAGGTAATTACGCGATCTCCGGGCCTGAATCCGTTGGCGTTCGATCCCATTCTTTCCACAACACCGGCAGCATCCATGCCGACAACGAAAGGAAACTTCACTTCTCGATAGCGATAGCCTCCGCGTGCGCTCTCGCCGGAGCGCGCTTTCGTGTCGGATGGATTAACACCTGCATAGCCGACCCGGATCAAAACTTCGCCATCTTGCGGTTCAGGAACCGGGACGTCCCTCAAGCTCATGACATCTGGGTCGCCGTAGCGGTCAAAAACCATTGCGCGCATGTGTAACTCCTCCTGTGCCTAGTGAATTAACCCCGATTGAGCACCAGGCCAAACTCATTCTCGACTGGCTGATCTCGGCATCTCGGTGACGAAGATGCGTACACGTTGAACTCATCTGTTTCTGAGCTCTCCTACAAACCCAGCGGTCGATGTCGAGTCCGCCGATGTGTTCCCCACTTGCTCCGAATTCCTGGGCAGGCATGCGTCGGCGATTAGCTCGTATGACCGCAGCCGATCCTGGTACCCGTGCATGATGGTGGCGATCATGATCTCGTCGGCTCCCGTGCGCTGCGCGAGCGCCTGGAGCCCCGTCTTCACAGTGGACGGGGAGCCCACGATGTGGGACGAGAAGAGCTCCGTGACGTACTGCTCCTGAGCAACGGACCATGGTCCTTGCGGCCCGGTTTTGACTTCGTCGGGCGAGAGCAGCGGACCTGGGGTGCCAGACAAATTGCGTACAGTGCTGACGTACGCCGCGTGGTGGTGGCGCTCGGCAATTTCGTCGGTTTCGGCACAGATAACTCCCACTGAGACGATGGCGTATGGCTTCTGCAGTGCCGGTGACGGGCGGAAGGACTGACGATACGCCTCGACCGCGGCGACATTGTTTGCGGCTGCGAAGTGCCCGCCGTGTCCGAAGGGCAGTCCGATCGCTCCGGCCAGCTGTGCGCTATACGTACCCGACCCGAGCAGCCATATGTTGGGCATGGTCCCCTGGCCCGGGACGGCGGTGACGCTGTCGTACGGATGACCTTCCGGAAACTCGCCCCGGAAAAACGCTAGAAGCTCGGCGAGCAATGGCGCATAGTCCTGATCAGTGCGTCGGAGTGCGTGAGACGCGATCTGGTCTCCCCCGGACGACCGGCCTAAGCCCAGGTCGATCCTGCCGGGGTGCAGCTCCTCAAGCATCCCGAACTGCTCAACGACAGCAAGGGGCGCGTAATTGGGAAGCATTATGCCACCGGAACCGACGCGCAGGCGCGTGGTTCTGGCAGCGACGTGTGCAACCAGGACCGCCGGCGAGGAGCTGGCCAGCCAGGGCATATTGTGGTGCTCGGCCACCCAATAGCGCTCATAGCCGACCTGTTCGGCGAGTTCGGCCAGCCGCGTGGAATGCCAGAAGGCCTCGCCTAGGGTCGAGCCGCTCGATACCGGGGTGTGGTCGAGTATGGAGAGGCGGAGCTTACCGCCGACGTCACCCCGCATAAGCCTCACCTGTCGGCGCCAAGATTCTTGCGGCAATACGAGCTACCCGTCGATATGAGTCAATCCGGTCACTGTGCTCATACGCCTCCGTCAAAACGATCACCTCATCGGCATGCGCATCACTCGCCAGTCTCTCCAGCCCAGCCTGCACAGTTGCGTCCGATCCCACGATCGCAGCGTGCAATCTGTTCTCCACAGCCGTTCGCTCTCCGTCATGCCATAGAGACTCCATTGAATCGACGGGAGGCAACAATTCCGCCGACTCGCCCCGAATCGCTCGCAGGAAACGCTGCTGTGGAGTAGTGAACAGTCGCCGAGCTGCGGCATCTGTTTCCGCCGCAATCACCTGCACCGCAATGAACAGATACGGCTCCCGTAATGCATGGCTTGGCAGGAAGCGCTCTCGATAGAGCCGCGCTGCCGAATGCAAATGGTCAGGGGCCAAATGGGCGGCGAACGCAAACGGCAGCCCTAATGTTGCTGCCAATTGAGCGCTGAAGCCGCTCGATCCAAGCACCGTGATGGGCACGTTGCTGTTTTGTCCGGGCACCGCTTTCACAACTTGACCTGGTCTTTCAGGCCCCAGGTATGTGCGCAACTCTTCAATAAGCGACGGAAAGTCATCGCCGTCTTGAGCCAAACCACGTCGCAACGCGCGCATGGTTTGAAGGTCGCCACCCGGAGCTCGTCCCAGCCCCAGATCGATTCGACCCGGATAGATTGCTTCCAGCGTCCCAAACTGTTCCGCTACCAACAGCGGTGCATGATTTGGCAGCATGACTCCACCGCTGCCCACTCGAATCGTTTTCGTCGCAGCGGCGATATGTCCGATCAGCACCGGTGTGGCTGAGCAAGCCAGTCCCTGAATGGCGTGATGTTCCGCCACCCAGTAGCGTTTGTATCCCAATTGCTCAACCTGCCACGCCAATTCCACCGACCGCGCAATGGCGCTGCCCGGCGCCTCACCTGCTCGCGTGGCCACTAGATCCAACACCGAAACCGCTAATGATTGTGCGGTCGCTGGCAAAGTAGTCATCTTACACGTGACGTCGAGGCTGTGCGGCACGACCATTTCCGCGTCCGCATCGGCTGTGACGCGCGTGGCCTCCAATCTGTATTTCACAATGATTGATCCTTTATTTACTATCCGATGTGACTGCGCCCTGCGTTCGTTCGAGGTCGCTGAGCTTCTTTTGCTGCTCGGGGCTGAGAATCTTGTAAATTTTGGATTGCATGCGGGCGTTCGCGACGATCAGCTTTGCCAGCAGACTTGCTTCTGTATCGGCCAGGGCTTTGACCTGCTTCTCATGTACGTGTTCACTGCCGATTGCAAGCAGCTTCTCTCGTGCGGTTCGAAGCGCCGTCATCAAGGGCTCGAGACTATGTTGTTCCCGCATCATTACTTGCTGGATAGCTTCAACTTGGGAGGACGTCAAACTGAGATACGCAGCCAAAGAAGGATTGAGTTGAAGGGATGAGAACGGCAACGCCACCATTACAACTTCGCTTTCTTGCGTTGAATCCGGTTTTGCTTCAACATCAGGAATTCTCGCCGAGTCCTGTTCTTCGATTCCACGCCACAGGCTGAGCAGTTCAAACTGCATGTGGGTAACCTGATATTGCTCGGCACTCATTTCTCTTGCCTGCTCGCTGCTGACTTCGCCGCGCTTGACAGCTTCGGCGATCGTCGCGAGTGTGGCAGAGAACTTCTGTGTGAGAGCAATCATTAATGAGTCATAATCCTGCAACACTTGTTTCGGATCGTTCGGCGCCACGGCGGGACTTGTTGGCACATTTGTGACTGCCGGGTCGTCAACCGGCGTGACGAGCAATTGACCCCTTCCTGTGTGAAAATTCCTGTCGCTTCCGTCGGCAGCCGCTAGCGCACCAGGCGCCACAGCAGCAGTCAACAGGAGGAGCGAAAAAAACAACTTCGACTTCATTTTTAGACTACCTTTCCCCGAACACTCCATCGAAACCCGCTCCCAACGGAGCGGTACGCGACGATCAGGTGCTCAGACATTCGTCAACATTGCAAACTATCCCCTTGAAGCGGACGTACTGTTGTCGTGCTTCTGCGAGTCCAGATGAGAGCGAAGCGCTCGTCCCACGACACTCGACAGTAGGGTCACGATCGCAACTACCGCCACAATCCACAGGTCGAACCTTGCGCGCTCGATCGCGAACTCGATGAGCGCGGCGAAGAAGATTGAAAGGGACGCTATGCGTTTCATAATGCACGTCCAGATACACGAGATCCGACGCATGCAACCCGAATTCTGTTAAACATCTTTGATCCTTCCCTTATTGTTGCCATCCACCACCGAGGGTCTGGTAAAGCTGCACGAGCGCCAATCGCTCGTTGAGCTGGGCTTGCACCAGATTGAGTTCCGCCGAGAAGTAATTCGTTTCGCTGGTCAGCACCTGCAGGTAACTCGCGCCGCCGTTCTTATAAAGCACCTCGGACAATTGGTCGGTCCGCTGCGCTGACTGCGTGAGCAATTCCTGTTGCTCGCGGAACTCACGGTCTTTTTGAGAAGCGACGAGTGAATTGGAAACCTGTTCAAGGGCGTTCTGAACGGTTTGCTGGTAAGAGAACACGGCTTCCTGCCAGTTGGCGCGGGCGAGCCTGAGCTGAGACCGGAGTGCCCCTCCTTGGAATACAGGCTGACTTACATTGAAGGCCGCGTACCAAGTCTCCGAGGGCGCTGTGATGAACTTGTGCAAGGCGTTGCTCTCCAGGCCTCCCAGTCCGGTGAGCGATAGGTTTGGAAAGAATGAGGCTTTGGCTACGCCGATTTGCGCGTTGGCTGCGACCATGATCTGCTCTGCCTGGCGAACGTCCGGCCGGCGCTCGAGTAATTCCGAGGGAAGGCCGGCCGGAACGTCGTGGGGGGCGGGCTGTTCGGTAAGCGAGCGTCCGCGGGGAATGGATTCAGGATTCTCGCCGAGCAGAACGCTGAGCACGTTCTCCTGTTGCTGAATTTGCCGCTCGAGATCCGGGATCGTTTCCGAAGCCGTGTAGACGAGTTGCTCCGCTTGACTTACGTCAAGTCCGGAGTTCGAGCCATGGCTTTCAAGGAACTGAGTTAGCTTGAGGGACTCTTGCCGCGATGCCAAGGTGCGCTGCGAGATTTCGAGTTCGCTGTCGAGTGCGCGAAGTTGGAAATAAGCCGTCGCTACACTAGCAACCAGCGAAGACACCACTGCTCGCTGTCCCCACTCGGTTGCGAGCAATTGGGCACGAGCCGCCTCGGTTTGACGGCGGTATTTCCCCCAGAAGTCCAGATTCCAGATCACCGAGAGATTCAGGTCGCCGCCATTGACCTGATACGCGGGAAACAGCTTTGTCACTTTGGCGTTTTGCTGGCTGAAAACATCCGCCCCGACGCTCGCCGACGGGAACTGGTTGGAGCGGGTAATCCCGACTTGCGCCTGAGCTGCGAGTACGCGGGCGGCGGCGATGCGCACGTCATAGTTGTCCGCAATGGCAGTGTGGATCAGTTGCGCCAGAACTGGATCCTGGTAGACCTGCCACCATCCTTCATTGCCCAGCGACGAGGCTTGCGAGGCCTGTTGCGGCGCTGGTGCACGGTATTCCTGCGGTACATCTACAGCCGGCCGCTTGTACTTCGGCCCCATCATGCAGCCGGCTTCCAGAACCAGCACGGCTAGAATTCCTAAGAGTGTCGTGTTCTTCATAATTTAGTCCCCCTGACTGGGCGCCTCGGCGGGCGTGAGTGGCAATGCACGCCGTCGCTCGGCGCCTGACAATTTTTCAACTACGTAGAAGATCGCGGGAACAAAGAATCTGCCGATGAAGGTCTCCGCCACCATGCCGCCAATTACCGCCGTGCCCATGATCTGGCGCGCGACAGAGCCGGCTCCGGAGGCTGTCCAGAGCGGCACGCAGCCGAGAATAAAGGCGAGCGCGGTCATCATGAGGGGTCGGAAGCGAAGCCTCGCGGCGGACAGTGCCGCATCGACGAGGGACATGCCTCGTTCGTAATCCTCTTTCGCAAATGCCACGATCAAAATCGAATTCTTGGCAGCCAGTCCGATCAGCATCACCAAGCCGATCTGCGCGTACACATCGTTCTCTATTTGGACCATGTACTGTGGCAGGTAAAGGCCAACTACGAAACGACGCAGCCACAGGAATGCGAGAGCGCCGAACACTGCGACCGGTGTGCTGAGCAGCACGCTAAAAGGCACTGTCCAGCTTTCATAGAGAGCTGCCAGAATCAGGAAAACGAACAGCAGCGAAAATCCGAAGATGACGGATGGAGGCACTCCCTGTCGCGCCTTTTGCTCCTGGTAAGACATGCCCAGGTAATCGAAACCCATCTCACGGGGCATGGTCTGCTTGAAAACGTCTTCGAGGGCCGCCGATGCCTGGTCGGAACTGTAGCCGGGAGCGGCACTAGCATTGATCTGCGCGGACCGGTACTCGTTGTATCGCATCGTGAACTCGGGGCCGGAACGGGTTTCGAATTTTGCCAGCGCGGTAAGCGGCACCGTCTGCCCTTGTCCGTTGCGGACGTAGAATTGGCCGAGATCGTTGGTCGTCGCGCGATAAGGCGCTTCCGCTTCCACATACACCTGCCAGGTACGGCCGAAATCGTTGTAGTAGTTGACGAAGAGTCCGCCCATGTAGGCCTGAATGGTGTTGTAGACATCTGTCAAATTCACGCCTTGCTTCAAAACCTTGTCCTTATCCACATTGATGAACTCTTCCGGCACACTGGGGATAAAGGTGGTGCTGACCATGGCAAGTTCAGGGCGTTTGCGAGCGGCCGCCATAAACTTGTTCAGGTTATCCGTAAGAAACTTGACATCTTTGCCGGCGCGGTCTTCGAGGACAAACGTTACGCCGCCGGAAGTTCCGACGCCGGGGATCGCGGGTGGCGAGAAACTGAAGACCGTCCCATCTGGAAGCTTCTTGAGTTCCTGATTCAAACGCGCCTTAATGGCTTGATATTGTTCGCTCCGGCTGTGGCGCTCATCCCACGGTTTCAGCGATACCCAGAAGAAGGCGTTGTAGGAAGTCCGGACGTAGCTGAGCAGACTGAAGCCGATGACGCTTGTGGTGTACTGAACCCCCGGCGTGTTTGCGAGAACATCCTCGACCTGTTTTGCAGCCGCACTCGTGCGTTCCATGGAAGCGGCTTTAGGAAGCTGCATGTTGATATAGAGGTAGCCCTGGTCCTCGTCGGGTAGGAAGCTCGTGGGGAGATTCTTGCTGAAGAACCAAGCTGCAACGCCTGCGACTACAAGCAGCACCATCACCACGCCGGCCTTGTGAATCAGGTCACCGGACCACCGGACAAAACTATTGGTGGACCGCTCAAAGTATGCGTTGAACCAGCCAAAGAATTTTCCCAACGGTCCGCGAGTCTGCTTCTTGGGTTTGAGGAGAAGCGCCGAAAGTGCGGGGCTCAGGGTAAGAGCGTTAAACGCAGAGA
>Ga0307474_10004135_pt1 | contig 10454 bp, 11 predicted proteins | sample atmos_gasesECM1C_2_FD_203312 | JGI IMG/M metagenome (GOLD analysis project Ga0307474, IMG submission 203312) | Hardwood forest soil microbial communities from Morgan-Monroe State Forest, Indiana, United States - atmos_gasesECM1C_05 | ecosystem: Environmental > Terrestrial > Soil > Temperate...
ACCAAACCGAAATCAGAACTCCCTTAGATTGCAGGTCCCTTGTGTGTGATTTCGATTTCACCCTGAAAGAATAATATCTAATGATATCATAGTATTACGTGACCTTTGTCTATTCAATATTAATTGTTCTGAAGTCTACAACCACCAGGCCATTGCGAACCCGCCGGGCGATCCCGAGCTGTCATGCCAAGTTCTGTCTTCAAGATTGCTTTATCTAGGACTCCGTATGGATACCCCCAAATGTTCCCCGCCAGATCGGTGGCTGCGCATGGCAGTGCTCGGAAACTAAGCGGCGCGGGCAGCGACTCGAACGAACCGTCAGGCCACTTGATGTTTGGATCCCCGGGCGTAAAGTCACATCAGCGGCTGATGCGCATGTTTCGTTGCACGCTATGAACGCTGTGTCGGAATTGGAGCCGTCAATGAGCAGTGTACAAATCGGGCAGAAAAGCTACGAGATGCCCCCGCGAGAGGGGATCAGTATCGCGCACTTTCTCACCGTCGCCGACATCGAGCGATCGGCTCGATACTACGAAAAGGTCTTCGGCGCTCGCGTTCTGAGCCTGGGCGACGGCAACGCGCCAGGGTACCTTCAGCTTGCCAATATCTGGATGATTCTGAACGTTGGCGGCGGGCCGACCCCGGATAAGCCGACGGTAACGCTCAGCGTCCCTGACCCAAATCACATCAACAGCTTTATGAATTTCCGCGTTGCGGATATTCAAGCGTGCTATGAACTATGGAAAAGTCGAGGAGCGGAGTTCATCACAGCGCCGATCCCCAAGTACGGCGAGACGCGCTGCTATATCCGCGATCCTGACGGATATATTATCGAGGTCGGACAGAGCACAGATCTTACTTACGGTTAACGCTCGGCCCGCAAAAAGCATTCTTATAGGATCAACGCCCTGGACGCATCTCAGGGCGATATTCTGAAGACGGCGGTTCAGGAGATTGTTCATCCTTTGCCGGTGTTGGAACGGAGTTGTAGGTCGCGCGCCGTGCGACTTGGACGGTCCGAACGCACGGCCTCTCTGACAATGCACTCAGTCGAACTGCTTCCGTACCACGGCTTAATGAAATTGACGTCTCGCATCAAATCGCATCGCTTGCAAGCGCTCCGCAGATATCACCATTACTACTTTTGAAGGAGACATCGTATGAGACGCATTTCGCTCGTTGGGGTTTCGGCCGTGACGCTCGCCGCCTTAGTCACCTTCCTAGCGCCGGCAGCTGAACATGCAGATGGAGAGGCCGCACCGATCTTCGGAATCAAGATCTTCGCCGGATACCGCGACTGGAAACTGATCTCCGTGGCGCACGAAGCAGGAAATCTAAACGATATTCGAGCCGTCTTGGGCAACGACGTTGCGATTAAGAGCTATCGCGAGGGCAGGCAATCGTTCCCGGACGGTGCTGTAATCGCCCGACTCTCTTGGAATTACGTACCATCCGAAGAGAACAACAAAGTATTTGGCCGCGATCAGTCCTTCGTCGCCGGATCGCCTCCGGTTTGGTACCTGCAGTTCATGGTCAAGGACTCAAAGAAATATGCTTCAACCGGCGGCTGGGGGTACGCTCAATTCGACAAGGACGGCAAGCCTGCTGACAACGCGAAGCATGGAACCTGTTTCCCGTGTCACGTGCCCGTGAAAGATCGCGACTATGTCTTCACTCATTACGCGCCTTAGCCATGAGAATCTTTCGGCGCTCGGCCGATCAGAAAGGCGGATCCGACGGCGGGGCAATCCCGACGTCGCACACCGTCGCGGTAAATTAACCAATAGATAAAGGAGCCGCATCGATGTCTCACAAAAAAGTGCTGATCAGTATTACCTACGCCTCGATTCTGGGGATCTTGGCCACCGGAGCCGCAATATCCGCCCAAGACCGGTACAGCCTCAAAGTGCCGGGTGGGCTCGCTTTTTCAGAGTTCAAGGGATACGAAACCTGGCAGGCCATTTCTGTCAGTCACAACGGAGACAAGCTGGCTGTGATTCTCGGGAACCCCACCATGATCGACGCCTTCAAGTCAGGCATTCCCGAGAACGGCAAGCCCTTCCCCGATGGCGCCAAGATGGCAAAAATTCATTGGGTAGCAAAGAAAAAGGAAGCTTATCCCGCCCAGCCTCTCGTGGCAGGCGCTTTCCACGATGTGGACTTGATGGTGAAAGACAGCAAGCGATTTGCAGATAGCGGTGGCTGGGGATATGGAGCCTTCGAATATGAAGCCGCCTCCGACAGTTTTCGGCCCGCGAACGCCTCTGACCAGCCACCGCAAGGAAACGATGCCAAATGCGGAGCCGCATGCCACACCGTTGTTAAAAGTCGGGACTATGTATTTACGGAATTTCCAACGCGGTGAAGTCCCGGTCTACTAGGGACCTGTTCGATCGGTGTGTCGGAATTGGAGTTCGCGTTGCGGATGTTCAAGCTTGCTATGAATTATGGAAAAGTCGAGGAGCGGGGCCCTAATCGAAACGCATCAGCGCCCCGCCCTTCCTAAATCAGAGCCTTCTATGGAGGAAAGCGGCAACAATCATGATGTAAAAGCGCTGTCCCCCAATGAATATAGATGGGTGGCTCAAAGCCTATATGCTTCAGGATGACCAACCCATCACACAACGGGATGAAAATTGCTATAGCGAAAAGTATTGCGGTTGTAGGTCGGTCTCCCCTCAAGAGAAACGCCAGGACTACCAGACATTCGCATCAGAACTGAACGGGACCGACCGCTCCAATCCAGCGTCGCACCTTGGTGGGATCCTTTTCGTCCATGTAAAAAAAATGAGACATGACAGGTTTCACAATCGGCTTGCTGGTGTCATCGGGCTTCATTGTGACGATGCCGCGGAACACCTTGATCGACCCGCCGTCCCAGTATTCGAGAACGTCGTGATGGGCCGTGAAACCGGTATCGATGAAGGCGCGCAAATTCTCGCGGATGGCCTCACGTCCATGCCAATCAGCAACACCGAGGCTGCCGATAGCGTCCTTGGTAAAGCAATCGAATCCCTTTCCGAAAGTCTTGTCGTCGATTTCCTTCCAGAAAGCCAGCAGCCATTCGGGTGGCTCTTTCTTGATGAATGTCATGGTCATGGTGTTCTCCGTTGCTGGTAGTGTTTGGGTGTCAGGCAGGGCCGTAGCAGCGGGTGGCAAGGAAATCACTGCCGCCGCGGCGGCCATGCCGGCAAGTAGATGTCGACGATCTAAGTTCGCTGAGTCCATGCAACTCTCCTGGCTGTTCTGCGCTAGGCGCTGAGCATCGATCGCTCAGCATGAGGGACAATGTAAAGGCGATTGTCTTGGCGGAATGGCCAATAATCCCTCGCTTTTCGCCATCCGCTCATTGCACGGCACAATACCCAGGCGAGCGGCGATCCGGCATCCACCGGGTCGAGTTGAAATAGCTTGCGCGATCTCATCGCCGCGCAATTTGGCGGCGAGACGCCGGGCTGCGTCGATTCCCGCGGTAAGAGTAGACAAGATCAATTTACCCAGGCAGACTTTGGCGGCAATGCCACAGTCCCCTCGGTTCGCGCCAACTGCCGTTCGCGTCGTCGAATTGCTCGCTTTTCCATTGGTACAGTTGCTGGACGTCACTGGACCGTTTCAGGTATTCGCCTCCGCCAACGATCTCGTACTCGAGGCGGGAGGAAGGCCGCCCTATGATGTTCAGGTTGTGACGAGAAGCGGCGCGCAGGTAACTGCTTCAGCCGGACTCAAACTTTCGACCGCTCCGCTGTCGCACGCCAGTGCTACCGTGGACACATTGATGGTGGCCGGCGGCCGGGGTGTCGAGGCGGCGGCGGCTGATCCAGCAATAATCGAATGGGTGCAGGCGCGAGCAAAACGGGCGCGCCGCATTGCCTCCGTCTGCACCGGAGCATTTTTATTGGCCGCGACCGGTCTGCTCGACGGGCGCCGCGCCGCCACCCATTGGTCGTATTGTGCCGAACTTGCCCGACGCTTCCCCAAGGTGCGCGTCGAATCCGATCCAATCTTCTTGCGCGATGGACCTGTCTGGAGTTCGGCAGGGGTGACGGCCGGCATCGATCTTGCGCTCGCGCTCGTGGAAGAGGACTTGGGATCTTCGCTGGCACTGGCCGTGGCGCGATATCTGGTTGTTTTCATGAAGCGCTCCGGTGGGCAGGCGCAGTTCAGCACCGTGCTATCGCTGCAGGCGGCGGACGATGAGTTCGGGGCGCTGCACGAATGGATTAACAATCACCTGGCTGATCACCTAACGCTTCCCGTTTTGGCAGAGCGGGCACGAATGAGTGAGCGCAGTTTCAGCCGCCATTATGCCGAGGCAACCGGCCTTACCCCTGCCCGCGCAATTGAGCGACTGCGAGTCGAAGCGGCGCGGCGACTGTTATCGGAATCCGGTCTGCCAGTGAAAAGGATATCTCAGCGTTGCGGTTTCGGTTCCGAGGAAACGATGCGCCGCAGCTTCCTGAGGCTGTTGGCAGTAACTCCGCAGGATTATCGCTCTCGGTTCCGAGCGTGACATGAGCCTTCGGTCGGAGCTGGTTGCTGCTGCCGCCGATCAGGCGGAATGGTACGGATGGCAGCGGCAAACGCTTTGTGTGGGTAACACTCGAGCCCCGCCGTTCTCGCACCTTGGGCGAATTTCCAGCCTATATTGCCTCCCCTGGTGCTCTCGGCTTAGCGATAGTGCGGTGCGCTGCGCTGCGGGACACAACCGCAAAGCGCTATTTCTGCCACGCGCGGCCTACGAAATGATCCGGACTTGCTAACCGCCAACCAAAAACCCCGTCTAATGTGTCGGTATGGAAGAGAACGAGCACTCAATCATCCGGGCGGTTCTATCCGGAAACAAGGAAGCCTACGGCGCCCTCGTCGTACGCCACAGCTACGCTATCTTTCGAGTCGCTTTCCGCATTACCGGCGACCAAGCTGACGCGGAAGACGTCGTTCAAGAAGCTTTCCTTCTCGGCTATCTGAAGCTCGAAAGCTTCGAGGCACGCGCCAAATTCTCAACCTGGATCTACCGCATCGCAGTCAATTGTGCCCTGAATCTGAAGAACAAACGCAAACCCGACGCCTTCCGGATCGCTGAAGACGCCGACATCACGCAACATCAAGTCCAGGTCGCAGACACTGCCGCCAGCCCGGAGCGCCTCCTCCTCAGCCAGGAGATTGATGCACTCCAGGCCCGCGCCATGCAGGAACTCACGGCCATCGAGCGCACGGCATTCGTCCTCCGCCACATGGAAGACCGTAGCACGGAAGAGATCGCCGCCACGCTTCAGATTGCCCCCAACGCCGCCAAACAAGCGGTCTTCCGTGCAGTCCAGAAGCTCCGTCGCTGCCTCGCACCACTCAGGGTGACCGCATGAACCATCTCACCGAAGAACAACTCATCGAGCACTACTACGCAGAATCCGCACAGTCCGCGGGCATCGAGCGCCACCTGCGCGAATGCAACGGATGCGCGGAAACCTACGCCGAGTTGCGCACCGACCTCGATGCCATCGAACCCATCACGGCCCCGGCACGAGCGGCCGGCCACGGCCAACTGGTCTGGCAGTCCATCCGCAACTTCGTTCCTGTACACCGCCAGCAACAGCAAGGCCTCTGGCAGCGTTTCAGCCATACCAAAGGCCTAAGCTTCGCTACGGCCTGCACCCTTCTCATCGCCGTCGCCTTTTTCGCCGGACGCCAATGGGAGAATTATCAGCGCCCGCTCCAAATCCAGGCAGCAGCCAACGACCGAGCCCGGCAGCCCATCGGTCTCGTCGTCCTAGGCGACCACCTCGGCCGCTCGGAGCGCTTCCTAGTCGCACTCAGGCATGGCGATTCCACCGAATCGAGCGCACTCGTGAAGGCCGAGGCGCAGGATCTTCTCTCCGCCAACCGCCTCTACCGCGAGAGCGCAATAAAATCAGGAGATCCCGCCTTTGCCGCCGCCCTCGATCGCCTCGAGCGCGTCCTCGTCGAGATTGCCAACGAACCTCCTAACGGAAGCCACGCGCGTCTCGCCGAGCTGCAAAAAGAATTGAACACCGACGGCCTGCTTTTCGAAGTCCGCGTCCTTCGCTCCCGTGTGCAGGACGAACAAAGGGAGCAGCAACCCGCCGCCGTCCGAACGCTAGGAGTACTCATTTAAATGAAAGCCACATCACTCTTCTTCACTGCCGTCCTCATCTCGACCCTTTTTGCGCCGAGAACCCATTCGGCTGAACTGGCCGCGTCAGAACCAGTCACGTCCGTGTCCCCTGCCGACAAGGATGCGGCTCTCTACTATGACGGGAGCCGAGCCATCAACGAAGGCCGCTGGTCCGACGCCATCGCCCTCTTCAACAAGGTCGTGCAGCAGCACGGCCAACGGGCCGAGGGCGCTCTCTATTGGAGAGCCTACGCAGAAAACAAAGAAGGCCAGTCCGCGCGCGCCATTAGCAGCTGCGCTGAGCTGCGCCACATCGCTGCCAAGAGCGAATGGCTCGACGAGTGCGGTGCTCTCGAGATCGAGATCCGCGGACACAGTGCGCAACCCGTGCAGCCCCAGGCTGAGCAAGACGAAGATCTCAAGCTCCTCGCCCTCAACGCCATCATGCAGCAGGACGAGGCGCGCGCCATCCCCGCGATCCAGCAAATCATCAACGGCAACGGCTCCGACAAGCTCAAGGAGCGCGCCCTGTTCGTGCTGTCCCAGAGCGACTCCAAGCAAGCCCAGGACCTCATCGGCCAGATCGCGCGCGGCCAATCGAATCCCGCCGTGCAGGTCAAAGCGATCCACATGCTCTCCATTCGCGGCAAACAATCCGTCGAACTCCTCGGCGACATCTACCGGCACAGCAGCAACGACGCGGTAAAAAAAGCGATCCTCCAGTCCTATCTCGTCACCGGAAGCCCCGACAAACTCGTCGAAGCCGCACGCAACGAGTCCGATCCACAACTGGTCAAAACGGCCCTGCAATCGCTCGGAGCGATGGGAGCAACCACACAGCTGCAAACCTTCTACAACGAAACAAAGAGCAGCGAGGCCAAGGAGCACATCATCAACAGCCTCATCGCCGCGGGCGCCAAAGGCGCCGCAGTCCTTGGAACCATCGCCGCCACCGAGCAGAACCCTGACCTCCGCCGCAGAGCCATCCGCAACCTTGGCATTAGCGGAGGCCCGGACCTCGCGCCGAAGCTCGTCTCCATCTACCAGAACAACAACGACCCCGACACCAAAAAGGCCGCTGTCGAAGCCCTCTTCCTGTCAGGAGATGCACACGATCTCGTCACTCTCGCGAAGGCCGAAAAAGATTACGCCCTCCAGCAAAGAATCGTGCAGCAGCTCAGCATCATGCAGAACCAGGAAGCAACTGCCTACATGGTCGAAATCCTCAACAAATAGCCGCCGCCCGCTCATCCCAGATCTTCGCCAAGAGGAACCTGTCGTGAAACTCATCGCTCTTGCCCTCATCCTCAGCGCTTCGGCCAGCGCCGCGCAGCAACCCAAAGTCGTCAACACGCAGTTCACTACCGAGCCCGCAGGCTCAGGATTGTCCGAGACGGTGGCGCGACTGCAGCGCTCAGGTCAGCCCCTCTGGCTTGGATATGAAGTACCTGCTCTTCCGCGAACGAATTTCAGCTCATGTTCAGATTATGAGAGTGCATCGGAGTCTGAAGATGGATGCTGCGGTGAATATCAACTCGAGTCCTCGCGACCCGGCTCTATTGCGCGAGACGGCGTGAGCAGCGATCAGAAGCCCTCGCCTACGAGCATGTACGTCCTCCTGCGCCTCGATCACGGAGTCATCGGCAAGATCCGTCCCGCCAACGCGGGGTGCCGGCTCAACGCAAGCGGCATCGCCTTTACCTGGCTCACCGGTGTCCGGCCCGACGACAGCGTCGCCTTCCTCGCCAAACTCGCGGCCCGGCCCGAAGACTCTTTGGACAAACGTGCTGCCGAAGGCGCTCTTGTAACTCTAGCCATGCACGCCAGTCCCGCCGCAACTACCGCGCTGGCTTCCCTCTCCGAACCCTCCAACCCGGCACGCCTCCGCGAAAAGTCCGCCTTCTGGCTCGGAGCCGAGCGCGGACACGAGGGCTTCCGAGTTCTCCAGGGACTGCTCATCAAAGAGCAAGACCCAAAGCTGCGCGAAAAACTGGCTTTCGACCTCTCCATCAACTCCGACCCTGCTGCCATCGAGGAGCTGCTCAAGATGGCCCATTCGGATGCCAGCCCAGAGGTTCGCGGTCAAGCCATCTTCTGGTTAGCCCAGAAAGCCGGCAAGAAAGCGGGCGCCTCCATCATCGACGCCATAGAAAACGACTCCGATATGCAAGTCAAAAGGAAAGCGGTCTTCGCTCTGAGCCAACTTCCCAAAGATGAAGGCATTCCCAAGCTGATGCACGTAGCCGACAGCAACTCCAACCCCGCCATCCGCAAGGAAGCCATCTTCTGGCTGGGTCAATCTAAAGATCCCCGCGCCCTCGAATACCTCGAAGCCATCCTCAAACGGTAGTCCGACAACCTCTGGCAGCCGCCAGCCTTTAAGAGGGGTGTTCTTGGGGTATCCAATCCAAACCGAAATCCGAAATTCCTCTAATTCCTACCGCTGCTCAAATCGGGGGACGTGGCCACCGCCCCATCTCGTATTGCCGCTTGAAGCATGTCAATGTTTATGCCTGTTAGAGTTTTGAACCTTATGCAGTACCCGCTCACGGTCGCCTTGCCGAGTTTTTTTCCATACGTATGCGCTAGGTATGTCTTGTCTTTGATACCAAGAATGTAGACAGAGATTCCGGTTTTGTTTGCACTCATGCCAATTTGATAAAACTCTCTGGTTTTTCCATCGGAATATTTTATGGTGTGAAATCCATAGCCAATATTCGGATTAGAGACAATTTTGTTTTCACTGTTCTTACCATCCAAGAACCACAATTTGCATGCAGGTAAACTTTGCAGAATCAGCCGGTGCAACGTTTGCATATCACTACGTTTCGGCTCAGGTTGGCTGGCAATATATTTTTTGATTTGGTCTTGTATGTTCATATAAACACTTAGACTTCGGGTTGATTACTTTTATCAGCAACTGGCCAGGGTGACCAGAGGCCGTCCACCGTCGCCACCTTCTTCATTGGTCCAGATGAGGCGCGAGTGCGGTGTGACATCGAGGGTGTCTTGGACCAGGCAGGGCCCCCAAGTTGACATCCAGCGGGCGCGCACTCGGTCTCCCCTTGCATGCGGCCAATCGGTATGTTAAACACTGAACCATATGGTTCAGTATACCCGAACCGACTTCGATGCCTCGTTCGCCGCGCTCTCGGACGCCACCCGACGCGGCGTTCTGGAGCAGGCCGGGCTCGCCATCACGGAGAAGTGCGAACCTGCAAGCTCGGCCTGCGGCGACTGGAGGAAGAGGCCGCATGGATCGAGAAGTACCGCCGGCTCTGGGAGGCACGCTTCGACGAGCTGCACAATGTTGTTGAGGAACTGAAACAGAAGGAGAAGCTCGATGGACGCAAGAAGAGAGGGTGAGCCGACGCCCATGAAGAACCCCACGACGGTGGAACGGAAGTCCGATCGTGAGCTGGTCGTTACGCGATTCTTCAACGCCCCGCCGCGCATCGTGTTCGCGGCGTGGACCAAGCCCGAGCTGCTCAAGCAGTGGTGGGCGCCGAAGTCGATGGGCATGTCCTTGCTTTCCTGCGAGCTGGATGTTCGGGCCGGGGGCAGCTACCGTTTCGAATTCGGCCACGCGGACTGGGAAAAGCCGATGACATTCTTCGGTAGGTATCTCGAGGTGATACCACACTCGCGCCTCGTTTGGACCAATGAAGAAAGTGATGGCGGTGCCGTTACCACCGTGACCTTTGAGGAAAAAGCCGGCAAGACGCTGCTGGTCATACACGACCTCTATCCCTCGAAGGAGGCTCTCGATGCCAACGCCGGGGCGGAAGGTGCGATGCCCGAGACGTTCGCGCAACTGGACGAGCTTCTCCTCACCCTGGGCGCGAGCGTATGACCACGCGTCGCGAAGTATTGGTTCTCGGCGCGGCAGCCATCGCGATGCCCGGCGCGGGCAGGCTGCTGGCGGCCGTGCCCCGTGCCTCTCGTCCCCTCGATATCCTGGTTCTGGGAGGCACCGGGTTCTTCGGTCCGCATCAGGTCGAGTACGCACTCGCTCGCGGCCATCACCTCACCCTTTTTAACCGCGGACACAAGGATGCGGCGGCGATTTATGGGAATCGGGTGGAAGTCTTGATTGGCGACCGCGATGTGAAAACCTCACCGGGCCTTGCCGCCCTCGAAGGGGCGCGCCGCTGGGATGCAGTGATCGACAACTCGGGTTACGTCCCGCGGCACATACGCGATTCGGCACAACTTCTGAAAGGGAGGGTGGGCCGCTATCTGTTCGTATCGACTGTTGCAGTCTATGAGGGCGGCGAAAAGATCTGCGTGGAAACCTCGCCCTTGCGCCTGCTCTCGAACC
>Ga0307474_10004136_pt1 | contig 10453 bp, 9 predicted proteins | sample atmos_gasesECM1C_2_FD_203312 | JGI IMG/M metagenome (GOLD analysis project Ga0307474, IMG submission 203312) | Hardwood forest soil microbial communities from Morgan-Monroe State Forest, Indiana, United States - atmos_gasesECM1C_05 | ecosystem: Environmental > Terrestrial > Soil > Temperate...
CAAGGGAACTGCGGAACTGACGGATCAAACGTGACTTGCCGATGCCGGGTTCACCGTAAATAGCGCCGACCTGCCCCGAGCCGGCGAGACTCTGCTGCCACATCTCGGCAAGCAACGCACTTTCGCTGGTTCGGTTTATCATCGGGGCAAGAGGCGACCTCCGCGCGCGGTTGAACCTGCTTTCGCTGGACGCAACCGCCTCTGCACGCCAGGCCTCGACCGACTCCTCCACGCCCTTGAGAGATCGCCGGCCAAGCGGCGCATAGCTGAATGTTCCGCGGGTCAGCTCGTGAGTGCTCGAGCCGACCACGACACCGTTCTCACTGGCGAGTCCTTGCAGGCGGGCAGCGACATGTGCCGAGCTGCCGAACACTTCCCGTCGATCGGGGGGCTCGCCGGGCACGTGGCCGACGACGACCACCCCGGTGTTAACCCCTATGCGCACGCCCAGGCGAACGAAGCTACCGTCCGACAGCAGAAACTTGTGTTCCTTGATCGCCGCGGCGATCGCCAGAGAGGCGCGGACCGCGCGTTCAGGATCATTTTCATGGGCTTGCGGGACGCCAAAAAATGCGAGCAACCCGTCACCAATCATTCTGGCGATATGACCGCCGTAGTGGCGAATCTGCTCGTCGCAGATATCCCGGTAAGTTCTGATAACCGCGAAGAATTCCTCGGGATCGATCCGCTCACTCAGGGGTGTCGAGCCGACGATGTCGATGAATGCTACGGTGAGCTGCCGGCGCTCGGCATGCGAAGCTTCATTCTCGACATTCGGCGGCGCCTGCGTCCGCTGAAGTCCGCCCGAACGATCGGGCTTCGGCTGGCTGCTCATGACCCACCATGTTTAGTTTCCGCTGCCGCGAGGCAAGATAGACGGCAGTTGACGCTGCCGAGCGGCCTGTGCTCGGGCAGACAGTTCCAGGATTGAACACCATGTGCTCGTAGTCGTACAGCGCATTCTGCGTCAAACTCTGCCTTGGAATGGCAATGCTTCCCAGCCGCACTATTCTCTCTTGAGGACGGGTCCACCACCGCGAACCCAGATCCGCCGCGATGCGCGAGAGTTCAAAGCGCTGCTGGGGGACGTGGCGCGGGAGGACGGCGATCGCGGCACGGCTGCGCGGAAGACCGTTAGTCGCCGGCATCAAGGTGATCCACAAATGCACCTCGGTGCGACATGCGCGCGCATCCTCCAACGGAGCGAGTCCAGTGGAGCTGACACTGCTGGCGGACAGGAAATAGCGGCATGAAGCGCTGGCTCGGCGTCGAGGACCAGGACGATATGCTCCCCCCGGAGTTCGGCATGCAGCAGCCGGTCGCCATGGCGCGGCGTCCTCGACGTCATCCGACGTGGCGGCGTGCCGTACCCGTATGGAGAAATCGAACACGACGTCATCGCCGCCTTGATGCGTACGCGGGTCCAGATCCCTCACAAGCAGTTCCTGGAGAAAGCTTTTCGATGGGCCAAAAACGCAAACGTCCACCATCTGGTGTCCTCATTTTGACCACCGGGCGGACCGACCAAATAGCGAACGACCTTGTGCTCGCCGATCTTTTGCTTTGGGTCAAAGGCGGCGGTCGCGGCCGGTTTGCCAGATGTCGGCTACCCCCCCGACAACGGCGGAATAGATGGGGTAATCGGCCGGCCAGCTTGTGGATAGCTGAAGATTTTAGGTGCTGCGCTTCAGGCTGATGGTGAAACGAGGTCCGTGGTGACGGCCTCAAGCAGACATCCACAGCAAGTATATCAAGCCCCCTGTTGGCGAGTTTCTGATGCGGGCGGGACTATGAGAGACCGCTCTCGCGAACTCACTTCACAAATTGCGAACCCCCGTCATCGGGCCCAGTTCGTCCGGATGGGGTTCTGGTGCGGCCTCTTTAGCCGTGGCGGCCGGTCGATGAAGACCTCGTTGGTCTCGCAACTTTCTGGTGCTCTGGCCGATAATGTGTTGTGGTCACAAATCTGCTTTTTCTGCCGCCGGCGCGACCAACGGTCGCCCTCCTCCTTCCGGACCTAACAACGGGAGCGGCTGGCGTCTCACTCTGACCGATTTGCGATGAAGGCGCCTCAGGGAGCTGCCACTGTTCGGGTGTCGTCTCGGTCTTCGCAAGCGTGGAGCCGTGCGACTCGGTGCCGGATAGGAACGAGAAACGCTTTACGCGCGGTTGCCCGCTAGTCCGTGGATTTCGTTCAAAGCAATGCATGCCAAATCGCGCAACCGCTCGAGCTCCGCCTCTCTCAGGGTGCGCGGACGTGTATCGAGCAGGCACAGCGCGCCGATACAATGACCGTCATGGAGCGCCAATGGGTAGCCCGCGTAGAATCTGATACGTGGCTCACCGATCACCAAAGGATTGTTGGCAAAACGTTCATCCTGCAGCGTATCGGTTATGATCATCGGCTCTCGCTTGTAGACGACATGGGCGCAGAACGCGGAGTCACGAGAACTTTCCCGTGTACGAAGGCCTTGGTACGATTTAAACCATTGTCGATCTTCGTCGATTAAGCTGATTGCTGCCATCGGCACGTTGAAAAGAGCAGCGGCAAGACGCGTGATCCTATCGAATCTTTCTTCCGGGTCTGTATCAAGAAGTCCCAATGCACGAAGAGATACGATGCGGATCGCTTCGTCCTTGGGGACAGGCGCCCTTGTCCAACGGCATGCCTCTCGTAACACCCAAGCGCGTATCTTCGTACGAGCGTAGCTGTCCGAAAAAGGCGTGATAAGCCAGTCCGCGACTCCCTCCACCTCATCTTTCTGTTCAGCAACCAGGATGATAGGGATATCGCCTCCCTCTGTCTTCCGAATCGCGTCGCGAATAGTTTTTCCACCATAGAGAGAGGTGCCGCGATCAATTATCGCAAGGGATGGCCGTTCCTCGGCTATGAGTTTTAGTGCCGCATCGGCGCTCGAGCAGACGTTTGCGCGGATACCCTCGGCGTGAATGGCCTCCATTAGGGCCGCCGCGACTTCGGAATCCGCCACGCTTAGAATCACCGATGGGTGGGCGCGAGCCGCCTCTAGCGTCGTCATGGCACTGAATTCTGCGCTCGCGGATTGAGACGTTCCGGCGTGAGATGGCTCTACTTCGATCGTTTGACCTTCCGCTGCAGCAAAAACGATGGGCGGCGATTGTTCGGCACTCAATCCGGCCTTGAGTTTTTCGACGATACTGTCGATCGCATCGTCATTTCTGAGCGGATCATGGTGTGTTAGCGCGACATGCTTCACTTTAGCATGGCGCGCAAGCTTGACAACGAACTCGCTCGAGCTGTGGCCCCATCCCACCTTGGAGGGATATTCGGCGGCCGTGTACTGCGCGTCATGAATCAAGAGGTCCGCACCTTCAATGAATTCGGCGTGTCGCTGATCCGGTCCCGAAAACTCTGCGTGCCCGTCGGCGACGGCGCGGGTAAACGGTTCATGGTCGCAGCAATACACGACCGTGGCGTTGTCTGCCTCCAAACGGTATCCCAAGGTCAGTGCAGGATGATTCATATATTGAGTTGTGACCTTGACATCGTCGATTTGAAATGTCCCCTCAAGCAGGTCATGATACCGGATGGTTGCGCCAAATTGGTCAAGCGAGATCGGAAAATAAGTATGCTGCATCTGCCCGGCCAGCGTCTCTCGCAGTGACCGGTTGAGGCCCATCGGCCCGTAGATGTCCCATTTGTTTCCGGGCACGGAAAACGGCGCGAAGAACGGCACGCCCTGGATATGATCCCAGTGTGTGTGACTGATCAGAATGTGACCGCTTAAACCTTTGCCTCCGGCTGACAACAATTTGAGGCCCAGACCGTGCAGGCCGGTCCCGCAATCGATGATCACAAGCGTCCCGCGTGCCGAACGAATCTCAAGGGAAACTGTGTTTCCGCCGTAACGTAATGTCGTCGGTCCGGGCTTAGGTATCGAACCGCGCGTGCCCCAAAATTGAACCTCCATTGGGTCCTCCGTACGATAACCGGGAGCCCAGTATTCTACCCGATTTCGGTGAGCGCGTATTTTAGCTTCGGCCTCTCAGGGCGGGGCGTTGTCATGTCTGCGCAATCCGGCACTGCACCGGCCTGGCGATCAGAATTGCTGCGGCAACGGGCAAAGCTGTCAGCAAGGCTCTCGACTCCAGGCTCCGCGCTTGGAACCGCAAACCACCACACCGGGGTCAAAATAGGAGGGGCCTGGCCGGGGCGCGCCGACCTGCAGTGGAGCGCTTCAGCATCGCGCCCAGTATGTTACTGTCATGCTGCGGTGCAAGCGCTGCCGCTTTGGGTCCTCGGCTTTTCACACGGCCTGGGTCACAACCGGCGGTCTTGATCGCCGCAAGTTATTTCCGGTCTTCCCCCTGATAGCCGACCTGGAGAAAAACCCTGGAATTGGTCGGTACGCACCCACAAGCACACATTCCTCATATCTTGACGCAGCAGCCGGAGGCTTCAATCTTCGCGGTGAGCTAGCCGAGTGGAACTCAGCTGATCGACCTTCAGATCGAGCAGGCAGTCAAAGGAACAGTGTCGTGAAGAGTAGCGATAGAAGATTGCTGAGCCGGCGTGAATTCAATGAACGTTGCGTCGCGCTAGGTTCGTTGGTGACTTTGTCAGGCGCATTGGCTCTCGAAGCAGCGATTGCCGTCGCCGCAACGGGCACAGCGCGGACCGTCAAGTTTCGCGACGGCACCATTGTCCCGGCGATCGGTCAAGGCTCTGGGAATATCGGGCAAGGAAGACATCCGGCAGCCGACGAAGAAGAAGCGTTACGCACGGGCCTTTCGCTCGGGATGACGCTGATCGACACATCGGGGAATTACGGTGAAGGCCGTTCCGAAGAATTGATTCGGCGTGTGATTGCCGGCCAGCGTGACCGCGCCTTCGTAGTGTCCAAGGTGGAAGCCAATGAGGTCGCTGCAGACGCCATGACGCGTGCTTGTGAGGCGAGCCTTTCCCGGCTCGGTACTGATCATCTCGATCTCTATTTGCTGCACTGGGCAACTCCGAACGCCGAATTTTCCGAGGCCGTAGCGGGGTTCGAAAGTCTACGCGCAGCTGGCAGGATTCGTGCCTGGGGCGTGTCCAACTTCACAGTCTCCCAAATGGAAGATCTGTTCCAAATTCAACAAGGCGATCGCTGCGCGACCAATCAGGTCTTTTACAACCTCGGCGGCCGCGGCATTGAACGTGACCTACTGCCGTGGTGCGAACGGCACAGCATGCCGGTGATGGCCTATTCGCCGCTTGGCGGCCTCGGCGCCAGCCTGCTGAGTGATCCCATTCTTGGGCGTATTGCCGCAGCACACGCTTGCTCCGCAGCCGCTGTTGCGCTGGCCTGGACCATCCGCCGCGGTAACGTCATTGCAATTCCCGAATCCGGGTCCGCTGCACACGTAAAGGAAAACGCCGTCGCACTGTCACTGACACTGACACCTCAGGAGCTTCAAACATTGGATGCAGCGCATCCGCTATCAGGCCGCTAGAGTTGAATGGGCGCTGCATGACCGCTCCCGGTCATCCACGATCTTCTCAACCGAGGTGGTTCGGCCTTGCATTTCCGCAGCTCCCCCGAAACCGACCAAATCTCGAGGCTTAGCCATTCGACGCGAAGGGTCAAATTCGGAAGACCTTATTAGGTCGCCAAGCAAAGCCCGCTCCTCTTCCAGAATCTAACTCGCTTCAGGATGCGACGATTAGTCTAATGGCTCTCGCGGATGGGCTAGCCCCGTTCGCTGGTGCACTGCGGCGACTGAGGATTGGGAATTCGTATCGTACTTGGACATTCGCGTAATGAGCCCCTAGTGGCGAGCGGTTGCAAGTGTGCCTCCAGCGTGTCGGCAGTTTGGCGTTCGTTCACGTAGAGCGTAAAGGATTTCAAATAGTTTTCTTTCTTCGCTGGATCCGTGATCGTCGCCTTCGTCCACTCGCAGAGCGAATAGTTCTCGACGCCGTGTTCTTCTGCCGCGGCGACATACTCCGCAAAAGCACTGGCATTTCGGTGCAGCGCGATGCTCGGCGAGAACATCGAATAGTGGCGCCAGTACTGGATCACGGATCTTTCGGCGTCCGATTCCGCCGAAGTGGAATCGCTTACATCGAATCTAACCTGATACTGTCACCATTCGCCTTCTGGTCGCACGCATTGCACTGTATTCCGATCGCAAATGCGCTCAATCACAACAGGTCCAGCACGTATGCCGGGAGGCCATCGTGGCTGCCGGCACAGCGCCGATCGCCAACTGAGCCAGCGGGCATTAACTTGGGTCAGTCGCCTGGATTTGATCGCTTATCGGTCAATCCCGGTCTACCCAACGAGCCGACGCTAGTCCAAAAATCGGATCGCAGATGGCCAACAATTGATAGCTGCGGGGGGAACAGGCGCGAAAAGTTCGAGTTGGTCTGTGCGAGGTCACGAATGGGAATGGAGCAGGTGCGGCCACACGTTTAGAAGAGCCGCGATACAAGCAATGCCAACTGGAGTCGAAAGGTGAAAAAGCACCTTTGTTTGGTCTGTGGCGCGCTTGCCGGGATAACAATCCTGCATTGCAGTGCACCTGCGGAAACTGCCAAGCCAAACTCGACTGACGCCGCCCCTGCTTCCTCGTCGGTACCACTCAAAACAAACGGTGCAGTTGTGGAGGAATGCGAGGCTGAGTGGAAAGCCGATCGGGAAGCAATGATGAAACGCGATATGACTGAAGATTCTTATGTCGAACAGTGCAGCGTAAAGGATGACGTACCGGCTATTCCCTCGGAACCGAAGACGAATGCCGCTCCGTCAGCCGCGCCCAAATAGATCCGCCGAGCCGCTAAAGGACAGTGGCGGCAAGGCCTGAAATTAGGAGGCGAGAGATCAACTCTGTGCGAGGCGCCAATTCCGAGCGGCTAACACCTTTCGCGTTATGATCCTATCGGCGATGATGTGAACGACTTTAAGCTGGGGGCAGGACCCGATTTGCTGCAATCCGCAATTGGTGTGCTGATGTTCGAGCATGTCCCTGTTGATCGCCGTCGTCGCGCGCTATTGGGCGCTGCAGGAGCACTCGCCCTCCAAAGGGTACTCCGACCCATGACCGCATCCGGTCAGACGACCGCTGGTTCCAAGGTGAAAATCGGCATTATCGGTGCGGGCCATATCGGCGGCACGATCGGTGGCCTCTGGATCAAGGCAGGCCATCCCGTCTTCCTTTCATCGCGTCATCCGGAGGAATTGCAAGACCTCGTGGCGCGCCTTGGCTCACTTGCACAGGCCGGCACAGTCGATCAGGCCATTGCATTTGGTGACGTCGTCTTCATCGCAGTGCCTTACGGCGCGCTCCCGCAGATCGGCAAAGATTACAGCAAATCGCTAGCGGGGAAGATCGTGCTCGACGCCAACAATGCCGTGGCCAGCCGCGACGGCGCCATTGCCGACGAGGTCGAGCGCAATGGCATCGGGGTGACGTCGCAAAAATACCTGCCCGGGGCGCGGCTGGTGCGTGCCTTCAACACGCTCTCCTACACGATCTTTGAACGCGAAGCGAACCGTCCTGCCCCCAGACTCGCGGTGCCGATTGCGGGCGATGATCAGGAGGCAGTCCAAGTCGCAGCGCAACTGGTGCGCGATGCCGGCTTTGATCCGGTGGAGGTCGGCAAACTGGCCGATGCGAGCCGGTTCCAGCGCGGCGCGCCAGGATATGGCCAGAGTGTGAGCGCCGCGGAACTCAGGCAGAAGCTGTCGCTGCCACCATGATGGCTTCCGCGGCGGCTCTCGGGGGCTGGTTGCAGCGCGCGGTGCCGGGTACCGCGCGCGAACGGGCGACGGCGCTGTGGTCATTCGCGTATTTCTTCACCCTGCTTGCTGGCTACTACGTGCTGCGTCCGCTGCGCGATCAGATGGGCATTGCGGGCGGCACCAAAAACCTGCCCTGGCTGTTCACGGCCACGTTTGTCAGCTTGCTCGTGGCACAACCGATCTACGGCGCGCTGGTGGCGAGGCTGCCGCGGGTCAGATTTATTCCGATCGTCTACCACTTCTTTGTCGCCAATCTGGTTCTGTTTTGGTTGTTGCTGTTTTGGGACATCGAAAAAGTGATCGTGGCGCGCGCGTTTTTCGTCTGGGTCAGCGTCTTCAACTTGTTCGCGGTCGCGGTGTTCTGGTCGTTCATGGCCGATCTTTTCACTTCGGAGCAAGGCAAGCGGCTGTTCGGGTTCATCGGCGCTGGGGGAACCGCCGGCGCGCTTCTCGGTCCTATCCTCACGATCTGGCTGTCGGCGCCGCTCGGTCCGGTCAACCTGCTGATCGCGGCCGCCGCTTTCCTCGAGCTAGCTGTGTTCTGCGTGCATCGAATTGAACGCGTGGCGGATCCGCCGACGGAAGTAGATCCTCGGCGGCAACGCATTGGCGGCAGTGCCTTCGCCGGATTGTCCGAACTGATACGCTCGCCCTATCTCCTGGGCGTAGCCGCCTGGGTCAGCCTGCTCGCGTTCGGCGCGACGATTACCTATTTCGCGCAAGCCAACATCGTGTCGGCAACGATCCATGGCGCGGCAGCACAAACCCGCCTGTTTGCAGGTATCGATCTCGCGGTCGGGCTGCTGAGCCTGGGGACGCAGGTCCTTGCCACCGCCGCGTTCCTCAAGCGCTTCGGCACTGGCATTGCGGCCGCAGCTTTGCCCGCTATCTATGTCGCGGGCTTCGGAGCGGTGGCGATCGCGCCGAGCCTATCGGTCGTGGTGACACTCCAGGTCGCGCAACGCTGGATGAATTTTGCAATCGCAAATCCGGCGCGGCAGGTCTTCTTCACCGTGGTTGGGCGGGAGGAAAAGTACAAGGCCAAGAACCTGATCGACGTGGTGATCTATCGCGGTTCGGACGCGTTGTATGGCTGGGTCTATGACAGCCTGCAGGCGCTGGGGTTTAAGCTTGGCGCCATCGCGCTCTGCGCGCTGCCGGTCGCGGCGGGCTGGCTCGTTCTCTCAACCGCGCTGGGGCGAACGCAGGAGCGTCTTACGACGAAAACGGATGACGAAGGAGCGCCAGGATGGCAATCCGAATGACCCGCCGCGACTTTGCCGCACTCGCCAGCGGATTTCTGGTATCAACCAGAGCCGTTGCCCAAACAGAGGCACCGCTTCTCACCCGTGCGATTCCCGGCAGCGGCGAGCGCATTCCCGCCGTTGGCCTCGGCACCGCCTATGTTTTCGACGAGAATAACGAAGCGACGCGGAGCAAGGCCGATGCAGTCGTACAGGCTCTGGTCAAGAACGGAGGACGGCTCATCGACACGGCCTCAACCTACGGCGATGCGGAAAGCGTGCTGGGCGAGGTCACGGCAACTGCCGGCTTGCGCGACAAGCTCTTTATCGCCACCAAGCTCGAGTCGCCCGACCCGCAAGAACTCAAGCGATCATTGTCCCGACTCAAGACTGCAAGCGTCGATCTGCTGCAGCTCCACAATGTCAGGAGCAAGCAGCAATCTCTCCAACGCTTCAGGGAGTGGAAGAAACAAGGTATGTGCCGCTATATCGGCATCACTTCGACATTCCGCGGCGACTATCCCGCAGTCGAGGCCGTGCTGGAACGCGAGAAGCCTGATTTCGTTCAGATCGACTATTCACTCGACAACCGTGAGGTTGAGAAAACCATCCTGCCACTAGCAGCCAAAATCAGAGCCGGCGTGCTGACCGCGTTGCCCTACGGCAACGGCAGATTGTTCCGGGCAGTGCACGGCAAGGAATTGCCCGATTGGGCGCGGGTGTTCGCAAACTCCTGGGGACAGTTTTTCCTAAAATATTTGCTCGGCGACCCGCGTGTGACCGCGGTGATCCCGGGGACCAGCAATCCCGGTCACATGGCGGACAATGCCGGCGCGATGCGCGGCCCGTTGCCCGATCCCGGTCAACGTCGTCGAATGGTCGAGTTCGTCGAAGCGCTTTGAGTCGGTTGGGGCGGTGTTTGGGCTGACCTGCTCCAAATATCAATCAGGCGAGATCGACCGGAACGGAAGGATATCGCGCTGCGGAGATGAGATGATGCGGGTGATGCTCTACGAAGCAGCGCAGAGCATGTTGCATTCGAAGAAATGGTCCTGGCTTAAGGCCTGGGCCCTGCAGATCGCCCGGCGCCGCGGAATGAAGAAGGCGATCGTGGCGCTGGCGCGCCGGCTTGCCGTCATCATGCACCGCATATGGATCGATGGCACCGAGTTCCGATGGACTCGGGAGCCAGCCACGGCAGCAGCATGAAGATCATTCAGGATCAAACCCGATAGGAGAAAACTCGAGATCCACCCAGCAGTGGAAAGATGTCCCTCTCGGGACGATGGATGAGGTGAGTTCGCATGTCTGCTTGAACCTGTCGTCAAACTGACGACAAGGCCGCGGAATAGATCGTTCTACCTCGTCCTCGTATCCCATGATGGAAGGGCCCTGGTGCCGATTCCGAAGAGAAGCGCGAGCCCGTGAGCGACATCGACATTGCAG
>Ga0307474_10004137_pt1 | contig 10453 bp, 10 predicted proteins | sample atmos_gasesECM1C_2_FD_203312 | JGI IMG/M metagenome (GOLD analysis project Ga0307474, IMG submission 203312) | Hardwood forest soil microbial communities from Morgan-Monroe State Forest, Indiana, United States - atmos_gasesECM1C_05 | ecosystem: Environmental > Terrestrial > Soil > Temperate...
CCAGATCATCGAGTCCATCGCCATTCGCATCCATCCATATGTATACACAGTTCGAGCTATACGGGATCGACGTGGTCGTCAATGTAGGCGCGCCCGTGGCCTTGGACAAATAAACACCCAGGGTCGAACCATTGGCCACCAGAAGATCCGTGCGCCCGTCGCCGTCATAGTCGATAGCTGCCACTACGGTCCCTATCGCATAAGAAGCCGGCACCGTGCCATTGCATCCTGAGACGTACAACGTGCCGAAGGTCACAACATCCGTACACTTATCATCATTCCAATCGGTGAAGAACATCGTCGGATACGATGAAGCGGCGGCGGATTGAATGAGGGTGGAATTAAACGTCGTACCGGTCGAGATAAGCTCGTACGTGTTCACCGTATAGCTCGCGCTGGTCCCGGTGATAGTCTGCAAAACGACGTCATCCCGCCCATCGCCGTTGAAGTCGTAGCGGCGAAGCTTTGCATATTGCATATCGGGGGTCAGCAATTGTGCCGACGCAAGGAGGCTGAAGGTACTTGCGGTGTTAAGCGTGGAGCTAAAACTCGGTGTGCTGCCGGAGCTGGTGTTAAGACGAGTGTAAACGGTCGCCGTAAACTTGTGCATGGGGCCGAAAGGTCCAGTGATGTAGAGCGCGACAAGATCGGCGCGCCCGTCCCCATCGACATCCGCCAGTTGATATTGAAGTGCAGTTGAATCGTATGCAAGACCTGTCGAAGTGCCGACGAAGCTGCTGCCGTTCCAGGCGTAATACCACCACACACCACTATTGACGCCGAGGATGCCGTCTTGGTTGCCCCCCGGTGATGTTGCCAATCAAATTACCGGGTACGCCTGTATTAATCGGCGTTCCGTAACCGGATGCAGACCCAAAAGCGACGTAAAGCGAAGTTCCATTAACATAGACAAGATCGGGATATCCGTCGCCGTTCAAGTCATATCGCGTAGTGACTCCGTAACTGGATGAACTCAAGGCACTGTTAGAGACAGTTGAGAGCCCCGGACTTCCGGTCTGATATCCGATAGCAGTTGGTAAGAGGCAATTCGACCCGGCCGAATCTGCACATTCCTTTACCTGGATGAGTTCCTCGCGTTGGGTGAGGGGAGACGATTGATACGTGAGCAAGTAGTTCTTGACAACTGTAGTGCCCAAAAGAATTTCGATCGAATTTAGCAGCTCCGTGTTACTAACCAACGTGCCGGCTACATACTGGTTGATCGAACTCTGGGGTGGGTTCGTTGCCGTGTAATTAAAGAGCATCGTGTACGTGTAGCTGGAAGAGCCGGCGCTGACGGGGGTCCAAAGAATTTTGTAGGGTACGGATGTGCCAGTGAGGGTGGTACTGGGCGGCAAATAATTGATTACGTAGTTATTTCCCGCCCGATCGACGACTTTGCTCAACAGCCACGTGAGTGCAGTGGTGCTGCCACTGGCCAGCACCTCGGAATTCGCGCCGTTGCCGTTGGAATCTGTATAGCCGTAGTAGTACGTAAGGCCGTTGCGAGCCTGCACGGTGAAGTACTGCGGTCCATCGCCTGCCGTGCCGTTAGCAGTGATGTTGGAGAAGTCAGCAATTTCGGTTTGATAGGTCGAGCCGGTGGTTCCGTAAGTGCCGCCAGTCAAGCGCAGCCGGTTACCATTGATGCAATAGCCATCCGTCGTCACGAGCGCGACCGGCGCCGGGGTTGTGTCCTGAGCAGTGGTCAAATTGCAGCGGGTTATAGCGCCGAGACCTGCAATTGACCACCCGATACCAAGGGGGCCTATCGAGGACCCGCTATCGTAAAAGAGCGAAATGTTAGGGTGCATACCTCGTGGCCCGGGAGGCGCCCAGATGGGAATCGAATATTGAGCACTGCCAATTGCAGATACGTTGAACTTGCCCGGGGTGCGTCCGACGCTTTGTGCCTCTGAGCCACTGAGGAACGCAAGCCAAATCAGTAATGCAACTGAAAGACGTGTGATCATGTGACGGTCCTTGTCATTTAGAGGAAATATTTAGATTGTTGTCACTCTACGGAATAAAGGCCAATCGCATTTACGCGAGTTGGTGCAGCAAGTGCGCATCAATCCGAGCATCGAAGACCGCGGCGGAAAAATGGGTTGGGGACTTAAACGAATAGAATTGTCGGCTCGAGACTGACATCTGCGCCGAGAAAACCGGTTTGCGCAGCAGCAGGATTCAGGCAACATTTTATTGGCAAGTTGTACCAATGGTCTCCCTACCCTCTTGCGCGAAAACTTTTGTGTCTTAGTCGCGACTTTCCTTTTTTTTGAAACGTACGCGTTTTTTGTAGGTGCGTCAATCCTCGTTTTCGATCACTAATCTGCGCGCCAAAGGCACGATTTCATATTCTTCGTTCGAAGCGCCTTGAACATACGGCAGCCCGACAAACTTTAGCGTGATTGATTGAGTGAAAACCTTAACGCTCGGGGGAGCGGGTAGGGGCGAAGCCTGCTGTATCGCTAAGATGAGGGACCGCTGCCAAGCAGCGGAACCGTTGCAGCGAGGAAGAAGGATCTCCTGCACGTTTCCCCTAGCATCTTGAACAATTTGAGCCTCACATTGGAATGAGTCGTCGGCGTCGGCCGGTTTTTTCTCAGAAGCGTTGTCGTTTATGGGTCTCCTGGGTCGTCGCCAAACTCGATCGATGCGCGCCTGAATTTGGCCGGCGTAAATGCCAAACAGTCGAGCGAGCTCGGCACCATCGCCGCTGCCGCTCGTTGAATTGGAAACTGGATCTTCGCTCAGCGCTAGCGCCTCAAAATTCAGCATCGCGGGTAAGTCGGCATCCACGGGCGATTTGGTCTTCATTGTTTTGAGATCGGGAAGCGAAGAGACCAGATTCTGAGCGGCGGTCTGATTTGAAACGTCTATGGTCGGTAACGAGATCAGCATGAGACTTTCTGCGGGCTCGGTTTTGGCTTTTGCGAGCGCGTCCGCTGATTCTGGGGTCTCGGGCGCCCTTACTTTCACACTACCCCACGGCACTGACTGAATGACGAACGCGTGCAGTAGAAGTGTTCCAAGAATTCCGATAAGGGTTGGGGACAGAAAGTGTCGCGGAGCCCGCGCCTTCCGAATGACTGGCGGAAGGGAGTCCTGCCAGTCGACAACTTCCATTTTGGAGGGGCTGTCCATTGTCCCGCGTTCCTTTACTTAACGCTGTTCGGCAAGTTCCGACACCAACGCGCGCCCCAATGAGATTAGCTCGATCGATGGCTTTTCGCAAAAACTCTCGTAATGACAAATCGCTGCATTCACTAAAAGGTAGCGCGCCTCCTTTGTCACCGTCTGGAGGCGAGTCGGAGTTACAGCCTCTGGCTTCGGGATCTGAAACGAACTGGCGACGCATGGAGGCATGTCGACGGCTACAAGAACCCCAGATCGTCGAAGCTGGTTGTGTCACCGCCGGCAACGATTTATCCAAAATCCGGACATCTATCAGACTCAAAGCGTCGCGCAGCCTAGTCGTGATCTGCTCTCGGCTTGCGAGGGTTCTGCGACCCCGCTCGGGTGAGGCTGAGCCTTGTGTGCCGCTGACCGCTCTGTTTCCAATTCCCGGAAGTGTTTGTCATCCCCAGCGGGGTTGTCCAGATAATTGAAAGCTGCGTGAATACTTCTGGTGGTCACTGCAGCGCCTTCGGATTCGCACCGCTGCCAGAGGCTATCGCGTCTCACCCGCAGAGCCGTCGCCAGAAATCAGTCCGCTCGCGTCTCCTTGACGATGCGGCCATTCAGCGGCTGCAGTGGCCGCACATCGTGCGGATACAGCTTGGCGAACGCTTCGATCTGCTGCGTGGAAATCTCCACGGGCGTTTTCAGCACGAACCACGTGACACCTTCGTTGCAGGGCGGAGCGGTTTGCGAGCCGAGGTAGGTGTAATAGCCCCGCTTGAGGGGAACCAAGTCCAGCGGATTGACTTCGAGGCCATCGGCTTTCACTTCACCCTCGGCCATCGGCATGTGCGCCCAGAGCTTGGCGATGGTCGCGTTGGCCCGACCCGCCTTCAAGAGCACCGCCACCCCAACGACTTTGCCGTCGCTCGACTGATGCATCAAGTGGAGCACCATGTCGTAGGCCTTGCCTCGGATGCGCTCCTCGCTCGGGCGGTGAAAATGGAACTGCACCAGCTGATAGCGCGTATCGCCGACGATGAGAAAATCCCCACTGCCCGGCGCCTCGTAGTTCACCCGGATGGTCGCGCCGTTGTTGGTGACATACGGGATCAGCGCCGGTTTATAGTCGAAACGCAACGCGGGCAGATCGGCCTTCTGCGTATCCTGGATGTCGATGGGCGACTGCTCCTTGCCGCTGCACGCGGCGTATTGGGAATCCAGTTCCGCCCAATGATCGCTCCCCCTCGGCCCTTCGTAGGTCCAGGGTGTTCGCCACGGCGAGACGTACTGGTGCGCGGCGTTGGCGTCGGATGTGCCGAGCGCCAAGACGTGAGTCGCCGGCGATGAGAGGGCGATCACCATCGGCAGTGCAAACATCGCAGCGTTTCGCATCGGTCGGCGCCTTTCTGACTTCAGGGCCCCGAGCATACCGATGCTCTTGCGCCAACATTTCGTTTTACATCAAAGCATGGTGGACTCCGGACTCAGGGATGAGTCGCCGCATTTCCCGGCGCAGGCGCTCCTTCTCCCTGGCAGGAACGCGGCACGTACGGCGCACCGACGTCCAAGGACGCAATAACCTTTTCCAGGCGCTTCACATTTGCAAAATTGTCGACCAAGAGCAGTTGATTGGTACACGGCATCGCGCTCAGATGCCCATAGGTCGGGATTAACGGCCGTAAGATAGGCACCAGGCCTGGGGCCATGGTGTTCTTGACGGTAATGACCATCGTCACGAATTGTGCATCCGGGTAGCTCTCCTTACCCGTGACCAGCGGCATTGGCGTCACCCGCATGTCATTCACCGGTACGACACTGATGTAGTTACTGCCTTCAAGGGCCGTATATCCGTTCAACAGCAGGATGGAGAGCAGGTCGCTGTAGGTCACCGCGGCGATGTCCTGGCCCAGAATCTCAGCATTGCCATGCACTCGGGGATCGATGAGATATTTTTTGCCGGTTTTCTTAGCCACCGCGGCAATGACCTGTTCAATCGGCACGCCCTCGCTTCGCCCCGCGGATTCCGCCGCGCTATCCGCGCCGACGCGCGGGTTGGCATTGCGCTCCTGCGCACTCGCTGCACCGCATGCGCCCACGAGACTCAGCATCAAAAAAATGACATAGGCCTGTCGCATCGTCGTCTCCTTTGCTCAAAATTTCATATCTTGCAGCGGCACCACATATTTGCCCGCGCCTGCTTGGCGCCGCGGGGCAACGAGCGTCGCGATTGACCAGGGTTCGTCCAAAGAGCCCCTGAATCCATCGAGAAATGAGAACACGGCGCCGCTCATCTTCGCGGTGTTCACGTACAAGAACATGGCGCGCGAGCCCGCATAGGTCTCCGCGACGATCGTATCCATGCCCGGTTCAACCCCGTCGACGGAGGCCGCCACGAGCGCATCCGGCTTCGCTGCCACTTCTCGGAAATCGAGCAGCGCGAGGGCATTGGGATATGTTTCGAGCTGCTCCTGCAGCCTCCCGCCCCGATCACGATAGACGCCATCGTCGCGCAGCGTTCGACATACCTTCTCGTAGCGCGGAGAATCCGTTTGCTTCAGTGCCGCAAGCCAGGGAAAGGTCGCGCAGCCGGCCTCCATGAGAGTTTGCCGGAATGCCGCCGCGGTAGCCGAGGACAAGGGCGGCCCAAGCACTTCGATTCTTTCTTCCAGCAGCGCACCGTCGACGGCACTCCACGTACGATACGGATTCTTGATCAGGGCTTGCGGCCGGTTGGGATCCGGGACTTGAGCGGCCAGCGCCAGAAAAATGTCGCGCGCCGAAAGCTTCGGCGCGCCATACAGGCGGCTGCGCGCCAGTACCACGGTCTCGTAGCCGGTTTGCAGTTCGGCCACACGGGTAACGCCGTTTGACTTGCACGTCTCGAGTTCCGACGGAAGGATGCGGCGGCTCGCACCCGCGATGTCGGCAAAGCCCGCCGCAGCGGCCGTGCCCAGATGTGCATGGCAGAGCATCGCCAGTGCTTCGGCGGTCGAGGTCAAGTTGAATTCCGGCTGATTCTTCGACCCCGGCGGCAGCCAGCGCCGCACGTTGTCTTGGGCATAGAGAATGATCGCGGTCGGGCCGGCGACCACAAACGCAGCGCGGGATCGTTCTGCAGGAGCGTCCGGCGGCGCCGCGGCCACGCCGGGCACCACCGATGCCGGCGGCACGCCGCCCTGCGCGGGCGCGACGATGGACTTCGGCGCGCCGCCGCCGCTTCGCTGCGCGGCAATTTTCGAGGCGGCGGACTGCGTCGGGCCGATGTCTACCATCCGCACGAATGTTCTGGCTGCCGGCGAGCCTCTCAAGACCACGAACGCAACCGCCACGGCCGAGCCGCCGATCAATGCCGCCAATATCGCGGTCCGAAACAGCGTGCGCCGCGCCTTCGCCTGACTGATCGTCTGTCGATCCAGGTTAGCCTTCAGCGTCGACAGGAATTTCTTGCTCGGTTCAGCGCGCAGACGCTGCAGGAAGTCATCGTTCGGTTCGTTTTTCATGGGGCTCACCATTGGTCCCGCAGCGTCTGAACCACTCTATGCAAGATGGTGCCGACGTTGGATTCGCTCAAGCCCGTAAGCTCGGCGATTGCGCGGTTGTTGATCACCGCGCCGTACTTGAGCGCAATCAACTCGCGCTCGCGTTCCGGCAGGGCCGCGCACAGGAGCGCCAGCCTCGCAAGATTGGAACGTTGTTCAGCATCCCGCTCGGGCGTGCCTTCGGTCGTCACTTCGAGGGCCGCATCGAGCGGCAGATGCTCACGCCGCGCGCGCAAATGGTCCGTTCCAATATTTTGCGCAATCCTGAATAGCCAGGTTGCGAACCCCGCCAGATCGCGCCGGTAGCGCGACCGTGAGCGCCACGCGCGTTCGAAAGTTCGGGCGGTCAGTTCCTCAACGTCGCTGTCCCTGCCCAGTCGAAACCGAAAATAGTTGTAGATGCGCGGAGCCTCGTGAGCGTACACGGCATCCCAGTTCAGCTCGTTGGTCTCCATGAACTCCGTTAACCGACCTGACGCCGCATGCTCAAGGGTCATACAGCTATATACGGCCGAATTTACCGAGTGTCACAAAAATTGTGTTGCGCAAGTGCCGGGCCGCGCCGGCTTGGGTAAAATGAATGCCAGCCAGCCATGACTACCGCGACGCAAGCTTTAACCCAACAGATGCTCGAGTGGATCGCTGCACGGCCACGCGATTACAGCGAGATTATGGAAACCTGGCGCACCTCCTGTCCGCGGCTGTCGATTTGGGAGGACGCCTGTATCGATGGGTTGATCGACCATGAGCCGGGAACCGGCAAAGTCATCCTCAGCGTCGCCGGGCGGGAATTCCTCACCCGATCCGTGACCACCGAGCCAAGTACCGTGGACGCCTACATATCGGGGTCTTAGCGCTTGGGAAGATGCTGCGGCTTCGCGGCTGTTGCGCCCGTGGTTTTCGGCTTCGCCGGTTGATCAGCGGAACCTTGAGCGTTCGCCGCCGTGATCGGTGGACTATGGACACGATTGGACTTGTCCAGGGTTCCCGGCGCGGCGCTGGCGTGCGCAGGTCGCGCAACGGTGCTGTGCACCCGCGGCGCAGCGGACACTGCGGCTCCATGCATGGCCGCAGCGGCGGGGGGGCGTTCTTCGGTGGGACGTCCGTCAGTGAGGCGCGCTTCGACGGGGTGCCCGTCATTGGCGCGCGCCATGAACGCGGGATTGCCGGCGGCTTGTCGTGAGAGTTGGTGCTGCAACGCTGTTGGCGGGATATGCGGCTCTGCCGCGGCTGCTCTTTCTTGCGCGGTCGCGGCAGCCGTGATGCCGCCCGGACCGCCGTTGTAGCTCACCTTGTGGAGCGCGACATTGTTGGCCACGGCGCCAGGATAGCCGAAGCCGTAGTTGACGCCGCCGTAGAAGCCGATGTGCGGACCCCAATACCCGGCATGGAAAGCATAGATCGCGCCGGCATAAGCCCAATAGCCGGGGGTCCACAACAACCCCACTCGCGGCGGAAGTACCCACGCTCCAGGGACCCAGTAGTATCCCCCGCCCCATGCCCAATAGCCTGGGGTCCAAAGATAGCCGTCGCCGGTGCAAGGCGCCTGTTCTTCATTCAGCAAGGGCGGAGGTGCGTCCGCGGCTCGCATGTCGACATCCTCGGCGGGGGCGATGTCGGTCCGCGGCGGTGGGCTCGCATCGATCGCCTGCCGCTTCGTTTGCGCCAGATCGCGCTGTTCGCGCTCGGCATTGCTTCCTGGCAGCGTGTCGAGCGCGGCGCCCCACGCCACGTTGATGTCGGGTACGGGCTTGCCGTTTAGGGTGATGTTAATCAACCGGTCGTTTGATACCTGGCCCTGGTACGTCACGTCGGCACTGAAGCCATTCCATGCGGCAGGGACACTATGGCGGTGCAAGATGACCGCTGTGGGCGTGAAGTTTTCTATTGTCCAAGTCTCGTCCGTGCCATCCGTTCGCGTATAGAGCCCATTGCCGAAGCTCAGGCTGAAGCAGTTCGTCCAGCAGACATGAATCACTTGGGGTGGCTCGGACTTCTGCGACCTCGGGGCATCCGGCGCTCGGTCGGAGTAGGTCACATGCCCTTCGGCATCGACGGATTTGTACACTTGAACCGCCCCCAGTACGGGCCCCGGACCCACAAGAGCGCTCAGCGCGATGAGAAGCACCGCGTAGCGATGAGTGTCTGATAGCGCTCGTGACAGCCGCAGGGAATCCTCGTACATCTGGCCATTTGACGTGCAATGACAGCAGGCCTCGCGGAAGCGAGTCACAGTCCCAAAGCCAAGAAATACGATGCGCCGCTCAAAAATTCATCGATTCACGACAACATGTCAAACCGAAAGTCCTCGATGTCGCCCCGATTTGCCTTCACCGCCGCTTCAGCGCCTCCAGTTCATCCAATGTCCGCGGCCAGTCGGCGCCCAGCAGCCGCGACAGGGCCCGATCCGCGAGCACCCTGCCGCCCGTCTGGCACTTCGCGCAGTAATTGGTTTCGTTGTCGGCATAGCGGATGCGCTGCACCGGCTCGCCGCATCGGGGACACGGCTGCCCGTAGCGCCCATGCACCGCCATGTCTTTACGAAACGCGGTCACCTTTTCAGGAAAGGCCCGGCGCGACTCCGCGCCCAGCCGGTCGATCCAGACTCGCAACGTCTCGCGCGTCGCCGCGAACAAGCGCTCCCACTCCTCCGGCAATAACTTGCTCGTCAAAGTAATCGGCGACAGCCGCGCCGCGTGCAGAATTTCATCCGAATAGGCATTGCCGATGCCGCTCAAGATCCGCGGGTCGGTCAAGGCCCGCTTGAGCGTGCGGTTCTCCGCCGTCATCGCGGCGATGAAGGCCTTAAGGTCGCTGTCGAATACCTCGATGCCGCCGGGGTCGAGCGACCGCAGGGCCTCTTCGCCCTTCACCACGTGCAGCGACGCGCGCCGCTTCGTGCCTGCCTCGGTGAGGACCAAGGAGCCATCGGGAAAATCGAACGCCGCCAAACTATTGCGGGCCTTGAGCGTCACGCCCTGGGTGCGCCAATGCAGTCGCCCGGCAATCATCAAATGCAGGACCAGCCACAAATCATTGCTCAGGCCAATGACCACGCGCTTGCCGATCCTGCGCAATTCCGTGACTTGATTGCCCACCGCCTCCGATAGCGGCGGCGCGGCCGTGCGCAGCAAAAAGGGACTGTTGAGGCGCACCCGCTGCAGCGGCTGACCGACGATGCGCTCTTGCAATGCGCTCAAGTACGCGGAAATGTCCGGCAGCTCTGGCATGCGCTTTCGGTGATCTCCTCTTGCTATGATGCGCGCGGCAAACCAATAAGAGGATCTCATGAGGACAGTTGCCTGCAAAATCGCGCTTTGCGCCGCCTTAAGTACAGTCCTCGCCGCCTTCCAGGCCGCCCCCCAGACCGCCGCGGGCCCGAGCGCGACCGCATCCATCACGCCCATCATCACGCCAAAGGATCGCGCCTACACCGGCGAGATTCATCTGAAAGTCGATGCCAGCGACACGAGCCATCGCATCATGCACGTTCAGGAAACCTTAAGCGGCGTCGGCCCCGATACCGTGCTGCTGTATCCCAAGTGGCTACCCGGCACCCACGCGCCGGAAGGTACGATCGATCGGCTCGGCGGTATCCGAATCACCGCCAACGGTGCGCCGGTTGCCTGGAAGCGCGATCCGGTCGATGTCTTCGCGTTCCGCTTGAATTTGAAGCCCGGCACGCACGCGATCGACATCGACTTCGATTATCTCTCGCCCACCAGCGGCAAAGTCGGCGCGCTCGAAGTGAGCCGTGACCTGATGATGATCGAATGGAACGAACTGGT
>Ga0307474_10004138_pt1 | contig 10451 bp, 8 predicted proteins | sample atmos_gasesECM1C_2_FD_203312 | JGI IMG/M metagenome (GOLD analysis project Ga0307474, IMG submission 203312) | Hardwood forest soil microbial communities from Morgan-Monroe State Forest, Indiana, United States - atmos_gasesECM1C_05 | ecosystem: Environmental > Terrestrial > Soil > Temperate...
AGACGCTGTCGTATATCGTGCGGGCTTCCCGAATTAGGCGGGCCCGCTCGCGTTCAGATTTTGAGACAAATCGAATAATTTCGCCCATATTCGCTCCAAACATTGGTTAGAAAGGGAATTCGCACAAGTCCCGCCACAAAAAAGCTCTTGACTGGGCCGCGCGCCGGGCCTCCCAACGTTCACCGCCGATTTCTTCGGCAGGTTGGGCTGTGATACGGCCCATCAGGTCATGTCCGCCACTCGTCTTCAACGTTAACTACCGATCGAGCGAATGCTTTGGCCGCGTCAGCGTGCGAGGCTTTCTCAGCTCGCCGCTGGTAGTCGTCGGCAAGGGCCTTAAGCTGACCCGCGATCGCGCGGTCGGTCATGGTATGGGCGGCGCGAAGCAAAGTCTCTGCTGTTTTCAAGTATTCCTTGCCTCGTTGTGAGAACTGCTGAAACCTCATAGTGCCCTCGCGCGGTTCTCTGTCGCCTGGTCTAAGGCGATTTGGAGCCAGGGCAGCCAATTCCGATCACTCGCCTGGCGAGTTCTGAAGCGGTCGACGCACTTCTTGGAACAAAGAGGGGTTCGCCACGAGTAGTACCGGACGAGACCAAACTTGCCATCACAAACTGCGCATCGTGCGGCTCTGTCGCATCTAAGACTTTCGGAGCAGTTCATCATTACAGCCTCCTCTTTCTCTTATCGTCGTTGTTCGTCGATCATCCGTTTTTCACCGTCATATTTTATGAGCCCATGCGCTTTTCCACCTCGTCTACCCTTAGACAATCGTGATCACCGGCTCAATTGAGCCTGGGTATTCGTCGAGCATCCAAAGTAGTCGCAGAACGATACGAAGGTTTACAGCGTTCGAAAGCCGACCGCTTCTCGATGCGGACCCGCGATCAGGACGCGCTACTACGATGCTTTCCCCGCGCGATCCGCCGTGCTTGCTCGACCCGGCGGTGGCCTGGCACATGATCAGCAGCGTATCGATTCCTTGGCAATCAGACGCCCGCACAGCTGGACGCCTGCTCAGCGAATTAACAACGACTCACGTTTCGGTGGCCGATCAAATCCTCATGTGGCGTAGTTGGGAGATATTGTCGCAAGCCAGATTTCACTGTGCTGAGCGAGGCGTCATGCATAGATCGTGAGCTTCTCGGATCCTCTCATCTTGGCGAGACCGCCTGCTTGATCGCTGACGTCCACATGCCCGCTATGACCGGGGTCGAGCTCTATGGACGCCTCATCGATTTGGGCTACGCGATTCCGACGATCCTCGTGACAGCCTACTCTGATGACACTGTCCGGACCCGCGCCCTGCGGGCTGGAGTCGTGTGTTTTCTTCGGAAGCCGGTTGATGAAGAGCATCTATTGCGGTGTCTTCGTGCGGCAATCGACAGCCGCGGAACGGCCTGAGCAGAGCTCATGAGTTTCCTTCCGCACTTAATATGGTGAACTTAAATATCTCGTGTATTCCTTTTCGAACGGTTCGAACCAACCGACCCCTTTTTGCTGTTCGATCCTCGCGTCATTTCGATAGCGCCAGTCGGGCGGCGTCAGGTCCGCCCACCTCCAATATCCGCGAATTGATCGCGCCTGCGGTTGCGATCACGCTGCGCTGTGACGGCTGGATCGCCGTTCATCTCGCCGCGGCAGGTAAGCCCGGCGCCACCAGGGAAGAGATCGCCGAAGCTCTGGGCGTCGGTATCAGCGTCAACGCGGGCGCGGCCCTGGTTTATTCTGCCCGCACGCTTGACGCCTTTGACGCGACGGCGTGAAAATGATCGGCGATGTCGGACGTGCGTCATCGGCCCCGTTTGCGGACGACGCACGTCCTTCGTGACATATTTGTCACCGAAACCACTATGGAGGCGCGCATGACAACTCCCAACCCCAAGCGAATCGCAATTACCGGCGCCGCCGGCCAGATTTGCTACTCGCTTCTGTTCCGGGTCGCCCGTGGTGAGGTGTTCGGACCCGATCAGCCCGTCATCCTGCAACTCCTCGACCTGCCGCAAGTCCTGCCGAATGTGCGCGGCGTGCTGATGGAACTGGAGGATTGCGCGTTTCCACAGCTCGCCGACGTCGTTGTGACCGACGACCCGGTCACGGCGTTTCGCGATATCGACGCGGCAATGCTGGTAGGTTCCCGTCCACGCTCCAAGGGTATGGAGCGGCGCGATCTGCTTGCGGCCAACGCCGAGATATTCAGAGTTCAGGGACGCGCGCTGAACGAAGTAGCAAAGCGCGATGCACGCGTCGTGGTAGTCGGCAATCCCGCCAATACCAATGCAGCAATTCTCGCCAGCAACGCACCCGATTTTCCCAGAGACAACATCACATCGATGATCCGCCTGGATCACAACCGCGCCGTGTCGCAGATCGCGGCGAAGGCCCGCCTCCCCGTACATGGCGTCGAACACATGGTGGTTTGGGGAAATCATTCGCCGACAATGTTTGCAGACTGGCGCTTTGCGACCGCGGGTGGCAAGCGCGTTTCGGAACTGATCGGCGACGAAACGTGGTACCGCGACACGTTGATTCCCACCGTCGCCCAGCGGGGCACCGCCGTGCTCAACGCGCGCGGCGCCTCCTCGGCGGCCTCGGCGGCCAATGCTGCGATCGATCACATGCACGATTGGCTGCATGGGACGAACGGCCGCTGGGTTTCGATGGGTATTGCATCGAACGGGGATTATGGGATCCCGGAAGGTCTGATCTGCGGAGTGCCGGTGACCTGCACCGCGGGTGCCTACCACCGTGTGCATGGACTAGCAATCGACGGTTTCGCGCGCGGCATGATTGACCGCACGGTCGCAGAACTGAACGAGGAGCTTGCTGCGGTCAAGGCGTGACCTCGCACAAGTCATCCGAGCACCTTGACCGCTTTGGTTCATGTTCCGACGTCGGCACAGGCCCGCGGCGTGCATGAGAGCGGCTTGAACGCGCTCACATTGCGTCCCCTGACACTTGTCTGTCCCCTGCCGCAGAGCTTGGGTCACGCCGCGGATGTGACTAAAAATTGCAGGCGCAAATTCCTTGTGCAGCGTTCGTGTGAACCGGTTCAGGGCGCACTTGTCGCGTCGCCCTATTATTCGTTCGCGTTCTGGATCGCAGCGCTCCGCAGGAGATTTGATCATGGATATTGCAGATCGCACCGCCTTCGGCCGCATTTGGCGGTTCGTAGTTACGATCGCCGCATAATGCTTGCGTACCTGGTCCTCGCGCTCCTCGCGATCGCCGCTCTTCACTTCGCATTCAACGGACCGGGATTCGCCGAAGCGGATTTCGCAACGGCCATGGTTTTACCGTGACGAATGATCGATTCCGGCTGGCCGACTCGTGTTTTGCCGTCTCCGCCGCAACAGCGGCATGCTGTTCACCTGAATCATGTCTTTGCCTCGAGGAAAGCTCGTACCACGGAAATCGTGGCTGCGGGATTTTCCTCCATGATCCAATGACCTGAGTCTGGAATAACCGCTTCACGCACGTTGCTGGCTGCAAACCGCATGATCTTTGCCATCGTCGCGCCAAATGATTTTTCGCCGCCGACTGCCAGCACCGGCATAGCGAGCTTGCCCTTTGCCAGGAATTGCTGGTTGTCGATAGCATCTTGGTCGAACGCTGCAAACTGCATGAAACCGGAATGCATTGCGCCTGGCATTGCGTAAAGCTCCGAATAGTGCGCGCGGGCGGCTTCGCTGAATCGCGACGGGTTCGCAGAAAACTCGTTCCAGAAACGATCGAGATAGATCCGTTCCCGGCCCTCCACCAGCCTCTCCATGTCTGGTCCGCCGAAACGAAAGTGCCAGAGCAACGGGTTCTTGAGGATTTCTTCCCATGGCCCGATGCCGGGCAGCGGCGCATCGATGAGAACGAACCGGCCGACTCGATCTGGATTCTGCGCAGCAAACGCGTAACCGACCATATTGCCAATATCATGCGTTACCAGGTCTGCTCGGTCGATTTTCAACTCGTCAAGCACGCCTGCCACGTCGCCAGCTTGCGTCTTCTTGTCAAAGCCTCCCGCCGGCTTGGATGAAAGGCCCATCCCCCGCAGGTCAGGCACCACCACGGTGTGGTCGCGTACGAGGTCGGCTGCCATCGGGGCCCACATGTCACCCGTCTCGCCATAGCCGCGGAGCAAGACTGCGGCCGGCCCAGTGCCGCCTGAGCGCACGTGTATCGAGGTGCCGTTGGTCGCTATATTTCTTGTGCGGAATTCTGACGGAAAGGAGAAGGGTCCCATGGAGACCTCCATTGCGGTTGCCTTGTCCGCACCTATCGACGGAGCGGCTGCATTCAGTGCCAAAAGCGAAACTTCACGCTCTCAATTGCCAATCCTTCGCTGCTTAGCACACCCCTGTAGCCTCTAGAAACGTTTGCAATCGGCCCTTACCTGACCTGATGGAAGACGGAAACAACGGCATCCAGCATTGAATTCCGATTCCAGACCGGTTTCCATGGGTGCGGGCTTGGCTGATGTCGGCTACATCTCGGGAAGGATCGACAACTCATTACAAAAACGCCGTAGGGCAAATTCAGACAGCGTTGCATCAAAAGGCACTCCCACTCGAGGGGCCTGCGGCACGCCATTGAAGCAATTTGTTGCGTCACAGGCCAATCGATAGCCCGCATTCAGCCATGATACGCAAACAGCTCGATCGGGTCGCTGAAGCCTCGCACCGGATATTCGCCGACGCGTTCGAGATCGAAATCGCTTTGGACGAAGTCGGCGAACGCACGAGACAACAGCACGTTTCTACCCAATTGTTTCGTTAGGTTTTCGAGACGCGAAGCCATGTTGACCGCGGGACCGATGACGGTGAAATCGAGCCGGGTGCGCGACCCGATATTGCCGTACATGACGTCTCCGACGTGGACGCCGATACCGTAATTCAGCGGCGCACGCCCGGTTTCGCCGTTCTTTTCGTTCAGCGCAATCATGGCCTGACGGGCTTCGGCCACGGCGCGCAGCAAATTCGCGCAGGCTGACGGCTGGCTGAGCGGAAAAATGGCGAGCAGGCCGTCGCCGATGAATTTCAGTATTTCCCCGCCATGTCGCGCAATCGGCTCCGACATCGCGTCGAAATAGCTGTTCAGAAGATCGATCACGTCATCGCGCGGCCAGTTGTCGGAGATTCTGGTGAAATCACGCAGGTCGCAGATCATGATGGCCGCGCGTACCGTCGTCCCGCTTCCGCGCCTGGTGGCGCCGGCCAGAATGAGCTCGCCGGCATGCGACCCGACGTAGGTTTCGAGCAGCGTTCGCGCCAGCCGGTTCTTGACACGGATTTCGCTGACCAACGCCAGAGCCGGCAACAGCTTCAACAAGCCGGCGATATGCGCGTCGTCGAAACCTCCAGGCCGGTCGGTTGCAAAGGTCACCATGTGCCGCTTGCCGAGCGTATGGTACAGCGGCCACGCCACATAGTCGGTCAGGCCTTTCGCCCGCATCTCGTCGAAGACGGCGTGCTTGCGGCCCAGCGAAGGATCGCGTTCCAGATTCTCACGCACCTCGGTGGCTCCGCGATGGATTTCGTTGGCCGGACTATCGATATATTCGGATCGCTCCCGGACTTCGTAGTCAGATCTCGCAATCTCCGCCTCGCGCATCCCGTCGGCCCACATGATCCTGGCCCCAAGCCATTGCGGATGGTTGATCAGAATATGAAGCGACGCCCGCTTGACGGGAATGCCCGCTTGCTGGAGCCGAACGCACAGCTCGGCGAAAATATTGTCAATGAAGCGCTCATCGCGCGTGTCGTTTATAAGCCAGTGCATAACGTCGCCGTCAGAATGCGCGGTGACGGGATCGATGTTTGGCGGCGCGTTCATATCTTGCTCCTGAGCAGTGGATCGACGTACGATACCATGTCGCGTCCCCGCTCGGCGTCAACGGAGACCACCGCGATTTGCTTGCGCGCACGGCTTTTCGGTGGGTTGCCGCGAGTCCGGCACGAGGGGACGCAGCGGCAGCGCCGCGCTCTCCCCTTCAACCCATAACCGCCTTTGGCAATTCGAAGGGCCGTCGGTTAAACATGGCCGTCGGACCGCCTTGCGCGGCGACCACCGAGGATGCCCCCAACGCCCTTACCGCGACGTTTGTTTTCTCAACTCGGCCACCTCCTGCGCGGTGACTTGCGATGCCTTTGATCCGAAGCGCGCGGTGACGTAATTGGCAAGAGCTGCGATCTCGGCATCGGAATAGGCGCTCCCGAACGCCGGCATCGAGACGGCATGTTCCGGCGTCAACCGCTTGGTGCCGGAAAGCACTACCTGGACGACATTTGTTCCGCTGGGATCGTTGACCGCCAATGCGCCGGTGAGCGTGGCGAAGGATGAGATCGGGCTCTCGCCGGTCCAGCCATGGCAGCTGACGCAGGCGCCCTCGAACAGCATCTTGCCGCGCGCATCCACTGTGCCGCCACCCTGCCTGTGCGAGGCGGGCGCCGGCGGCGCCAGCGTCGCCGGCAGATCGGGCGAAGCGATCGGGGGCACGGTTCGCAAATACGCCACCACGGCCCGAATATCTTCCTGTGCCAGCTGGCTGAAACTGTGGTCGACGGCCTCACCCATTGGGCCTGACGCCGTACCGTGACCATCGGCATGTCCGATTGCGAGGTAGGCGACAAGATCCTCGTCGCGCCAGCCGCCAATGCCGGTGGCCTTGTCGGAACTGATGTTGAAGGCTCGCCAGCCCGCAGTCAGCGCACCTGCGAATTTTTTCCGATTGTCGAGCGCGAACGCCAGATTGCGCGGCGTATGGCACTCGCCGCAATGGGCCAACGCTTCCGCGAGATAAGCGCCCCTGTTCCATTCCGGACTCCGGTCGGAATCGGGCGCAAAGCGGGTGTCCGGATTGAACAGCGCCGACCAGAAAATCATGGCCCAGCGCTGGTTATAAGGGAAAGTCAGTGTGTTTTCTGGCGCCTTTGCGTGCACCGGCGGCAGGCTAAACAGATAGGCCTTGATCGCCAGCACATCGGCGTCGGTCATATAGGAATAGGAGGCGTATGGCATCGCTGGATAAAGCCTTGCGCCGTCGCGGCGGACGCCGCGTCGGACTGCGTCAAGAAAATCCTGATCGCTGTAATTGCCGACGCCGGTTTCCTTATCTGGTGTGATGTTGGTCGAATACAGCGTGCCGAACGGCAGCCTGATGGCCAGCCCGCCGGCATATTCCTTCCCGCCGCCTGAGGTGTGGCAGGCTACACAGTCCGCCGCCCTTGTCAGGTAGGCGCCACGTTCGACCATGCTCGTCCTGGCAATCGAGGCCGGGACACCGGTGGGATCGGCGGACTTGTAATCCGCCAACGTCACCTTCTTGCCGTCCGAAAAGGCCATCGGGCCAGGGCCACGCAGGATCCAAACTCCGGCAGCAAGCAAGACCACGGCGATAGCAATCGCACCAATCGGAATTCGACGTGCAGCGGAGTTCACGATCTCTTTCCCGCAAGCAGGGAGCGATCAATCGGCAACCGCCGCAAGGCGACGCCGGTCGCGGCAAAGATCGCGTTGCGTAGTGCCGGCGGTCCCGCGGTAACGCCGGTCTCGCCGATGCCGCCGGGCGCCTCGCCGCTCTTGATGACATGAACTTCGATAATCGGCGCCTGGTCGATGCGTAGCATTCGATAGTCGTTGAAGTTGGATTGCTGGACGCGCCCCTTGTCGATGGTGACCTCGCCGTACAGGGCTGCCGTCAGGCCGAAGATCAGCCCACCTTCGAGCTGCGCCACAACGGTATCGGGATTGACGGCAATCCCGGTATCGACCGCGCAGGTGACGCGGCGCAACTTCACCTCGCCGAATTCGTCAATCTCGGCTTCCACTACAGTGGCAATGAAACTGGCGAACGACGGCTGCACGCTGACACCGCGTCCGACCCGATCTGGCAACGGCTGGCCCCAGCCGGACTTTTCCGCTGCGAGATTCAGCGCGGCGAGCAGACGCGGATTCTTGCCAAGCATGCCGCGACGGAAATCGACCGGGTCTTTTCCGGCCTTCTTCGCCAGCTCATCCATGAAAGATTCGATGGCGAAGACATTGTTGTTGGGACCGACGCCGCGCCAGAACCCGGTCGGCACCGCCGATGGTTCGGCCCGCACGAATTCGACATGGAAATTCGGGATGTCATAGGGCATGTCGATGGCACTATCGACGCCGTCGATGTCGACGCCGTTCTGGAACCCTGCCGGAAACCAGCGCGCCATGATGGACGAACCGCTGACGCGGTACTTCCAGCCGACGATCTTGCCGTTGGCGAGCGTCGCTGCAATAGTGTCGCGGTATACCGGACGATAGACGTCGTGCTGGATGTCCTCTTCGCGGGTCCACACCACCTTGACCGGCCCATCGACCTGTTTGGCGATACGCACGGCGGCGACCGCCATGTCGGCCTCGAGCTTGCGTCCAAAACCGCCGCCGAGCAGGTGGTTGTTGACGATCACCTTCTCGACCGGGAGACCAGCCGCCTTCGCCGCCTCCGACTGCACCCGGGTCATGACCTGCGTGCCGGTCCAGATTTCGCACAAATCCGCTGTGACATGAACGGTGGCATTGATCGGCTCCATCGTCGCATGCGCGAGAAACGGAAGCTCGTAAGCCGCATCCAGCCGCTCGCCTGTAGCCAGGCCCTTGGCGATATCACCCACGGACTTCGCCACTGCGCCGTCCTTTTCGCTGGCTGCGCGCAGATCCCGCCAGATATCGTTCGAGTTGAGGTGCGCGTTCGGACCTTCGTCCCAATCGATTACCAGCGCATCGAGGCCCTTCTTGGCCGCCCACATGTGGTCGCCGACCACGGCGACGAAATCGTCGAGCACCACGATCTTTTGCACGCCCGGGATTTTCTTTGCAGCGCTGTCGTCGACCTTCGCGACCTTGCCGCCAAATACCGGACAGGCTTTCAGCGTTGCGAACTTCAAGTTGGGCATTATCGCATCGATGCCGTAGACAGCCTTCCCGTTGACCTTGTCGGGGGTATCGAGCCGCTTCAGAGGCTTGCCGATCAGCCCGAAATCCTTCGGGTCCTTCAGCGGGACATCCTTTGGTGGCACCTCGTTGCTCGCCGCGAGCGCCAGCGCGCCATAGGAAAGCTTGCGCCCACTGTCCCTGTGCATGACCTCGCTATTGGCGGTCGTGCAGCTCGCCGGATCGACCTGCCATTGTTTCGCGGCGGCCTGGACCAACATGGCGCGCGAGAGAGCGCCGGCCTTGCGCAAATGCGGCCACCAGGCCCGGATCGAATTGGAATTGCCGGTGGCTTGAATACCGAACAGCGGATTACCGTAAAGCTTGTCGCTGGGCGGTGCGTGCTCCAGCGCCACCCGCGAGAAGTCGGCGTCGAGTTCTTCCGCCAGAATCATCGATATCGAGGTGTAGACGCCCTGCCCCATCTCGACCTGCGGCATCACCAGCGTCGTCCTGCCGGAATCGTCGATGCGGATGAAAGCATTCGGCGCGAACTTGCCCGCGGTGTCGTCCGGCGGCTGCACCGGCTCGTTGACTGGCAGCGCGCCTGCGGGAAGGTGGAACGCGAGCAAAAACCCTCCCGCCAGACCGCCGGTCAGTAGCGCGCGCCGTGAAACGAGTTCGAAATTCCTCTCGGCAATGGTCATGACGAGCTCCTACGACTGACGTTGCGAAGCCGCCTGCTTGACGGCGGCGCGAATGCGCACGTAAGTCCCGCAGCGGCAGATATTCCCCGCCATCGCCGCATCGATGTCGGAGTCGTCAGGATTAGGCGTCGCTGCGAGCAGGGCGGCCGCAGCCATGATCTGTCCGGATTGACAATAACCGCACTGGACCACTTCCAGCTCGAGCCAGGCCTTCTGCACTTTCGCGCCGACCGGCGAAGCGCCGACGCCTTCGATAGTGGTGACGGCGCGGTCCCGCACCGCGCCGACCGGCAGCATGCAGGAACGCACCGCCTTGCCGTCGATATGCACCGTGCATGCTCCGCATTGGGCAATGCCGCAGCCGAACTTCGTTCCGGTCATGCCGAGCACGTCACGCAGCACCCAGAGCAGCGGCATGTCCGCGGGCGCATCGAACGATTTGGGTTCGCCATTTATTGTCAAGGTGGTAGCCATCGGAACCCTCCACTCGGCGGCAACGAACCCGTTGGCCGCATAACGGCCCTACACGATTGAGTTGACGATTTTTTCGTAATCGGCGTCTGAAAAGAGCCTGACCGTGGTGGTTCGCAGGTTTCCCATGGTTGCGAGCGACAGCACAAACTTGGCAACAGTCTCTTCGTCGCGCGCTTCCAGTTGCAGGATGAAGTCATAGGCTCCAAGCGCGAGCCAGGCATTCTTGATTTCCACGCCGAGTTTGCTGGCCTTTTCGCGCGAGGCCGCGCGACGGCTCGGCATCTCCTTGATCGTGCGCACGCCCTGATCGGTGTAATTGCAAAGCAGCATATACATGGACATGACAGAGTCTCCCTTGGCTTACAGGGCCG
>Ga0307474_10004139_pt1 | contig 10445 bp, 8 predicted proteins | sample atmos_gasesECM1C_2_FD_203312 | JGI IMG/M metagenome (GOLD analysis project Ga0307474, IMG submission 203312) | Hardwood forest soil microbial communities from Morgan-Monroe State Forest, Indiana, United States - atmos_gasesECM1C_05 | ecosystem: Environmental > Terrestrial > Soil > Temperate...
GACCGCCTCATTGCGCTCAGCGAAGGAAGCAACCATGCGGGAGATCTGGGACCCGCGATGAGTGCCTGGCTCGTCGACCCTCTGAATCCCACTCACCCTTCACAACTCAATGAGCTTCCTGCAACGATTCGCGGCGGCACCTGGTCCGAGGACGGTTCGCGCTTTTTCTTCCTCGCTCAGGCCAAGGCGGACGCCCCACCGGGGTATGACGAACTCTTCGTTTTGAACCTCGAGGATCGATCGGTACGGAATGTGACGGCCGACCTTGGCGGGTCACTCAGCGGCGAAGATCCCTTAGTCGTGGGACCTGGCGTGTTTCAAGCCGTGCAGCTGGGCTTTCGCCGGGGGTATGCGCGCATCAGCGGCGACAAAGCAGAGGATCTGCACTTCGATCGCCCCGTTGTGCGCGGATTGCAGTGCAGTGTAAGGCATGCGCCGTGTGTGTGGCTTGGGGAGAGCGGGACGCAAGCGCCGGCACTCTATTTTGCGTCGCAGCCCGGACAAGTACCGCGCTTGCTCAATACGCCGAATCTGGCAGCCAAGTGGGAAACCCCAACCGTGCACGCGGTGAGATGGAAGAACGAAGGTCTCGACATCGAGGGGATGCTTTATCTCCCCTCTCAACAGAACTCCACGGACAAGGTTCCCTTGATCGTCGAGGTGCATGGCGGCCCGACCGGCGCCTTCGCCGATTCGTTTTCGCCCTTGGTCGCCCATTTATTGGCACAAGGGTGGGCCGTTTTCTTGACGAATCCGCGCGGCAGTACCGGGTATGGCGCCGCCTTTGCGGCCGCGAATAAGAACGACCTGGGCGGCAGCGACTTTCGAGACATCATGGCGGGCGTCGATGCCGTGGTCGCGGCGTATCCAATCGATCGCAACAAGCTCGCGTTGATGGGCTACAGCTATGGCGGCGAAATGGCGGCCTTCGTCGAGGGCAAGACCGACCGTTTCAAGGCGATCGTCAGCGCGGCTCCGGTCACCGATCAGCAGAGCGAATACGGCACGGAGGATGAGTCTTGGTATGACCGGTGGTTCTACGGTAAGCCGTGGGAACACCGCGAGGATGCCTGGCGCCAAAGCCCCCTCGCCTATGTCGCCCAGGCAAAAACACCGTTTATGCTCATCCAGGGTGAAGGCGATACGGTGGACCCGCTCGGCCAAAGCTTGGAGATGTACCGGGCGCTGCGCCAGCAAGGCGTATTGGTGCAGATGCTCCAATATCCTCGCGATAATCACGGCCCCTTGGGAACGAATATGTACGGATTCCCGAGCACGGAGCCCTGGCACGGATTTGATGCGCGACGCCGCCTGGTGCAGTTCATCAAAACCGCCTTCGATCAGGCTGGCGCAGGATTGAAATGAAGTCGATGTGCGAAATCTAGATTTCACTTCCTGGCCGGCGCTGCTCTCGACCCTGCTGGGCCTGAGCGTGATTACCCTCATCGGAGTCGGTATCCGACTGCTCGCGATGCAGACGATTCAACAACGACGTGAGCGAGAAAACCGGCAGATCAACGAGCGCCTGCGGACATTGATTGCCGCCTATAAAACCCCAGTGCCTTCAGAACTCGTAATTCCCAAACAGGGACCTTCGCGCACGATCTCCGCGAAGGCTGGCAAAGAAGGCGATAGGAGCAGCGCGAAGCAGGGGGGCGGCGGATTGGGTGGTGGAGCTTCAGGTGCGGGCCTTGGCGGGGGATACAGCCATGACGACAACGAGCATCACGATTGAGTTAATAACCACATCCAATATTGGCCATCATCTGCGCCCCATATTGCTGCCAATACTGATTTGCGAGAGCCTTTGCTTTGTCGGAAACACTGTTTGACGTCAGTGCACTGGTCGCCGACGCCATCCACTGCACCGCCAGGCCACCATATGAGCAGCCCTGCTGTGACAACATCGCACCCACCAGATTCCAAGCCGTCACCTCATCGGGATCCATCTGATTCGCCTGCAATTGCGGGCCGATCTGAAAGACTGCATCGAAACTGCCCTGTTGCGCCGCCTCGCGCGCATGCGCGACGGCCGAGGGAATGTCGGTCTCGATCCCCGGACAACCCTTGAATTCGCAAACGGCAAGAAGAGTCTCCGCATGCGGCAGACTATCCGCGGCCACTTTGAGCAGATTGCCCGCATCGTCGTCGGCGATAGCAGCCGGAAGATGCGCCGTTCCATTCATCAGACCTTGCGCCAGAAATGCTTGCGCCTCCGCGTAGCCGGCATCGGCGGCGTCCATCAGCTTCTGCTCCTTGAATGCGGAACTCCCGCTGCTGCTGTAACGCGACAGCAACCAACGACTCGCCCCATTCCCCTGATCGGCGGCACTCGTCACCCAAGCCTCAATCTCTTTTTTGTCTATCGCTTGTTGGCACGCGGCGACCATCTGTTTGTCATTGCTATTCTTTTCCTGTATCGCGGTTCTTATCCATTCGGCGTCTTGCACGGAAAGCGTTCGCGCGTCCAGCAATTGCTGCGCCTGAGAGGGACTGCCCTCGCCGTTGGCGCCCGCAAATCCACAGGTGCTGTACGCCATATACTCCAAAACATTGGCTGCCGCTGCATCGCCCCGCTTCGCCTGTTGTTTGAGTTCCTGGATGACGGCGAAAATGTCGCCGTCCGTGAGCCGGTTCACCATCGTCTCGCTGGCACCGAATCCTCTCAAGAGCGCAAATCTCACCCGGCGGAGATTGCGCGCCACGACCTTCGCCGGCGGCCTTGTCCATGGATCGGACGTCGCGACCGGCTTTCTCGGGGCGCCCGCGGGCTGAACTTGCGCCTCAGGTTCGGGCATTTTTGCGCCATTTCCGCCGGCAACAGAGCTTGGCGAACTGCTGTGCTTGGTCAGCGCCGCCCAAATGCCAATGGCAATCATCAACAGAATGACTCCGACCAGGCCCAGCCGTTTGCTCACCGTTAGTCCTTAGCTCGACAGGAAAAAGAGCGCTCTCTCTATGCCTTTTCGATTGAGAGCCTGGGTGAAAGTTCATGGCCTGGATTACGCACCGGAGCAAGCGCACCCATATTCTCTCGTCATTGCCTTACGACACGCTCGATATACGCAGCCAGCATCTTCCGGGCTTGCGCAACCAGCGCCTGCCCGCCCTCCTCTTCCTCTTTTGCCAGCGTCGGCACGAGCTTCAAAACGTGGGCTATCATCGCGGCAGCCTCGACAGCGGCCTTCTCGCGCAGCTTGGGATTGGCAGCGCGCAGGATTTCGGCGATTTGGCGGCGCGTGGCGCCGCGCAGCGATTTGCGGCGCTCGACGATGCCGGAGACGGAACCCGAAAGCGCAGCCATAGCGTCGCGGTCCGAGCGCATGTCCAGCATCAGGCCGATGAGTCTGTCCGCCAGGCGCAACGGCGATAAGCCCGATGCGCGCTTCTCAAGATCCTCGAGCATTGACACCGCGCGCTCCACGTAGCGGGCAAACAGCGCTTCGGCCAATACCTCTTTCGACGGAAAAAACTGGTACAGCGAGCCGATCGAGGCGCCCGCGCGCTTTGCGATTTGCGTCATCGTGGTGGCCTCATAGCCATTTCGCGCAAACAACGCGGCGCCCGCATCCAGCAGCTCCGCCACGCGCTGCACACCCCGGGCGCGACTGGGCGCTTTGGCTATCGACGCTTCGGTTGACATTTGTGAGGCATCCTCATAAAATTATTTTTGTGAGTTTCCCTCATAAATAGCTTTTGTACAAGGCCCGCGGCTTGGAGCCCGTGCCTCCCTCACCCTTGGAGCCTAAGATCATGATCGAACTCGATCCGCGAATTTCCGCCCTCGTCCTAATCGACCTGCAAAAGGGCATTCTTGGCTACTCGCTCACGCCCGTTTCGAGTCAAGAGCTGCTGGAGCGCGGCCGGACGCTGGCCGAGCGCTTTCGCAGCGCCAAGGCAACCGTCGTGCTGGTCAATGTCGCGTTCTCGCCGGACGGCGCCGACATGCTGCGCCAACCGGTGGATCAGGCGCAGCCGCTCCCGGCCGGTGGCTTTCCGGCAGGCTGGAGCGAATTCCCATCCGGTCTGATGCAAACAGGCGACCTGCAAATTACGAAACGACAATGGGGCGCGTTCCACGGCACCGAGTTGGATCTGCAGCTGCGTCGACGCGGTATTCGCACGATCGTACTGGGCGGGGTTGCGACTCATATTGGCGTCGAATCGACGGCCCGTCAGGCTTACGAGCGCGGTTACGAGCTGCTCATCGTCAAGGACGCGACAACCAGTTCTGACGCCGAGGCCCATGCAATGTCGATGAAGCACATCATGCCCCGACTCGCCCGTGTGGTTCAAAGCAACGACATCACACTGACTCGCACCTAGCGTCGAATCGATCGAACCCGAGCCCCGAACGGCATAATGGATCAGCCGACCAAGCGCACCGCATTTTCTTTGCGCGACACCGCGGCTCCGCTGAAGTGGACTATCCTGTTCCTGCTATCGCTCGGCTTCATCGTACCGCTCGAGCTGATGCAACTCCCCGCGGCCCTGCTTCTGGGCGCAATGGCCGCGGCGATCTTGGTCGCGGTGTTCGACGGCAAGCTCGCGGTGCCGCACTGGCCTTACGTTCTCGCGCAAGGCCTGATCGGCTGCCTCGTGGCGCGCAGCATCGGTCCCGCGATTCTGGTGACGATGGCCCAGCAGTGGCCGCTGTTTCTCGGCGGTGTTTGCTCGGTGCTGCTCATCAGCACTTCACTGGGCGCCCTGCTCGCGCGCTGGAGAGTCTTGCCCGGAACGACGGCGGTCTGGGGCTCATCGCCCGGCGCAGCCACAGTCATGGTGTTGATGTCCGAGGGCTTCGGGGGCGATCCGCGGCTGGTCGCCTACATGCAGTTTCTGCGCGTGATGCTCGTGGCCCTCGTGGCCTCGATCGTTGCACGCCTGTGGGTCGCGCCCGGCGGCCTCGCGAGAGCTGCGATCGACTGGTTTCCCGCGGTCGCTGCGTTGCCGTTGGGGGAGACGATGGCGCTCGCCGTGCTAGGTGCAGTCGCCGGCGCCAAATCCAGGATCCCAGCCGGCGCGTTGCTCGTCCCGCTGTTCGCCGGCATTGCGCTCTCCTGCGCCCACCTCATGACGATCACGCTGCCGCCCTGGCTGATGGCCGGCTGCTACGCCCTGGTCGGCTGGGCCATTGGTCTGCGCTTCTCGCGCGACATCGTGATCTACGCCGCACGCGTCTTTCCGGCGATCGCCGCCTCGACCGTGACGCTGATCGCGCTGTGCGGCGGATTGGCGGCGCTGCTGCATCTCATCGTCGGCACCGACCCGCTGACTGCGTACCTTGCCACCAGTCCCGGTGGCGCGGATTCGGTCGCGATCATCGCGGCCAGCTCCTCCCATGTCGATGTGCCATTCGTGATGGCCATGCAGATGGCCCGGTTCATTCTCGTGTTGCTCGTGGGACCTTCGTTGGCGAAAGCGGTAGCACGGTGGACGAAAAGTTGAGCGCCACCGGACGTCACTGATCCGGCGACTTGGGATCATGCATATCTTTGAAGAGGTCGCCGTTGTACTGAATTTTGCCGCCAAACCGGCAAAATGGCATGACAACGATGAGAACACAGTAGTCGTTGAGTTTGATGATACCGTGCCGCAACATCTCGCCGCGACTGTTCCGGTCCCACGGGAATGCCGGCATCGGTTCCATGTGGTTCTTCTTGACCCAATCGAGCTGCTCGGGCGTCAGACTCGACAGGTCGCGGTAGTTCTTCTCTTTCCCCGCTTGGGCAATGCTTGATTGCACGGCGAGTTCCGATTCGCGATCCCAGTCGATGTCTGGGTGCTGCTTCTGTTCCGGGGGCGAAAGTGTGATGGCGTTGTCATTGATCACGATGGGCGGCAGCGGTAGATCCGCGTTGATACTCGGATGTGAAGCAGCTGCGTCCATCTGAACAGTAATTCTTGCGGGGTCAATCGTCGCGGACTGATTCGGCAATCGCAGCAGCGACAGGGAGAAGAACGGGTTTCTCATCTCGCGAGACAGTCGTGGGCGCAATAGCAGCATGGCGACGATCAGACCAGCGTGCGCCAGAACGACGACAAGCAATACGAGGTATCGCTTCGGCGCTTTATCTCGAAGTGACACTGACGCATCCGCTCGTTGTAATAGTGATTGCTGGGAAAGACAACGCTTAAACGGTGTTGGTTCCAGGAAATATCAATATTGCGTCGATCGCAGGCTTTGCCTGCTCCAACCCTGTGAAGTGCCTTTGGCCGAATTGCGTCCTACGTCATGCCGCCGAGAGCCACGGTAATCGCCTCGCCGTTCACGCCCCCCGCAGCATCGCTGCACAGGAACGCAATCACGTGCGCCACCTCGCGAGGCTCGAGCACGCGGTTCTGCGGGTAGATGGCAGCGCGCTCGCGCCACACTTGCTCGGCGCTGATTCCGCGCCGTTCGGCCTCCGTCTTTGCTGAGCGCTCGGCCATTGATGTTCGCACCCAGCCTGGCAGAACTGCGTTGGATGTGACTCCGAAGGGCCCGGCATCCTGGGCGACCGCTCGTGCGAGCCCGATAACCCCATGCTTCGAGGCGGTGTACGCGCTGCCGGAACGTTCCGCCTTCTCGCCGGCGGTCGAACTTGTGAATACGAGGCGGCCGAAGCCGCGCTTGCACATACCGCCTGTCGTCAAGCGCGCGAGTTCGAACGGGCCGTCAAGGTTGATCCGCATCGTCTCGCGCCACACCTCGGGATCTTGCTCCCACACAAGCCGCTCGTGCGCAGAGCCGATGCCGTGGTTCACTATCAGCACCTCTATCGGTCCCAGTCGTCGCTCGGTTTCAGCAACGGCCAGGGCGCAGCCTTCAGCAGTCCCCAGGTCGGCCGCGACGTATTCGAGCCCAACGGCCGCCAGTTCTGTCGCGCTTCGCGAGACAACCATCACGCGCGCTCCGGCCGCCGCGAGCAACAGCGCGGCCTCGCGTCCAATCCCCCGGCCGCCGCCAGTAACCAGTGCCACACGTCCTTTCATAAAGCTACCTATTCGCGTTTGGGTGCATCCGTCGATTTTATATAATGAGCGCGCGTCATTGGAAATGACTACCAGCGCAGGACTCTTGATGCCGCGTTGCTTTTCTTCGGACTGACCAGCAGCTTGTCGCACACACAGGCTCCAAGAAATAACGCGCCAGTCATGAGCCTGCAAGCCGCGATGCCCTGATCAGCAGGGATCCCTGCCTACCCCCAGAAAAGAAAATCCGCGCCCGCGCCCGAGTAGTGGGCGGTCGGCTAGCCGGCCTTTCTTAGAGGGAACTTATTGGTGCTTGGATAGGTTTAAACTTACAAGGGGTGTGCGACATTGTCGCGGTGGTGTGAGATCCTCTGAGGGATCTCGTAGCGCGGTTTGGCAGGAGGTCACCCGAAGTCATGCAATTCGAACAGGTCGAAGCGCTTTGTGATCAGCTGCGTGAAGTCATTGCGGCCGGTCCCGGGAAAAACGATCTCGCCCTTCAGGAAGCGATGGGAATCGTCAGCATGCTTCAACAGGCTGCGCCGTGGAACGGGCCACGTGACAAACTCGTGACAATCCGAGGTTGGCTGACCGTCTGGTTCAGTCAACGACTCTGGCGGCAATACGGGGATGAAGGCGAGATCTGCCAGCAAAGCCTCTTCAATGACATCCTCGTCGTCGAATCCTACTGGGAACGGAGAACCGCTCCGGCATAGCCTCGCCGAAATCGGCGGGTTCTGACTCGCGCAGGTATGCTTGCTCGAAATCCCGCGCCGCGGCGCTCGAATCCAGGATGAACAGACCCGTGTTCGATCGCTTTGCTTGATGCTTGGCGGCCGCCGCGGCGGTGGCCACATCCTCCGGGCTATCGAATTCCGCGGGCGCGACTCGCAAGGCGCCAATTGACAAGGTGGTCAAAGGAAACCGGGTGGGATTGCCTTGGCGATCTTCCGATTCAATATAGCCGCGTTCCCGGGTGAGCGGATCGTACAGAGCCGGCGCGGCGGCATTGAAACGCTCGATCATTTGCGCGCAGCGGTTCTGCCAGTCTTCGCTCTGCAAGAGCACGATAAAATCGTCGCCACCGATGTGTCCGGCGAAATCGCGCTGCGGGTCGCAGGCCCGCGTGATGACGCCGGCCAGCAGTCGTATCATTTTGTCGCCTTGCCAGTAGCCGAATCGATCGTTGAACGCCTTGAAGTGGTTCAGATCGCAGTAGCTCGCGCAGAAATGCGTGCTACCGAGCAGCAAGCGTCGCACATGCTCGCTGGTCGGTATGTTCCCGGGCAAGAAAGTCAATGGATTGGCGTGCCGCGCGGCCTCGATCCGCAACTCCGTCACTGAACGCACCAACTGTTCGGCGGTGCCGATACCCACGTATTTGCCCGAATCAACCAACACAAACCCGTCGTTCAGGTAGCGCTGATCTTCAGCCGTCAACACATGAATTAGTTCCTCCAACGGCTGGTTAATTTCAATCAACAGCGGGTTGCTTTCCATGAACGTCGTGCAAGACTTCCTGCCATAGACTTCAGGGTAGTAAGGCAATGTGAAGCGCTCCAAAAACCGGCGCCGATTGACGATGCCAATGGGCAACCCCTCATTGAGCACCGCCACGGCGGGCAAATCCTCATCCGCTTGAAAGATCTCCAACAATTTTTGGTTGTTCATTGACTTCGACACGGGCGGCGCCGGATTGACCAGCCGCGCCGCGGTCACGGAGGGACTGTAGGCGCGCCGCAACTGAGGAAATACCGCGATGTCGGGAGCATCAAGCACCGATCGCGCGGCCGCCGGAACGTGCTCGGCGGGCACGCGTGACGGATGGCCCAAAGCGTAGCCTTGCACGCAATCGACCCCGAGGTCTCGCACCACGCGCAGGTCCGCATGCTGCTCAATGCCTTCGGCAACGATTCGGCTGCCGAAATTCTCAGCCAGCCGCAACATGGCCTTGACCGTTTGCACCTTGCGTCCATCGCTGTGGATGTCGTGACAGAAATATCGGTCGATCTTGACGAACTCCGGCTCGATCTCGGCCCAAAGCCGCAGGCTCGAACCGCCGTCGCCGAAATCGTCGAGCGCCAGCCCTGCGCCGATGCCGCGCAGCCTGCGGACGGCCGCGACCATCCCGGCGTGATCCACGACGCGTTCGTGCTCGGTTATTTCGATGACGAGTTTCCGGGCCGGCATCTCGCAGTCCTCCAAGATCTGCAGAAGCTGCTCGCAGCCGCTTGTCGAGCCCAGGTGAATGACCGCCTGCGCTGAGAAATTGACGAACAGCAGGCCGGGTAGTCCCGCCGCCGCGTAGCCTCGGACGATTACCTCGCTCGCCCGATATTCAAGCTCATCGCCGCAGCCGCGAGCCGCTGCGGCCGCAAACAAAGCCGCTGGCAGGTGCAAACTCGTTGGCCCGCGAATGAGTCCTTCGTAGGCGATGATTTCGCCCTTCGCCACGGCGATAATCGGCTGAAAGACTCCATGCAGCTCTCCCAATGCCGACAAGGATGCGCGCTTCGCCGCCGAGGCGTCTGATAGAGCGTGATTCGCGATGGCCGTCCCCAAGGTTCTCAGTGTGATTGGAATTGGAAGCGCAGTATCGGTTCGGCGCGGAATCTGCGCTGATGCGCAGTTCTCATTGGTAACGTGTCAATTTGATGACAGCGCAGACCGCAACCGGCAATGTATTGCGGACGCCTGTAAACCGACCGTGCAATAAGTTAATCGCTGGCCGACAATATGAGATTGCATCGAGGGCATCCGTGGCGAAAAGAGGTATCCCGAAATCATGCGGCGCCGCCGGCGAGCGATCGGCACCGGGGCGGATATCCAGGCGCACATTCGTCACCGGAGTTGGTTTGTCGGGAATTTTGAGCGCGGCCGGCGGACAGTCCGAGCCTACGTCTGCCGATGGAACGCCGGAACAAATCCATCTCACGTGGGGCGAGGATCCGGCCAGCAGCGTCTGCCTGTCCTGGGCTTCCGCCGCCCAGGCGCTCAATCCTCGAGTCCGAATCACGCAATCCTCCGCGCCGCGCACCGTTCACGCCGTGCAGCGCACCTACACCGACGGACTGAACGGCCAGACGGTATTCACGTATCACGCGAGTCTGACCGGGCTCAAAGCCGATGCCGAGTTTCACTATTCCGTGACGGCGGATAACGATCGCAACCGGGCGCGGCCTTTTGCGGCGACCTTCAGGACGGCACCGCGAGGCAGGAAACCCTTCCGCTGGACCAGCTATGGCGATTTGGCCACGCCCAATACCGCGTGGGCACTCTCCTCGCCGCAGAGCGCGTTCGCGGTCAAGGCGGTAGAGGGCTTTCAACCCCTGTTCCATTTGCTGAATGGCGATCTGTGTTACGCCAACTTGAATCCCGCTGCGCAGCCCGCGGTGTGGGCGGATTTCGGAAATAATGTCCAAGCATCCGCTTCTCGACGGCCCTGGATGCCCTGCCCGGGCAATCACGAGATTGAGTTTGGCAACGGCGCG
>Ga0307474_10004140_pt1 | contig 10444 bp, 10 predicted proteins | sample atmos_gasesECM1C_2_FD_203312 | JGI IMG/M metagenome (GOLD analysis project Ga0307474, IMG submission 203312) | Hardwood forest soil microbial communities from Morgan-Monroe State Forest, Indiana, United States - atmos_gasesECM1C_05 | ecosystem: Environmental > Terrestrial > Soil > Temperate...
GGAGGGCCTGCCCGTCGAGCCCAAGCTGACCGAAAAAGCGGCATGAAACCTGCATGTTTTTTCACCGCTTGGCTGCTTTTTGCGGCCGGGCGGTGAATCTCGGCGCCATGGCGGGGTTTGCCTTCGTCATCCCGGCATCGCGTGAGGAAATGCGGGCATGTCCACTTTCGACGATCCCTTTGATGCGGACCGCGCGCTTTTGCGGTCCGGCTGCATTTGCGGCCGGCACCCCTCCGCGGCCGAGCACGAACAGGACGCCTTGCAGCTCCGTTGTGAGCCGGTGGAAAGTCGCGAAAAGCGCTATGAGGGCGTAGTTGCGTCCGCGGTCATGCGCGCGATGTTTCCAAAGGATGTCGCACGGAGGGCGCTTCTGAAAACACTGGGGGCTGCGACCGCGCTTTCTGCGATCTCCCAATTCTTTCCGCTCAAACTGGCGACCGAGGCCTTCGCGGAAGGGGGCGCGCCTGAAAAAAAGGATCTGAAGGTCGGCTTCATCCCCATCACCTGCGCAACGCCGATCATCATGGGGGCGCCGCTTGGCTTCTATGCCAAGCATGGCCTCAACGTCGAGGTGGTCAAGACCGCCGGCTGGGCCGTGATCCGCGACAAGACCATCAACAAGGAGTACGACGCCTCGCACATGCTGGCTCCGATGCCGATCGCAATTTCACTAGGGCTCGGCGCGCAGGCGATCCCGTTTGCGGTGCCTGCGATCGAGAACATCAACGGCCAGGGCATTACGCTTTCGATCAAGCACAAGGACAGGCGGAATCCGGCGGATTGGAAGGGCATGAAATTCGCCATTCCGTTCGACTACTCCATGCACAATTATCTGCTGCGCTACTATCTCGCCGAACATGGCCTCGATCCTGACACCGACGTCCAGCTCCGCTCGGTGCCGCCACCGGAAATGGTCGCCAATCTTCGTGCCGACAACATTGACGGCTTTCTCGCGCCCGACAACGTCTGCCAGCGCGCGATCTATGACGGTGTCGGCTTCATGCACATTTTGTCGAAGGAGATCTGGGACGGTCACCCCTGCTGTAGCTTCGCTGCAAGCCGGGAGTTCATCACGGGCTCGCCCAACAGCTTCACCGCTCTGACGCGGGCGATCCTCGACGCCACCGCCTATGCGTCAAAAGCGGAGAACCGCAAGCAGATTGCGGAAGCGATCGCCCCGGCAAACTACATCAACGCGCCTGTCACTGTGCTGGAGCAGGTTCTCACGGGCACCTACGCGGACGGGCTCGGCGGCATCAAGTCCGACCCCAAGCGCGTCGATTTCGACCCGTTCCCGTGGCAGTCGTTCGCGGTCTGGATGCTCACGCAGATGAAGCGCTGGGGTCAGATCAAGGGCGATGTAGACTACAAGTCGATCGCCGAGCAGGTTTATCTCGCGACCGACACGCGCAAGGCCATGGCAGAGATGGGCCTCGTGCCGCCGTCGAGTTCTTATAAGTCCTTCTCGGTGATGGGCAAAACCTTCGATCCGGCGAAACCCGACGACTATCTCAACAGCTTCAAGATCAGGAAGTCGTCGTGATCATCTCCGCTTTCTTGTCCCGGACGCGATGCAGCACGCAGCACGAATTGCGTAGTAATGCGTCGCTGAGCTCCAACCATCTTGGCTTCGCCGGGTCCCGGTTTGGCAGCGTACCACTTCGCGCTGCTTCGTGCTGCGCTGCGCCCGGGACACAGGACGTGCGGTGGGTGGCATGACTTCTTCGCTTCGCTTTCGCGCGGCGGTCGTCTCGATCGTGTTGTTTGCCGCGTTCATCGGCGTCTGGCACATCGCAACGCGCGGCTCCGGCGCGGTCGCCGGCATGAGCCCGGAATATGCCAAGCTGATGGGCGTCACCGCGACCCAGGGCAAGTCGGCGATGCCGGGTCCGCTCGATGTCGGCGCCAAATTATGGGAGCACCTCAAGCGGCCATTTTACGATAATGGGCCGAACGACAAGGGGCTGGGCATCCAGCTCGGCTATTCCATCGCGCGCGTCGGGCTCGGCTATCTCCTGGCCGTGATCGTCGCCATCCCGCTCGGCTTTTTGATCGGGATGTCGCCTTTGATCAGCCGCGCGCTCGATCCCTTCATTCAAGTGCTCAAACCGATCTCGCCGCTCGCCTGGATGCCGCTCGCGCTCTACACGATCAAGGATTCCTCCCTGTCGGCGATCTTCGTTATCTTCATCTGCTCGGTGTGGCCGATGCTGCTCAATACCGCCTTCGGCGTCGCCTCCGTGCGCAAGGAATGGATCAACGTCGCGCGCACGCTCGAAGTCGGTACGCTCCGGCGCGCTTTCACCGTGATCCTGCCGGCGGCAGCCCCGACCATTCTCACGGGCATGCGAATCTCGATCGGGATCGCCTGGCTCGTGATCGTCGCCGCCGAAATGCTCGTCGGCGGCACTGGCATCGGCTACTTCGTCTGGAACGAGTGGAACAACCTGTCGATCACCAATGTCATCATCGCCATCCTCCTGATCGGCGTTGTCGGCATGCTGCTCGATCAGATCCTGGCGCGCTTCACGCGCATGGTCACGTTCCCGGAATGACACGATGACCGAAAGATTCATTTCCGTCGAGGCGATCGCAAAGCGCCATCCCGGCCCCGGCGGCGGGCAAATCGCGGTGTTCGAAAATCTCTGGCTGTCGATGCAGCGCGGTGAATTCGCCTGCGTGATCGGTCACTCCGGCTGCGGCAAGACCACGATACTCAACATCCTCGCGGGGCTTGATGCACCGAGCGAAGGCGCCGTGATCGTGGACGATCAGGCGATCGAAGGAACGAGCCTCGATCGCGCCGTGATCTTCCAGAGCCACGCGCTGTTGCCGTGGCGCACCGTGCTCGGGAACGTCGCCTATGCCGTGACCTCGAAATGGCGGCACTGGGACCGGGCCAGAGTGAGGGCGCATGCGCAACGCTTCATCGATCTCGTGGGCCTGACCGGCTCGGAGCATAAGCGCCCTTCGGAACTCTCCGGCGGCATGAAACAGCGCGTCGGCATTGCGCGCGCGCTCTCGATCACGCCGAAGATCATGCTGATGGACGAGCCGTTCTCGGCACTCGATGCGCTGACGCGCGGCACGCTGCAGGACGAGGTCCGCCGCATCTGTCTGGAAACCGGACAAACCGTTTTCATGATCACCCATGATGTCGATGAGGCGATCTATCTTGCCGACAGGATTTTCCTCATGACCAACGGTCCGGGTGCCGTGCTCGCCGAAATCGTGCAGAATCCTTTGCCAAAGGATCGAATCCGGCTCGATCTGCACCGCCATCCTCATTACTACGCGGTTCGCAATCACATCGTCGATTTTCTGGTCAGCCGCAGCAAAAGTTTCGCGGCAGAGACGCCCGGTCACGATCCACGCGACGTGCCTGTGGTGCGGGTCGGAAAACCGGAGCTTACGATCGCCTCGGGCGATGAAGAATCAAGGCAGGCGTCGCGGCCGGGCTTGTCGCGGCCATCGGCGTCATGCTGAGTTGATCAAAAAACTGGATGCCCGGCCCAAGGTCAGGCAAGGACGAAGAAGGGAGACTCACATGAAGCGATCCGACCTCACAGAAAAGCTGCTCGACATCAAGCGCGAAAAGGGCTGGACCTGGAAATATATCTGCGAACGGATCGGCGGCTATTCCGAAGTGCTGATCGTGGGCGCGATCCTCGGCCAGATGAAGCTGACCAAGCCGCAGGCTGCGAACGCCGCCGAGCTGTTCAGCCTCTCCAAAGCCGAAACCGCATTGCTCAATGAGGTTCCGACGCGCGGCACGCCGATGCCGCCGAGCGATCCGCTGATCTACCGGTTCTACGAGCTGGTGATGGTCAATGGTCCGGCGTGGAAGGCCTTGATCGAAGAAGAATTCGGTGACGGCATCATGTCGGCGATCGATTTCGATATGCTCATCGAACGGCTGCCCAATCCAAAGGGCGACCGCGTCAAGATCACGATGTCCGGCAAATTCCTGCCCTACAAATATTATGGCGCGAGCGGGAACGTGCCGGAATACGGATTCAAGGAGGGATGAGACCAGCCATTGTCATGCTACGTTGCCGTCATTCCGGGGGCACGCACCCGGAATCTCGCCGTTGTTTCCATGGGCTTTGGATTCCGGATCGCGGCTGCGCCGCGTCCGGAATGACATTGGGCAACGCCCGCTATATCCCCGCCTTCACCTGTGCGATCGCCTGCAGCAAAAATTCGCCCATCTGGGCGCGGATTTCGTCTTCGCTGATGGCAATCCCTTTGGCTGCTAGATCGCCGGTCAGCTTGGCGATCACCGCGGCGTCGCCGCCTTCGTTGAACTCGGCCGCGACAACTTCCCGGGAATAGGCGATGGCTTGTTCGCCCGACAATCCGAGCTTTGCCGCCACCCAAAGTCCGGTGAGGCGGTCGCGGCGTGCCAGAGCCTTGAACTTCAACTCCTCGTCCACCACGAACTTCTTCTCAAAGGCTTCCTCGCGCTTGTCAAAGGTGGTCATGGCAAAGGTTCCCCTCACTGCCGGTCTTGGCCGCCCCGGTCGCATTGCGGTGGGCAGCCTGCGTGCCTAAATAATACGGCGAATCGGTGAGTTAGCGAGCCCTCAAACGCACTGTCAAACACGGTAAAAACCGCTTCCCAAGGGTCGGATCGATTGTACTGGATAGGCCAATCGGATAGGTTCGATTCCAGGCTCGGTTCTCGTTCTGTTTCCCGTCCCTGGCCTTCACGGCAGCTCCGTCGTGGGTCGTTCCTTCTGGCATCCGGAGCACACCAAATTCATGGATTTTAACAACACACGGTACATCCCTATGAGCCGTCGACGCCGTATCTATGAAGGCAAAGCCAAGGTTCTTTACGAGGGGCCAGAGCCGGGAACCCTGATCCAGCACTTCAAGGACGATGCGACCGCGTTCAACAAGCAAAAGCACCAGGTGATCGAGGGCAAGGGCGTCCTCAATAACCGCATCTCGGAATACCTGTTTCAACACCTCAACGACATCGGCGTGCCGACGCACTTCATCCGCCGACTCAACATGCGCGAGCAACTGATTCGCGAGGTCGAGATTGTGCCGCTGGAAGTAGTGGTGCGGAACGTGGCGGCGGGATCGCTGTCGCAGCGCCTCGGCATCGAGGAAGGCACCCAGTTGCCGCGCTCGATCATCGAGTTCTATTACAAGAATGACCAGCTCAACGATCCCATGGTTTCCGAAGAGCATATCACGGCGTTCGGCTGGGCCACGCCGCAGGAGATCGACGACGTCATGGCGCTCGCCATCCGCGTCAACGATTTCCTCACTGGCCTCTTTCTCGGCATCGGCATCCGCCTTGTCGATTTCAAGATGGAATGCGGCCGCCTGTTCGAAAACGAAATGATGCGAATTATCGTCGCCGACGAGATCTCGCCGGATTCCTGCCGGCTCTGGGACATCAAGTCGAACGAGAAGCTCGACAAGGATCGCTTCCGCCGCGATCTCGGTGGATTGCTCGAGGCCTATACGGAAGTCGCAAAGCGGCTCGGGATCTTGATGGAAAACGAGCGGCCCGCGGGCTCCGGTCCGGTGCTGGTGAAAAGCTAAATGAAAGCACGCGTCACCGTCACACTCAAATCGGGCATCCTCGATCCGCAAGGCAAGGCGATTGAAGGCGCGCTCAAATCGCTGGGCGTCGATGGCATAGCCAGCGTTCGTCAAGGCAAGGTTTTCGACATCGAATTGGCCGGCGCTGATCGCACCAAGGCGGAAGCCGCGTTGAAGGATGCCGCCGACAAGCTTCTCGCCAACACGGTGATCGAGAATTACCGGGTCGAACTCTTGAGTTGATTTTTCCCTCTCCCCTTGCGGGAGAGGGTGGCGAGCGAAGCGAGCCGGGTGAGGGGTCGTACGATTCGTCTTTCAGATAACCTCACCCGGTCCTTCATGCCGTAGACGGCATTTCGGACCACCCTCTCCCGCAAGGGGAGAGGGGAAGGGAGCAGGGTTCTTCCAGGCATGAAATCCGCCGTTCTCGTCTTTCCCGGAATCAATCGCGAGCGCGATATGGCGCGGGCGCTCAAGCTCGCGTCTGGCCATGAGCCCGCGATGATCTGGCATGCCGAGACATCGCTGCCTGCCGATATCGATCTCGTCGTGGTACCCGGCGGATTCTCCTACGGCGATTACCTGCGTTGCGGCGCGATCGCCGCGCGCGCCCCTGTCATGGATGCGGTCCGCGCCTTTGCGGCCGAGGGCGGGCTCGTGCTCGGCGTCTGCAACGGCTTTCAGATTCTTTGCGAGGCAGGGCTTCTGCCCGGCGTGCTCATGCGCAATGCGCGGCTGAAATTCATCTGCCGCGACGTGCATCTGCGCATCGAACGCTCCGATACGCCATTTACCCGCGGCTACAACGCTGGCCAGATCATTCGGGTGCCGGTCGCTCACGGCGAGGGGAATTACGAGGCTGATGAAGAGACCTTGAAGCGGCTCGAAGGCGAGGGGCGGGTGCTCTATCGCTACTGCTCAGCGGAAGGCACGGTCGATGAGGGCGCCAATATCAATGGCGCGGCGCATTCCATCGCCGGCATCATCAGCGAGCGCGGCAATGTGCTCGGCATGATGCCGCATCCGGAAAACCACGTCGAAGACATCATGGGCTGCACCGACGGGCGCGGCCTGTTCGCAGGCCTCGTTGCGCATTTGGAGCAGGCGGCGTAACCGCGATTGCGCGATGATCAGGCCGTGGCCGATATCAAGACTTTCTACGCGGAGCTCGTTGCCCGCGGAACACCTGTCCAGGGAATGCTGCAGTTGGTTGAGGCGATCGAGCAGTCGGGCTTTGCGAACGGGGTGCTTGGCGAGACATCGATGCATGATCTGTGTCTGTCGCAAATTGCGGCGCCACGCACCGCCTTTGATCCTTATCTGAGGATATCGCCGCGGTTCGACGGCACTATAGAATTTCGCTATGTCGACACTCACGTGAAGGAGAGGCAATGGCATCGGGTGGTCGACCAGGCATTTCCGAGACTAGTCAGCTTTTTTTGAACAGTTGCGTTGGTTTGCCGTTGAATGCCCGAAATCCACAAAGAACTAGGTTCTTCGAAGCATCTGTAAAACTCTGGAGAGCGGGTAATTGCTTCTTAAAAGGTCTTTCCCGGTCGCTCCGATCTCCCTATTAAGCGTTCATGCAGACCAACGAACCGCAGATCACCCCCGAGCTCGTCGCTGCCCACGGCCTCAAGCCGGACGAGTATGAGCGCATTCTCAGGCTGATCGGTCGTGTGCCGACGTTCACCGAACTCGGCATCTTCTCGGCGATGTGGAACGAGCACTGCTCGTACAAGTCCTCGCGCATCCATCTGCGCAGGCTTCCGACCAAGGCGCCCTGGGTGATCCAGGGACCGGGCGAGAACGCAGGCGTCATCGATATCGGCGACGGCCTTGCCGTGGTGTTCAAGATGGAGAGCCACAACCATCCGAGCTACATCGAGCCGTATCAGGGCGCGACCACGGGCGTGGGCGGAATCCTGCGCGATGTGTTCACGATGGGGGCACGCCCGATCGCGTGCCTCAATGCGCTCTCCTTCGGCGCACCGGAGCATCCCAGGACACGCCACCTCGTTTCAGGTGTCGTCGCCGGCATCGGTGGCTACGGCAATTCGTTCGGGGTGCCCACAGTGGGCGGGCAGGTGCGTTTCCACACCCGTTACGACGGCAACATTCTTGTCAACGCGATGGCGGTCGGGCTTGCGGACGCCGACAAGATTTTCTACGCCGCGGCCTCCGGGGTGAACATGCCGATCGTCTATCTCGGCTCCAAGACGGGCCGCGACGGCATTCATGGCGCCTCGATGGCGTCGGCCGAATTCGACGATGACTCGGCCGAGAAGCGGCCCACCGTGCAGGTCGGCGATCCCTTCGCCGAAAAGCTGCTTCTGGAGGCCTGTCTTGAAATCATGGCCAAGGGTTGTGTCATCGCCATCCAGGACATGGGTGCGGCGGGCCTGACCTGTTCGGCGGTCGAGATGGGCGCCAAGGGCGATCTCGGTGTCGATCTTGATCTCGATGCGGTGCCGACGCGCGAAAGTGGCATGAGCGCCTACGAGATGATGCTTTCGGAAAGCCAGGAGCGCATGCTCATGGTGCTCAAGCCCGAGAAGGAACAAGAGGCGGAGGCGATCTTCCGCAAATGGGGCCTCGACTTTGCTGTCGTGGGCTACACCACGCCGAACAAGCGCTTTGTCGTCAAGCACGGCGGCTCGGTGATGGCTGACCTTCCGATCAAGGAACTGGGCGACGAAGCGCCAGTCTATGACCGGCCGCATGTCGCCCAAGAGCCGCTGCCAGTGGTGCATGCGCGCGACGTCGAGCCGCCGGTCAGCATTGTGGCGGCGCTTAAAAAACTGATCGCCACGCCCGAGCTTTGCTCGAAACGCTGGGCATGGGAGCAATATGATCACGTGATCCTGGGCAATACCGTGCAGCGGCCCGGCGGCGATGCCGCCGTGGTGCGTGTGCAGGACGGACCGAAGGGACTCGCGCTCAGCGTCGACGTTACCCCGCGATATTGCGAGGCCGATCCGTATGAAGGGGGCAAGCAGGCGGTGGCGGAAGCCTGGCGCAATATCACCGCAGTCGGCGGTCGACCGCTTGCGATCACCGACAATCTCAATTTCGGCAATCCCGAGCGTCCGGAGATCATGGGCCAGTTCGTCGGCTGCTTGCGGGGCATTTCGGACGCTTGTCGCGCGCTCGACTTCCCCGTCGTGTCCGGTAACGTCTCGCTCTACAACGAGACCAATGGCCGCGGCATTCTGCCGACGCCTTCGATCGGCGGCGTCGGACTGCTCGACGATTTCACCAGATCCGCCACGCTTGCGTTCAAGGCCGAAGGCGAGGCAATCCTTTTGATCGGCGAGACTCATGGCTGGCTCGGCCAGTCCGTCTATCTGCGCGACATCTGCGGCCGCGAGCAGGGCGCGCCGCCTCCGGTCGATCTTGCGGCTGAAAGGCGCAACGGCGACGTCGTGCGCGGCATGATCCACGCCCGCACCGCAACAGCAGCGCATGATGTTTCCGACGGCGGCCTCTTGATCGCTTTGGCGGAGATGGCGATCGCGGGCGGAATCGGCGGGCGCCTGCTCGCAAGCCCAGCGTCGATCGTGCCGCATGCCTATTGGTTCGGCGAGGACCAGGCGCGTTACATCGTCACCGTCCCCGCCGAGCAGGCCGGTCTGGTGCTGGCCAAGATGAACGGCGCCGGCGTGCCCTGCGTGCGGATCGGAACGACGGGCGGAGACGCGATTTCCATTGCCGGCGAAGAGCCTGTCTCTGTGGCTTCGCTGAAGGACGACTTCGAAAGCTGGTTTCCGGCTTACATGAACGGTTAGGGCTGCGGGATGCAAAAAGTGTCAGCTGCTGGAGGCGAAGCAGAAACTCTCTGATCGATCAGAGCGCACCGCTCCTGACACGCAGCGGTCGTTACTTCTTGGTTAAAGCCCGACTCGAGCTGTCACGACCCACGTCGCCGCATTCAGCCTGACTCCATCAGGCCCCTCGTGTGCCGCAAGCGCGGATCGTACCGCTGGTAACGCTGCAGCCCGCAGCTCGGGATTTTCCCGGAGAATCTTGCCGAGAGCTCCGACCCGCGAACAAACCGCCAGCATCGTGTTGAGGTCGCCGCTTCCAACCTGCTCGTCGTGAGCGGTTATCTCGATCTCCCTGAAGCCCGCTTTTTCCAGAATGCTACGCACACGGAGGGGGTTAGCGAACGCGAACGGGCCGGGCGCGTCCGGATCATGAGCCGGCATCGGCGGCAAATGAGCAGACGCGGCCGTAAGCGGCAGAATATCGAGCTGGTTCTCCTCCATCGCTCGCCAGCAAACGAAGGCGAGACGCCCGTTGCGCCTAAGGCTACGACGAATGTTGATGAACGCCGCGGTGGGGTCGGCGAAGAACATCACCCCAAACCGCGAGAAAGCGGCGTCGAACGAGACCGGTTCGAATGGGAACACCTGCGCATCTGCTTGAACGAACCGCACCCGCTCGCACCGTCTTGCCGTGCGCTGGGCGAACGCCAGCACCGCGGCCGAAAGATCGATCCCAACTACCGTGCCATCCGGTGCGACTGCCTGGGCAAGATCCAGTGCCGTCTCGCCGCCGCCACAACCTATGTCCAGGATATTCTCACCAGGGCGCGGTGCGAGCGCCGCCAAAGCGGGCCGACCAAGCGGAGCGAGTTGCAGTTCCAAAGGTTGGCGGACCTCCGCCCATGCGCGGACCCGGAGTTCGTCTTGGGTCAGTGAGCGTAGGGAATTGTTCTGGTCCATGCTAAGATCATTGCCCGACGGTCTGGAAACGTTGCCGCAAAGCCTCACAACACATGTCGCGCGCCGGGAATCCTGCGCAAGGCCGCGGTTGCCGCCCAGCTCAGCGCCAGCGTGACGACAAAGACGATGACCGCCTTGATGATCGCCGTCAGTTG
>Ga0307474_10004141_pt1 | contig 10444 bp, 10 predicted proteins | sample atmos_gasesECM1C_2_FD_203312 | JGI IMG/M metagenome (GOLD analysis project Ga0307474, IMG submission 203312) | Hardwood forest soil microbial communities from Morgan-Monroe State Forest, Indiana, United States - atmos_gasesECM1C_05 | ecosystem: Environmental > Terrestrial > Soil > Temperate...
CCGCATCGCTGATGCGTTCGGCAATTTGCGTCTCGCTCGAGTCGTGCAGGATCAGATCGCCCGCCGCCTCGCGCAGCGCTTCAAGGTCGAGGTCGCCGTTCGAGACGGTGTCGTAATCCAGAAATACGGTTTTCAGCGGATGCGCGCTCATGACGCGCTAGAATATGCGACCGAAATGAAAATTACCGCAGTACTCACTCTGATCGGCGTCAACGTGCTGGTCTACCTGTTGGAGCTTGCCCGCCCTGAGCAACTCGGAGACTTGCTGGCGTTGTGGCCGCTGCAGCCTTTCGAGGGGCACGTGTTCTTCCGGCCTTGGCAGATCGTCACTTATTCCTTTCTGCATGACACCCGTAACATCTCTCACCTGGGGTTCAACATGCTTGGACTGTGGATGTTCGGCGCGGAGATTGAGCGTTATGTCGGTCCGGCGCGTTTGCTGGCCTGTTACTTCGCTTCGGTGGCAACGGCGGCTCTGGCGCAATTGCTGGTTCCGTTTATCGCCGCGGCCCCGTACGGTCCAACCCTGGGTGCGTCGGGCGGCGTCTTCGGCCTGCTGCTGGCATACGCGGCAATGTTTCCGCATCGCAAAGTCGTGCCGTTGATTCCACCGATTCCAATGCCGGCGTGGCTGTTCGCGACGATTTATGCGGGCATCGAGCTTTTCTTGGGCGTTACCGGAACATTGTCGGGCATTGCGCACTTCGCGCACTTGGGCGGGATGGTCGGAAGCGCCCTGGTGATCATGCAATGGCGGGCGCGTGCCCGTAAAACCCGCAAGGCTGCTTGAACGATGAACTTTAGAACTCTGATGATAGCTCTGGGTGCGCCGATTCTGGCGGCCGCCGTTGTTCCGGCGCATGCCGAGTGGGTGACCCGCGTCACCGACGGCATCATGGGCACGCGCATCACCGTGGAACTGTGGTCGGAGGACAGGCCGGAAGCCGAAGCCGCCATCGATGCGGTGCTCGACGAAATGCGGCACATCGATGAGTCGATGAGTACGTACAAACCCACCAGCGAAGTGTCTCTGGTCAACGACAAGGCCGCCGATGGCCCGATGCACATCAGCAAGGAACTCTTCGACCTGCTGGTGAAGGCCAAGGAATACTCCGTCATCACCGACGGCGCCTTCGACATCACCTATGCCAGCGTCGGCTACATGTACAATTTTCCGAAGCACATTAGGCCGGATGAGGCGCAGATCGCCAAGGCGCTGCCCGCGGTCGACTACCGGCATGTGATTCTCGACCCGAAGAATCAGACCGTGCAGTTTACCCAGAAGGGCGTGCGCATCGATCTGGGCGGCATCGCCAAAGGCTATTCGGTCGACTGCGGCATCGATGTCTTGAAGGTGCGCGGAGTGACGCGCGCGTACGTGTCAGCGGGCGGCGACAGCCGGATTATCGGCGATCGTTTCGGCAAGCCCTGGATGGTGGGGATCCGCGATCCGCGCAAAGGCGAAGGCGAAGTCATTGCCAGCATTCCGCTCGTGGACGCGGCGATTTCCACGTCCGGCGATTATGAGCGCTTTTTCGATGAGGGCGGCGTTCGCTACCATCACATCATCGATCCGCATACCGGCCACTCCGCCAGCAAGGTGCGCAGCGCGACCGTGATTGGGCCCTATGCCACGCGCACGGACGGATTGTCGAAGACGGCATTCGTATTGGGGCCTGAGAAAGCCATGGAGATTTACAATCGCATCGACGACATCGACGCCATCATCGTCAAGCTCGATGGCACCGTGGTCTACTCGAAGGGCATGCAGCGCGGCAAGGCGGGCGCGCCGCCGCCGCATTAGCCGCGCCGCGCATCAGCCCGCGGCGCTCATCGAAAGGCGATGATTTTCGCCTCTTCGCAGGCATTCAAATAGTCGCTGACGATGTTCACGGAGATCGGCCCGAATTCGGCTGATACCGCGTCTCTGATGTCGGCGACCGAGCGCTTGCCGTCGACGAAATTGACGATTTCATAGGCGTAAAGGGCGCTTTTGTCTTGAACATTGACGAAGCGGCTCGAGCCGGCGCTCAAAAGCAGGATCTTGTGCAACCGCTCCTCTCCGAGACGATCGCGCAGCACGTCGTCGTTCTGAAAGGTCAGCGGTCCAAACTCGCCGACGCGATGCGGTACTCGCGCCGCCTCCGCCGTCGCGCGCCACGCCGGTGTCCAATTTGCATCGTGCGATCCTCGTGCTGCCGCGGCTTGGATCAACCAGCCATTCAAGGTTGCTGCTTGGGCTTGCAGCGCCTCAACCGACGAGGCCAGCGCCTGGGGATGGCTGTTTGTGTACACACCAAAGGACCGCAAGCCGGCCTGCTCGCGGCGAAGCAATTGCGTCAAGAGATTGCGGGCCTCGAACAGCGCCTCCTGCGGCTTGAGTTCAGGCTGCTGAGTGAGCAGCAGCGCACGGTTGAAGCCCTGCGCCATCCGTTGCTGTGCTCGCGCGGCTAAAAACGGCAGCACCAAAGCCGCATTGGCCGCATCCGCGGCGGCGAAGCTGTAGCCGGACGCCGCACCCAGGAGCGCGACCCGGCGCAGTTTGGTGGGGTCGATCTCCAGCAGTGTGTCGTGATCCGTATGAATGTAAATGTCCGGCCAATCGCGCAGGTACAGTGAAGGCACGGCGATGGTGGAGGAGTCATAATCATCGTGATCGCTGCCCTCGGCGTAGGGTGTTTCATCGACAAAGAATGCGTTGCGCGTGCCTGAGGCGCCGTCTCGATTCTCGAGGACGGCGGCCTCCTCGTGGCTGCCGTCCTCGGCGTAGACGGTCGCGCCGTCTTTTATGGTCTCCGCCAGTTCCGCGCCAATGTCGGTGACGAACGTCGGCAAGGACCAGGGGGTCTGCGTTACATGCAGGACGGATTTGTTCTTGAACAGATCTCCACCCACCATATCCATGTGGATATCGGCGCGCATCGAGGCCCTGATGTCGGGGTGCCGGCTCAAATAAGCCATGGTGCCCTCGACTTCCGGACCCCAGATGAAGCGCAGCGTTCGTTGCGGCCGTTTCAGGCTGCCGTTGCCAATCAGACGGGTCAGCACGCGCGCGGATTCCAGAATGGTGACGCAACCGCTGCCATTGTCGTTGGCGCCGGGCCGTTGGTGATCGAGGTGACAGCTATAGACGATCTCGCCCGCGGCTGGATCGGTGCCGGGAATGGTGCCGGTCACCACCGTCCAATGTCCGGGCCCGACTTCCGCCTTGACATGTGCGCCCAGCAGCACCGGGTGCCCGCCGGCGATTTGCGCGCGCAGATCGCTTGCCGTTGCGCGCGACACCATGAAGGCAAACCCTTGCGGCAGCGAGCCGTCCAAGTGACCCCAGCGCACGATGCTGGTATCGAGCCCCGACCAGGCGGTGCTCTGATTGGACATATCGCTGACAATCCCGGCCGCGCCGAATTTCGCCACCGCCAGACGCTGCACCATCGACAGGACGCCGTCGGCGAGCACGATTTTGCCGCGTACATCCTTTCCGGCATAGTCCGATTCCGAGGTTCCCGAGCCCACATCGATGAGCGGCGCCTCGACATCTGCGCTGTGGCTGTAGTCGGCCAGCCGAATCGGGTCGGTCGACCAATCGCCCAACAAGGTGTGCTGCGGTTCGATCTGCCACAGCCGCGCGCCCTCGACAGTCCAGGCAATGTGCGAGCGCATCAGACCGTATTCGATCTTGCCGTCGATCGGGAATTGCTCGGCATGCACATCCTGCAAGCCGTATTCCTGCGCCCGCCCCAGGATGAACTTCGCCGCTTGATCGAACTCAGGGGTCGCCGGAACCCGGTGCAATCGGGTCAAGGCGCGCAGGTTTTCGTAGGGTGCGCTGCCGCTGGCCTCGTGGCGCAAGTTCGACCAATCGGTAGCGGACAGAAAGGGATGTTGAGCCCAGGCGGCGGAGGACTGAATGAGCCAGAGTATGGCCACGCCTGTACTTGCGCGAAGACGTCGAATCACGGTAATCCCCCGATTGTCAGGCCGCCAAGGATACGCGATCGGACGGCTAAACTCGGCAGAAAGGCCACGCCTTCAGGGCGCAAGGGAATAAAATGGCGTCCCCGTGAGTCCTAACACTATGGATGACAAGCGCGCTCGGTTTGAGGGACAGGTTTTGCCTCACCTCGACGCCGCGTATCGGTTCGCTCGGTGGCTGTGCCGCCAGGGGGAGGCCGACGACGTGGTGCAAGACGCCATTTTGCGGGCCTTTCGCGGGTTCGATGCCTTGAGGGGCTCCGATGCAAAAGCGTGGCTGTTGACCATCGTGCGCAATTGCCATTTGACGGCAGCGAAACAGCAGCAGCGGCGGGCATTTGTACCGCTTCCCGAAGAGCACGATGCAGCCGATGGTCACGCGATGATAGCGAACGATGCGAATCCGGAGAGCGAGACGATCATTTCCGACCAAAAGCAGGTGCTCGAGCGACTCGTGGCCTCGTTGTCCGAGGAGCACCGCACCGTGTTGATGCTGAGGGAAATAGAGGAAATGGATTATGCGCAGATCGCGGCCGTCACCAACGTGCCGATCGGCACGGTGATGTCGCGGTTGGCGCGCTCGCGCGCCGCCCTCAAGGCCAAATGGCTGCAGGAAGTGGAAGGAGTGCCGCGTGCAGTGCGCTGAATCGCTTCGGGTGCAGGCCTATTTCGACCGCGAAGTCGATGCGGTTTCGGCGGCTGAGATCGAGCGGCATGTTGAGCACTGCGGTGCGTGCCGTGAACTGCTGCAAGATCTGGAGAAGGTGCGCAGTGCTTTGCGGAGCGGTATCAGCTATACCGCCGCGCCGCCGGCCCTGCGCGCGCAGATCCTGCAGGCGCTCGATCGCGAAACTGATGCCGCCACGGATCCTGCCACCGCCGTTAGAAGTGCAACGGCGGTGAAGCTGCGGCCCGCGCGGCGATTGCGGGCATTTGGCGGACCTGGGTTCAGGATCGGAGCCTTCAGCGGCATCGGCGGCGCCGCGCTCGCCGCAGCCCTGGCGTTTTTTTTCGTACTGCCTGCTTTGAGTCCGCTCAGCAATGAGATCGTGGGCGCCCATGTGCGCTCGCTGATGCCGGCGCATTTGATCGACGTGGTATCCACGGACAAGCACACGGTGAAGCCGTGGTTTGCGGGCCACGCCGATGTGTCCCCGACGGTCGCCGACTTCGATGCGCAGGGTTATCGCTTGATCGGCGGGCGTGCCGATTACATCGACCACCAGCGCTCCGCGGTGGTCGTATACCAGCACGGCGCACATGTCATCAATGTGTTCACCTGGGCCGCGAACGGTACTCGCTTACCCGGCAACACGACGCGCAGCGGCTACCACCTGGCGTTCTGGCAACAGGGCGATATCCAGTATTGCGCCGTGTCCGATACCGGCTGGGACGAGCTTTTAGGCCTGGTGCGCCTGCTGCGCGAACAACCCTAGCGGCTTTAGGGCGCGGATCCCGGCGGCACGAAAATGGCGACGCCATGGCCGGTCTTTTTGTAGATCCCCAAGGATCCGCCGACGCCCACGCCGACCGCGGAATTGCTGGAGACAGAACTCGAACCGACGCCTGATCCCACCGACCCGGTTTGGCTGTCGGAGAATCCTTCCAGAATCACGCCATTCGCGCCCACCTTCGCGGCCTGTTCTTTCAAGCCCTCGATCACCTTGTCCACCGTTTTCTGGCCGCCGGTGGTGAATGCGCTGTTCTTCGAGGTGTTGAGAATCGCGATTTCCTCGAACACCGCCGGTGGGTGCGAGTAGATCCGGACGACCGCCGGTGAAACAGCCGGACGCGGCGAACCGGTGATGACGACCGAGTCGGTGGCGCAGGCCGCCAGGGCGATAAAACCGCAGATTGCGAGCAGGCGACTCGCGGATATTTTTGTCCCCATGGGTCACTCCTTGTGGAATAGATCTCAACGCAGCGAAGTCTTCTCTCCTGAGCTGCAATTATAAAGGAGAGAGCCATGTCGGATGATCAAACGCTGTTGTCGCGCCGCAATGCCCTGAAATGCATGGCGTATGGCGGAGCAGGAACCTTGTTCGCGCTGTCCGGTGGCGTATTCACGCCCATCAATCTCGCCATGGCCGCCGACAACAAAACTGCGGCGGCGAAACTTGGCAGGCCCTTGTTCGTGCAGATCAGCGACACGCATATCGGATTCAACAAGGATGCCAACCCCGATGTGAATGGCACGTTTAGCGAAACCATCGCACTGGTGAACGCCATGCCGGAACAACCGGCGCTCATCATTCACACCGGCGACATCACGCATTTGTCGAAGGCCGCGGAATTCGACACGGCTCAGCAGCTGTTTTCGCGCCTGAAAACCAGCGAGATGCACACGGTCCCGGGTGAGCACGACACCACTGATGCCACTGTCAGCGAGTACTTCAATCGATTTGGCAAGGCGTCCGACAACAAGGGCTACTACAGTTTCGATCACGCGGGAGTGCACTTTGTCGGCCTCATCAACGTGCTGCAGTTCAAGCCGGGCGGCTTGGGCAATCTGGGGGCGGAACAACTTGCCTGGGTTGCTGCCGATCTCAAGGGGCGATCGGCAAGCACGCCCATCGTGATCTTCGCGCACATGCCGCTGTGGACCGTGTATGAGCCTTGGGGCTGGGGAACCGGCGACGCCGATCAACTCATGAGTCATCTGCGCCGCTTCGGCTCGGTCACCGTCCTCAACGGGCACATTCATCAGATCGTTCAGAAAGTCGAAGGCAACGTCACGTTCCATACGGCTCGTTCGACTGCCTATCCGCAGCCGACCGCCGGCGAAGGTCCGGGGCCCGGGCCTCTCAAGGTCCCCGCGGACCAACTGTCCAAAATGCTCGGCATTACCAGCGTCTCGGTGGTGAAGCACCCGGCGGCACTGTCCCTCAACGACTCCACGATTGCATAGCTCCCATAACCTCAGGAATACACATGAAATTCAAGACATTCAGCTTGCCGCTGATGGCGGCGGCGATGGCGGCGATTTGGGCGGTGTCCCAGGCGGCTGCCCCCAACAGCATCGAAGTGAAGGACTTCATGTTCATGCCCACGACCTTGACCGTGAATGCGGGCGAAGAAGTTTCGTGGGTGAACAAGGATGACGAACCGCACACCGTGGTGAGCGACACCGGGCTGTTTCGTTCGAGCGCATTGGACACCGACGAGAAGTTCTCGTTCAAGTTCGACAAGCCGGGCACGTACCACTTCACCTGTTCGATTCATCCGCGCATGGTCGGCACCATCGTCGTCAAATGAGCTGCCCATGATCAAGCCGACCCTTACCGTCATTGGCGTTCTCTTGATGGGGGCGCTCGGCGCGGCGCTATTCGTCGCGTCGGGGTTCTACAATATCGGGGCCGACGATCATCACACGAAGGCCACGCTGGCTCTTATCACGCAATTGCGCGATCGTTCCATTCAGGCCCGCCTAGGTTCAATCCAGCCGCAACTTGCGGCGACTCCCGCAATGATCCAGTCCGGCGCGGAGCATTACGCCGCGCTGTGCGTGGGCTGTCATCTGGCACCGGGCGTGACAAAGTCGGATCTACGGACCGGGCTCTATCCTCACCCGCCGAACCTCGCGCAAGAAGATATTCAAGAATCCCGGCGTACCTTCTGGATCATCAAACACGGCATCAAAATGTCCGCCATGCCCGCCTGGGGAAAAACCCTCGATGATGCCGCGATCTGGGATGTGGTGGCGTTCGTACGCAAAATGCCGGGGATGACGCCCGAGGACTATCAACAGCTCACGCGCCGGCCTTAGGCTTGCGCCAACGGTCAGTCGCGGAAATTGTTGAACTGCAGCGGCACGCCGACTTCGGCCTTGCGCAGAAACGCGATCGCCTCCTGCAGATCGTCGCGCTTTTTGCCGGTGACCCTGACCTTGTCGCCCTGCACTTGCGCCTGAACTTTCAGCTTCGAGTCCTTGATCACCCGTGAGACCTTCCTGCCGGCCTCGGCGTCGATGCCGTGCTTCAAAATCACCAGCTGCTTGGCTCTGGCGAGATTGACTTCCGGATCCTTGACCTCCAGACAGCCGACATCGATTCCACGCTTGGCGATGCGCAGCTTCAGAATCTCCAGCATCTGCTTCAGTTGGAAATCCGCCGGCGCTTTCATGGTCACGGTCGTCTCTTCCAGCTCAAAGCTCGCTCCCGTGTCCTTGAAATCAAAACGCTGGGTTAATTCGCGCACCGCCTGATCGACCGCGTTCGTCAATTCATGCGTATCGATTTCCGACACCACATCGAATGAGGGCATCCTTTAAGTCTCCGCCAGCAGCTGATCCAGGGTGGTTTTCACCTCGTTCACAAACTGAACGTAATGATCGCCGGTCGCGGGACCGGTAAACCCGGTGTGAATCTTGCGAACCATGCCCTTGCGGTCGATGAAGACCGTGGTGGGAAAGGCGACGAAGCTCTTCAGCATGGGGAGCTTCTTGGCCGCCTCATCCTTGTCCGAGACGCCGGCGATCAGCGTCGTATATTCGATACCGTAGTGCTGGCGAAAGCGCTGCGTCGCCTCCGCTGCGCGCTGGAAGTCGCCGAAGTGCTCGAATTGCAGCGAGACGATCTCAAGCCCCTTGTCGCGATAATCCTTGTAAAGCGGCGCGAGAAACGCGGCTTCGTCATGGCAGTTGGGACACCAGCTGCCGGCCAGCGCCACGATGAGCACCTTGCCGCGAAATTGCGGATCTTTGGACGACACGGTTTTTCCCGACAGATCCGGAAAGGCAAAATCGAAGTTCTTGGCGCCGGTGCGCATGGCCGTCACGCCGTAGGCGTCCGGCAGCTGGGCCGCGGCATCGCGCCTGCCGATCCACTTCTCGTGGAACGCGAGGCCCGACCACCAGTCGCCATCCAGGCTGCCGTCCGCGGCGATCTTTGCCTTGTAGAGAAATACGTGCGCGCCATCGAAGGTGGATAGATACAGCTCATCGCCCTTCACTTGCCCGGCAAGATAGCGATGATCGCCGGTGGAGGTCAGGATCGTACCGCTGACAACGTCATGGGATTGGCTGAACTCGCCGACCACCGCTTCGGGTGCGCCGCTGTCATCGATGAGTTTCATCGCCCAACGGCCGGACACGTCGGCATTGTCGCCCGCGGGTTGGCCGAAAAATCGGTAGGTATCGCCCAAGGTCGCATGCAGCGGGACGTGCTGGTTCTTGTCATTCAGCTTGACCAGGAAAATCTCGCCGTTTAGTTCATTCCCCACGGCGTCGGCTTTGAGCACGTTCTCGTACCCCGGCATGCGGATTTCCAAATGGGAACCGGTGATCTTCACTTCGCTCAGCAGCAGCCGCTCCTCGCCGTTGATGAGGTAGCCAACGCGATGGGATTCCTGCTGCTTAAGCTCCAGACCGAAGGGCAGCTCGCCGCCCGGCGTCTGAAGCACCACACGGTACGTACCCATTTTCACTTCATTGCCCGCAGGCGCCGCCGCGGTCGGCGCATCGCCTTGATGGCACGAGGCCAGCGCGAGCGCCGCAGTCAGACCTAAGACGAGACGCCAAGTTGTGACCATGATCCGACCTCAATTGATTGCCTAACGATACCCGCGTGCCTGCAAAGTGAATAGCTTGGCATATTGACCGTCGGCTGCCATCAGCGCTTCATGACTGCCGCGCTCGACGATGCGGCCTTCCTCGAGCACGAGTATTTGGTCGGTCATGCGCACGGTCGAGAAGCGGTGCGAAATGACGATGGCAATACGGTTGCGCGTCAATTCGCGAAAGTGCTCAAAAACCTCGGCTTCCGCGCCGGCGTCGATGGCTGCCGTGGGTTCGTCCAACACCAGAATATCGGCATCGCTGCGCATGAAGGCGCGCGCCAGCGCAATTTTCTGCCACTGGCCACCCGACAATTCGCGTCCGTCCTTGAACCACTTGCCGAGCTGGGCGTGATAGCCGCCCGGGAGCTGTTCCACGAATTCCGCCGCCAGGCCCTTGGTCGCGGCACTGCGCCAGCGCGTCTCGTCGTCGAAGGCGCGCACATCGCCTGCCCCGATATTCTCGCCCACCAGCATCTGGTAGCGCGCAAAGTCCTGGAAAATGACCCCGATGCGCTGGCGCAGCGCGGTCTCGTCCCACGCCTTGAGGTCGAGTCCGTCGAGCAGCACCCGTCCGCTGGTCGGCTCGTAGAGCCTCGTCAGCAATTTGATCAAGGTGGTTTTTCCCGAGCCATTCTGCCCCACCAGCGCCAGGCTCTCGCCGGGGCGCACGTGCAGATTGATGCCCGACAATGCCGGTGTGGCCGCGCCCGGATAGACGAACTCCACATCCTCAAAACGGATGCCGTCGCCGGGATCCGGTCCGCTGAACTTGTCTCCCTTGACGCCGCCGCGGCCGACCGGTTGTTCCAGGTACTCAAACAAGTTCGACAAGTACAGATTGTCCTCATAGAGGCCGCTGACGGCCGACAACGCCGCACTGACCGCTGATTGTCCTTGCCGGAACAGCATGAGG
>Ga0307474_10004143_pt1 | contig 10443 bp, 6 predicted proteins | sample atmos_gasesECM1C_2_FD_203312 | JGI IMG/M metagenome (GOLD analysis project Ga0307474, IMG submission 203312) | Hardwood forest soil microbial communities from Morgan-Monroe State Forest, Indiana, United States - atmos_gasesECM1C_05 | ecosystem: Environmental > Terrestrial > Soil > Temperate...
CGCTCTGCAACCATCCGCATCATCAGGCGAAACTCCGCCAATCGAGGCGCGAGCTTGATGTCAATCGCCACCAGCGGCAGATCGCGCGTCGCCGTCAAGTAAGGATGGATCGTCCCTTGAAGCAGCGGTGCAGCCACCCCCGCAATCGCAATTACCGCCAGCAGCGTCATCTGCAGGCTCGAGTCGAATAAGCTGCGCGGGCTCACCACCAGCAAACACAGTGCCGCAAACCCAATTGTGTTCAGCGCGTTTCGTTCCCGATACACCAGGCGTCCAACCAGATAAAGCGTCACCATCCACAGCGACCGCTGCACCGGCGTAGCAAATCCGGTGAAGAGCGCGTAGGCAAACGACGCAGCAATCGTCAGCATCGTCGCCGGCACGCGCGGCATGTGTAGCCGTCGCGCCATCCACAAGATGCATGCAGCCACGATCGCCAGGTGGAACCCTGAAACCACCAGCATGTGAAAAGATCCTGTGCGCTCAAAGCCCACGCGCAGTGCGTGCGTCAGATACGTGCGGTCGCCGGCAACCATCGCCGCCAGCATCGCGGCGTCGTCCCCGCTCAGCCGCAGCGGCCCAGGCAGATTCTTCATCGCCGCGGGCAGCGCCAGCAGCCGCGCAGTCGACGCGCGCTGCCAACCACTCACTCTGCACGCCAGGAACGGGCCCGGCTCCCGCCCCAGCCGCTCCACTCGATCCGACGCAACCGATGCCGTCGACGTAATTCCTTGGTCCAGCAAATAATCCGCGCGGCTCCATACACCCGGATCTTGATAAGTCTCTGGTTGCAGCAAACGAACTACTGCGCGCACTCGCTCGCCGCACTGAAAAGGAGAAATGCCGGCCTGCACGCCAACCGGCCAGCGCACCGTCAATCGCACTCCGCCTGTCACCGGTGCCTGCGCATCGCTATCGTCGTTCATCACTTCAAGCGTTGCCACGCGCAAGTCGAGGCGCTGTGTCGGCGCCGCAGCCGTTGGCTCGTCCACATTCTGCTCAAGCTCAGTGCGCACCGGTCCCGCATCCACCACAGTCCCTTCCACAGTGCGCAGCAATCCGTCAGAAAGCGCAGCCAGCTCCGGTGCAACCGCAGGCTGTGGCTCCATCTCCCCACACCACGCGCCCAACAAAACCCACAAGACCGCGAGAGGCAGCCATGCAATTCGCTGTGCGTGTCCGTTGCGGCTGACTGCTGCGCCACACAACGCCGCGACTAGAATGAGCGCCACCAACACCCACGTCGGCTGCACCCACACTCGGCTCGCCACCACAATTCCGGCCGCAAACAGCCACGCCGCATGAAACAACGGCACGGCGGTCAGGCCATGCGTGCGTCGCACAGGGGCGGAGTTGTCTTGGTGCATCGGGGCCAGATTTGAAGATTGAATTTGGCGTAAAGCCTATCAGGAATTGGGAATTCCAGCAGTGTTTTCCGGCACATCGCCCGTCATCGACGCAGCCGCACCACAGTCTCCAGGTGAAACGTCTGCGGAAAGAGGTCCGCAAGTGTGACGCGCTCAATCGCATAGCCTGCGCCAACAAGCGCGCGCAGGTCGCGTGCCAGTGTCGCCGGATCGCACGAAACGTATACCAGCCTTGGCGCGCCAATCCGTCCCAGCAACTCCGTTGTCTCCACTCCCAATCCCGCGCGCGGCGGATCCACAACAATCAAATCCGGACGCTCTCCCTTTACTGCTCCGCGCAGAAAATCGAACGTCGCCGCCTTCACCGGCGTCGCATTCGTCCCCTTCAAATTCTCCGTGAGGGCCGCCATCGCCGCAGTCGCCGATTCCACCGCAACCACGCTCCCAAAGCTCTCAGCGAGCTTTCGCGCAAACAACCCCACGCCAGCAAACAAATCCCACGCGAGGCCGCCGCTTAGCCCGTCCGTCGCGCATTCCACCAGCTCATCCATCAGCCACCGATTAACTTGAAAAAACGCGCCATGATCCACGCGATAATCAAACCCGGCCGCGCGGTAAGCAATTGAATCGGCACCAGCCCGCGCCACAGTCCTCGGCTGGCCTTGATGCACTTCCACCAGTTCCACGCCGCGAAGCGAAGGAACCTGCGAAAACAGTGCATCAAAATAGTCCGTGAGTGGAACCCGAGCCGCGCCATTCGTGAAGACGCTGGCCAGCATCGAGTCCTCTGTCGAATTGCAAAAGAGCGAAAGCTCAGCGGGCCGGCTTGGAACCCCAAACCGCCGGAACAGTTCCGCGGCACTGAACGCAGCCCGCACCAGCGACGGCGTAGCGATGGGGCACTCGTCAATCGCGACTACCGCATGCGATCGCCGCCCACGGTAACCCGCTCTTCCCTCCGCATCGAACGCCAGCCGAACACGATTCCGGTAAGCCCACGGCTCGCCCGCCAGCACGGCGATTTCTTCGGGTGCGCGCACGCCGCCCCGCTCCAGCGTCTCGCGCAAAATCGCCTGCTTGTAAACCAGCTGCGCTGTATACTCCGCGTGCTGGTACTGGCAGCCGCCGCACGTTCCAAAATGCTTGCACGCCGGCGCAACGCGCTCTGTCGCCGCAGCAACAATCTCTTCAACCTCGGCCGTCGCATACCCGCGCTTCTCTTCAGTCACACGCACGCGCGCCTGCTCTCCCGGCAGCGCCAGCGGCACAAACATCGCCTTGCCTTCCACGCGCGCCAAAAAAGCCCCGCCATAAATCGGCTTCTCGATTTTGACCGACTGTAGCGCCGCGGAGTCAATCGCGCTTGTCGCAGGTTTTGTATCAGGGCGCGACTTCACGGGGTCCCCGGCGACAGGTCCTCGTCGCTGGGGTGGCTTGAGTCGTGCCGCATCACGGCCGTAAGATGATTGGGGCTTTGGCCCTTGAGATTTGTTTCTTGCGCCAAAGCGCGCCCGCTTCTTCATTGTTGGCTCATATAGAACAGGCTCAGCCGCGGCAAGTTGTAATGCACCAGCAATTGTTTCCGCTCAAACTGCTGTTCCACTTGCCGCAATTGCACCGCGCCCATGCGGCTGCGGTAGGGAGCAAGCTCCAGTGCCGCGTGCTCCTTCAGGCCCACAAGCAGGGCCTCCGGCGCAGCCGCTCTGAGCGCCGCATACAATTTTTCTTCGAGCACCGTCAGCGACCGTTCCAGTCCTTCGAGATTCACCTTCGCCGCCGACCCCTCGCCGCCGCCCCGCACCTCCGCAGCCAGCTCCCTCAGCCGCGTCGCCGTCGCGCGGCACGCTTCATCGGCAACCGTCGCCCGATCCAGCGCCTCCGCCGCCGTCGTCAAATGGGTCGCCACGCGCTCATGCTCAAACCCTGATTCCTCCTCCACCGCCGTCGCAACGGCCGATCCCGTCGCCGCCTCATTCATCTCCACCGCCGCCTGCATCACCGCCTGCGCGCACCACGCCAGTCCGTTCACGCGCTGCATGCGCGCCCGTTTCTGCCTCGCCTCATACTTGTCAAACGCTGCATCAATCCCGCGCAGCACCGCCTCCAGCGGAATCCCCGCCTCCTGCCACATCTCGATCAGCGCCCAATCCAGCGTCGAAAGCAGCAGTACAGTTCCCCGCCTCTGCTGGAAGCGCTCCTCGATCTCGGTAAAATAGTTGAAGTAGTTGCGCACAGTCCCATCTTAAATTCGGCAACCGGAGACGAACGATGGCAACCGTTGGATTTGTCGGCCTCGGCATCATGGGCCGCCCCATGCTCAGGAACCTTCTCAAGGCCGGCCACACCGTCATCGCCTACGGCCGCACTCCCGCCACGCTTGACTCAGTGGTCGCCGACGGCGCTCAGCGCGCCTCATCCAACGCCGATGTGGGCGCGCGCGCGGAGATCATCATCACCATGCTCCCCGACGGCCCTGAAGTCGAAGAAGTCGTCCTCGGCGCCAATGGAATCCTCTCCGGCGCAAAATCCGGCTCGCTCATAATAGACATGAGCTCCATCAGTCCGCTCGTCTCGCAGAAGATCGCGGCGGCTTGCCAATCGAGGGCCGTAGATTTTATTGACGCGCCTGTCTCGGGCGGCGAACCCAAGGCCATCGATGGCACACTCGCCATCATGGTCGGCGGCAAGCCCGAAGTGTTTGCCAAAGCCGAGCCCATCCTCAAATGTCTCGGCTCCAGCGTCACCCTCACGGGCCCTGTCGGCGCCGGAAACACCACGAAGCTCGCCAATCAAATCATGGTCGCCTGCAACATCGCCGCGATGGGCGAGGCGCTCACCCTCGCCACACGTTGCGGCCTCAATCCTGAAGTTGTCGTCAACGCAGTCAAAGGCGGACTCGCCGGCAGCGCCGTCCTCAACGCCAAAGGCCCCATGCTCATCGCGCGCAACTTCAATCCTGGCTTCAAAATCAACCTGCATCAAAAAGACCTGCGCAACGCCCTCGAAACTGCGGAAGCCAATCACGTCTGTCTGCCGCTCACCGCGCAGGTGCAGCAGATGCTCTCATCCCTCATCGCCAATGGCAAAGGCGACCTTGATCACTCCGCCATCGCTACATTTGTCGAAGCCGCCTCGCGCGTCGAAGTCAAAGTGCCCAATTCGTAGCTCGCCGGAGAAGAATAGGGCACGAAGAAGAACAGCGCGAAGAAGGATAGCGAAGGTTCCACCAAATCGGAACCCCGGTTGCCCCATCCTATTCGTTCGCCCCGGCGAACGAATAGGGTGGGATCGCACAACCTTCCATCCTGCACGAGAAACCTAGTCCCTAAGTCCCTAGTCCCTTAGTCCCTCGTTTTTCCCCATCCCCCTCCGCCCGGCGTCTCAATCCGCAGCACATCGCCCTTCTTGAGCTGGCGACTGCATTTACCGGGCAACTCAATCTCTTCGCCGGTCTCGGCCTTCACAACGACAGCGCGTCCTGCGGCTCCATCCCCGCCGCCTTCCAGTCCATACGGCCGAAACTTTCTCCGATCCGCAAGCAGCGTCACCTCCGCATCGGTCAGCAACTCCACTTCGCGAGTCAATCCATCCCCGCCGCGAAACTTCCCCTCGCCGCCCGAACCGTAGCGATACCCATACCGCCGCACGCGAAACGGGTACGCATATTCGAGCGCCTCAACCGGCGTATTCAGCGAATTCGTCATATGCATATGCACTCCGCGGATCCCATCCATCCCCGGCCGCGCTCCCATTCCGCCCGCCGCAGTCTCGTAGTAAGCAAACGCTTCGCCCCTCCCCGCGCCCGCGCGTCGATCGGTGCCGCCAATCGTCAAATTACTCATCGTCCCCGCGCTCGCCGCCGGAACCCGCTCCGGCACAGCCTTTGCCAGCGCCCGCATCAGCACATCCACAATCCGCTGCGATGTCTCCACATTTCCACCCGCCACAGCGGCAGGCGGGCGCGCATTCACAATCGATCCGTCTGGTGTGTGTAAAGTAAGCGGCCGCAGAATCCCCTCCGTCGCCGGCGCATCCTCGCCGAGCAAACACCGCAACACATAAAAGCACGCTGAAAGCGTAATCGCGCGAACCGCATTCACGGCCCCGGCAACCTGCGCCGACGAGCCGGCAAAGTCCACGTTCATTGCCCCCGCCTCTGGATCGATCCTGAGCCGCACCGCAATCCTTCGCGGCTCATCCGTCACGCCATCGTCATCCAGCCAATCGTCTGCGTCAAAGATGCCTGCGGGCATCTTCGTGAGCTGCGCCCGCACCAGCCGCTCCGAATAATCGAGCAACTCTTCCCCCCACGCCGCCAGCTTTTCCATTCCATACTTCGCCGCCAGTTGCAGCACGCGCTGTTCGCCCACGCGGCACGCGCCCATCTGTGCGTCCAGGTCGCCCTCACGCTCCTGTGGCGTTCGCACGTTCCGCAAAATCCAATCCAGCACCTCTCGTTTAACCACTCCACCACGCACTATCCGCACCGGCGCAATGCGAATCCCTTCGTCTTCAATCGTCGTCGCCGGTCCCATCGATCCCGCAAACTTACCGCCCACATCTGCGTGGTGTGCCCGATTCGCCACATAAAATTCCGGCGTCGTTCCGCCCTCAAGAAACACCGGCAGCACCATCGTGATGTCGGGCAAATGCGTTCCGCCCGCATACGGATCGTTCAAAATCGCAATGTCTCTAGGCGCGAACTCGACCGCTGCAATCGCCGCCTGCACGCTCATCGGCATCGATCCCAGGTGCACTGGCATGTGGTCGCCCATCGCAATCGCACGCCCTTGCCCGTCAAATATCGCGCACGAATAATCGCGCCGCTCCTTGATGTTCGGCGATAGCGCAGTCCGCCGCAGCGCCGCGCCCATCTCCTCCGCAATCGAGTGAACCGCAGACTGAAAAATCGCGAGTTCCACCGGATCAGCCGTCTGCGTCTTCATGCGCTCGCATCCTCCGCAGAATATTGCGCAACTTTGAAGGGGCACGACTTCAGTCGTGCCGAAAAACGCCTAAAAACGGTGCGGGCTTTAGCCCCTGAGGGATGTCTTCGGTCAGACAGAGTCACTGCGCTTCTCCAACCCATTACGCCTCTCCAATATCAATCACCAGATTTCCCAGCCCATCCACGCGCGCCGCGCATCCCGGCAGCACCAGCGTCGCCGCCGTGTATTCGGTAATCATCGCCGGCCCCGCGATCGCATCTCCCGGTTGGAGCAATTCGCGCTTGTAAAATCGCGCTGCCCTCCATCCGCTTTCAAACCAAACGTCGCGTTCCGCGGATAAGGCCGCGCTCCCATCACCCGCAACCAGCGTCCGCCGTTCCGGCTCATAAGGCTCGCTCGGCGCGATCATCCGCACGCGCACATTTACAATCTCCACCGGCCTCGTCTCATCCGCAAATCCATACCGCCGCCGGTGCAAATCGTGAAACGCCTTCATCGATCGCTCCGGCGATTTTGGATCGTACCCAACATTTAATTCGTATCCCTGTCCTCGATAACGCAAATCCAAACTCCGCTGCGCTACGCCATTCAGTCCCCCCGCCGAAAACTCCGCCACACCCTGCTTCTCAAGCTCGCCAAAAATCTCACCGACACTCTTCATCGCCTCGCCCGCCATCATCACCGTCCGCGAAAAATCCCGCACTGTATCTGCCAGCAGAATCCCCACCGCAGAAAGCGCTCCCGGCATCGCCGGAACCAGCACGCGGGGAATCCGCAGCGCACGGGCCAGCGAACACGCGTGCAGCGGCCCTCCGCCGCCAAACGCCACCAGCGTAAAATCGCGCGGATCGTGTCCACGCTCCACTGAAATCACGCGGATCGCCTTCTCCATCCGCGTCTCCACCACGCGCACGATCCCCGCCGCGAAATCCTCCACTATATCGAGCGTGCCGATTTGCTCACGCATCAACCGCAGCGTTCGCTCGCGGTCAAGTTCCACGCCCCCGCCCAGAAAACTCTTCGCGTCCAGACGCCCTAGCATAAAATTCGCGTCCGTCACCGTCGCCCGCTCGCCGCGCCCAAAGCAAATCGGACCCGGGTCGGCGCCGGCAGACTCCGGTCCCACGCGCAGCATCCCTCCCGCGTCAAATCTTGCCAGCGATCCCCCACCCGCTCCCGCCGTGTGAATGTCCAGCATCGGCACGCCAATCGGCACTCCAGCTACGATCGACTCGCGCGTGAGCTCTGCTCCTGTCGCCGCATTCGCCACAAAAACATCTGTCGATGTCCCACCCATATCGAACCCGATGATCTTGTCGAACCCTGCCCATTGCGCCATCCGGCAAGCGCCCACCACTCCGCCAGCCGGCCCGCTCAGCACCGTGCGCACCGGCTCCTCAGCTGCTACGCGCGCCGCAATAATTCCGCCCGACGACTGCATCACATCCACGCGGCCGCCTTCATATTCGGCGCCAACGCGCTCTTCAAGCGCCGACAGATATTGCGTCATCCGAGGCGCCAGGTACGCATTCACCACCGTCGTCGACGCGCGCTCGTACTCGCGAAACTCCGGCAAAATCTTGTGAGACGCAGAAACCGGAATCCCCAGCTTTCGCAAAGCCGCTTCCACACGCTGCTCCGTTTTGGGATTCGCGAAGGCAAACAGCAGGCTGATCGCCACGGCCTCAGCCCTGCTCGCCATCACCACCTCAACCAGAGTCGCCAACTCCTCATCGGTCGGTTCGCGCAGAATCTCGCCCTCGGCGCTCACCCTTTCCGAAACGCCGAATCTAAGCTCTCTCGCCACCAGACACTCCGGCACCGGCGCAAACCAGTCGTAGAGCCGCGCCCTCGCCTGTCTTCCGATCGCAATCGTGTCTTCAAACCCCGCCGTCGTCACAAACGCCACACGCGCCCCGGTCCGTTCAAGCATTGTGTTCGTGCCCACAGTCGTTCCATGCCGCACCTCGACACCTTCCGCGCCGCCCAACTGCCGCACGCCCTCCAGCACCGCGCGCGAAGGATCAGCCGGCGTCGAAAAAATCTTCTTCACGCGGAGCTCCCCATCGGCTAGACAAACGCAGTCAGTAAATGTGCCGCCGGTATCGATTGCAATGCGCAAATCCTGTGCTCCTCTGATGTTTTGTATCAGCGCACGACTTCAGTCGTGCCACAAAATGCCAAGATGATTTTGAGGCTTCAGCCCTGCAGGAATGCTTCTGATTTTCTTCAGGCTGAAGGATCGGTTCTCAGGAAAACTTGGCACGATCAACTTGAAAGCTGGCGGCTACGACAAGAACTCCGCAATCGCTTCGACCACCGCGTTCTGCTCGTCCTCATGTAGCTCCGGAAACATCGGCAGCGCAAGCACCTCGCGCGCCGCGCGCTCCGCTTCGGGGAAATCTCCCTCGCTGTAACCCAACCCCTTCAGCGCTTCCTGCATGTGCAGCGGAACCGGATAAAAAATCTCCGATCCGATTCCTTGCGCCGTCAAAAACTCCCGAAGCTCGTCGCGTCTCGCCACGCGAATTACATATTGGTGCCACGCATGCTTCGCGCCCGCCACCTCACGCGGCGTTACCACCCCATGCACCGGATACGGCCCGTTCTCCGCAAGCCCAACCCTGGTAAACATCCTGCCGTATCGCCCTGCCAGCTCACACCGCATCTCATTCCACGCGCCGATGTATTTCAATTTCACGCTCAGCACCGCGCCCTGGAATCCGTCCATACGCGCGTTCCAGCCCAGAACATCGTGGTGATAGCGTCGCCGCATTCCCTGGTTGCGCAATATCTTCACTTGCTCCGCCACATCATCGCGATTCGTCGTCACCATTCCCGCATCGCCCGCCGCGCTTAAATTCTTCGTCGGATAAAAACTGAACGCCGCCGCATCGCCCAATCCGCCTGCCTTCACGCCTTGCCACTCCGCGCCCCACGCCTGCGCAGCGTCTTCGATAATCGCCAGCCCACGTTCTCGTCCAAGTCGCGAAAAGGCCGTCTCGTCCGCGCATAATCCGTACAGATGCACCGGCAGAATCGCCTTCACGCCCATCCCGCGCTCTCCATCCAGAACCGTTTCCACTGCCGCCCGCGACAAATTGAACGTCATCGGATCAATGTCCGCAAGCACCGGTGTCGCGCCCGCGCGCAGAATCGCGCTCACCGAAGCAAAAAAGCTGAACGGCGTCGTCACCACCGCTGCGCCCTGCCCGATTCCAACTCCCGCCAGCGCCAGCCACAATGCGTCCGTCCCAGACGAGCAGCCCAGCGCGTGCTTCACTCCCAATTGCTCCGCGGCCGCTCGCTCAAAAGCCTCGACATGCTCGCCGAGAATAAATTGCTGCGTCTCCAGCACCCGCCCAAGCGCTTCCATCAGTTCCGCGCGCAAGGGTTCGTACTGCCGTTTCAAGTCCAGCATTGGAACAGGCGTGCGGGCAGCTCCGCCGCCTTCAGCCCCGACCCGCTCCGATATCGCAGTCTTTTTCACAAGCCCTCTTTCACATCCCTCTTTTACAAATCGATGCTATCAGCCGCGAATCTGCTTGGCGCGGAATCTGCCCCGCCCCAAATCCGCCCTGTCCCCACCAGACGAGCCTCCCGCTTTTTCGCCTATTTCATGGCAAACACACAGCTTCGCGGGGCAACCCGCCTTCTTGGCCGGCCATCTCACCCCTTTTCGTACCGCAAGTAACCCTTTGCGGAGTTGAAATAGGCTGGAAATCCCTATAAAGTTGTCCCATTGCGGGGTTTGCCGGCACCGGGCGTTCCGGAGCCGTCCCCGCGTATCTGATTCGCGAACTACGAGCAGCACCACACAACTTCACCAAGAAAGTAGGAGATCGGCACATGGAGAACAAGCCGGCACAAAATATTCAGGACACCTTTCTGAACACCGTTCGGAAAGACAAATCCCCCATTACGATTTATCTGGTTAGCGGCGTCAAGCTGACGGGAAAAATCAGGTCGTTTGATAAATACTCTGTGCTCCTGGAAAACAACAGCCAGGAACAGTTGATTTTCAAACACGCCATCTCAACCGTGGTCAGCAACCGGAGCGTATTGCATAGCGAGCACCGTCCGGCTGCCGTGTCATCGGGCATCGGGCCGTCCGCGGTTCCTGCGCC
>Ga0307474_10004144_pt1 | contig 10442 bp, 10 predicted proteins | sample atmos_gasesECM1C_2_FD_203312 | JGI IMG/M metagenome (GOLD analysis project Ga0307474, IMG submission 203312) | Hardwood forest soil microbial communities from Morgan-Monroe State Forest, Indiana, United States - atmos_gasesECM1C_05 | ecosystem: Environmental > Terrestrial > Soil > Temperate...
GCCAGCGGAGTTGTGGGGGTGCGGAGATGGGCGAGCAGCATCACGGCCTTATGCCGGGAACGAGCGGTGACCCATCCTGGGGGACCGTCCTGGTCACCACGTTGCGCCTGTGGCTGCAAAGACACACTCATCGCGGTCGCCGGCCATCCTCCCGGCGCCAGCGCGGCGTCCTGGTCCTGAGCGCGGCTGCCGCCATGGCCCTTGGAGTGCTGGTCACGCTGGCCTTCACCCATCAGGGCGAACAAGCGCAAAAGGCATCGTCGGTGCAGTCGGCCAATCCTGCCCAGAGCACGCCCAGTGCGCTGCAGACCGCTGCGGCGAACCGCAACCAGGCGGCAGACTGGATCGCGCAGCAGATGCTCCCGAGCGTGCTCATCGGCTGTGACCCGCTGATGTGCCAGACCCTGGAGACAGCCAACGTCTCGGCGAGCAGGCTGTCGATGGTGCAGCCGTCAGCCCCCGACCCGCTCGGCGTCGAGGTGATCGTCGCGACCCCCGCCCTGCGGAGCCAGTTCGGCCCGCGCCTGGCCACCGTGTACGCACCGCTGGTCCTGGCCAGCTTCGGCTCTGGCGCCCAGAGGATCGACATCCGCTATCTCGCGCCCGGCGGGACCGCCGCGTTCGAGGCCTCGCTCGCCTCTGATCGCAGCGCCCGCATTGCAGCGGGCCAGCAACTAGTGAGCAATAAGAACGTCCAGGCCTCCGCTCAGGCCCGCGGCGCCCTGCTGGCCGGTAACGTCGATCCCCGCCTGCTTATAACGCTTGGGCTACTTGTCCACGAAATGCAAGTACGGCTGATAATTTTTGATGACCCGTCGCCAGGCGTTGGTACTGCGGTTCCGCTACGTGGCGCCGAGATCGGGGCCTCGAGTTCCGCTGGCCTGTCGGCGATGCTGGCGTTCCTGAATCAGCAAACTACATACCAACCTTCGCACTTCAGTCAAATCAGGATCGCTAGCGATCAGGTGGTGACCATGCAGTACGACGCCCCAGGTCCCCTGGGGATGAACGGCCCCTAGCCTGTCACCGGCTGGGGTAAAGGGAGGGGTCATGAAATTTTGGAGTGTATCTACTAGAAGATTGCTCATGCTGCTGGCCACGTCGGCCCTGCTGCTGGGCATTCCCGCCGCCGCGACTGCGTTCGCGGGCTCTGCTACCTCGGGTACGGGCTGGATCAGACTGGCCCACCTATCCCCGAACACGCCTGCGGTCGATGTGTACATGTACTCGTTCGACGATTCCAAGGCGATGATCGTGCTCCACCACGTCGCTTACGGAACCGTCTCGCCGTACGAGTCGGTGCGGGCCGGAGACTACAGCGTGGCCATGCGCGCCGCGGGCGCGTCCGCCACGAGTCAGCCTGTCCTGTCCACCAGCGTTACGATCGCCGCCGGTCATGCCTACACGGTGGCGGGGATGGGACCCGAATCGGGCCTGCGGCTCCAGGTCATGGATGATGCCCTGACCACGCCGACAGGACAAGCCCTGGTCCGCGTGATCCAGGCCTCGCTGAAACAGCAAGAGGTCAAGGTGACCCTCGGCTCCACGGTGCTCTCAAACAGCCTGAAGTTCGCCAGCGTGAGCGCCTACCAGGCGGTTACCCCGGGCGCCGTGAGCGTGACCGTGAGCGCGGTCAGCGCGGGTGCCGGGGACGCCAACTCGAGCGTCACGCTGGCCGCCGGCACCGTCCACACGCTGGTCGTGCTCGACGGCGCCAGCGGGCTGGAGGTCGTCAGCCTGGAGGACGCGTCGGGCAGCGGCAAGCCGCCGCTGGGCGGCGTCCAGACTGGTTTCGGCGGCACCGCAGCGCACGGACCGGGCTCGCCCGTGCCGTGGCTGGTGGTCATCGGAGCCGGTTCGCTGCTCGCCCTGACTGGCGGGCTGCGGTTGCGTCGAAACCGTCAGCTGACCGTCCGGATCTAACGATGCCGACCCGTAGGCCGGCCGCGGCGCTCGCGCTCGCGGCCGGCCTCGTCGTGATCGCCGGCGGTACGACCGGCCTGCTCCTGACGCGGCACTCCACCCCGGCCATGCACCCGGTGGCGGCCGGGGTGGCGGCGCTGCCCGCGCCGACCGGCCCGATCGTGGCGCCGCCGCAGTCGGCGGCACCCAAGCCGGTCGCCGCTCCGGTCTCGCTGACCATCCCGCTGATCGGCGTCCGGACCAACCTGATGACCCTGGGCCTCGCCTCGGACGGCGAGCTGCAGGTACCGCTCTTGAGCATGGCCTCGGTCGCGGGCTGGTACACGGGCAGCCCCCGGCCCGGTTCCATCGGCTCGGCCATCATCGTGGGGCACATCGACACGACCAGGGGTCCGGCGGTGTTCTACCGGCTGAACACGCTGACCAGCGGGGACAAGATCTACGTCAAGCGGGCCGACGGCACTGTGGTCGAGTTCCGCGTGACGTCGGTCCAGACCTACCTGAAGGACCACTTCCCGACCGAAGACGTCTACGGTCCGGTCCCCGATCCGGAGCTGCGCCTCATCACCTGTGGCGGAGCCTGGGACCCGGCCACCCACCACTTCCTGAGCAACATCGTCGTCTACGCCACCGAGGTGGGCTGAGACGGCATGCTGGAAGCATGACGCCGGAGCAGCGCTACGAAGACCTGATCGAGGAGTTCGTCGGCGAGGACGGGGTGCTGCCGCCGCCGGGCGGCAGCGGGTTCGGCCGCGGCGCGCTCCGCTACCGCACGAAGATCTTCGCGATGTTCGTCCGCGGCCAGCTCGTGGTCAAGCTGCCGCGCAAGCGCGTCGATGAGCTGGTGGCCGGGGGCCACGGCGAGCGGTTCGACGCCAACAAGGGTACGCCGATGAAGGAATGGTTCAGCTTGGACCCGGAATCCCAGCTGGCGTGGCCGTCGCTGGCCCATGAGGCCTTGGGCTTCGCCCGGTCAATATCCTTAGGCGCATGGACCTGCAGGTCGCCGACAACCCAGAGCAGGGGCAGTTCGAGATCCGGGCGGACGGCGAGCTCGTCGGGTTCGTTCAGTATCACCTGCATGACGGCGTGATCGCGTTCATGCACGCCGAGACCGATCCTCGGTTCCGCCGCCACGGCGTCGCCGGGTGCCTCATCCAGTTCAGCCTCGATTCGGCCCGGGAACGCCATCTGGCCGTCCTGCCCTACTGCCCGTTCGTGCGGAGCTGGATCACCGAACATCCCGGCTACGCCGACCTGGTCCCGGACGACAAGCGGCCGGGTTTCGGCCTGTGACCTGCGACGAGGCCTCGCCTCATCGTAGCGCCGATGAGTTTTGCCGCCGGGTGCCGTTTCACGGATGAGCATCGGCGACCGGCCGGTGCCGTACCTGGGAGAGAAGCGACATGGACTACAAGCTGGAACTGGTGCTCATCCCCGTCTCGGACGTGGATCGCGCGAAGAAGTTCTACCTCGGACTTCACCGAGCCGGACGGCAACATCTGGATCCTGCAGGAAGTCGACCGGAGCAGGATTGAGCATGGATCAGCCTGACCAGGCGGTAAGCGCCGAGGAGATCGTGGGCGCGGCGATCGCGGGTGATGAGCCCGCGTTCACCGCGTTGGCCGAACGCCACCGGCGTGAGCTCCACGTGCACTGCTACCGGATGCTCGCCTCGTTCGACGAGGCCGAGGACGCCGTCCAGGAGACGTTCCTGAACGCCTGGCGCGGCCGGTCTGGATTCGAGGGCGGCTCGCAGTTCCGGGCCTGGCTGTACCGCATCGCGACGAACGTCTGCCTCGACATGCTCCGCCGTAACTCGCGGCGCGCCACCGGGATGCGCTCGTTCGCCGAGGTGCCGTGGATCCAGCCGTACCCGGATCCGCTGCTCGACCAGGCCGCGCCGGCCGACGAGCAGCCCGAGGCGGTCGCCATCGCGCGGGAGACGATTTCACTGGCCTTCCTGGCCGCGCTGCAGGTCCTGCCGCCCAGGCAGCGAGCCGCGCTGATTGCCCGCGACGTGCTGGGCTGGCCGGCCAGCGAGACCGCCTCGGCGCTGGGCACGAGCGTCGCCGCGGCCAACAGCGCCCTGCAGCGCGCGCGGGCGACCATGCAGTCGCACCTGCCGCCGCGCCGCGCCGAATGGTCGGCCCACGAGCCGAGCGCGCAGGAGCGCGCGCTGCTCGAGCAGTTCATCGCCGCGCACGAGCGTCTCGACGCGGAGGCGGCCATCGCGCTTGCCGCCCGGGACCTCCGGATCACCATGCCGCCCAATCCCTGGATCTTCGACGGGCGAGAGGAGATCAGGGCGCTTATGGAAACCGCAGCAGCGATGGGCGACTGGCGCCTGTTCCCGGTGGCGGCCAACCGGATGCCGGCCGCCGCGAGCTACCTGCGCAGACCGGGCGACAGCCAGTTCCGTGCGTTCAAGCTCGATGTCATGCGCGTCGAGGAGGGCCTGATCGCCGAGGTCACGACGTTCAGCGCCGAGCTCTTCCCAGCCTTCGGGCTACCGCCCACGCTGTGAGCCCACGCTGTGAGCCCGGCGCTGTGAGCCCAGCCCGCGAGCGATACCCTGGCCGGCGTGCTCGACCATGTCACGGTGACCCTGTACGTGACTCCGCTGCGCGAGGGCGGGTCGCTGCCTGCCGTCGTCGAGGCGGACAATCTCGGCACCTACGTGATGAAGTTCCGAGGCGCCGGCCAGGGCCCGCTCGCGCTGGTCGCCGAGATCATCGCGGGCGAACTGGCCCGCCGCCTCGGCCTGCGCGTGCCGGACCTGGTCCTAGCCGACCTGGACCCGCGGATCCCGGGCAGCGAGCCGGACCCGGAGATCCAGGACCTACTCCGGGCCAGCGAAGGCCTCAACCTCGCGGTGGACTTCCTGCCCGGCTCGGTGGGCTTCGACCCGCTCGGCTGGACCGCCGATCCCGACTTCGCCAGCCAGGTGCTCTGGTTCGACGCGCTGGTCCAGAACGTCGACCGCACCTGGCGCAACCCGAACCTGCTCGTCTGGCACCGCAACATCTGGCTCATCGACCACGGGGCGGCGCTGTACTTCCACCACAACTGGCCGACGGCCGACCCCTGGCGCCCGTTCGACGCTCGTGAGCACGTCCTCCACGACCGCGCTACCAGGCTCGCCGAGGCCCACGCCGAGCTCGCGCCGCGGATTACCGAGGCCCTGCTCAAGGAGGTGACCGCCCTGGTCCCAGGGGAGTGGTTCGGCGACCGCGGCGCCAGCGCTTACACAGAACACCTCCTGGCGCGCGCCCCGATCGTCCCGGAGGTGATCCGCCGATGACCGAGGTCTTCGAGTACGCGCTGGTCCGGGTGGTGCCCAGGGTCGAGCGGGGCGAGACGATCAACGTCGGGGTGATCGTCTACTCCCAGGCTTACCGGTACCTGTGCGCCCGGATCGAACTGGACGAACGCCGCCTGCTGGCCGTCGATCCCGCGGTCGACCTGGACGCGGTGCGGACGGCTCTGTTGGCCTTCGAGAAGGCCTGTACCGAGGGGCCGCTGGCGGGCAGGCCGCTGGGTGAGCGCTTCCGCTGGCTCACCGCCCCCAGGTCGACCATCGTCCAGCCCGGCCCCGTGCACAGCGGCCTCACCACCGATCCCGCCGCCGAGCTAGCCAACCTGTTCGACACCCTGGTCCGCACCCGCTGACGCCCCGAGCACCTCGGGCCGCCGCACGCAAGCTCAGAACATCGCCGCGACGTCCGACAGTGATCGGACCACCGTGGTGCCCGGCGCCGGCACCTTCCCGTCCAGCTCCCCACGCACGATCTGCACCGCGGCGATGCCCAGGTCCGCCGCTCCCGCGCAGAACGCCGGCTGATCGTCCACGAACACGGCGCGCCGCGCGGGGATGCCGAGTTGATCCAGCGCGTGCGTGAAGATCCTCGCCTCGGGCTTCTCGGCGCCGACCTCGCAGGACAGGACCAGCGTGTCGGCCAGCTCCGCCACGCCGTTGCTCTCCAGGAGGTCACGCGTGTGCTCCGAGCAGTTGCTCACGATCGCGATCTTGATCCCGCGGACCCTGACGTCCCGCAGGAACTCCAGAGCGTCGTCGTACAGCCGCGCGGACCGCAGGAGCAGCTCGCGGTCCCGGTCCACCAGCGCCCGCACCAGATCCGGCCGGGGTTCGACACCGCCGTCGCGCAGGATCCGCTCGAACCCCTCGGCCTTGGTCAGCTGGCCTATCCCGAGCGCCGTCCCGACCTGGCTGTATCCCTCGCCCCAGGCCTGCATCGAAAGCCCCGCCAGGAGCGGCAGCTCGGCCCCGTGGGCCACGAAATCACAGCTCAGAAGGGTGTCATAGACGTCAACGAGGCATGCTTCCCGCTCGGCCACACCATCAGGGTAATCTGGCGGGCGAGGCACCCAGCGCGCGGCCATCCGGCCGGTCAGCCGAGCGCGCCCCTGATCACGCCCGCGAGCCCCGCGGGCCAGATCGCCTCCGCGGTCGAATCCATCTCCGCCAGCGTCCACCAGCGCCACGCGGCGATCCCGTCCGAGTCGTGCATGGCCGCCACCTCACCAAGCCCGCGGCGGGGACTAGCGACCCGGGCCAGGAAGAACCGTTCGTACTGCCGGACGATCTCGTCCTCGTACTCCATGGTCAGCGTCCGCTCGAACAACTCCCTACCCAGCGGTACGTCGGTCCAGCCGGTCTCCTCGGTCAGTTCCCGCCGGGCGCCCGCCGGGTAGTCCTCGCCGTCGTTCAGCCCGCCGCCGGGCGTGCACCAGTGCCGCCCGTTGGGTGCCTCGTCGTCATACCGGAACAGCAGGACGCGATCGTCCGGGTCGAGCACGATCACCCGCCCGGCCAGGCGCACCCGGAGCCCCCGTGAGTCGGCCATTACTCTCCGTTGAAGTCCGCGACGGCCGCCTCGTACCGGTCCAGGGCCTGTTCGACCGGGCCGCGCGGCGCCGAGGGCAGCCAGTGCACCGCCCGTTCGAAGCCGGCGGCCGCGTACCCCTCCAGCACCTTGGCGTCGGCCGGAACCCCCATGACCATCAGCCCCACCGGCCGATCGGCGCGGGCGCGCAGTTCCGCGGCCCGGTCCAGGACGTCCTCGCGATCATGGTTGGGGAACCAGGCGTCGCCGAACGCCAGCACCCGGTCCAGCACACCCGGCCCGTACCCCCCCACCAGCACCGGGGGATGGGGCCGCTGGGCCGGCTTGGGCCAGGACCAGATCCGGTCGAACGCGACGTACTCGCCCGCGTAGCTCGCCTCGTCGGCGGTCCAGATCGCCTTCATGGCCTCGACTCGCTCCCGCAGGATCGCCATCCGCCGGCGCGGGTCGGTGCCGTGATTGGCCATCTCCTCCCGGTTCCAGCCGGCGCCGACGCCGAACTCGAACCTCCCGCCGGACAGGTAGTCGACGCTGGCCACCTCCTTGGCGGTGGTGATCGGGTCCCGTTCGGTCACCAGGCAGATGCCCGAGCCGACCCGCAGCCGCGAGGTCACGGTCACTGCCGCGGTGACCGCCACGAACAGGTCGAAGGTGTGAGCGTACCTGCGCGGTAGCTCGCTGCCACCTGGCCAGGCCGACTCCCGGCTGGCCGGGATGTGCGTGTGCTCGGGGAAGAACAGCGACTCGTGCCCGCGCTCCTCGGCCAGCCGCGCCATATCGGCGGGCGCGATGGCGTCATGGGTCGGGAAGATCGCTACGCCGGTGTCCATGCGCCCAGCCTAGGCCAGCGCCTGCCCGGCCCAGTTCTGACTGCGTCCCTGACCGCCCGCCCCGCCTCTCGCCGTAATTCTTTGGCCGAACGGGCCGTGGTTCCCGCCCGGCCGCAGCGACTACGCTCACCCACGCTGGCCGTGGTGGCGTCGGTGCGCCACGAGGATACCGAGTACGACTCCCTGCTGATGTCGGGCGTCAGCCGCGAGGACGCCCGCGACCGGATCCGCGCGACCGTCGACCGCATCCTTACCGCCTGGGCCAGCCCGCCTAGCAATCAGTGCCGGTCAAGCTGATCGCGTCACAGGTCCGTCAGGGCCCGGGCCGGATCAGCCTCCGGGGTGCCGCTGGGCTCCCAGCCGCCGTCCGACCGCGCATACGGATACCAGCGCAGGTCCCGGCCGAGGCGAAGCTGCAGGCGGCCTGCGGTGACCCGGTTGCGCTGAATGTCGGCCCGCGCCGCACCGGTCTTGGCCCGCAGCGCGGAACGCGCCGCGGTCAGCAGCCGAGCGGCGTCCGGGTCGTCCGCATCCGGGTCCCACTCGGCGTTCAGCGAGTCCAGCCCGGTCAGGCCGCCCTGCCGCCAGGCCAGCGCGTGACGTGCGAGGTCACGTTCGCCGACCCCGGAGCGCGCCGCGAGCGGGCCGAACGCAGGCGTGCCCAGGGCCCGGGCCGCCCTGCGGGCCAGATCGGCGTCAGCGTCGAGGCCCAGCCCAGCGTCGGCCGACAGGCCCACCGCCATCTCCCAGGCCCGGCTGGCCGCGTCCGCGGCCAGTTCCACTAGGTCCTCGCGCAGGCCAGAGCGCCACGGCGGTGGATCCACGGGAAGCGCGGCAGGCGTCCCGGGTCGACGGGGCGGTAGCGGCACGAAGGGGATAGGCAACGCGGATTCCGGCGCGCCGAACGCCGTCCTCGCGTCCACGCCCTCGTCCGCCCCCGCGTCGGCGTGATCACCCGCCTCGGTTCCCGGCCCGGCTGCCCGAGCGGGTACGGTGCCCCGCCGACGGGCCCGGATCCCGGCCAGCACCTGATCCCGGGTCCGGCCGCGCAGCAGAAAGAGGGTGAAGGGGTCGGTATCCAGCGCGTCGGTGATCAGGTAGCACGCTGCGGCCGAGTGCTTGCACGGGTCGGCGTCGTCCGGGCAGCTGCAGCGCGGCCCGAGCTCGCCGCCGCCGGGAAGCAGGTCGAGACCGGCGGCGGCCGCGTCGCGGGCGATCTCCGGCGGCAGCTCACCGTCCAGCAGCGCGGCCGCGTGACCAAGCCGGGCCGAGATGGCGGCCAGCACCCGGTCCCACTCGTCGTCGGTAAACCGCCGCACCCGGATCCTGACCTCGTACGGCTCGGTCTTGCGGCCTTGGACCCGGGCCCGGGCCTCGCCCGGGGCGAGGGTGAGCTCTCCCACCGTGCCGGAACGAGCGTAGTCTCGGCCGCGGGGCAGCCGGTCGGGGTCCAGCCGCGCCCGCTGCTCCAGCGCCTCCAGCCAGGCCTGGCCCCACCACGTGCGGCCGAACTCCGGTCCCTCGGGCTGGGTCTCGCCCATGCCGTCGCCTCCGTCGTTCATGGTGTAGCCCGCAGGCTGACCAGCTCCGCGAGCTCCGCGTCGGACAGGTCGGAGATCCAGCCCTCGCCCGAGCCGATCACGGCGTCGGCCAGCTCGCGTTTGGTCTCCAGCAGGGCGGCGATCCGGTCCTCAAGCGTGCCCTCGGCGATGAGCCGATGCACCTGGACGGGCCGGTCCTGGCCAATCCGATAGGCCCGGTCGGTCGCCTGATCCTCCACCGCCGGGTTCCACCACCGGTCGTAGTGCAGTACATGGGTGGCACGGGTCAGCGTCAGTCCGGTACCGCCCGCCTTGAGAGACAGCAGGAATACCGGCGCGTCACCCGCTTGGAACCGGGCCACCATCTCCTCCCGTCGCGGTACCGGAACCCCGCCGTGCAAGAACAGCGAGCCGATCCCGCGAGCGTCCAGATGCTGCTGCAGCAACGCGCCCATCTGCATGTATTGGGTGAAGACGAGCATCGACTCGCCGCTGGCCAGGATGATGTCGGTCAGCTCGTCGAACGCGGCCAGCTTTCCTGACCGGCCCTCCAGAGGAGCGGGTTGCTTCAGGTACTGAGCCGGGTGGTTGCAGATCTGCTTCAGCGCGGTCAGCAGCTTGAATACCAGGCCGGCCCGCTCGATACCCTCAGATTTCTCGATCGCTTCCATCGTCTCGCGAACCATCGCTTCGTACAGCGTGACCTGCTCGGCGGTCAGCGGCACGAACACGTCCGACTCGGTCTTGGGCGGGAGCTCCGGCGCGATACCCGGGTCGGTCTTCCGCCGCCGCAGCAGGAACGGCCGGATCAGGGCGGCGAGCCTACTGGTCGCCTCCGCGTCGCGGTATCGCTCGACCGGGACGGCGACCCGGCGGGTGAACGCCTCCAGGTGGCCGAGCAGCCCCGGCGTCGTCCAGTCCAGGATCGCCCATAGTTCTGACAGCCGGTTCTCCACCGGCGTCCCGGTCAGCGCGATCCGGGCGGGCGCGGGCACCGCCCGTAGCTCGCGCGCGGTCCGCGACAGCGGGTTCTTCGCGTGCTGCGCCTCATCGGCCACTACCAGTCCCCAGCCGACCTCGGCCAGCCGGGCGGAGTCCCGCAGGACCACGCCGTAGGTGACCAGGACGATCTCGTCGCCGGCCAGGTCTTCCAGGTGCCGGCCGCCCCCGTGGTAGCGGCGGACCGGGACGTCGGGCGAGAACCTGCGTACCTCGCGTTCCCAGGTACCCAGCAGCGACGCCGGGCAGATCACGAGCGTCGGTCCCGCCTTTGTCTCCCG
>Ga0307474_10004145_pt1 | contig 10442 bp, 8 predicted proteins | sample atmos_gasesECM1C_2_FD_203312 | JGI IMG/M metagenome (GOLD analysis project Ga0307474, IMG submission 203312) | Hardwood forest soil microbial communities from Morgan-Monroe State Forest, Indiana, United States - atmos_gasesECM1C_05 | ecosystem: Environmental > Terrestrial > Soil > Temperate...
CACGTTGTTGCCAAAGCCGAAGTAGATCGGTGGCGTCCCCGCGGCAATCCACGACAAGACCTCGTCGTCGGCATCCGTGGGCAACTCTAGCGTCAGCGCGCCGACGAAGGGTCTCCCACACTGTTTCGGCCATTCGGTTGCGAGTTCGGGAAAGCAGAGCTCGTCATACGCGTGGATCTCCAGCGATTCAGAGGGTCCGGTTGCCTCCGGCAGGCCCAGTGCGCGGCGTTGGGCGTCTTCAGCGTTCTTGATTATGTCCCCAAGCACGCCACCTGGGCGCGTCTCTCCGCCCGGGAAGAACTGCAGCGTGGCCAGCGGAATGTCGTGATACTCCGCGACGTTGGCGGCCAGCCCCTGCTCACCTTTGCCCGTTAATATCAAGTCGGCCCCATTTGCCAGCGTGGTCAGCGCGGTGCCCCACTCCGCCCAGGCCCGTGCGACATGCTCCATCACTTCGATCATCGCGCCCAGCGGATTCTGGCTGCTCGTGTTGCGGACGAAATCCCCGTCGCCCCGCGCCGGCGGGCACGCCCCAAAGAACCACCCTAAAGCCTCCGATGAGAATGCAGCGGGCTCCGGCCCGTATGCAACCGCCGCAAGCCCCGCGGACTCCACGAAGCCAACCATGTTAGGTGGGACCGCCATGCACACGTCGTGACCTCGACGCTGCAGCTCCCGTCCGACGGCGGCGAAAGGCTCGACGTCGCCGCGACTTCCGTAGGCAGCCAGTACAAATCTCATCGGCACAACCTGACTTGAGGTGATGTCATTGAACGGCCGCAGCCTAGCCCGTGCCGTCTGCGTGAGACCGGCTCAACGCCACTTGATGCCGCACCCGATCGACGGCCGCTGGTCTGGATCGACCGGCCGCCCGGCGAGCACCGCGTCGACCGCCGCTCGGACGTCAGCGGCTGTCACCGGTAGGTCGTTCTTGGGTCGTGAGTCGTCGAGCTGTCCGCGATAGACGAGTCGACGCTCGCCGTCGAAGACGAACGTGTCCGGCGTGCAGGCCGCGGAGTAGGCACGGGCAACGTCCTGGGTCTCGTCGTAGAGGTACGGGAACGTCCAGCCGTGCCGGCGGGCCTCGAGGACCATCTGATCGGGCCCGTCCTGCGGGTAGTTGACGACGTCATTGCTGGAGATGCCGACCATCGCGACACCCTGATCGGCGAGGTCCCGCCCGAGCGCGGCGAGCCCGGCGGCGACGTGCTGGACGTACGGGCAGTGGTTACAGATGAAAGTCACGACAAGCGCGGGACCCGTGAGCTCGTCGAGGCTGACCGTGGTGCCGGTGGCCGGCTCGGGCAGCGTGAACTGAGGCGCGGGGGTTCCGAGGGCGAGCATGGTGGACTCGATGGCCATGCCAGCCAGACTAACCGGCACGACGCGGTCGGGGCGATCAGAGCCTGGAACCGAGCCCGGCGATCAAATTGATCGTGACCGCCAAAATCACCGCGCCGAGCAGGTAGGACACCAGCGCATGGCGCAACACCGTCGCCCTGATAGACGTCAGTCCGATCTCGGTGTCCGAAACCTGGTAAGTCATGCCGACAGTGAAGGCCACGTACGCGAAGTCCCGGAAGCGGGGCGGCTCCGTGTCGTGGAAGTTGATTCCACCCGGTTGATCCGAGTAGTAAAGCCGCGCGTAGTGCACCGTGAACAGCGTGTGGACGGCGAACCAGGACGCTGCGACGGTCAGGATGCCGACAACGGCGGCTTCTACGGCTCGAGCGCCGCTGTGCGATCCGGCGGCCACCACGTAGCCGACCCCGCCTAGGCTCGCGACACTTGCCGACAGTATGACCACGTCAGCAACCCAGCGGGTGGGATCCTCCCGGGTCACCCATCTGCGGGTTTGCTCAGCATCCATTCCGAGCAGGATGAGCTGCGTCCACACCACATACACGCCGGCGGTAACGACCCAGCCGGCAAGCGCGAATCGCCAACCAACCGTGTTTCCCACCACGAGAGCGACGGCGACTCCGAGCACCACCGCTATCGACATCCGGACCGCGACCGTATCGCGGAACAACTTAACGAGGGGCTTCACAACCCGACCTAAGCATCCGCATGGGAAACGCCGCAGCCACGGTCAGCAGTCGTTACGTGCGTGGAGGCCCTTGATTGAGGTGATTGGCTGCGAACGTGGCGGCCTGGTTCGTCATCCCGGCGTCAATGTAGGAAACGTGCGCCATGATGTTCCCGCCGCCGGAGCAGATTGGGTCGTCGGGAGCGCACAAGCTGATGGTCTTGCCGCCGTACAGCGGGTTGATTGTCGGCAGGGGCTGGCCACCCCACAACATGCTGGAAAAGCCACTCGATGGCTCGCCGAAAAGCGCGACCGCGGCGACATGGTCGGCCACCGGGGCGGGCATCGCCTGAGTGGCCAAATCGATCACGGTCGAGCCCTGAGAATAGCCACCACGCACGATTTTCGAGTTCGGGCAGCCGGCGACGGTGTCCTGGACATGAGCACTCGCATCATTGGAACCCATTGACGCGCTGTTGTGGTAGTCGTCGTTGGCCGGGTAGTTAACCGCATACGTCCCGACGGACCGTCCGCCGACCTGTGAGGTGAGCGAGTCGACGAATGCCTGTCCGATGTTGCCGAGACCGGGCTCCTGATGGGTGCCGCGCGCGAAAACCACCGCGACGTCGGAGCAGGGATCCGCAGAAGCGGCCGGGCTGCCGATGGGCACACTGAGCAGCGCCCACGTCGTTGCAACCAGGACACCACCAACGCGAGCAAAGTTGCGTGCACTCATCCCCGAATCCTGACATATGGCCGGCGACGGCGGTGCGGGCGGTGTCGCCTGTCACGACGCGACCGCAATCCGCGTCGACCATCGCCACCACGCCCGGCCATCACCGCCCGGGTTCCCTTCTCGTCACACTCCGCTGATGGGGCCAGACGTCAAAACACCTGGGGCGCAACAACAATGCCATCGCGTGACGAAACAACGCCCTAACGCTTGCCGCCGCGTGAGATCCGATCGGCCCGCCAACAGCGCGCCCGCATGGGAATGTCTATCGCGTCGGCCCCAGGGAAACGCGCCTCCAAGGCTGCGCGTGCCCGAGCCAGTCTCTGCGCGCGATCATCCGGAGACGCGACGATGACTCTGCTGTAGGTGCCCAGCATCGCGACGACGTCCTCGACCGCCATCGTCCGCACGAATTCGAACGTCTCACTCGCAATGTTGTGGAAGATCTGCGGCTCCGGGAGAGCGAAGTCCAAAAGCCTCCGGAATCGGTTCTCCGATGCCACCTCGGACATGTCCTGGCCGGGCAACCGGTCGAGGTCTCGCAGCCAGTCCACCTCACGGTCTCGGCTCGTCCAGATCAGGCCGAGCCGACCGCCGTCGCGCAGCACCCGCCCGATCTCCGGAACAGCCCGTCCGTGATCCATCCAGTGCCACGCCGACGAAACGAACACCGCGTCCACGGCAGCGTCTGGAAGTGGGATCGACTCGCCACGGCCCTCGACGACACGAACCCCCGGGGATCGCGCCGTCAGCACCTTCCGCATCCGCGCATCGGGCTCAACAGCGATGACCTGCGCAGCCCGGTCCACGAGCATGCGGGTGAACAGCCCGGTGCCCGCGCCCACGTCGACGGCCACCTCACAACCGGGCGGCACCAACCAGTCCACCGCCGCTCGCGGGGCCTGCGGCCGCAGCCCGTCGTAGTCCTCGGCTATTGATCCGAAGGACATCGCGCGCTCATGACGATCACTCACACCGGCCACGCTAGTCCAGCTCGCCCCTGTACTGAGCGGCCCGCAGCCCGGATCCTCGGCCAGGCGGACACCATGAACCCTGCGCGGGAAGGCAAGTCTCGCCCCTGCCACCGGTCGAAGATGAACATCTGATTTTCAGGAGAACCGATGCGACTTCACCGCTGCGGACACGACCCGGCGATGGAAGTATCGCAGGAGTGGCCATCAACAAACCGCAGACGATCGCTTACCCGGCGCCAGGCGCACGCCCGCGCCGCCACGACGCTGAACCGCTCGATCCCCATGTCATCGTCCTGTTCGGCGCGACGGGGGATCTGGCCAAACGCAAGCTGATCCCAGGCCTTGCCTACTTGGATCAGTCCGAGCTTGCCCCCGATATCGAAATCGTCGCGACGTCGCTAGAAGAGTTCACCGACGACGAGTTCCTGGAACTGGCCAAGACCGCAATCGATTCGTTCGGCATTCACAAGCTCTCGCCCGAGCAGTGGGCAAACTTCGCAAAAATCGTCAAGTACGTCCCGCAGGGCGGCGGACCCGAAGCACTGGCCGCCGCGGTCGCCGAAGCCGAAACCAACCTGGGACCCAGAGTTCGGCGACTGCATTACCTCTCGGTCCCTCCGAAGGCGGCGCGCGAAGTGATCACCATGCTGCGCGACGCCGATCTCGTCGACCGCTCCCGGGTGGTCATGGAAAAGCCATTCGGCACCGATCTGGCCAGCGCGGTGTCACTCAACGACTTCCTGCACGAAACATTCGACGAATCCCAGGTTTTCCGTATCGACCACTTCCTGGGCAAAGAGGCGGCCCAGAACATTTTGGCGTTCCGTTTCGCCAACGGTCTCTTCGAGCCGATCTGGAACCGCAACTTCATCGACCACATACAAATCGACATCCCCGAAGCCCTGGGTCTGGATCAGCGGGCGAACTTCTACGAAAGCACCGGCGCCTACAAGGACATGGTCGTCACCCATCTGTTCCAAGTGATGGCGTTCGTGGTGATGGAGCCTCCGACCGCCCTCGAGCCGCATGCGATCAGCGAAGAGAAGAACAAGGTGTTCCGGTCAATGCTCCCGGTCGAACCCTCAAACGTGGTACGCGGCCAGTACAACGGCTATCGCCAAGAGAACGGAGTGGCAAAGGATTCCGACACCGAGACGTTCATCGCGCTCAAGGTCGGGATAGACAACTGGCGCTGGGCCGGCGTGCCGATCTATCTCCGCACCGGCAAGAAGATGGCCGAGGGCATCCGCATCATTTCGATCGCGTTCAGAGAGGCCCCCCGAACGATGTTCCCGCCGGGATCGGGGGTAGGGACCCAAGGCCCCGACCACCTCACGTTCGACCTCGCTGACAATTCGAAAGTTTCGCTATCTTTCTACGGCAAGCGGCCCGGCCCCGGCATGAAGCTGGACAAGTTGTCCATGCAGTTCTCCTCTAAGGAGATCGACACCGTTGTCGATGTGCTCGAGGCATACGAACGGTTAATCCTCGACGCAATGCGTGGCGATCACACGCTGTTCACCACCGCCGAGGGCATCGAATCGTTGTGGGAGCGTTCGGAGGACCTTCTCGCCGACCCGCCGCCTTCAAAGATGTACCAGCCCGGTACGTGGGGCCCCAACGCCATTCATCAATTGATCGCACCCAATGCGTGGCGGTTGCCGTTCGAGCGGGAGTGGCGCGAAGCCAACGCTAGTCGCGGCTAGCCCGCGGACCCCGCCTGCGGCGCCGACTGACTGAGCCAGTCATGCAATTTCGCGTAGATCGCGGCGTGATTGAGCAGATCGAGGTGATGCAGGCCGGTCAGCGTCAGACCATGGTCCTGCTCGAACGGAACCCGTCGAGACTTGCCCACGCCGGACGCGCTCTTGGAGCGCACCAGACGGTCGCCGAGGATGGCCCCCACCGGCCGCGGTCCCGCGGTTGTGGCCACGAAGTGGTAGACGGCACCGGGGAGAAATGGCACCTCATGGCAGCGGTCCCGAAGGAATTCGTCGGGGTCGGCCTCGTTCCAGTCCTCCTCGAGCAGCGCGCCGTACCGCAGGTCCTTCGTGCCTGCGCTGCGGGCATTGAGGAATGAGGACACGGCGCGGGTCTCGGGCAGCCGGGCCAGCACCCAGGCTGCGGCGTTGACGCCTTTTTCCAGGTCGGCTCCCAGGTGCGGAGACCCCAAACAGACGACGTGACGAACGGCATCGGGCCAGTCATGCTGCTGCTGCGCCCCGTAGTGGCAGGCGCTGCGCACCACCAGGCCGCCCATCGAATGACCGACCAACGCGATCTCCTCGACCGGCACCGGCCACAGCGTCCGAAGCGCGTCTAGCAGGGCGGCCAGGGCTTTGCCGTTATCAGAGATGTGCAGACCCGTGTTGTAGCGCAGGTAGACCGGCGTAAACCCGAGGTCGCTACGCAGCCGGGTGCCGTAGGGGAGCACACTCTCGCCGTCGCGCGGTAGCCGCCGCCACGACATTTCTGTGATGCACCAGCCGTGGACGAACACCGCGATCCGCCCGGTCGCAACGGGGAAGGCCGCCGCGATGGCGGCCGCGTTCATCGCAACGGGCTTCCCGTGGTGGCGGATCTGCATGGTCAGCGCGAATCCGTTGCCGCGGTCGGTCAGCTCGTCGCCGTAGATTCCGTTGAGTGCGGCGATGACGCCGGCGACCGTGGGATGCGCTTCGACGGCGTCGTCCTCATCGCTGCCGCGGGCCTCGGCAGCCAGTTCACCGGCACCGCGCAACGAGACTCGCGTCCCGCGGTCGACGGCGTAGTAGGTCACCGCGGCAATCGTGTTGTGAACGACCTCTACAGGTTTCGACACCGGCCCAATGGCGTCGAAGACGCGCTGTGCGATGCCGCTGTGCGTGTCACGTACCAGATTGGTCAGGATGCGGGTGCCTTCGCCAGCAAGGTCGGCGAGTGACCGGATTTCCTGTCGCTGCACGAGCTTCTCCTTTCCGTTTTGCCCAAGAGTTCTCATTCTGCGCAAGCCTTAGCGCCGGGTAGACCAAATCATTCACCTACCCCCGCGGGAGTGTCCGGAGATTGAGGAGCAGCGAGTGAGCCTGTTGCCCCGGCGACGTGACAGGAACCGGTCTACGAGAAGATGACGTGTCAGCGACAAGCGCGACGAGCACGCGGTAGAGCGGCGGATCGCGATGCACACAAAGGAATCTCGCCGCTGAGCTTGACGACAGAAAGCGAAGAAGTCATGGCACCGACGCTGCGCCCGCGCCGATCCGCCCTTTACCTGCCCGGCAACAACGCCCGGGCACTGGAGAAGGGGAAAACACTGCCGGCGGACGTGTTGATCTTCGACCTTGAAGATGCCGTTGGACCCGACGCGAAAGACGATTCGAGGACGAAGGTGTGCGATGCGATCTCGTCGGGGATCTACCGGCCCCGCGAAATCGTGGTGCGCATCAACGGCTTGGGCACCGACTGGCACGACGACGATTTGGCCGCCGTGGGTGGTTCGGCCGCCGACGGAGTGCTTGTGCCGAAGGTCGAGACAGGCGAACAGGTCCGAGCGTTGGCCGCCATGCTCGCAAAGCTCGACTCGCCCGAGTCTTTGCAGCTCTGGGTGATGATCGAAACGCCGGGGGCCTTCCTAAGGGCCGAGGAAATCGCTTCGGCCAGCGATCGCTTGGCCGGATTAGTGGTCGGGACCAACGATCTCGTGAACGATCTGCACGGATCGCACGTGCCAGGACGCGCACCGGTGCTGACAGGGTTGTCACTGGCTATCTTGGGTGCAAGGGCGGCGGGAAAGGTCATCTTGGATGGTGTCTTCAACGACATCACTGACGAAAGCGGATTCCGAGCCGAGGCTCGACAAGGCCGCGAGATGGGTTTCGACGGCAAGACCCTCATCCATCCGTCCCAAATCGCGCCGGCCAACGATCTGTTTGGTCCGTCGCTAAAAGAGCTGGCCGACGCCCGCAGGATCGTCTCGGCCTACGAGCAGGCCCAGGCTGCGGGGAACAGCGTCATAACGGTTGACGGCCGGATGATCGAGAGCTTGCATGTACGCGACGCCCAGCGGATCCTCGCCCTTGCTGATCTCATCTCCGACATGGAACCCGCCTCCTAGACTGGGCATACCTCGATTGCTTTGCAGTAGCCCAGCGGCCATTGCCGGTCTAATTTGCCGAGATGCCGTGACCACGGATCGGTAGCGCGGCCGGCGGGTTGGCAGCGGTTAGGCCGGGTCGCACAGCGGACGCCGTGGATGTGACAGCCCCGGGCCGGCCGATGAGGGCTGAGTAAGCGGTAGGTTGAACGCGATTCCGCACAACCCCGAAGGGAGACACCGTGCGCCAGACCGCGGCCATGGCCGAGGCCGATCGCGCGTGGATGATCGACACGCTGCTCGCGCTGCTGCAGACCCCAAGCCCGGCTGGGCGCACAGACGCGGTGATGCAGCTGATCGGCGACATCCTCGATGACTTCGGCGTGCCGTTCTCGCTGACCCGGCGAGGGGCACTGACCGCCGAACTCGGCGGTAAGTCGGCGACCACCGACCGGGCGCTGGTGGTTCACGCCGACACCATCGGCTGCATGGTGCGCAGGCTCAAGGAGAACGGCCGTCTCGAGCTGATTCCGGTCGGCACCTTCTCGGCCCGGTTCGCCGCGGGCGCGCGCGTACGGATCTTCGGCGACGACTCCGGCGAATTCATCACCGGCACCGTGTTGCCGCTCAAGGCCAGTGGACACGCGTTCGGCGACGAAATCGACACCCAACCCACGGACTGGGAGCACGTCGAGGTCCGCATCGACCGCAAGGTGTCCTCGCGGGAGGACCTGGTTCGTCTCGGTCTGAAGGTCGGCGACTTCGTCGCGTTGATCGCCAGCCCCGAGCTCACCGCCGATGGCTTCATCGTTTCCCGTCACCTCGACGGGAAGGCGGGCGTCGCAATCGCACTGGCACTGGCCAAGAACTTCTGCGAGAAGAAGGTGGTGCTGCCGCACCGCACCATGATCATGGTCACCATCACCGAGGAGGTCGGCCACGGAGCCAGCCATGGTCTGCCTGCGGACGTCGCCGAGCTGATCTCGGTGGACAACGCGGTGTGCGCGCCAGGCCAGCACTCCATCGAGGACGGTGTGACGATCCCGATGGCCGATCTGCATGGCCCGTTCGACTACCACCTGACGCGGAAGTTATGCGGGCTCGCTGAGGAGCAAGGCATACGGTTCGAGCGGGATGTGTTCCGCTACTACCGATCCGACGCCGCCGCGGCGATCGAGGCGGGCGCAGGCACCCGCGCCGCGCTAGTCGGCTTCGGCGTCGACGGCAGCCATGGCTGGGAGCGCACCCACCTGGATTCGCTGGTCGCTGCGTACACCCTTCTGCACGCCTGGCTGCAGACGCCGCTGACGTTCGCCAAATGGGACGCCAAACCGTCGGGCAAGCTACGTGACTTCCCGTCGTCGAAGCAGCCCGCGCCGACCGAGCAGTGGGTGCCGCTATCCCGTGGCGACCACACCGAACCCGGCGATGCGTCGCCGGGTTCAGACTGGCCGCCCGCGGAGGGCCCCTCGGCCTGACGCTGTTCGCTGAACCTTAAGGAGCGGCGGGGATGGACTGTTGCTCGTCGGATATGTCGGTGGTGGTGCGGGCGTCGGCGGCGATATTCGCATTGCTGCTGTTGGGGATAGCGGGTCTCGCCTCCGCAGGAATAGCGCGTGCTGAGCCGGATGTCACAGGACTCGGCGAAAAGGCGATCGGCTGGGACACCTATCGCCGATTGGATCGGTTGCCGTATCTGAGCGCCAACACACAGACGCTGCAGGTGTCGAGCTTCGATCGGAGCGGCGGCGATTTCGACATCTCCACCGGTAACCAGAACGGCAGCGGTGGATGTCTGGCGTCCGGTGGTGCGGGCTGTGTCATCGCGGAGGATCGCGGTGCCGGCGAGGTTGATTCGATCTGGTTCACGCGCGACGGCGGCAATGTGACCCGGATGGGAACTATCCGCATCGATCTGGATGGACAAACGGTGATAGATGCACCGGTGCAATCGGTGGTTGACGGCGAGCTGGGTGCGCCATTCGTGTGGCCTCTGGTGGCCAACGCTGCGCAGTCGCCGGCGGGGGTTTACATCAAGGTGCCGATGCCGTACCGGCAATCGATGCGGATCAGCGTCGCAAAGAATCTGCAGTACTACCACGTCGACTATCGCCAGTTTTCGACTGCTGACGGCGTGACCACTTTCTCGCCCTCCGATTCCGCTCTCGACGTAGTCGCCACGCTGCGCGCCGCGGGCACCATCGATCCCAAACCGGCGGCACCCACAGCAGCGCATCACAATCGGGTCGTCGAAGTCCCCGCCGACACTGGACTGACGATCGCGGAATCGACTGGGTCAGCGACGATCTCGGGGCTGCGGCTACAGCTACCAGAACCGGCGGATCAACTCCTGGCCGGGTTGCGGCTGCAGATCGAGTTCGACGGCCGAACCATGGTCGACTCGCCACTCGGGGAATTCTTCGGCGCCGGACTGGGCGCCAATACCGTGAGATCGCTGATGTTCGCGGCGATCCCACAACCGCAGGGATCGTTGTCGTTGTCGGAGTGGTGGCCGATGCCGTTCGCCCGCACAGCCCACATCACCCTCGTCAACACAACCGCCAATCCCGTAGCGGGGATCGACAGCGACGTCGTGACCACGCCCGACCCTCAGTGGGCACCCGCACTGGCCAG
>Ga0307474_10004146_pt1 | contig 10442 bp, 5 predicted proteins | sample atmos_gasesECM1C_2_FD_203312 | JGI IMG/M metagenome (GOLD analysis project Ga0307474, IMG submission 203312) | Hardwood forest soil microbial communities from Morgan-Monroe State Forest, Indiana, United States - atmos_gasesECM1C_05 | ecosystem: Environmental > Terrestrial > Soil > Temperate...
CTGGCTTGGCCTCAACCCCACCCGCGCCGCCCTGCTCGACGTCCTCACCGCCCTCGGCGCGAACATCGCTGTCCTCAACCTTGAAGAGAAGAACGCCGAGCTCGTCGGAACCGTCCAGGTCTCAGCACCGCCCGAAGGCCTGCGCAGCACCGCCATCACCGGCGCCCTCGCCGCCCAGCTCATCGACGAGCTGCCGGTCCTCGCCGCCATCGGCCCTTACACCAGCGGCGGCATTCGCATCCGCGACGCCAAAGAACTGCGCGTTAAAGAGTCGGACCGCATCGCCCTCGTCGCCAAAAACCTCCGCGCCATGGGCGCCGAAGTCATCGAGTTCGAAGACGGACTCGACGTTCCTGGCGGCCAGACCCTCCACGGCGCCACCATCGACTCCGGCGGCGACCACCGCATCGCCATGGCCTTCAGCGTCGCCGCCCTCCGCGCCGAGGGCGAGACCCTCATCCAGGGCGCGGAGTCGGCCGCCATCAGCTTCCCCGAGTTCTTCACCCTCCTCGACCAGGTCGCCGAGCGCTAAGGGGGCCGTGGTGCCCTCCCCTGATGGCTCGAATGCCCCCGGCATCGAAGAAGCGCAAATGTCTGTTGTTGGAACCAGTCAGATCGATTATCGTTACCAGCATCTTCAGATGATTCAGGGCATCCGTTCTGGCCAGTCTAGGATGATTAGCGATGAAGCGATTCTCGATCGATGGGCCAAAGAAGCCCGTTTTCCAAACAGCAGTTGTCGTGGCCCAAACAGGATGTGTCATGGCAATGATCGCAGCCTCTGCTGGCGCCGGCGCTCAACCACCCGCCTCCGCGCCGAAAGCGGCGCAAACCGCAGCCGCCAAATTTGGCCCGGACAATCCCTTCTATGCCCCGAGCCCGCTGCCGTTTCAGGCCCCGCCCTTCGACAAGATCAAAGACAGCGATTACCAGCCGGCAATCGATGCGGGCATGGCCGAGCAGATCAAGGAGGTGGAAGCGATCGCCAACGATCCCGCTCCTCCCACCTTTGACAATACGATCGCGGCCTATGAGCGCTCTGGCCAATTGCTGAACCGCGTTTCCGAGGCGTTCAATTGCGTCACTGGCGCCAACACTAACGACGCGTTGCAAAAGGTGCAGGCTGACGAGGCTCCGCGCCTCGCCGCGCATACCGATGCCATTTACTTAAACGCCAGGCTCTTCGCCCGGGTGAAGGCAATCTACGACCAGCGCGCATCCCTGCATCTCGATCCCGAAGCGCTGCGCCTGCTGGAGTACGACTACCAGCAATTCGTGAAGGCGGGAGCAAACCTGTCCGAACCGGAAAAAGCCAAGCTGAAAAAAATCAACGAAGAGCTCTCCACAATCCAAAACACCTTCATGACCAGGTTGCTTGCGGCAAACACGGCAGGTGCCTGGGTCACCACGGATAAGAGCGCCCTATCCGGCCTCACCGACGCGCAGATCGAAGCGGCGGCAGAGGCCGCCAAGGCGCGCAAGCAGCAAGGCTGGCTCATCTCGCTGCAGAACACCACGCAGCAGCCCAACCTTACCTCCCTCACCAACCGCGAAACGCGCCATGCTCTCTTTGAGCACTCCTGGAACCGCACCGAGCGCGGCGACGCAAACGACACCCGCGACATCATTGCCCGCATCGCCGAGCTTCGCGCCCAAAAGGGTGCGTTGCTGGGATTTCCGAACTTCGCCGCCTGGAACCTCACCGACCAGATGGCCAAAACACCCGAAGCTGCCGTCAAGTTCCTTGACGCCTTGGTCCCGGCGGCCACTGCCAAGGCCGCCGCTGAGGCCCAGGACATTCAGGCGTTGATTGACTCTCAGCACGGAGGCTTCACTGTCGAGCCCTGGGATTGGGAGTTCTATTCCGAGCAGGTGCGCAAGGCAAAGTACGAACTGGACGACTCGCAAGTCAAGCAGTACTTCGAACTCAACAACGTCCTCCAGAACGGTGTCTTTTACGCGGCCAACCAGCTTTATGGGCTCACCTTCAAGGAGCGTCACGACATCCCGGTTTATCAGTCCGACGTCCGCGTCTTCGATGTCTACGACGCCGACGGAACGCCGCTCGCCCTCTGGTACTGCGACTATTTCCGGCGCGACAACAAAAACGGTGGAGCGTGGATGTCCAACCTCGTGGATCAGTCAAAGCTGCTGAACAAGAGGCCCGTCATTTTCAACGTGGCCAACTTCGAAAAGCCCACTCCCGGCCAGCCGGCGCTGCTGAGCTTCGACGATGTTTCCACCATGTTCCACGAGTTCGGGCACGCTCTGCACGGCATCTTCGCCAACACCACTTACCCCAGCCTGTCGGGAACGAGTGTTCCGCGCGATTTTGTCGAGTTCCCCTCGCAATTTAATGAGCACTGGGCCACCTATCCCGCGGTCTTCGCCAACTTCGCCAGGCACTACAAGACCGGTGAGCCCATCCCCGCCGAGCTGGCGGCCAAAATCAAGAAGGCCCGTACCTTCAACCAGGGGTACGAACTCACTGAGCTTCTGGGCGCGGCCCAGCTTGACGTGCAGTGGCACCTGTTGCCGGCGAGCACGCCACGCCAGAATCCCGACGCCTTCGATCCGGAGGCGCTCAAGAGAACGCACCTCGATATCCCTTACGTGCCCCCGCGCTACCGCTCAAGCTACTTTCTCCATATCTGGGACAACGGATATGAGGCGGGTTATTACGCGTACATGTGGACCGAGATGCTCGACGACGATGCCTTCAAGTGGTTTGAAGATCACGGCGGGCTGACCCGCGAAAACGGCGACCGCTTCCGCAAAATGGTGCTCTCGCGAGGCAACACCGAGGACCTGGAAAAAATGTATGCAGTGTGGCGAGGTGGGGAACCGAGCGTCGAGCCGATGCTGAAATTCCGTGGGCTGAAGGCGGAAGCAAGCCCGAAGTAGATCAGCGCTCAGGTGGGTTTCCCCGGCTGGCGCCCGATCGGCCAGGGTCGTATGCCAGGTCGCGGCGCGATAAGCGTCCTTCTCGCACACACAAAGAAAAAAACGGACATCTCGATTGGATTCAACGGGATGAGAGGTGCTTTGTGCGCGAATGTGATTTAAATCACGAAAGACAGGCGACAGAGGGCAGAAGACAGTGAACAGTGAACAGTGGATAGTGAACAGAGGAAGGGCGAGTGATGATGTGATCAAGTGATGAAGTGATGATGGATTTGGGCTTGTGGTCATCTTTCTGCTCCTTTCTTGTTGGTGGCGATGAAGTTGGCGGCAAAAGCAAAAGGCCCGCGGTGGCGGGCCTTTTCTGCGTACATTTCTCTACTGTCTCAAGTATGGCAGGTTCGAAGAATTAACCCCCAAATTCGTAAAATTTATTTTCGCTTTGTTTGCTATGAGATGCAGCGTTTTCCACAGGCACGGCTCTTGACAAGTTTTCCACAGGGCTCGCTGCGCTCGAAAGAAACGGGGCTAGGGACTAGCCTGGGGGCTAGGAGAGCGGAGGGGGGAGGGGAGCAAGAGATGGGGAAAAGAGGGCATTGTGGTCAGGATTTCGTGATTTCGGGGCCGGGGCCGGATAGGTGCGAATGTGATTAAGCTCACATTTAGGGGCCAAAAACAGGCATTGCAGTGTAGTGAAAACATACTACGAATGTAGCTAATAGGACTACTTTTCTCCACTTTGGGAGGGACAGACAGCTTTGAACTTGGTGCGGTGCAGTCATTGCGCGGCCTTTCCTGCGGATTCCAGGATCAGGATTGGATGATATTGAGCCCATGATATCGGTGTGCCTTCAACGAGCAGCGCGGAGCGAGAGGAGGGTTCGGCGTGCCTCACCTGGCTGCAGTGACGATCTGTGGCCAGCACGGCGCTGGTTTGACTGTTCGGGTTCGTCGGATAAAGAGTGCAAAGGCAAGAGCAACTGCGGATCCCTGACCCTCCCCCTTCGCGAAGCTAAGGGTAAGGGTGCGGGATGACACCTCCGTGGGGGGCGGAACTCAGTGGCGAATGCGAAAGGGCCCGGCACCCCGTTCAGGGCCTCAGTGCGGGTTCGGCGCCTTCGGCATGAAGGCGTTGGCCGTAGTCGTCACCCAATGCGGAGTTGTGAATCAACGTAGCGGCTTTTTGCGCGCCTACTAAGGAATCAAACCGGTTGGGCGCGAGTTCGAGCGACTGTTGGAAGGCCTGGAGGGCTTCTGCGGGCTTGCCCATCTTTAGCAGCATCTCGCCCAGCATCTCACCTGTGGGGCGAGGCACTATGTCTGCGTAGTACATGGGGTGGTCGTGCTCATATTGAGCGATGGCCTTGAGGTGGTCGACGGCCTGGTCGCGCTGACCTTCTGAGAATAGCGTCCATGCTTCGGCTTCCGTGCGCGCGACACCGAGCACGTCTCCCCAGCCGTGTTCTTTGTCCCAGGCAGCCGCCGACTTTCGATATTGGTCGAGGGTCTGTCTTGCGCGGGCGGAGTCTCCAAGGTGGGCCGCGGCGATGGTTTGAATCCAGTAGGCATCGAAGTTTTCTTCAAAACGGGAGCTGGGAGGCGGTTCGATGGTTACGGCGTCCTTCCAGTCATGGGTCTCAAGGTCGTAGTAGATTCTGGCGTCGATGGAAAGCCAGGCATCAGGGGAAGTCTTGGCCAGACCGGTAATTTGTTCAAGAATGCGCCTGGCCTGCTGGTCCTGGCCTAGCTGGAGATAAGCGTATTCGATGTTATTCAAAGCGTGGAACTGGTCGGGGCTCCCATCGCGCCCGCTCTTGATCCATTCTGCTGCAACGCGAGCGGACGCCAGGTTCGTATTGATTGAATCCGTCCAATAGCCCATGCGATTGAAGATATGGGATGGCATGTGCAGGGCGTGGGGTGAGTCAGGAGCGATGGAAGCATACTTGCGCGCCGCGGGCAGGGCTTCCGGGGCCAGCTCCGGCGTATCGGCAGCATGAATGATGTAATGCGCAGCGCCGGGATTATCAGGGTATTGCTGGAAGATCGGCAGGAAGATTGCGAGCGCCTTCTTTCGCTGCTCAAGCCCGTCGTGGCCGTGGCCCGCCGTCCATGTCAGACCGAGTCCGTAAAAGAGACTTGCATTGATGTCATCGGGGTCGTGCTGTCGCAGCGCCTCCATTTTGGCGAGGTAGTTCTTCCACCGATCGGTACCGGGGACGGTGCTGTAGTTCTCATACATGGCGCGGACAGCGTCTACGTACATTCATGGCGCGGACAGCGTCTACGTACATTTGCTCGCGCACCGTTCCGGCTTTGACATTGAGCCACGGCTGGAGCTCTGCCCATCCTTTGGCGAGATCCTTCTGAGGCGCATTTGCACCGCTCCGTTCCGTGGTTGCGAGGGCGACACCCCATGCCGCGATTGGGCACTTTGGGTCGTCTGCCTCGACTTTACGGAAGGCACTCTCGGCCTCGGTGAACTCAAAGGAGTGGAGCAGAGCCACAGCAGAATCAAACTGCGATTGGACAGCAGCTTTGCAGGAGGTTGGAAAATGCACTTCTCCCAAGCGTGATTGATCGGCCGGAGATATCAGGCGCAAGACGAAGAGGAGAACGAAGCCGAAAGGCACACCGATCCGCAACAACGTATTCCTCCTTCCTCGTGGTCCCTGGTCCTGCTTTAACGCAACGTACCTTGAGGACAATGATCGTCTCGTTGTCGAAGGGGTGCAAGAGAGGTATCCCACGCTCGCGACAAAGAGACGTCGCGAGGTTGGGCACCCGAGCGTCCCTCCCAGGTCTCCAAAATCGAGAGACCTGGGGCACCTCAGCTGTTCCTTTGCTTACCGGACTTTGAGGACGATGATGGTTTCGTCGTCGAAGCGGTCGTGGCCGTCCTGGAAGCGGCTCACGTCGGCGAGGATGGCTTCAGCGATTTCGCCGGCGGAGAGCTCGCGGTGGCCGCACAGCATATTGGCGAGGCGCTCGTCGCCGTACATCTCATCCTTCTCGTTTTCAGCGTCGAGAATGCCGTCAGAGACGAGAATCACGGCATCGCCAGGCTGCGCCTCGACGCGATGTTCGTCGTAGGCAACGTCGGGGAACATGCCGAGGGGGAAGCCCTCAGCCTTGACGACCCAGGACTTGCCGTCGCGGCAGATGATGGGCTGGACGGCGCCGGAGTTCGAGACCTGCAGCACGCGCTGCTCGTCGTTCCAGACCGCGTAGAGCATGGTGACGTACTGGGAGTCGAGTTTGCGCTCCTGCAGCGAATCGTTGAGCTGGCCGAGCATCTGCGCGGGAGGGAGGCGCTGGATGGCTGCCGAGCGCATGATGCCGCTGACCAGGGCCGCAAAGAGCGCGGCCGGTGCGGCCTTGCCGCTCACGTCGCCGAGGACGATGGCGCTCTCGTTGGGGCCGTACTCGAGGAAGTCATAGAGGTCGCCGCCGATGGTGCGGGCGGGCAGGAAGCGCACGGCCATATCGACGTTGGTGTGCTTGGGGGGCGCGGTGGGCAGCAGGCGGAGCTGCACCTCGCGGGCCATGGCGATGTCCTTCTCGAGCTGCCGCTCCTGGCGCTTGACGGCCTGGTAGAGGCGGGCATTCTCAATGGCGATCGCGATTTGCGCGGCCAGCGTGGTGAGCATGCGTTCGTGATCTTCGTTGAAGAAGCCGGTGCGGGTGTGCTCCAAGTCGAGCACGCCGATGACGCGGCCTTTGTAGAAGAGCGGCACGATCAACTCCGAGCGCGTTTCCGGGTTCATCTCCAGGTAGCGGGGGTCGCGGTGCACATCGGGCACGTTGACGACGCGCCACTCGCGAACCGCGGCGCCGACCAGGCCACCGGTGATGGGGAGGCGGCGGCGGGGGGCGTGGGTGTAGCCGAAGCGCCAGGCGTAGCGGGTGATGAGGATCTCGCCTTTCTCGTCGAGCAGCATGATGGTGAACATCTGGTAGTCGATGAGGCGGCGGAGGAGCTGGCCGACGCGCTCGAGCAGGGGATCGAGGTCGAGGATGGAGGTGAGTTCGATGGCGATTTCGTTGAGGACGGTGAGGGTGCGGGCCTGGCGGGAGACGCGGCTGTAGAGGCGCGCGTTTTCGATGGCCTGGGCGATCCGCGAGGCCGTGAGCACGAGCAGGTGGAGGTGCTCAGGGCGAAAGTAGTCGGCCTTCTCGCTCTCGATGTCCATGACGCCGATGAGGCGGTTTTTGGCGATGAGCGGGACGGCCAGTTCAGAGCGGACATCGGCGTTGGTCTGGATGTAAACAGGCTCCTTGCGCACGTCGTTGATCAGCATGGCCTGGCGGGAGAGCGCCACCTGGCCGATGATGCCTTTGCCGATGGGGAAGCGCATGCGCTCGGCCTCAGGGGTGTGGCCGATCTGGAAGCGCATGCGCAGCTCGTGGGTGCGGTCGTTGAGCAGGAAGATGGCGAAGATGCGGTAGTTGATGATGGCGCGGACGAGCTCGGAGGTGCGGTTGAGCAGGGTCTGCAGGTCGAGGGTGGTGTTGAGGGCGTCGGCCATTTGCACCAGGTAGGCGAAGTCGGCCGGCTCGACGCGCACGTTGGTGGGGTCGAGGTGGGTACCGGCGGAGGGCCGGTAGTCGCCTTCAAACTCGAGATCCTGATTCGACGGTGGGGGCGATGAAGACATGGGGCCGAATGGACAATGATAAAGGAAGCAGGGACCAGGGACCAGGGAACAGGGACGTAGAGGGACCAGGGGGGCAGAGACCGGTGGCCGCGGAACGACCGGTCTGCACCCTGGTCGCGACTGCGATTGAGGGCCGGAGGGAACGAACGCGTCTTTGGCGCCTGAGGGTTTCCGGCTTTTTTTGTTGGTTGCGACGTAGGTGCGGCGGCCAATCATTCCGACTCCCGAAGCGGTGCGCGTTTCTCGATGAGCCTGGGGTTCTGCTTCAGTTTCCGTGTCAGGGATCTGACCGCCTGATTCGGGGTGGGGGCGAGTGCTTCTGATATTGTGGTTCGCTGGCGGGGAAGATACTCGGGGACAGGGCGGATTTTTATGCGGCGTGGAGGGTTGCAGATGGAATGGAAGAGGCGCGATGTTCTCAAGGGGGCTTCGGCATTGGTGGGCGGGCTGGCGGGCAGCGGGTTGGCAACCGGGAGCGCGATGGGCGCGGAGCCGCCTGATGGGCGTGGCGAAACAGGCGATACGATTGTGGCCGGTGCTGGGTCCGCAGTTGTAGAGACGGCTTCAGGCAAAGTTGCCGGCTATATTCGCAAGAGGATCTTCACCTTCAAGGGCATTCCTTACGCGGATACGACAGAAGGGAGCAACCGGTTTATGCCGCCGGCCCCGCCCAAGGCGTGGACGGGGGTACGGAGTTCACGCTATTTCGGGCATGTGTCTCCGCAGGGGCCGCGCGGGGGCTGGGCCAACGACGAAGAATCGTTTCTGTTTCGCTGGGATGACGGGATCCAGGGCGAGGACTGCCTGCGCGTGAACGTGTGGACGCCCGGGGTGAACGACGGCAAGAAGCGCCCGGTGATGGTGTGGCTTCATGGGGGTGGATTCACGGCGGGGTCAGGGCAGGAACTGCCTTCTTACGATGGAGAGAATCTTGCACGCCGCGGCGATGTGGTGGTGGTTTCTTTGAACCACAGGCTGAACGCGTTTGGGTATCTCAACCTGGCGGATTACGGCAACAAGTACGCGCATTCGGCGAATGTGGGGATGCTGGACATTGTGGCCGCACTCGAATGGGTGCGCGACAATGTTGCGGTGTTCGGCGGCGATGCGAAGACGGTGACGATCTTCGGGCAGTCGGGCGGCGGGGGGAAGGTGGGCGCGCTGATGGGGATGCCGGCCGCCAAAGGCCTGTTCCATCGCGCCATTGTGGAGAGCGGGTCGATGCTGAAGGTGGGCACGCAGGAACGGTCGCGCGAACTGGCGGGGCTGATTGTCGCGGAGCTGGGTCTGGATCGCTCGAGCATCGATCAGATTCAGACGGTGCCGTTTCGGAAGCTGGTGGAAGTGAGTTCGGCTGTGATGGCCAAGCACAATCCGCGGCCTGCCGGCGGGGTTCCGAATTTTCGCAGGATGGCCGATATGCTGGGCTTCGCGCCGGTGCTGGACGAGAAGGTGATTCCCGCGCACCCGTTCGATCCGGTTGCCTCGCAGCTGTCCGCAGATGTGCCGATGATTGTGGGCACGGTGCTGAACGAGTTTGTCTCCGGTATCAATCATCCGGAGTACGAAACGATGACGAATGACGAGGTTGAATCGCGGGTGAAGGGGATGTTCGGGGAGAATGCGCAGAAGGTGCTGGCAGCGTTCCGTCAACATGCCCCGTCAGCAAAGCCGTTCGATGTGTGGTCGCATATTGCCGCGTCGACGGTGCGGGAGAACGCGATCAAGCAATGCCGGGCAAAGGCCGCGCTGGGGAAAGCTCCGGCGTACTTGTACTGGTTTAGGTGGCAGACGCCGGTGCTGGACGGGCGGCCGCGCGCGTTTCACTGCGCAGAACTGGCTTTCGTTTTCGACAATACGGACCGATGCGAGTGCATGACGGGCGGCGGCCCGAGAGCGCGGGCGCTGGCAGCGAAGATGAGTGAAGCGTGGATCCAGTTTGCGCGCACCGGCAATCCGAATCACGCGGGAATACCGGAGTGGAAGCCGTTTTCAGCGGAGACAGTGCCTACGATGGTCTTTGACGATGCGGTGCAGCTGGTGAACTATCCGGATCGGGATGAGCAAAAGAGCATTGCGGAGGCGTAGACCTGGGTGATTCCGGGATGACACGCGCTTCAGCACTTTTTCGCGCACCGTGGCGGCGCTCACGTGGCACACGCCGCCGGGACCTTGAGCCGGTTGCGAGGAATGGGAGAACACCATGTTGGAGAACGCCATGAAGGCCAAGCTTTCACTTTTCCTGATTGTCTTAAGTGGCTTTTTTCTGCTGTGCCGTTGCGGCTATGCGCAGATGCCGGACGACTCCCTGATTTCGCCGTCGCGGCCAGTGCCTACGGGAAAAGCGCCGCAGATGCAGGTGAAACTGGTGAAGGATTCGCCGGATGAAAAGGTCTACGCGGTGATCTTTTACAAGGGAGATGAGGCACTGAGCGGCCTGACGGATTTTGCGATCGAACACAAGATCGGGGACGCTCATTTTACGGGGATTGGCGCGATCAGCGGCGCAACGCTTGCGTGGCTCGATCCCGTGAAGAAGATCTATCACCGCATTGCGGTGGACGAACAGGTTGAAGTGCTGTCGCTGATTGGGGATGTGGCCACGTTCGACGGGAAGCCCATTGTGCATATGCATGCGGTGCTGGGCAAGTCGAATGGAACGCCGGTGGGCGGACACGTATTCGAGCTGAATGTGAATCCCACGCTGGAGATATTCATGACGGTGAATGCGACGCCTTTGAAGAAGCGGCCGGACGCGGAGTCAGGGATGAAATTGATCGATCCCAAGCAATGACGTGGCGGGGTTTTGCAGGCGGATGGGGGGACGCTGGATGGAGTGTGACCGACGGACGTTTGTGAAACAGGCGGCGGGATTTACGGCTG
>Ga0307474_10004147_pt1 | contig 10441 bp, 7 predicted proteins | sample atmos_gasesECM1C_2_FD_203312 | JGI IMG/M metagenome (GOLD analysis project Ga0307474, IMG submission 203312) | Hardwood forest soil microbial communities from Morgan-Monroe State Forest, Indiana, United States - atmos_gasesECM1C_05 | ecosystem: Environmental > Terrestrial > Soil > Temperate...
GCCCTCGCCATGGAGCAGGCTGCCCGCGCCGGAAAGATTCATGTGCTGGTTAACTATGAAACCTCTTGGTACCGCAGCAATCACGCCGCCTATCACCTGGTGCGTGATGGGGCGCTGGGCGACGTGCGCAAGGTGGTGATTCACGACGGGCACAATGGCCCGAAAGAAATTGGGGTCGAGCCGGAATTCCTGGCGTGGCTTACCGATCCCAAACTGAATGGCGGCGGCGCTCTGTTTGATTTCGGATGCTATGGCGCCGACCTGATGACTTGGCTGATGGAAGGCCAGCGCCCGCAAACGGTCACTGCCGTCACCCAGCAACTCAAGCCGGAAATCTATTCGCACGTGGATGACGAGGCGACGATCATTCTGACCTACCCGAAGGCTCAGGCGATTATTCAGGCTTCGTGGAATTGGCCTTTCGACCGCAAAGACACGGAAGTGTACGGTGCGAAAGGATATGTGATCACAGTCAAGAGAGATGACGTTCGCGTGCGGCGCGCGGGAGAGAACGCCGAACAACAGATTGCGGCCAAGCCTGTGCTGCCCCCTTACGACAACGAACTGTCGTACGTGCGGGCGGTCATCGTCGATGGAGTGAAACCAGACTCGCTGTCTTCGCTCGAAACCAATGTCACGGTGACGGAGATCCTTGACGCGGCACGGCGTTCGGCCGCGGAGGGAAAAACGATCCGGCTGCCAGCTTCGAGGTAAGGGACCGCCCTTAGCCGCCCCAGCAGACGAACTTTTCTTGCGCGGCTCGCTGCGAACGCCGGAAGGCTTCTGGCAAGCCTCGCAGCAGGTCGGTGGCAACCATCGAATGTTCGCCGACGGTTTCGCGCACGACGTCCCCGGCGAGTCCGTGAAGATGTACCGCGCCACAGATTGCCGGCAGCGCGTCGTTTCGATGCTGCGCGATCATGCCTGCGACCATGCCGGTGAGAATGTCGCCGGTGCCGCCGGTAGACATTCCCGGATTGCCCGTGGTATTGACCCACGCCTCGCCATCGGCCTGAACCACCAGCGTGCGGTTTCCTTTGAGGACAACAATGAGTTCATGTTCGCGGGCAAACTTGCGCGCGACTCCCAGTCGGTCCTTCTGCACGTCGGCGGTCGAACATCCGACCAGACGTGCCATTTCACCCGGGTGAGGAGTGATGACTAGCAGACGGTTCTTGCCGTTCAATTCGTTAACCTTGCCCTCGAAAGCGTTGAGACCGTCCGCGTCGAGGACGACTGGAATATCACTTTGATTAACCAGAGTTCGAACCAACTCAGATGTCTCGGGGAAACGCGAGATGCCGGGGCCGATCGCCAGCACGCTCTTCCCCTGCGCTAGCGCTGCGATGCGATCGAGCGCACTTGCGGCAATCGTGCCTTCGGCGGTTTCTTTCAGAGGCTCGGTCATCAACTCAGGGTGAAATCCAGAGACGGTTGGCAACGCGGATTCTGCGGTCGCCACAGTTGCCAGGCCTGCTCCACTTCTAAGCGAGGACATCCCAGCCATGGCGACGGAGCCCGCCTTGCCTACCGATCCTCCGATTACAAGCACGTGGCCGTAGAGTCCTTTGTTGGATTCCGCTGAACGCGGGCCGATCAGTGAAGTAAAGTCGCGTGCAGTAATCAGGTTGAATTGCAGGGACGAAACAATCGCTTCGTTCGGCGAGCCAATTTCGGCAACGCAAGTGGGGCCGGCGGTCAACAAGCTGAAAACATGCGCGGGCCGCGGGGCTGTGAAAGTGACAAGTGAATCCGCTCGGGCGATAGTTCCCTGCTGAGGAGTTATCGCGTCAGCGTCGGCGCCGGAAGGAATGTCGACAGCAACTATCGGGACCCGGCTCGCATTTAAAAAAGTAATGGCGACGGCATACAAGCCACTGACGGGCGGCTTGAAGCCGGTACCGAGAATCGCATCCAGATATAAATCTACGGGCAAAGAGAGCCGAACGTGGTCGCTGTTCAACTCTTCTTGCGTGTGAACTGCGATCGCCACCAAGGGCAACTTGTCGAACATCACCGCTGCGTCGCCGCGCAGGTCCACGCGATCGGCCAGCAGGATGACCTCCACCTGCTTCCCTGCCTGATGCAAGTGCCGGGCCGCAACGAATCCGTCGCCGCCATTGTTGCCCTTGCCGCAGAAGACCACGATCTTGTGAGCATCGCGATAGTGCGCAAGGACGTGTTCCGCCACGGCGGAGCCGGCGTTTTCCATTAAATCGATCGATGGAACGCCGAAGCGCTCACTAGTGGCGCGGTCGATGGCACGCATTTCTGCTGCAGTCACGACTTTCATGCCAGAGTTCCAAGGTTCATGATGAAGAAGCGGTCCGCTCCAGTTGCCGCAACTGTGCAGGTTCGCCCATGGCAATCAGGTAATCGTCTGCCTCGATGCGCTCGTCGGGCGCGGGATTGAAGCGCATGCCCTCGCGGCGCTTGATGGCCAGCACAATCACTCCGCGCTCTTGCCGGATGCGTGAGTTCTCAATCGTCTTGCCGGCAAAGGTTGACGCGGGCGTGATGTGAATCTCGCCGATCTCCAGATCCATGCCGAGGTGAGTGGTCGCGGTATCGAGGAAGCTGACCACATGCGGGCGCAGCAGCGATTGCGCGATGCGCTGTCCGGCGAACGAGTAAGGGGAAACCACGGCATCAGCGCCGGCGGTGAGCAGATGCTTTTCAGCGGTGTCTTCGCTGGCTCGCGCAATGATCTTCAGGTGCGGATTCAGGCCACGCGCGGTGAGTACGATGTAAAGGTTGGTGGCGTCGGTGGTGGTGGCGGCAACCAATCCGCGGGCGCGCTCGATTTGCGCCTGTCGGAGGGTCTGTTCTTGCGTTGCGTCCCCGGCCAGGACCAGCCAATTTTCCGATGCGAAGCGCTGGCGCTTAGCTTCGTTGTTCTCGAGGATGACGAACGGGACGGGCTTGCGCGCTAACTCGCGCGCCGCACTGCGTCCCACGCGGCCTAAGCCGCATATGATGTAGTGGCCGTCGAGCCGACTGATTTCACGCTCCATGCGCCGCCTTCCGAAGAAGCTTTGCAGCTCGAATTCTAGCAAAGCCTGGCTGAGCGCCCCGACGCCCAGCAACAGCAACGATACGCCAGCGAGAATCACGAACACATTGAAGACGCGCCCCGCGTGCGAGAGCGGATGCACTTCCTGGTAGCCGATCGTGGTGAGCGTGGTTACCACCATGTAGAAACCGTCGAACCAGGGCCAGCCTTCGATGTAGTGATAACCGGCGGTGCCGATGGCCATCACGAGAAGCAGGAGCGCAGCGATGGTGCGCAGGTTGTGGAGGGCTTTCATGGAAGTGCAGTGGCCAGTGATTAGTGGCTAGTGGCCAGTGAGACCTGCTTGTTGCAACTGCATTTGATGGTCTTGAGCACTCGCAGCTTTCTTAACCCCCGACTATAAAGCAAAACGGCCCTCCGCGCTGTGCGGAGGGCCGAGAGCATAGAAGAAGTTCAGATCATGGTCTGGGCCTGGACGCATTTTCCGCGGCGAGGGCCTGAACCCGGCTGTGTTTCTGACCATAGGTGAAGTACACGACCAATCCGATCACTAACCAGATGATCAGTCGGGCCCAGTTGACCCAGCCAAGCTTGTACATCATGTAACTGTTCGAGATCACGCCGAGGATCGGAACTAGCGGAACCCAGGGTGTACGGAAGGGGCGCGGCTGGCTGGGATTCGTGTAGCGCAAAACCATCACGGAAATCGACACGATCACAAAGGCCAAAAGCGTGCCGATGTTGACCATTCTGCCGATATCATCGATGGGAGTTACGCTTCCGACGATCGCGGCCAGCAGGCCTACCAGGATTGTGTTTTTCCACGGTGTGCGGAACTTGGGATGGACGGCAGCGAAGAACTTCTTGGGCAAGAGGCCATCGTTGGCCATCGAGTAGAGGACGCGCGTTTGCCCGAGTAACATGACGAGCATCACGCTGGTGAGGCCGGCCAAAGCGCCCAGCGTGATAATGTGCGATGCAGTGTTGAGACCGCGATCCAGGAAGGCGCGAGCGACCGGTGCCTCGATGTTAATCTGCTGCCAATGCACCATACCTGTAAGCACGCCGGCCACGGCAATATACAGGACCGTACAAATTGCCAGTGAAGCGATCATGCCGATGGGCAGGTCACGCTGCGGGTTCTTGGCTTCTTGCGCGGTCGTCGAAACCGCGTCGAAACCAATGTAGGCGAAAAATATGTACGCAGCGCCTGCTCCGATTCCGGCGAAGCCATGAGGCGCATATGAATGCCAGTCCGTTCCCCAGTTTGCCGAATTGATGTAGCGGATGCCCAGGGCGATTATAAAGAGCACAACCCCGACCTTAATCGTGACGATCGTCGCGTTGAAGCGGGCACTCTCCTTAATCCCGATGACCAGAACGGTGGTGATCACCATGGCGATGATGAAGGCGGGGAGGTTGAATCCGATTTCCATTCCGAACAGGTGCGGCGCACCCAGCAGAGCGTGCGCCCTTTGGAGCAACTCGGCGGAGGGGGCGCTGGTCAGGGCGCTAACCTTGTCGAGAAACGCCTGCGTGCCGGGAACCAGCGAGGAATCTGCTGTCGCGATTTGCCGGGCGACGGTATTTTCGGCCGTCTTCAGCGCGGTCCAATGATCGTAGGCCAGCCAGAGCGGCATCTTGATGTGGAAAATATTCAGCAGTTCGATGAAGTGATTCGACCAGCCGGAAGAGACGGTGCTGGCACCCATCGCGTATTCGAGCGTCAAGTCCCAGCCGATGATCCAAGCTAGGAGTTCGCCGAGAGTGGCATAAGCGTAGGTGTAAGCGCTGCCTGCCAGCGGAATCATGGCCGCGAACTCGGCATAGCAGAGGCCCGCGAACGCGCAGCCGAGGCCTGACAAAACGAACGACAATGTGAGTCCTGGGCCGGCGTATTGCGCGCCCAAACCCACCATGACAAAGATGCCGGCACCGATGATCGCGCCCACGCCCAGCGCGGTGAGTTGGAAGACTCCGAGTGTGCGCTTGAGGCTGTGCTCGCCAACCTCGCGAGACTCTTCCATGAGCAGGTTCAGCGGCTTGGTTGCCAGGAGGCTTGGCCTTCGTTTAGTTTCTCCCTGGGTTTTAGGCGGACTCACTTGGGTTGTTGACACGTCGCGACCTCCTCGACCACGCATAGTAAACCGGGATTCCCAACAGCACTACAAGCAGCCCCGGCCACGTGAATTGCGGTTTGTAGCGTAATAGTACGACATCGATGAATAAAGCCATGACGATATAAATCGCCGGCAGCACGGGATAACCCACCGCCCGATAAGGACGCTCGGCGTTGGGATGGGTGCGGCGCAGCACGAACAGGCCCACGATTGTCAGAATGTAGAACACCAGCACAGCAAAGATGATGTAGTCCAGAAGCTGACTGTAACTGCCGGAGACGCAAAGCAGGCATGCCCATACCATCTGCACCATCAGCGAAATCGCGGGCGTCTTGTAATTAGGATGCAGTTTGGCGACCTTGCGAAAGAACAATCCATCTTTTGCCATGGCGTAATAGACCCGGGCGCCAGAGAGGATCAGGCCATTGGCGCAGCCAAAGGCTGAAATCATGATGGCGGCCGCCATGAGCAAGCCGCCAACGGCACCGAACATCTGCGTCATGACCGCGGTGCCGATGCGCTCTTCGGTCGCGTACTTGATACCCCGTTCCAGGATCGTAGCTGCGCCCGGGGTTCCGTCGAGCGGCAGCGTGCTCAGATAAATGAAGTTGCAGGCAATATAAAGTACAATGACAACGCCCGTGCCTATAGCCAGCGAAAAGGGCAGGTTGCGGCTGGGATTCTTCACTTCCCCGGCGGTAAAGGTGACGTTATTCCAGGCATCGGCGGAGAACAGTGAGCCCACCTGGGCGACGGCAAGAATGGTCAACGTGCCGACCAGGACAATCGGACCGCCCTCACCCATTTGCATGGCGTGTTTCGCGCCCGATCCCGCGTTATGCCAGAAGTTGGCACCAAAATTCGCGGCGAGCGCTTGGGGGTTGCGTCCCAGCGCGACACCGAATACCGCCAATCCCAGCAGCGCAGAAACCTTTGCGGCGGTGAAGATGTTTTGAATGGCTGCGCCGGTTTTCACTCCGAAGATGTTCACTATGGAAAGGAAAATCACCAGCAGGATCGCGACCAGATTCTGGGTATTAATGCCGACGTCCATGTTGCCGAGCTCCATCGGGCCGAGGTGAATCGGCGGCACCTTCCAGAGATGGAGAAGCCAGCGGGTTGAAGATATCGACGGCGCGAACACACCCAGGAACTTGCCAAATGCGACGCCGACCGCGGCGATGGTTCCGGTCTGGATCACCAGAAACAGAGTCCAGCCGTAGAGAAAACCCCAGAGAGGACCGAGCGCTTCGCGTAGATAAACATACTGGCCGCCGGCTCGCGGCATCATGGCGGCCAACTCGCCATAGCTGAGCGCGGCCACAATCGTCATGAATCCGGTGACAGCCCAGGCTCCGATCAGCAATGCCGGCGAACCGGCCTCGCGGCTGATTTCGGCGGAGACGATGAAGATGCCGGAGCCGATCATCGACCCCATCACGAGCATGGTGGCGCTGGTCAGGCCCAGTCCTTTTACCAGTTCCTGGTCTTGGTGACTGTGGATGTCCCAGTCGCTGCTTGTGGGCGGCTGCGTTGTCGATGTACTCAGGAAGCCTCCGGCCTCGGTCGTTGCTCGTCCATGCTCGGTCGTCGGCGACTCTCTTTGTCATCCTGAGGAGGGCGACTTTTGTCCCACGGAGGCCTCTGCCGTTTCCCGAACCCGGCAAAGTTCATAGGTCCTTCGCTCCGCTCAGGATGACACTTGGAAATCGCGGGCGACTAACGACGATTACCATACCTCAGAATGCGAAAAAATTCCTCTGCTGATTTGCGGGGCTCCCGTAACAAGTCAGATATCACCGCGACAGAATCGGCCCCGGCCTCAATGACGGAGGCGGCATTCGTCCGGGTAACGCCGCCGATTGCGACTAGCGGCTTGCGGGTTAATTGACGCCCCCGCTGGACGCCCTCGAGGCCGACGACCGGGTCCGGATTCTGCTTGCTCGCGGTGGCAAAGACGGGCCCGATCGCGAGATAGTCGGCAGGCGTCCGGTCGGCGTCGCGCAGTTGCTCGGGATTATGCGTTGAGACGCCTAGCCAGCGATCAGGGCCGATGATCCGGCGGACTGACTCTGCAGATAGGTCATCCTGCCCGACGTGCACTCCGTCGAAATCGGCGGCCAGGCATAAATCCGCGCGGTCATTCATGATCAGCCGGACAGAAGCACCTAGATGCTTCTTCAGGTCGCGCGCCTGCTCCAGCATCATGCGGGCATTTCCTGACTTGTTGCGGTATTGCATTAGCGTGCATCCCGCGGAGGCGAGTTCATCAGCGTAGGCGAGCAGGTCCTGAGTCGACTCGCGCACAGATGAATCCACAATGGCATAGAAGCGCGGAAGGAGAATCATCGAATCCAGAATCACGTGGCCCCGGACGCTTTCGTCCAGGGCCTTCCAAAAAATTCTCCACACCGGCGGACGAATGCGTCCGCCGCTATGTGTGACCGTTTTTCTTCAGGAAGCGTTCAATGAAGCCGGTGTCGAACTTTCCTGCGCGGAAGTCTTCATCAGCCAGAATCTTCCGGTGGAGTGGAATCGTAGTGTAGATGCCCTCCACTATGAACATTTCCAGAGCGCGCGCCATGCGCGAGACGGCTTCGCTGCGGTCTTTGCCGCGGACGATCAGCTTAGCAATCAGGGAATCGTAATACGGCGGGATCACGCCCTCGGCATACGCTGCGGTGTCGACGCGCACCCCCGTTCCACCGGGAGGATGGAAGGCGGTGATCTTCCCTGCCGACGGAGTGAATTTCTCTGGATGCTCGGCGTTGATGCGGCACTCGATGGCGTGGCCCCGGTGGATGATCGGCCCCTGCAGCACCGAGCGCATGTGCGCGCCCGCGGCGATCATGATCTGACTTTTCACCAGGTCGACGTCGGTCACCATTTCGGTCACCGGGTGTTCCACCTGAATGCGGGTGTTCATCTCGATGAAATGAAGCTTCCGATCCTGGTCCATCAGGAATTCGATGGTGCCGGCATTGCTGTAGCCGATCGCAGTCAGCGACTTGCACAGGACTGCGCCGATCTGGTCGCGCAATTCGGGAGTAACTTGCGTGGAGGGCGATTCTTCCAGCAACTTCTGGTGGCGGCGCTGGATGGAACATTCGCGCTCGCCCAGGCTCACCACGTTGCCGTGCTCGTCGGCCAGCACCTGGAATTCGATGTGGCGGGGATGCTCGACATACTTCTCCATGTAGAGATCGCCATTACCGAATGCGCCAGCGGCTTCCGCCTGCGCGGCCTTGAATAGTCCGGGGAGTTCTTCTTCGTTGCGAACGATGCGCATGCCGCGTCCGCCGCCGCCCGCCGAGGCTTTCACGATCACCGGGAACCCGACCTGGCGCGCCCACTCTACTGCTTCGCCGTCCGAAGCGATGATTCCGTCAGAGCCAGGCAGGATGGGCACACCCGCCTGTTTCATCGCGGCTCGGGCTTTCTCTTTCTCACCCATCAAACGCGTCACTTCGGGCCGCGGGCCAATGAACTTGATGCCACTGGTCTCGCAGACTTCGGCGAAGTTGGCATTTTCGGCGAGCAATCCGTAGCCGGGATGTACCGCCTCGACGTTAGCGATCTCGGCTGCGCTGATGACCGCGGGAATATTCAGATAGCTAAGCGCCAATTGCGGCGGCCCGATGCAGATGGCCTCATCGGCAAAGCGAACATGCAAGGAGTTGCGATCGGCCTCGCTGTAGATCGCGACTGTGCGGATGCCGAGCTCCTTGCAAGCGCAAATGACGCGCAGTGCAATCTCTCCCCGGTTCGCAATGAGAATCTTTTTGAACATGAAATTCAGCTTTCAGCTCTCAGCTGTCAGCTCTCAGTTAAAAGCGTTGGTTCCGAAGTTGGCAGTTGGAAACGGTCCCGTTGGAAGACTAGAAAAAGGCGCGATTCGACGCGCCCCAACAGAGTCCGGATTCACTTCTTCGGCCGGATCACAAACAATTCCTGGCCGTATTCGATCGGCTGGCCGTTGACTGCCAGTTTCTTGACGATCTCTCCAGCAACGTCCGATTCAATCTCGTTAAGCAGTTTCATCGCTTCGACGATGCACAGCACTTGGCCGACTTCGACCATGTCTCCAACTTTCACAAAGGGCGGAGCCCCCGGGGATGGTGCTTCGTAGAATGTGCCCACGATCGGGGATTTCACTGTATGGAGCCCTTGTTCGGGCGTAGGGGGCGCCGACGGCGCCGCTGGGGCGGGTACGGCTACAGGCACAGCAGCTACCTCAGGTGTTGCGCCCGGCGCCGGAGGCACCGCATAGAAGCGCGGCTCGCTGTGGGTGTGGACCACGGTCTGACCGCCGGCGCCACGCTTGATCCGGACTTTGACATCGCCGCGTTCCAGTTCAAATTCGGCGATATCCTTCTCGATTAGAAATTCAATTAGTTCTTTCAGCTCTTTTTGATTCATTCGTGTAGGGTGGGACCCTTCGCCGCTCGCTGCGCACTGAACTTTAACGCGAAGAAGCCGGGCTTGCCCGGTTGAAGTTAAGAAGACTAAACTGCCAGAAAATCTTTGCTGGTCGGCGTTAGTACCTCACAACCAGTGGCGGTGACCACGACCATATCCTCGATCCTCACGCCCCATTTGCCCGGGAAGTATACTCCCGGCTCAATTGTGATGACCATCCCTGGCTGCAGAATCTCGTTCTGACCATCCGCAACTCTGGGGGCTTCGTGAATTTCGAGACCGACTCCGTGCCCTGTGGAGTGAGTAAAGTAACGTCCTAACCCGGCCTTTCGCAATACCTTGCGAGCCGCTTCATCGACTGCGCTGACCGGAATGCCTGGCCGGATGGCGTCGGTAGCTGCTTTCTGGCTTTCCCGTACTGCCTCATACGCGCGCCGGGCTTCGCCCGGCGCAGACCCTACCCACACACTGCGGGTCTGGTCGGAACAATAACCTGCGAGTATAACACCGAAATCGCAGACTACGAATCCGCCCGCAGCAATGGGCTGGTCCGAGGCGCGGCCGTGTGGCAGCGCGGACCTTACCCCTGAAGCAATGATCGTAGGGAATGACATCTCTTGCGCGCCCCCCTGACGTGCTGCGTATTCCATCTCTCCAGCGACCTCGGTTTCTCTTGCTCCTGGACGCAAGACCTCAAGGGCCCGATCAAATAGCTTCGCCCCCAGCACTACCGCGGCGCGGATTCGATCTAACTCGTCGGCGTCTTTGACCATGCGTGCGCGTTCCACGACTGGTGGAGCGTCCTTCAGCCTTGCGCCTGAGGGCAGCGCCTGCGACAGGCGCTTCTTTTCGGCGAGGGTAAAGTGCTCGGCCTCAATCCCGATCGTCC
>Ga0307474_10004148_pt1 | contig 10440 bp, 8 predicted proteins | sample atmos_gasesECM1C_2_FD_203312 | JGI IMG/M metagenome (GOLD analysis project Ga0307474, IMG submission 203312) | Hardwood forest soil microbial communities from Morgan-Monroe State Forest, Indiana, United States - atmos_gasesECM1C_05 | ecosystem: Environmental > Terrestrial > Soil > Temperate...
AGCAGCGGTGGCACGGAAATCCTTATGGGCGCCTCGACCAGCGCCACGCTCGAGGGTGGCGCCACCATGGTCGTATCGAGCGGCGGCGTGGCGAACTTCACCACGGTCGACAGCGGCGCCGTTCTGGTGGTGTCGAGCGGCGGGCAGGTGGGAAGCGACTATTTCAACTCCTTTTTTTACGGCGGCGCGCAGGTCAGTAGCGGCGGTGAGCTCGTGATCAGCAGCGGTGCAACCGATCTCGGCGCCCAAATCGCAGGCGTCGAAATCGTGGCCAGCGGCGGAACGGCGATCCAGGACACAGTCGGCGCCGGCGGTCACGAGGTCGTCCAGTCGGGCGGTACGGCTCATTCCACGGTGATCTCCGGAGGAACGCTGGAGGTCGCGAGCGGCGGTATTTTGGATGGGGCTCGCTTCGAAGGCGGCACCCTGGTACTCGACGCGTCGGCAGGCCAGCACGGACTGCTGGTCGCCGGCTTTGGTCAGGGCGGCGCGATGGACGCGATCGACTTGAAAGATATCGCCTTCGGGACGACCAAACAAAATCAAACTCACCTCAGTTTCACCGAGGCGGCCAACGGCACGAGCGGTACGCTTACGGTCACCGACGGTTTCCACACCGCCAACCTGTTGTTGGCCCAGTATGGCGCCACACTGACCTCCAACAATTTCGTCCTGGGGAGCGACGGACACGGCGGCACCATCGTCGACTTCACGTCGGCAACGTCCGTTACCGGGGGCCACGGCCACGGCAATGCGATCGCATCGCCGGTGAAATCCTGACCGGCAGCGCCGGACAGGAGGGCCGAAAAGCCGAAGCACGGGCGAATCGAAGCAAGCGCGCGTGATCTACGAGCTGCATCGCCACGGAAGCTATCGGTAAGCACGGCTGTCGCATTGCCGGGAATCGGCCGGTCACGGCTTGAGCCGGTCCGGTCGATCCTCACGCCGAATTGAGGGCGGCATCTGTGAAGCCGTTCACACCGGAATTTGGCAATCGCCCTTAAGAATCAGGGCGTCGAGGGAGGGATTTTCGTGGCATCACCCGTGAACAAGCGTACCGCCAACGCGCGAGGCTTTTGGGCCTCGATCGCGCGAATCTTTTTGGTCGAAGTGCTGGTGCTGGTCGCGCTCTCTGGCGCCGTCGTCTTCTATCTGAACTGGTCGTCCAAAATTGCCTTTTCCGAATTTCTTGCCGCGAGCCAACAGACCGCCGGGTCAAGCCCAGTGATCCACACCATCACGGAGCGGAGATCTTGCGAACGCGGCGCGACCGTGCGCCTGCACGGCTCGGCATGATTTCCGCGCAAACGCGTTTGCGCGTTTGTCGTGGGGGAAAACCGCTGCACACTTTGCGCTCACGCGGCCCTTCGGGTCCGGATCATGTCCAAAGCGCGATGGCATTAGGTCGAATCGCCATCGCGCTTTAATTTATTGTTTGAGCATGATCTTTTCGGAAAACCGGTTTCCACTTTTCCGGATCATGCTCCAAGCCCCGCAAATTCCAGCCCGAGCTACCGCGAAACCGTCTGAACCACGCTGCCGACCGGCCGCGTGCTCGCAACCGGCAACTTGATCTCCTTGATCAGCGCCTCGTCATATTCCGGCAGGGTCTGCACCGTCGTCCTCGCCTTCATCTGTACGACCTTGTATCCGCCGGCTTTGAGGCGGCGCAGCAAGGTCGGCATCGCTTCGGCGGTATGCTTCTGGAAGTCGTGCATCAGGATGATGCCCTTGCCCTGCTTGTCCAGCTTGGTCATGACGGTAGCCACGATCTGTTCGGCGCTCTTGGCCCTGAAGTCGAAAGAATCGAGGTCGCACGAAAAGATCGCAATGTTGCGCGAGCCGAGATAGGCCATTGCCGCCGGCGCATGCTGCAATTCGGGGAAGCGAAAGAACGGCGCCGGTGCCGCGCCAAGCGCCAGCCTGACCGCGCTGTAGCCTTTCTCGATCTCGTCCTTGGCGAGTTGATCGGTCATCTTTTTCGAATTGAGGTTGGCGTGCGACCAGGTATGGGCGCCGATGGTGTGGCCGGCGGCGGCCACCTGTTTGAGGATCTCCGGATGAAAGGTCGCATGCTTGCCGATCGGGAAGAACACCGCCTTTGTGCATTCGTCGGCGAGCGCCTTGAGCACGGCGGGCGTGTTGTTGGGCCAGGGCCCATCATCGAATGTCAGCACGACTTCCTTGTCGGTCAGGAAATCGAGCTGCTTGAAATGCTCAAAGCCAAAGGCCGGTCCGCCCGTAGTGTCGATTTCCACGACGCGCGCCACGCCGAGCGCGTCGGGATTGGCGCATGCGGGCTTCATTTGCGCCAGAGGAGCGGCGGCCAGCTTTTCCGCAATACTGCCAGTGGTCTCGACCTCGTCGCGCGGCGCGCCTGATTTGGCCGGGTTTGCAGCGGCAGGCGGCGTGGGGGGAAGCGGTTTGGCGGGCGCTGCGGCGACGGTCTGGGGCGCGCTGACCTTGGCGTGCGGCGCGGCGGTCCAGAACCACACTGCGGTAATCACAAGGGAGGCCACAACACTCGCCAGCATCAGACCTAACGCGTTACGCATGGTTACGCTTTCTGAAATACCGTGGATGAAAAAATTGTCAGGTCATTTATGGGTAATAGTCGTTAACGACCTGCAAACGCGCCCCCTGTTTCCTCGAACACGATGCGATTAAGTGGAATCGCATCATGATCTTCGCGCGAACGGGTTCCGCGTTTGTTGGCTAAGGGAAAACCGGTCTCCACTTTGCGCCAACGCGGCCCTTCAGGTCCGGATCATGCTCTAACGCCGGCTTGCGCTGCGTCGCGCATTGACAAAGGTTGCCGCAGCGGATTTTGATCGTGCGAAAGCACGATCAAAGGCGCCATCAGATGTCCAGGATTCTCTTCGTTTTGCCGCTCGTTCTGGTCGCCTCATCGGCTTTGGCGCAGCAGGGCCATGACGCCTGCGCGCGCGACGTCTCACGCCTTTGCCGGGCGGTGATGAACGAGGGCGAGACGGCTGTTCTTTCCTGTCTCAAGCAGCATCGCGCCCGGCTCAGCCGCGCCTGCGAGCGGGTTTTGACCGAAAACGGTCAGTAAATCTGGTCGCTTACACGGGCGCCGTCGTCATTATTTCCGAAGAGACTATAGCGTGATGAGGTTAGGTTCGATTGGAGCCGCAATGGAGGTATGCTCCCTCTCCCCCGCCGGGGAGAGGTGAACTGCTCGACGACAAAGCGATTCAACAACTAGAGCCTTTTCGGTTCTGATTGAATCAGAACCGAGGCTCTAATCTTTTGTTTTGACGCGTTTTCTTCAACGCGAACCGGCATCCACTTCGCTCGAAAACGTTATAATACTCATCATGCTTCAGGTGCTGCCGCCGGCCGCGGCCGAGGCAATCGGCAACACCTCGCTGGCGGCGCGGTCGGGGGTGTCTTCCTTCCAGCGAACCGATCCGAATGGCCGCTCCAGCATGCGGCGAATCCGCACCGGTTCGGGTCCAAGGTGGAAATCCATTGCGCGTTGATGCAGCGCGCGTTCGGATTGCGTTGAGCGGTTGCGCTGGCGCAGATAATCGAGCCAGGTCGGGCAGTGATAGCGTTCCGTCCAAAGCCCGGGATCGGCGATGTCGCGCGCGATCGACCAGCCATAGGCGCCATTGCGCTGGCGGCTGAGCTGCACTTCCTGCATGACGTTATGGAAAGCGCGGGCATTTTCCTGCGCAACGCGATACTCGATCTCGACCACCAGCGGTCCGCTGCGCGCGGTCAGCGACAATTGCACTTCAGGGTCGGCAAGCACCTCGGCATCCTCGTTGCGAGCGCCGACGCGCGGCATCTGCAGCCAGAGCCCGAGCAGCGGCGAAGCCAGCATCAAGGCGCCGGAAACCAGTAGCGCGATTTCGACGCCGACCGCGTCGGTGAGATGTCCCCAGCCCCAGCTTCCGATCGCGATGCCGCCGGCGATCGAAGCCTGAAACGCCGCGAGCGAGCGGCCCGCCACCCAGCGCGGCGCCGAGAGCTGCACGCCGATATTGAACAAGGCGACCGCAAGCATCCACACCGCGCCGGCAATCACCAGTGCGGCTGCGGTCAACACCGGCTCGCGGCTCAGGCCGACCGCGGCAATGGCGCCGCCCATCGATATCGCACAGGCGCGGATTGCGGCTTCGCCGCTTAAGCGTTTGCGCACCTCACCAATATTGAGCGCACCTACCACCGCGCCCATGCCGAAGGCGCCGAGCATGATGCCATAGGTCTGCGCGCCGCCATGCAGGAGATCGCGGGCGACCAGCGGCATCAGCGCCGACACTGATCCACCGATAATGCCGGTCACGAGCGTGCGCGCCAAAACGATCTTGATCGACGGCGAGTTCGCAATGTAACGCACGCCCGACACGATGGCGCGGTTGAGGCGCTCGCGAGGCAGCCGCGACGGCTCGCTGGTGCGGCGCCACAGGAAGAGAACGACCAGGAGTGGAATGTAGAGGATGGCGTTGGCGGCGAAGGCCGCGACCGCGCCGGCCGTTGCGACGACGATGCCACCGATCGCGGGGCCGAAGCTGCGCGCGATATTGTAGCTGATGCCGTTCAGCGCGACCGCCGAGGGCAGCGTTTCGGCCGGTACCTGCTCGGTCACCGACGCTTGCCATGCGGGACCGAAAAGCGCCATTCCGCTGCCAACGATGAAGCAAAAGACAAGCAGGCTTTGCGGTGTGACAAGGCCGAGCCATGCCAGCACCGTGAGCGCCGTCGCACCCGACAGCGCGATCGAAAGCGAAACCAGCGCCACGATCCGGCGGTCATACATGTCGGCGATCGCGCCGGCCGGCATCGAGATCAGCATCACCGGCAGCATCAACGCGGTTTGTACCAGCGCGACCTTGTCGGCGGACGACGCCATCTGGGTCATCGCCCAAGCCGCGCCGACCGCCTGGATCAACAGACCGAGATTGGATAGCAGGCTCGCCAGCCATATCCGCCGGAAAATGGAGTGCCGCAGCGGGGCTGCGACACCTTCAGCGGCGAACATCGAGCGTCTTGATGGTGCAGTCATGTCCAGTTCCGTCGTGCCAGGGGAAAGGCCTTGACGTTCCCCCCTCGCAGTGATGCCCCTTCAAGCCCTTGGCTGTCCAGTGGGCCGATCGCAACCCCAAACTTGACTGGAATCCAGGACTTGCCGGTGGGCCTTTTGGCTCCTGCATTGGCGAGAGGTGTCCGCAGCGACGGGATGCGAATGCCGGACTTGGATCGTTGGCGGCCAAATACCGAGCCAAAATACCGAAAATTGTATGGACGTCGTATTGAGTGTGACGATGCGCCAACCGCGGACGGCGAGCGCCGGTAAGGTGGTGGTCGCGGGCCTTCATGGCGGCTGGATTTTTGAGGTGATATGATTAGATATCGCTCGCTCCGTCGTGGCTTTTGCGAGGACGCCATTGAGCATAGCTGAATCCTGGGACATTTCACCCACGCACGAGAAGTTGGTGCCTCCGAGCCTGCCCCGCGCGCCCGAGACGATGACCGCGCTTGGCCGGTTGGCTTTACTGCGAGACAACGCCATCGCAACCTGGGGCCAGCGCGCCTACGAAGAAGACATCATCCGCGGCCGCTTCCTCCTGCGCTCGAGTTTCATTCTCAATACTCCGGATGCGATCCGCCATGTGCTGGTCGACAATTACGAGAACTACACCCGCACGCCCGCCGGCCTAAGAGTGCTTCGGCCAGTGGTTGGCGAAGGCCTTTTGACCGCCGAGGGCCGCGCCTGGAAATATCAGCGGCGGACCTTGTCGCCCCCATTTACGCCGCGCGCTGTGTCGTTGCTCGTTCCGCACATGGTCGCGGTGGCAGACGAAACGATTGCGAAGTTGCAGGCGGCGGCTGGCGCGCCGGTCGATCTGCGCGAGATCATGCAGCGGATGACGCTGGAGATCGCCGGCCGCACCATGTTCTCGTTCGGGATGGAGCGGCATGGAGCGACACTGCGCAATTTCGTGATGGAATATGGCGAACGGCTGGCACGGCCGCATTTTTTCGACTTGATCCTGCCGCTGAGCTGGCCGAGCCCTCAGGATTTTTCCCGCGCGCGATTTCGCAGGCGATGGACGCAATTCGTCGCCATGCTGATGGCCGAGCGTCGCGCCGCGGGAAAGAAGCAGGGCGCGCCCGCGCGCGACCTGTTCGACCTGATGGATGCCGCGCGCGATCCCGAGACCGGCGAGGCCTTCAGCGACACCCAGCTCGGCGACGAGGTCGCGACCATGATTCTCGCCGGCCACGAGACCACCGCCACCGCGCTGTTCTGGTCGCTATATCTGCTCGCGCTTGCGCCGACGACGCAGGAAAAACTGGCGGCTGAGGTGCGTCAGGTCACCGCCAACGGCAGTCTCGATGTCGAGCAGCTGAAATTCACCCGCGCGGTTGTCGACGAAACCATGCGGCTCTATCCGCCGGTATTTCTGATCGCGCGTGCGGCTTTGGCATCCGACACCGTCGCCGGCATGCCAATCCGGAAGAACGACGTGATCCTCATCGCGCCCTGGCTATTGCACCGCCATGAAAAGCTCTGGCGCGATCCCAACGCATTCATTCCCGAGCGCTTCATGCCGCCGGCGCCGCCGCCGGACCGCTTCGCCTATTTGCCGTTCGGGGTCGGCGCGAGAATCTGCATCGGTGCGCATTTTGCGCTTGTCGAGGCGACGCTCGCACTCGCCAAAATCATCGGCGCCTTCCGCGTCACGCTTGTGGACAACGAGCCGGTGATGCCGGTCGGCGTCGTGACCACGCAGCCGGATCACTCGCCGATGTTCCGTATTGCTGCGCGTTAGAGGGGGGATTGTCGGAGCCATCGGCAATCCCCAACTAAAGCGCGATGGTTCAAGGTCAATGATCGTAGTGTGTTGGATTATTATTTGGGCATGAACTGCGCGAGAAACGCGGTTTCGCGTTTGCCGCAAAACTGGTTTTCACTGTTCCGGATCACGCCGTAGGCTGAAGCCATGAGCGACATAGAGGCCCAATTTTCGGTTTTGAAGCAGACCGCTGATCCGGCCGTGACGGACGCGATCGCCGAGCTGATCGGCAAGGGCGAAGACCACGAGCTCAATCGCATCAACGCGCTGGATTTCTCCAGCCGTCGCGGTCTCGACGAAGAGCGCGTGATTTCAGCGTTCCTGCATGCTTCTCGGCTCGGCCTGTTCGACCTCACCTGGAACGTGCTCTGCCCCGGCTGCAGCGGCGTGCTCGATGCGCACGACACCCTGAAGTCCCTGCGCCATGAGGACTATCACTGCGGCTTGTGCGCCTGCGGCTACGAGCCTTCGGTCGACGAGCAGGTCGAGGTCGCCTTCACCGTCAGCCCCAAGATCAGGAAAATCGCCGCGCACGATCCGACCACGCTGCCGCTGTGGGAATATTACAAGCAGGTTTTCTGGAGTTCGGGCATCGATCTCAACCGGGATACCTTCGGCTCCCTCGCCGAGGAGGTGACGCTCGATGCGCTGGAACTGCCTGCCGGTGAAAAGGCGGTGCTGTCGCTGCAGCTTCCGCAGCAATTCATCATCGCGTTCGAGCCGGTGACTCACTCGGCGCATTTCATCGACGTACAGGGCGAGCCGACCAAGGAGCGGCAGCAGCTATCGCTGGTCTACAACAAGGTACACCCGCCGACCGGCTCGATCATCCTGCGACCGGGCCCGCTGCGGCTTTCGCTCGACAACCAGGCCGGAGTGCGCACGCTGCCTACCGTTTTCATCGCAGGTGACGCGCTTCATGAAATGCTCGGCAAGCGCCGGCGGTTCTTGACCGCCAAGCGGATGCTTTCCAACCAAACCTTCCGCGACGTGTTCAAGGCCGACAATCTCAATATCGACCAGCGCCTCAAGATCACTTCCCTGACCTTTCTGTTCACCGATCTGAAGGGATCGACGGCGTTGTACGAGCGTGTCGGGGATCTCGCTGCGTTCGATCTGGTGCGTGCGCATTTTCAGGCGCTATTGGGAATCATCTCCTCCGAGAAGGGCGCGGTGGTAAAGACCATCGGCGACGCCGTGATGGCGACGTTCGTGCGGCCCGAGCATGCGATCGTAGCGGGCTTGCGGATGCGCGCCGCAATGGACGAGCTCAATGTCAAGCGTGGCAGGGACGATCTGGTGGTCAAGATCGGCATTCACGAGGGCCCGTGCCTTGCCGTCATGCTCAACGAGCGGCAGGATTATTTTGGCCAGACGGTCAATATCGCGGCCCGCGTTCAGGGCCTTTCCACATCGCAGGCGATCCACGTTACCGGACCCGTGATCGATGCGCCGGCGGTGGCCGCCATCCTGGAAAAGGAGGCGATCACGCCGATCCAGAAACAGGCAGCCCTTCGGGGCATCGCCGACAAGGTCATGGTGTACGAAATACCCTGAAAGTCATCATCGGAAGCGATTCAAGCCACGCATTGCGCGGGAGGCTTCCTCGCAATCCCGCCCAAATTGCCGAAACGTAATCTCGCACACGGGCAATTGCACATTGTGCGGCTTGCGTTTTCCACTCATATATGATGGCAAGCGGCGTCAGCCGCGGACCGACAAACCTCAAATGATGCGAACATCATGCTCGACGGACTACGCCAATTCATCACCGACGTTATTTCTCCCAAGGAGAACGAGCATCGCTCATTCGACGATCACGGATATCGTCTGGCCGCCACCGCGCTCCTGGTTCACGTCATGTCGCTCGACGGCCAGCCGTCGGAAGCCGAAAAGCGCAAGCTACACAGTCTGATCGAAAGCCGTTTCGGCCTTGATCCCGGCACCGCGAACCAACTGATTGCGTCTGCAACAGAAGTCGAGGGCGAAGCGGTCGATCTCTATCACTTCACCAGCGTCATTATGCGTTCGGTGGACGAGGCAGGCCGGCTGCGCATCGTCGAGATGATGTGGGAATTGGTCTATGCCGACGGTCAGGTGAGCGAGTTTGAGGATAACGTCATATGGCGCGCTGCTGATTTGCTGGGCGTGTCTTCCCGCGACCGCATCGATCTCAAGCACCGCGTTGCCGCAAGTGCCCCGGTTCCGAAGCTCGTATCATCGTGATGCGATTTCGCTTTGCGAAGTACTGATTGCGCCATACCGGACCTGACTGAGGCGGTTTCGAACCATCAAGCGAGCTTCGGATTTTCAGGGAAAGAATGACGCAGGGGACCGCGGCCGACGGCGGCATCGCAAATGACAAAACTTTAATGTGCCTGCGGACGCCGAAACGGTCACGCTCCAATAGCTGGTATTCGATTCTGGATGGGCGCGAGGCTGCCGGGGCGCTTGCGGGCCGCTTGCATCCCGCCTAAGGCGTAGGCTCGCATCCGGGGAGGCGGTTATAGTTGTGTTCAAGAGCATCGAATCGTGACTGAACGGGTGACGCTGATCACCGGCGCCTCCGCGGGAATAGGGGCCGAACTGGCGCGTGTTTTCGCATCCAACGGCCATCGCCTGGCTCTGGTGGCGCGGCGGGCGGATCGTCTGGCGGCATTGGCTAAAGAAATTAGCCGCGTCGGGGGTGCGAACCCGATCGTGATTCCCTGCGATCTCGAGCAACCGGACGCTGGTGACCGGATCGCCGCTGCGCTCGCTGGCGAAGGCGTGGAAGTACAATATGTCGTCAATAATGCCGGCTTCGGCTTGTCCGGCCGCGCCACCGAATTGGACCGCGCGCAGCAGCTTGGCATCGTCGCGGTCAACGTCCGTGCGGTGACCGATTTATCGCTACGTTTCTCCGCACAACTGATCCGCCATCGCGGCGGCATTCTCAACCTGGCATCGATTGCGGGCTTCCTGCCGGGGCCCGGAATGGCGGTGTACTACGCCTCGAAGGCCTATGTCTTGTCCCTGACAGAGGCCCTGCGCGCCGAGCTCGGTCCGCACGGCGTGCGGGTGACGGTCGTTTGTCCGGGCCCGGTGCCGACCGAATTCCAGGAACGGGCGGGGTTCAAGCCTGGAGTTGATTCGGCCGTGCTCAACGTTCCGGCTGCCGATGTTGCCCGCGCCGCCTATCGCGGCTTGATGGACAATAAGCGGGCGGTGCTGCCCGGATTCGGTGTCAAGGTGGTGCCGCTGATGCTGCGGCTGTTTCCCCGCGGTTTCATTCTGGCGGCCGTCTCTGGCTTTCAGCTGCGGAAGCGCTGATGCGACCTGATTCCGGGCCAATTTTGGCCCGCAGCTTGCTTGTCCAAGGATCGTGTCTAGACGGGACTCACCCGAAATTAACGATCATCTCGCTACGATCGCCCCCCTTGAGGCCTGTGAAAAGACACCCTTGATGTCGTTCCACGCCATTAACATCGCCACCGGACCTGTGTGGCGCGTCTCAGCCGGCGCCAAGCCAGCCGCCGATCGCCCCTTGGCTGCCACATCCCTTCTGCCCGTGCTGATGGTCCTGCATCAGGAAACGTCGACTCCGGGCCGGGTCGGCAACGCGCTGCGGGAG
>Ga0307474_10004149_pt1 | contig 10437 bp, 9 predicted proteins | sample atmos_gasesECM1C_2_FD_203312 | JGI IMG/M metagenome (GOLD analysis project Ga0307474, IMG submission 203312) | Hardwood forest soil microbial communities from Morgan-Monroe State Forest, Indiana, United States - atmos_gasesECM1C_05 | ecosystem: Environmental > Terrestrial > Soil > Temperate...
ACGACAATCGCTACGATCCCGCGCTCACCAACGCGCCTGTGCACACCACGAGCCTTGATAAGTCCGATGGCTGAGATCCGCAACTACACCATGAATTTCGGTCCTCAGCACCCGGCTGCGCACGGCGTGCTGCGTCTGGTGCTCGAGCTGGACGGCGAGGTGATTCAAAAGGCCGACCCACATGTCGGCCTGCTGCATCGCGCGACCGAGAAGTTGGCGGAGAGCAAGCCTTTCAATCAGTCGATCGGCTATATGGACCGGTTGGATTACGTCTCCATGATGTGCAACGAGCACGCCTACGTCATGGCGATCGAGAAATTATTGGGTCTCGAGCCGCCATTGCGGGCGAAGTACATCCGCGTGATGTTCGATGAGATCACACGCATCTTGAATCACTTGATGTGGCTCGGCGCGCATGCCATCGACATCGGCGCCATGACGGTTTTCCTGTATTGCTTCCGCGAACGCGAAGATCTCATGGATTGCTACGAGGCGGTTTCCGGCACGCGCATGCATGCGACCTACTATCGTCCCGGCGGCGTATACCGCGACCTGCCTGAGTTGATGCCGCAGTATCCGTATTCGCAATGGCGCAGCAAAAAAGAGGTGGATCGCCTGAACGGGCGGCGCTCCGGCGGACTCATCGATTTCATCGCGGATTTCACCAAGCGGTTTCCCGCCAACGTGGATCAATATGAATCGCTGCTGACGGACAACCGTATTTGGAAACAGCGCACCGTCAATATCGGAGTGGTGAGTCCGGAGCGCGCGATGCAGCTCGGCTTCTCGGGACCCATGCTGCGCGGCTCAGGTGTCGAGTGGGACCTGCGAAAGAAGCAGCCCTACGACGTCTACGATCAATTGGACTTCGATATTCCCGTCGGCCGCAACGGCGATTGCTACGATCGCTACTTGGTTCGGGTCGAGGAATTGCGTCAGTCGAATCGCATCATCGAACAATGCGTGGCCTGGCTCAAGGCCAATCCCGGGCCGGTGATGATCGACGATCGCAAGGTGCGGCCGCCGCGGCGGGAGGAAATGAAGGGCGACATGGAATCCCTCATCCATCACTTCAAATTGATGACGGAAGGTTATTGCGTACCAGAGGGCGAGGTGTATGCCGCGGTCGAGGCCCCCAAGGGCGAACTCGGTGTGTACCTGGTGTCCGATGGTGCGAACAAGCCTTACCGCCTGAAAGTCAGGCCGCCGGGATTTGCGCATCTTGCGTCCCTCGATGAAATGGTGCGCGGTCACATGCTGGCGGACGTGGTCGCCGTCATCGGCACCCAGGACATTGTGTTCGGCGAGATAGACCGATGAGCGCGAAATTATCAGAGCACGTGCGCGAAGAGATTGATCATTGGGTGGCCAAGTTTCCGCCCGATCGCAAACGTTCCGCCGTCATTTCGGCCCTGCATGCCGTGCAGCACGAGAATCATGGATATCTGACCACGGACTTGATGGATGCGGTCGCCGAGTATTTGGATCTGCCGAACATCCTGGTGTATGAGGTCGCCTCGTTTTATTCGATGTTCGAGACCAAGCCGGTGGGCCGCCATCACATCTCGGTATGCACCAATATTTCCTGCATGCTGCGCGGCTCACAAGAAGTGGTCGACTACGTCGAAAAGAAGCTCGGTATCAAGACGGGGGACAGCACGCCGGACGGGCGCATATACCTCAAGCGCGAAGAGGAGTGCCTCGCCGCCTGCTGCGGGGCGCCGATGATGATGGTCGACCATGTCTATCATGAGCACCTCACGCCGCAGAGCATCGACAAGATCCTGGACGAATTGACTTAGAGAGAGTGAGCCGCTGATGCCCTACGAGCAGAACCTGGTGTTATTCGAAGCGTTCAAACATGAGCGCTCCTGGACGCTCGAGGGCTATCGGCAATTCGGCGGCTATCAAGCGTGGGAGAAAATCCTGCGCGAGCAGACGCCGCGCGAGAAAATCATCGATGAGGTGAAGGCTTCGGGCCTGCGCGGCCGCGGCGGCGCGGCGTTTCCCACCGGCGTGAAGTGGAGCTTCATGCCCCGCAGCTCTCCGGTGCAGAAGTATGTGGTATGCAACTCGGACGAATCCGAGCCCGGCACCGCCCATGACAGAGAGATCCTGCGCTTCAATCCGCATTCAGTGATTGAGGGCATGGCCATCGGCGGCTACGCCATGACCGCCACCGTGGGCTACAACTACATCCGCGGCGAATTCTTGGCCGAACCCATCCCGCGATTCGAGGCGGCTTTGGCGGAGGCCTATGCCGCGGGGTTGTTGGGCAAAAACATTTTAGGCTCCGGTGTGGATTTCGACCTGCACACCTTCATCGGCGCGGGCGCCTATATCTGTGGCGAGGAGACCGCGCTGCTCGAGTCCCTCGAGGGCAAACCCGGCAAGCCGCGCTTCAAGCCGCCATTCCCGGCCAATTTTGGTTTGTTCGGCAAGCCGACCACGATCAACAACACGCAGAGCTTTGCTTCCGTGCCCACCATCATGCGCAAGGGCGCGGCCTGGTTTGCCGGCCTCGGTCCCGTGAATTCGGGCGGCACCGTGATTTTCTCCGTCTCAGGCCATGTGGAACGGCCCGGCAATTTTGAATTGCCCATGGGGATACCGTTCAAGGATCTGATGGAACTGGTGGGCGGTGTGTGGAAGGGCCGCAAGCTCAAAGCCGTGATTCCCGGCGGCTCCTCCTGCATGGTAGTGCCCGCCGAGATCATGTGGAATACCAATATGGACTACGACTCACTGAAGAAGGCCGGTTCCTCCTTCGGCACGGGCGCCGTCATCGTCATGGATGAGACCACCTGCATGGTGCGAGCGCTCGAGCGTCTCGCGCGCTTCTATATGTCGGAGTCTTGCGGCCAGTGCACACCGTGCCGTGAAGGCACCGGCTGGCTGGACCGAATGCTGAAACGCATCATCGCCGGGGAGGGCAGAAGCGAGGACCTAGGCTTGCTGCTCGACGTGGCGAACCGTATCGAAGGGCACACGATATGCGCGCTCGGCGATGCCGCGGCGTGGCCGGTACAGAGTTTCTTGAAGCATTTTCGGCCCGAATTCCAGTACATGATCGAGCACAAAGGTCGCTCCATCATGGAGGGCGCCACCCACTTGGACGGCCGACCGGCCGTCGCGGCTTAACGGTATGGCAGACGATACGGTCAATATCGAAGTCAACGGCGTCGCGCTGAAGGCCCGCAAGGGCCAGATGATCATGCAGGTCACGGATCCGGCGGACATTTATATCCCGCGATTTTGCTACCACGAGAAATTGACCGTGGCGGCGAACTGCCGCATGTGCCTGGTCGAGGTGGAGAAGGCGCCCAAACCGCTGCCGGCCTGTGCGACGCCGGTGACGGAAGGCATGAAGGTGTTCACCCGATCGCCCAAGGCCGTGGCGGCGCAGCGCGCCACCATGGAATTTCTGCTCATCAACCATCCGCTCGATTGCCCAATCTGCGATCAGGGCGGTGAGTGCGAGCTCCAGGATCTCGCGTTGGGATTCGGGAGAGACATTTCCCGCTTCAGCGAAGGCAAGCGCGTCGTCAAGGACAAGAGCTTGGGCCCGCTGGTCTCCACCGACATGACCCGGTGCATTCATTGCACCCGCTGCGTGCGTTTCGGCGCGGAAATTCAAGGCTATCCGCAAATGGGTGCGACCGGACGCGGTGAGCACATGGAAATCGGCACCTACATCGAGCACAGCGTCGATCATGAGTTGTCGGCAAACATCATCGATCTGTGCCCGGTCGGTGCGCTCAACAGCAAACCGTTCCGCTATCACGCGCGCGCCTGGGAAATGACCCAATCCGCGCTGGTGTCGCCGCACGACGCCTTCGGCACCAATCTGTTCGGGCATGTGCTGCGCGGCAAGCTGATGCGCATGGTGCCGCGCGAGAATGAGGAGCTGAACGAAACCTGGATCGCCGATCGCGATCGCTTCGGCTTCGAAGGCATGTATTCCGCGGATCGGGTGTCTCAGCCGATGCTGCGTATCGACGGCGACTTGCAGGCCGTGGATTGGGAGGTGGCGTTGAATGCCGCCGCAGAAGGCCTGCAACGCGTCGCTGCGTTAAGCAAGGCGGCCACCGGATACCTGGCGTCGCCGATGGCCACGGTCGAGGAGTTGTATCTGCTGGCGCAAATTGCGCGTGGGTTGGGTTCGGGCAATATCGATCATCGCTTGCGGCAGCTGGATTTCCGTGCGCAGGAGAATGAGGCACCCTATCCTCATCTGGGACTGAAGATTGCCGAGATCGAACGTCTCGAGGGCGTCCTCATCGTGGGTTCGGATCTGCGTCATGAAGTACCGATGCTCGCGCATCGCTTGCGCAAGGCGGCGACCAAGGGTGGCGCGCAGGTGGCATTCTTGAATCCGCGCCGCTTCGAGTACATGTTCCCGGTCGCCGGTTACGTGGCGCAGATCGATATGCTCGCCGAACTCAAAGCGCTGGTGCATGCCGCGGCCGGCGCGGCGAATCGGCCGGTGCCGGCGGGTGTGGGCGATGCGAGCGTGACGAATGCTCACAAATCCCTGGTGGCCGCCCTGTCGCATGGATACCGGCGGGCCGTGATTTTGGGGACGCTGGCTCAGCGTCATCCCGCCTACTCGCAGCTAAAGGCTTTGAGCGTGGCGCTGGCGGAATTGTGCGGGGCCAGCGTTGGCTTTGTCACCGAGGGGCCGAACGCCGCCGGTGCCTATCTCGCGGGCGCCGTGCCGCATCGGGAATCCGGAGGTACGCCGCTTGCGCTCGCCGGCTTGTCGGCGCGACAGATGTTGGATGCCCCGCTCAAGGCCTATGTGCTGTTCGGCGGCATCGAGCCTGCCAACGATTTCGCCGTTGATTCCTCGGCCCTGGCGGCCGCGGACTTGGTGGTTGCCGTGACCTCGCATTTACCGGAATCCTTGCGCGGTGTCGTGCATGTCGTGCTGCCCATTGGCACCTTTGCCGAAACCTCGGGCACGTACGTGAATGCGGAGGGACGTTGGCAGAGCTGGGCGGGCGCGGCGAAGTTGCCGGGCGAAAGCCGACCCGGATGGAAAGTGCTGCGCGTGCTGGGCAACTTGCTGAACCTGCACGGCATCGACTACAACAGCTCCGATGAAATTCGCGAGGCGTTGAAAGCGCTGTGCGGCGCGCGCCTCGAGGCCGCGAGAGCAGCAGCGGGCGGCGCCATGCCGAACGGCGAGATTCCGAAAGGTTCCTGGGTGGAGATCCCGCCGTACCAAACGGATCTGCTGGTGCGCGGTTCCGAGCCGCTGCAAAAAACCAAGGACGGGCGCCTGACCCGCGCCGTGCTCTAGCCATGTGGGATTGGACGCCGCTACGCGATTGGATCTCCGGCTACATCACGCCGTACTGGACCACGCCCTTGTTGCTCGCGGTGCAGACTTTGATCGTGATGATTTCAGTCATTTTGGTCATGGCGTTTTATACCCTGGCGGAGCGCAGAGTCATCGGTTGGATGCAATACCGCCGCGGACCGAATCGCGTCGGCCCGTGGGGTTTTGGTCAGCCCTTCGCCGACGTGATGAAGCTCATATTCAAGGAGATCATGATCCCGGCGGACGCGAATGGCTTTTTGTTTCGCGTGGCGCCATTCCTCGCCTTGGTTCCGGCGCTCGCGCTGTGGGCGGTGATCCCCTTACGTCCCGAGCACGCCTTCGCGAACATCGATGCCGGCCTTTTGTATGTGTTGGCGCTCACCTCGATGGGGGTCTACGGCATCATCCTGGCCGGTTGGGCGGCGAATTCCAAATACGCTTTCTTGGGGGCGATGCGCTCCGCGGCGCAAATCGTCGCCTACGAAATCGCCATGGGGTTCGCCATGGTGGGCGTACTGATGGCCTCGGGCAGCCTGAATATCGGCGAGATCATTCACCGGCAGTCGGGGATGTTCGGTTGGAACTGGACCTGGCTGTTCCCGCTATTCATCGTGTATTTCATTTCGGGCGTCGCGGAGACCAATCGCGCCCCGTTCGACGTCGCCGAGGGCGAATCGGAAATCGTCGCCGGGTTCCACGTCGATTATTCCGGCATGGCGTTCGCGCTGTTCTTTGTCGCCGAATACGTCAATATGATTTTGATTTCCACCTTGACGTCGATCTTTTTCTTCGGCGGCTGGCTGTCGCCGCTCGATGGCTGGCTGCCCGCGGACTCGTGGCTCGCGCAGCCGAGCTTCTTCTGGCTCGCGCCCAAGGTGTTCTTTTTCATGTTCACGTTTCTGTGGCTTCGTGCGACCTTCCCTCGTTACCGCTACGATCAGATCATGCGCCTGGGTTGGAAGGCGCTGATCCCGGTCACGCTGGTCTGGTTGTTGGTTGAAATGGTGATGGTCTACGCCCACGTGGGCCCGTGGAAGGGGTTTCCGTAATGCAAGGTCTGCGCAGTTTCATCAAGACATTCCTGCTCTGGGAGCTCTTGCAGGGGCTCTGGGTCACGCTGAAAAGCATGTTTGCGACCAAGATCACGCTGAACTACCCGGAAGAGAAGGCACCGCAGAGCAGCCGCTTTCGCGGCTTGCATGCGCTCCGGCGCTATCCGAACGGCGAAGAGCGCTGCATTGCCTGCAAGCTGTGCGAGGCGGTGTGTCCTGCGCTCGCGATCACGATCGAATCGGATGTGGCGAGCGACGGCACCCGCCGCACCACCCGCTATGACATCGATTTATTCAAGTGCATCTACTGCGGCTTTTGCGAGGAGGCGTGCCCCGTCGATGCCATCGTCGAGACGCGGATACACGAATATCACATGGAGAAGCGCGGCGAGAACATCATGAGCAAGGATAAGTTGCTCGGCATTGGCGAGCGCTACGAAGCGATGATTGCGGCGGATCGTGCCGCCGATGCGCGGTATCGCTGATGTTTCCGACGATTCTGTTCTTTATTTTCGCCACGGTGCTCGTGGGCGCGGCCTTAGGGGTGATTCTGTCGCGCAATCCGGTGTACTCGGCACTGCTCTTGGTGCTGTGCTTCTTCAACAGCGCCGTCATCTGGGTGCTGCTCGACGCCGAGTTCTTGGGGATCGTGCTCGTGCTGGTGTATGTGGGCGCCGTGATGGTGCTGTTCCTGTTCGTGGTCATGATGCTGGATATCAATCTGGAGCAGTTGCGCAAGGATTTCGTCGGCTACTGGCCGTTGACCGTGGCGGTGGCGGGCTTCGTGGTGTTTGCCATGATCAACGTCATCGTCGTCAAACATCTGGGCGGCGCGGCCTTGAAAACCGCGCCGGCCATCGCGGCTGACTATTCGAATACGCGCGATTTAGGGGTGCAGCTGTTCACCCGCTATGCCTATCCCGCGCAGGTCGCCGCGGTGATCCTGCTGGTGGCGAGCGTCGCGGCCATCGTCTTGACCTTGCGGCAACGCAAGGGCGGCAAACCGCAAGATATCGCGAAGCAAGTGGCGGTGCGGGCCAAGGACCGGGTTCGAATCGTCAAAATGGCCTCCGAGAAAAGACCATGATTTCCCTCACCTATGTGCTCGCGCTGTCGGGAATCTTGTTCGCCATCGCGGTGGCCGGCGTGTTCTTGAACCGGAAGAACATCATCGTCCTGCTGATGTGCATTGAGCTCATGCTGTTGGCGGTGAATTTCAATTTCGTCGCGTTTTCGCGCTTCCGCGGCGATATCGCCGGGCAGATCTTCGTATTTTTCATTCTGACGGTCGCGGCTGCCGAGGCGGCGATCGGTCTGGCGATTTTGGTGGTGCTGTTCCGCGAGCGCAGCAGCATCGAGGTCGAAGATCTCGACACGCTTCAGGGCTAATAAGAGCAATGCAGACAATTTATCTCACCATCGTGTTGGCGCCGCTGATCGCGTGCCTCATCGCGGGCCTGTTTGGCAAGGCCGTCGGCCGAGTGGGCGCGCAGAGCGTCACGATCTTGGGCGTGGCAATTTCCTGCGCGCTGTCCTTCTATGTGCTCTACCAGCAGGTCTTCGAGGGCGCGCCGACGTTCAACGGCACGGTCTATACCTGGTTGGTGAGCGACGGCTTGCAGTTGAGTGTCGGATTCCTCATCGATCATCTCTCGGCCATGATGATGGCGGTGGTGAGCTTCGTCTCCTTGATGGTGCACGTCTACACCATCGGCTACATGGCCGACGATGATGGTTATCAACGCTTCTTCAGCTACATCTCGCTGTTCACTTTTTCGATGCTGATGCTGGTGATGGCGAATAATTTCCTGCAGTTGTTCTTCGGCTGGGAAGCAGTCGGCGTGGTCTCGTACCTGCTGATCGGGTTCTGGTACAAGAAACCCACGGCCATCTTCGCCAGCCTGAAAGCCTTCCTGGTTAACCGGGTAGGGGACTTTGGCTTCGTTCTCGGCATTGCGGCGGTGCTGCGCTATACCGGGTCCCTGGATTACGTCACGGTGTTCGGACACGCCAGCCAAATCGCCGCCGCGCAGATCCACATCACCAGCACGGTCAGCTGGTCGGCGATCACCTTCACCTGCATCTGCCTCTTTATCGGCGCGATGGCCAAGTCGGCGCAAGTACCGCTGCACATCTGGCTCCCGGATTCCATGGAAGGCCCCACGCCGATCTCGGCGCTGATCCACGCGGCCACCATGGTGACCGCCGGGATCTTCATGGTCGCGCGCATGTCGCCGCTGTTCGAATTGTCCGAGACGGCGTTGTCCTTTGTGCTGGTCATCGGGTCGACCACCGCGTTCTTCATGGGTCTCATAGGCATCGTCAGCAATGACATCAAGCGTGTGATCGCGTACTCGACGCTCTCGCAGCTGGGGTACATGACGGTGGCGCTCGGGGTCTCGGCTTATGGCGCCGGCATTTTCCATCTCATGACCCATGCCTTCTTCAAGGCGCTGCTGTTCCTTGCGGCCGGCTCGGTGATCATCGCCATGCACCATGAGCAGGACATGCGCAAGATGGGGGGACTGCGCAAGCACATGCCGATTACTTATTGGACCTGTCTCATCGGCTGTTTGGCGCTGATTGGATTTCCCGGCACGTCGGGGTTTTTCTCCAAGGATTCGCTCATCGAAGCGGTCGGTGCCTCGCATCGCGCGGGCCACGCGTATGCCTACATTTGCGTCGTCGCGGGTGTGTTCGTCACGGGGCTGTACACCTTTCGCATGTTCATCATGACCTTCCTTGGCAAGGAGCGCATGGACCACCATACGCAGGAACATTTGCACGAGAGCCCCTGGGTGGTGACCGTACCGCTGATTCTGCTCGCGATTCCTTCCGCGATCATCGGCTGGTTCACGGTGGGGCCGATGCTGTTCGGCAATTTCTTTGAAGGTTCGATTTTTGTCGCGCCCGCCAACAATGTGTTGGAGCACGTCGGCGAGGAATTTCATGGTTCGGCCTCCTTTGTGCTGTCGGCATTTCTGGCGTTCCCGGTGTGGCTTGCGGGCTTGGGTGTCTTGACCGCTTACGTATTCTTTTTGTGGCGGCCGGAGTGGGCCGATGCCGCGCAGGCGCGGTTCAAATGGCTGTACACCATCTTGATCGATAAATTCGGCTTCGACTGGGTCAACGAGCACATCATCATGGCCGGTGCCCGCTTGCTCGGCGGGGGGCTGTGGCGCGTCGGGGATCAGCTGGTCATCGATGACGGAATGGTCAATGGCAGCGCGCGTACCGTGGGTTGGCTGGGTTCGGTCATGCGCTACGCGCAGTCGGGTTACCTCTATCACTATGCCTTTGCCATGATCTTAGGGTTGGCCGCACTGCTGTTGTGGCTGATCTGGCGATGAGCTTGAGCACGCACCTGTTGTCCTGGCTGATCTGGCTGCCCATCGTGGGCGGCTTCGTGGTGCTGGCCTTGGGCCACCGAGACACGCTCGCGAAGTGGGTGTCGCTGGTGGTGAGCGTGCTGGCACTCGTTTTGAGCATTCCGCTGTGGAGCTGGTTCAAGACCGGAACGGCTGAAATGCAGTTCGTGGAACGCTCGCCATGGATTTCGACCATCCATTCGGAGTTCTACATCGGCGTCGATGGTATTTCGATGCCGCTGATTTTGCTGACCACCTTTACCACCGTGCTGATCGTGATTGCCAGCTGGGAGAACGTCCAGAAGCGCGTGTCGCAATACATGGCGGCGTTCCTGATCCTCGAAGGCTTGATGATCGGGGTGTTCGCGGCGCTCGACGGTGTGCTGTTCTACGTGTTTTGGGAAGCGATGCTGCTGCCGATGTTCATCATCATCGGCGTGTGGGGCGGACCGCGCCGGGTGTACGCCACCATCAAGTTCTTCCTCTATACCTTCATCGGCTCGCTGCTGATGCTGGTTGCGCTGATTTACCTGTACCTGAAGTCGGGCAGCTATGAGCTGGCGGTGTTTCAGCACATGCCGCTCACCTTGAGAGAACAGACTTTCATTTTTCTGGCCTTCTTTGCGGCGTTCGCCGTGAAGGTGCCGATGTTTCCGGTGCATACCTGGCTGCCGGACGCGCACGTCGAGGC
>Ga0307474_10004153_pt1 | contig 10435 bp, 7 predicted proteins | sample atmos_gasesECM1C_2_FD_203312 | JGI IMG/M metagenome (GOLD analysis project Ga0307474, IMG submission 203312) | Hardwood forest soil microbial communities from Morgan-Monroe State Forest, Indiana, United States - atmos_gasesECM1C_05 | ecosystem: Environmental > Terrestrial > Soil > Temperate...
TTTCATTTTCGAAGTGACAGCCCGCAAGCGTGTGCATCCTGCGCAGTATGTTCTGGTCGGGCTGGCCCAACTAATTTTCTATCTGCTTCTGTTGTCGCTGGCGGAAAGAATTGGGTTTGACTGGGGGTTTTTGGTAGCGGGCGGCGCTACCGTGCTGTTGCTATCGGCGAACGCAACGTGGATCTTCGGCAGTCGAGCGCAGGGACTGCGTGCTCTCGTCGTCTTTAGCTTGCTCTACGTCTTTATCTACCTGTTGTTGCGGCTCGAGGACAATGCTCTGTTGGTCGGAGCGGTGGCCAGCTTCCTTGCGGTCGCGGCGGTGATGTACTTCACCCGCAAGATCGACTGGTATAGCTCGATTACATTGGGCGGCGACCAGGCAGCGGCTATCGCGGAGAAAGACGCCAGTTAGCGAAGAACGTAGAAGAGGCGTCCATTCATCCCGGAGAAAATTACCAGCCCCTGGTTTGCAGCATGTGGGCTTCGTCCAGGCCTGCGACTGCCAGGCCTTTCATGGCTCCCTGCAGGTCTTCGCTGACTTCAAGTAATACTTTAGGGTCTTGATAGTGCGTGGCGGCCTTCACGATTGCGCGGGCGCGCTTCTCGGCTTCGATGGGATCGGCGAAGGTGGTGGAATCTTTCATGAAGATGCCGCTGCCTACGAAGACAGCTTCGGCACCGAGTTGCATCACAAGTGACGCGTCGGCTGGCGTCGCAATTCCTCCGGCAGAGAAATTTGGGACGGGGAGCTTCCCTGCTTTGGCGACGATGCGGATCAGTTCGTACGGGGCCTGGTGTTCTTTCGCCTGGGCGTAAAGTTCTTCTTCGCCGAGCACGGTGAGGATCTTCATCTCCTGAACAATCTGGCGGATGTGCTTGACGGCATGAACAACGTCGCCAGTGCCGGCTTCGCCCTTGGTGCGGATCATGGCAGCGCCTTCGGCGATGCGGCGAAGGGCTTCGCCTAGATTGCGCGCGCCACAGACGAATGGAACTTTGAAGGCGTGCTTGTCGACGTGGTGCGCTTCGTCGGCGGGGGTGAGGACTTCGGATTCGTCGATGTAGTCGACGCCGAGTTCTTCGAGAATCTGGGCTTCGGCGAAGTGGCCGATGCGGCACTTGGCCATGACCGGGATGGACACGGCGGCCATGATCTCGCGAATCTTTTTGGGCGAAGCCATGCGGGCTACGCCGCCTTCGGCGCGGATTTGCGCGGGGACGCGTTCGAGCGCCATAACCGCGACGGCGCCGGCTTTTTCAGCGATGGTGGCCTGCTCGGCGTTGGTGACGTCCATGATGACGCCGCCTTTGAGCATCTCGGCGAGGCCGGTCTTGAGACGGAGACTGGTGTTGGTGCCGTTGTGTTGGGACATGTGTGGACTCCGAAAAGCAGCTGTCAGCCTTCAGCTGTCAGCTATCAGCTCACCCTTTGGATGACGGTGCCAGGTGGGTTTTCGCCGCAGATCCATTCTACAGCCCGGGGGCGGATTTGCGGAACCCGCGAGGGCTCAACTACAGTCTGGGTCGTCGTGCCTGACAACTAAAGTCAAAATCCCCACCGTCTTTTGCCGAAAACGGGAACGAAGGGTGGAGCGCCCGCTACCGTTCCACGAATTTGGCGAACATTTTTTCGGGGTCGATGGCGATGAAGGTGCCTTTGCTGCGGGCTAGCACTTCATCTTTTTCGTTGAGGATTTCGGCGGCGTTGATGTGGATGCGGCCTTCCACGCTCACTTCTTTGCCCTCGACGCGCAGCGGCTTGTGGAGCGGGACGGGCTTGAGATATTCGACGGTCATCTCCTTGGTGAGGGCGACGACGTGATGCAATTTGTTCACTTTGCCCATGGCATCGTCGAGAATGCTGGCGATGATGCCGCCGTGGCAGTGACCGGGCGGTCCGGTATAGCGCTTGCCCAGGCGGAATTTGCAGACGAAGGTTTGGCGGTCTTCGTCGAGCAGGAACTTGAGTCGCATGCCGTCAGGATTGTTCATGCCGCAGACAAAACAGTTGTTTTTCTGCATCTTCATGAAGCGTGTGTCGTGGCCGTGAACTTGGGGCTTGCGGGACATGGGGACGATTTTAACCTGACGGCTTTCTGGAAAAGCTTTTTAACCGCGAAGGGTCGCGGAGAAATGCTGCGCGGAGAAAAGCTTGGGCTTCTCTCCAGGATGGGAATCCTGTATACATATCGGTTTTGGATTTGGGGCAGGTTGGTGAAGGATACGTCGCGTGCGCGCGCTGCCTCGTAGAGCGACTTGGCGCTCGCAACAGATTGCATAGGTCCTTCGGCGGGCAAACTGGGCCCGCTTTAGGATGACACGTCAAATTGGATTGGAGCGCTTCATGAAAGCATTCGCCATCTTCGTTCTCGTCGTGGCCCTGTTCGGGCCATTCACTTTGCGCGCACAGACAACGCAGGACAAGGACGCCCACAAGAAAAATCCGCCGGCCGTTACGACCCCAAAGAGAGATCAGAAAAAGCCGGAGCAGAAAGAAGAACCAAAGAAGGAAGAGAAAAAGGGCGGAATGACGGCCGATACTTTTGCCGGGCTTAAGTTTCGGCTGATCGGGCCCGGGGCGGCTTCGGGGCGCGTGATGTCGATTGCGGTGAATCCGAAGAATAAAAACGAGTACTACGTGGGCGTCGCGTCGGGCGGAGTTTGGAAGACCGTGAACGATGGCACGACCTGGACTCCGGTATTCGACGGCGAGGGATCGTATTCGATTGGGTGGGTGACGTTGGATCCGAATGATTCGTCGGTGGTGTGGGTAGGATCGGGCGAGAGCAATTCGCAGCGCAGCGTCAGTTATGGAGATGGAATTTATCGGTCGGAGGATGGCGGCAAGAGTTGGCAGAATCTGGGACTGAAGAAGTCGGAGCATATTGGCCGAGTGGTGATTGATCCGCGGGATTCGAAAGTCGTTTATGTGGCCGCGGAGGGGCCGTTGTGGGGGCCGGGAGGGGATCGCGGACTCTACAAGAGTGTGGACGGCGGGAAAAACTGGAAGGCGGTGTTGACTATCAGCGAGAACACGGGCGTGGTCGATGTGGCGCTGGATCCGGTGGACCCGGATATTGTGTACGCGGCTGCGTACCAGAGGCGGCGGCATGTCTACACGCTGATCGACGGCGGGCCGGAGAGTGCGATCTACAAATCGACCGACGCGGGCGCTACGTGGAAGAAGTTGAATGCGGGATTGCCGACAGTGGATATGGGGCGGATCGGGCTGGCAGTTTCGGCGGCCGATCCGAATGTGGTATACGCGACGATTGAGGCGGGCGATGGCAAGGGCGGAATTTTCCGTTCGGGCGATAAGGGCGCGACCTGGGAGCGCCGCAACGAATTCGATCAGGGAGCGATGTACTACGCGCGGGTGGTGACCGATCCGAAGAACGTGGATCGCATTTTTGTGATGAGCGTTTCGCTACGCGAATCGCTCGATGGTGGCAAGACTCTGCATAAGATCAACGAGACGAATCATCACGGGGATAATCACGCGATGTGGGTCGATCCCGACGATACCAAGCATTGGCTGCTGGGATCGGATGGCGGGATGTACGAGACTTACGACGATGCGAAGAGTTGGGAGTTCAAGGCCAACCTGCCGACCGTACAGTTTTATGACGTGGCCGTAGACAATGCGACGCCGTTCTACAACGTGTGCGGAGGAACGCAGGACTACTTTTCGTGGTGCGGGCCATCTCGGACGCGCAATCTGAACGGGATTATGAATTCGGATTGGTACGTGACAACCGGCGGCGATGGGTTTCGATCGCAGGTGGACCCGGTGGACCCGAACACGGTTTATGCCGAATCGCAATATGGCGTGCTGGTGCGCTACGACAAGGCAACGGGGCAAGAGCTCGTCTTGCAGCCGCTGGAGGGCAAAGGCGAGCCGCCGCTGCGCTGGAACTGGGATTCGCCGATCATCATTAGCCCGCACGCGCATACGCGGCTTTATTTTGCGGCGAATAAATTGTTTCGCAGCGACGATCGCGGCGACACCTGGAAGGCGATCAGCGGGGATCTGACGCGGCAAATCGATCGCAACAAGCTGCCGGTGATGGGCAAAGTGTGGGGGCCGGATGCGGTAGCGAAGAATCAGTCGACTTCGTTCTACGGAAATATCGTGGCGCTGGCGGAGTCTCCGAAGAGAGAAGGGCTAATTTATGTGGGCACCGACGATGGCCTGATTCAGGTCGCAAGCGACGGCGGTGGGAATTGGACGAAGTATGAAAAGTTTTCCGGCGTTCCGGAGATGACTTACGTGAGCCGCCTGGCGGCTTCGAATCATGACGCGAACACGGTTTACGCGGCGTTTGACAACCACAAGAACGAAGATTTCAAACCGTATTTGCTGAAGTCGACGGACGCGGGAAAGACGTGGACTTCGATTGCCGGCGATCTGCCGGAGAACGGGCCCGTCCTCGCGTTTGCGGAAGATACGGTCAATCCGAACCTGCTGTTTGCGGGAACAGAGTATGGTGCATTCTTTTCGATCGATGGCGGACAGCGCTGGGTGCGGCTGAAGGGCGGGCTGCCGACCATCGCGGTGCGCGACATGGTGATTCAGGCGCGCGAGGGCGACCTGGTGATTGCAACGTTCGGGCGCGGATTCTACGTGCTGGACGACATCACGCCGCTGCGGCAACTGAAGCCGGAATCGACAGACCAGGCTGCGGCCGTGTTTCCAGTCAAGGATGCGCTGCTTTATGTGGAAAGGCATCCGCTGGGCGAGCCGAAAAAAGGATTTCAGGGAGATGCGTTCTACGCGGCCGACAATCCTCCGTACGGCGCCGTGTTCACGGCGTACATGAAGGAAAAGATTAAGACGAAAAAAGAAAAGCGGCAGGAGGCCGAGAAGGACGCGGCCAAAAAGAATCAGACGCTTCCCTACCCCACCAATGACGAGCTGCGCGCCGAGGCCGAGGAAGCGAAGCCGGAAGTTTATTTTGTGGTGTATGACGAGAGTGGAGCGGCGATCCGACGCGTGGATGGAAGCACAGAGGCAGGGTTCCAGCGCGTGGCGTGGGATCTCCGCTATCCAGCCGCGCGGTTGCACGCACCAGATGAGAAAGAGGAGGGAGATGATTTTCCCGACGCGACAGCTCAGGGCCCGCTGGTGCTTTCGGGCATCTACTCGGTGCGGATGTTCGAGAAAGTCGGCGGCGCGGTGACGGATTTGGCCGGTCCGCGGTCGTTCAAAGTGGTAACGGAGGGTTCGGCGTCGATGACGGCGGCGGATCGGGCCGCCCAGGAGGAATTTCTGCGCAAGACGGCGCGGTTGTATCGTGCGGTGAATGGAGCGTTGCGCACCGCCACGGATGTGCAGTCACGGCTGAAGACGATTCGTGAGGCGCTGCGAGAAACTCCCCCCGTTGAGAAACAACTGGGAACTGTCGCGGATGGGATCGAGCAACGTGATCGGGAAATTCTGCGGGCCCTGCGCGGGGACTTGGATATCGCGAGGCGAAGTGAGCCGGTGCCATCGTCGATCGACCAGAGGACGATTTCGATCATGGAAGGCGAACGGTTCTCGCTGGCGAAGCCGACGCAGTCGCATATCGATTCCTACAACATCGCAGCAGCGGAGTTCGGCGAGCAACTGGCGAAGTTGCGTACTTTGGTCGAGGTTGATCTCAGCAAACTGGAGAAAGATATGGAGGCAGCGGGAGCGCCTTGGACCCCGGGGCGCGTACCGGAGTGGTCGGAGAAGTAAGAAAACATTGGCCTCGGATTTTCACGGATCAAAAAAGCGAGAGCGGGTCGGGTGCGTTTGGGACGGTATCTCGCATAGCAGTTGCTGAAAAATTCAACAGCGAACCTGAAGGGTTAAAGCCTGATAGCTTGTCAGCTTCTGCCCTTCCCGATTTCCATTTCCTCGGCCTAAGCCCCGCGGCCGCCACATGACTTGGGTATTGGAACTCTTTTCTCTGATTTTGTAATCCGTGGATATCCGTGTTGATCCGTGGCTAATTTTTTCTAACTAAGCTACTGATATTTTCACGTGTGGCTGTGGTACACTCGCCGCCGACTGGTGCTTGCGCTGTGGGGCGCGGCAGCGGCCGTGGGGAAATCCTTTTCGTTTCGTCCTTAGGGTTAGGAGGGCTGTGGAATGGGCCTCGCGTTACTGCTTTTGATCTGGCTGATCACTCTGGTCAGCACATATTTCTTCGTCGCCAAGACGTGGTGGCTGCCTGTTGGGGCGTCCGCCGCCGCCGGCTGGATCGATCACCAGTTCGCTCTCACCTTCGTGATCATGGGCGTTGTATTTCTCGCGGCGCAGCTGTTGCTGGGATACATCGTGTGGAAGTATCGCGAGAGTCCCTCGTCTCCTCCGGTTGAGTATTCTCACGGAAACACGACTCTGGAAGTGGTTTGGACGGTGCTCACGGCGATTCTGTTCATCGGCCTGAATCTGATGGGAAGCAACGTGTGGGCGAGCCAGCGCTTCGAACCAGCCGAAGCTGGCGCCGTGCAAGTGGAAGTCACAGGGATGCAGTTTGCCTGGTACTTCCGCTATCCGGGGGCAGACGGGAAATACGGTAAGACCAGCGTCAAGCTGATGGATCCATCGGCCGGCGGTGAAGCGGCTGTGGGTCTCGACACTTCGGATCCCGCCGCGAAGGACGACATCGTCACCGGCACGATGTATTTGCCGGTCAATCGCGAAGTCAATTTGAACCTGCGAGCCGTGGATGTGATTCACAGCTTCTTTGTGCCTTCGCTGCGTTTCAAGCAGGACGCCGTTCCCGGGCTGAATATTCCAATGCACTTTAAGCCAACGGTAATCGGTGAATACGAAATTGCCTGCGCCGAACTTTGCGGTCTCGGGCATTACAAGATGCACGGCATGGTCCACGTCGTCAGCCAGGAAGATTTCGACAAGTGGGTAGCCGCACGGGAGGCGGAGAAACAATAAAATGGCGACCCCGGCTTCGGTACATGCGCACGCTCCTCAGGGCTTCATCCGGAAATATATCTTCAGCCTGGATCACAAGGTCATCGGCATTCAGTATTTTTTCCTGGCGCTCACAGCGGTGTTTGTCGGGATGTTTTTGTCGCTGTTGATGCGTATTCACTTGATCTGGCCGACGGCGTCGCTGCCTCTTGTCGGCACCATTCAACCGGAAACGTATCTCAGCCTGCTGACAATGCACGGCACCATCATGGTGTTTTTCGTGCTGACGACAGCGCCGCAGGGCGGATTCGGAAATTACTTTCTGCCTATTCAAATCGGCGCGCCGGATATGGCCTTCCCGGTCCTGAACATGCTTTCGTTCTGGACGACGTTTGTGGGATTCGTGGTAATTATCTGCGCCTTCTTCGTGACGGGAGGCGCGCCGCTGCATGGCTGGACGGGCTACACGCCTCTCAGCGCTCTGCCGTCTGCCGGGCCCGGTGAGCAACTGGGCGCCGATCTCTGGATCACAAGCATTGCCATTTTTTGCATCGCGTCACTGATGGGAGCGCTGAACTTCCTGACGACTACGCTCGATATGCGGGCCAAGGGCATGACGATGATGCGGATGCCGCTCACTTGCTGGTCGTGGTTCATCACCGCGATTCTCGGGCTGCTGGCATTCGGCGTGCTGCTCTCGGCTGGGATCCTCTTACTGATGGATCGCAACCTCGGCACCAGCTTTTATGTGCCACTGGTGGTGGTGAACGGCCAGGTCATGGGCCACAAGGGCGGATCGCCGCTGCTGTGGCAGCATCTGTTCTGGTTCTTCGGACATCCCGAGGTGTACATCGCCATACTGCCGGGCATGGGCGTGACGTCGCAGATTCTGTCGACCTTTTCGCGCAAGCCGATTTTCGGTTATCGGGCGATGGTGTACGCGATGCTGTCGATCGGGTTTTTTGGGTTCATGGTGTGGGGCCATCACATGTTTATGAGCGGCATGAGCCCCTACTCGGCGTTTGCGTTTTCGATTCTGACCATGTGCATCGGCGTGCCCTCGGCCATCAAGACATTTAACTGGCTGGGGACAATGTACAAGGGACGCATTCGCTTTAGTACGCCAATGCTATTTGCCATCGGGTTCGTATCGTTGTTTGTTTCTGGCGGATTGAGCGGGCCGTTTCTGGCGCAGCCGGTGCTCGACATCCAGTTACACGACACCTATTTCGTGGTCGGGCATTTTCACCTGATCATGGGCGTGGCTGCGATTTTCGGCATTTTCGCGGCGACCTATTACTGGTTCCCCAAAATGTTTGGGCGCATGATGAACGAGTCTTGGGGAAAGTTGCACTTCTTTCTGACGTTGGCGGGAACGTATGCAATTTTCATGCCGATGCATTATCTGGGGATGGCCGGGCAGACGCGGCGATACTCGCAATTCACCGAAGTGGCTTATCAAACGAAACTGCTACCGCTGCAGACGTTCATGACATATGCGGCGTTCATCACGATTGCGGCGCAGTTCATTTTCGTGATCAATCTGTTCTGGAGCATGTTCAAGGGTCCGAAGGCCAGCGACAATCCTTGGGAGTCGACCACGCTGGAGTGGACTACGGCGACTCCGCCACCGCACGATAATTTTGGCGGAGTGACTCCGGTGGTGCATCACGGGCCATATGAGTACGGAGTACCGGGCGCGGCTAAGGATTACGTGATGCAAACAGATCCGACTACCAGCACGGCACATTGATACACGTTTTGTAAGACACTGGCCTTGTCGGTTAGGAAGTCAAAAGCATGAACCGCAGAGTGCGCTGAGAAAGAACGCGGAGAACGCTGAGAAGATCGGCAACGAGTGGGGCAGGTACGGAATCAGATTCAGGTATGGCGACTTATACTCCAACTCCGATCGATCACGTTGGCCACGGCCACAAACCGCCGGTCCCCCCCGCAGGTGGTGGCGATGACGGGCGCGGCGGCGGCGACATTCCGAATTACGGCGCCCGGTTGCGGCGAGCGCGGCTGGGACTTATCTGCGCGATTGCCACTGTCTGCATGGTGTTCATCTCGCTGACCAGCGCGTATATCGTGCGGAAGGGGCTGCCCACATTTGACGGCGCTTCGAACACTTACGTCCGCGATTGGGGCAGAGTGGACTTGCCGTGGCTGCTGCTGGCCATTAATACGGCAGTGCTTCTGGTTAGCAGCGTGAGTATGGAATTGGCGCGGCGAAAGGCCGCGCGGGAAGCAGCGTTAGCACCCGTGAAGTCGATTCCAGGAATCTCGCTGGGAAACGAGAAAGCATTTCCGTGGCTGGGAATCACAGTCGTGCTGGGACTTGCATTCCTCGCGGGGCAATGGCTGGCTTGGGGAGAACTGCACGCTCGCGGATTGTTTGTAGACACGAATCCCAACAGTTCCTTTGTGTTTTTGCTGACCATCGCGCACGCGATCCATCTTTGTGGAGGGATGATTGCGCTGATTTGGGCGGCGAGCGCTTCCCTGCTGCACAAGCCGGTGGAGATGCGCCGCATTGTGGTCGACATCACGGCATGGTACTGGCATTTTATGGCCGTTTTGTGGATTTATGTGTTCGCGCTGTTGGGGTTCGCGAAATAGTGGGCAGTGGCCAGTGGCTAGTGGTCAGTCACCCACGGCTTTGCTTCACTGAACACTAGCCACTGACCACTGTTTAGAAAGGGGAACTCGAGGAATGGCTAACGCCACGCTGGAGCATGGTGCCGTCGAACACGGGATGCCGGGAGCGTACGAGGCGCCGCTATTTGGAGCCTATTCGAAGAAGGTGGGCATGTGGCTGTTTCTGGCCTCCGACTCGCTAACCTTTGGAGCGCTGCTTTTTGCCTTCAGCTATAACCGTATCTACACTGCGTGGCCCACTCCCTTTCATGCGGCGAGCATTGCCAACGCAACCATCATGACGGCGTGCCTGCTCTCGAGTTCGCTAACTATGGTAATGGCGGTGTTTGCCGCGCAGCGCGGCGATCGGGCGTGGACGCGCAACTGGCTACTGGCCACCATGGTCTTTGGCACGGCGTTTATCGTGCTGCACGGCATGGAGTGGACAAAGCTGATTGGCGAAGGTCTGACGATACCCGGTTTCCCCAAACCTGCCAGCGCCGCTGCAGGAGAATTGGCAGACGTTTCAAAAAATGTGCCGCAGTTTCCGGCGACGTTCTTCGGCCTGACTGCAATGCACATGCTGCACGTCACGATCGGCGTGATTTATCTTGGCGTGGTGGCGTTCCGAAAGTGGTTCCTGCCGGTTCTTGGAGTGCTTTGGATCGCGGGATATTTCCTGATTCCGTCCGACAACGTCTTTCATTATGGAGTTCATGCGTTGGGCTTGGGGTTGCTGGTTGCGGCAATCATTCTCTTCCTGAAGCCGAAGGATTACGATGCCCATGATGTAGAGGTCGCGGGGTTGTACTGGCACTTTGTCGACCTGGTGTGGATGTTTATCTTCCCGCTGGTGTATTTGATGTCGACCAGGATCAGTTAAAGATCGGT